>Ga0265595_1001208_pt1 | contig 20626 bp, 26 predicted proteins | sample saktaG_15_FD_190148 | JGI IMG/M metagenome (GOLD analysis project Ga0265595, IMG submission 190148) | Saline water microbial communities from Sakinaw Lake, British Columbia, Canada - sak_2013_06_06_50m | ecosystem: Environmental > Aquatic > Non-marine Saline and Alkaline > Saline ... | reverse complement strand
CAAAGGAACCGGCAGCCAAACCGTCCAATCCGTCAATTACTCCCCCGGAATAAACAGCCAGCATTACTAGGACAAAAACAGGAACATACCAGCCGTCAATTTCCAGATTACCCAGTCCCGGGACATGGATAGTTGTCCAGTCCAGTTTGAAATAAAACCATAAAGCGCCAGCTAATCCAATTAAAGCGACAATAAAAAGCCTTTTTTTCAAACTTACTCCTCCGGCAATGTATTTGCCTTTGCCGAAAACCTGCATAATATCGTCTGTCAGGCCTAATAAAGAAGCAGCTACCAAAGTAAAAAGCGGCAGCCAGGTTTGGTTTCTGCTTAGAAAGTTAAGCTTCTCTATCCACCAGATATCAGTGAATTGCGAAACTAACCAGAAAAAAAAGATGGTTATTACCACAGTGCCCCAGATTAAGATGCCTCCTGCCCTTGGAACATTCGTCTCCCCTTCTGTGTGGAATTTCTGGAAAACAGTTACATCTCCTCCGTCAATCGCTTTCTGCCTTACTTCTTTTCTCCAGAGCTTGTATTTGTACAAAAGCTTGGTTACAAAAGGAGTAAATAAAAAAGCAACGATAAAGCTGAATGCTCCCAGGGTGAATATTTTAATGGCGTCTATGGCTGCTTCAGGCAAATACATATGGTTACCATTTATATGCTTGGTTAAGCCAGTCAACCAGTCTTTTCATTTCCTGGAATCTGTCTTCAGTTCCCCTGGCGCCCAAGATTATATTGATTAAAGTTCCCTGGCCTCTCGGCGATTCCATGACCATAAGCAAACAGCCTCCTGCTTTTTCCGTATATCCTGTTTTGCCGCCGATTATCCTGTTTTGCCAGATATTCGAGTCGTCCATTAAGAATCTGTTGGTATTTATCAGTTCCGGTCCGTACAAAGAATATCGGGGGGTAGAAAGTATCTGCCAGACTAATGGCTTTTCCAGTAATCTTTTAACAAGTTTTGCTAGATCGTTAGTAGTTGAATAATTCATTTCCGTACTGGATTCTTCAGGGTCAAGGCCGCTCGGATTGTCAAAAAAAGTATCGTTCATCCCTATTTCTTTTGCTTTACTGTTCATTAGTTCTGTAAACTCTTTTCCTGTTATTCCGTCATAATCGTTAGCCAGGGCAAAAGCCGCTATATTGCTTGATTCCATTAATAAAGGATAAAGCAAATATTCTGTCGGGAAACTTTTTCCTTCTTGCAGTTTTGGAATGCTTCCGTTCTGATTGGCAGCTTCTTTGGAAATGGTAATTTCTTTTGCCAGGTCGTAGTTTTCCAAAACGACCAAAGTCGTCATTAACTTGGTCAGGCTGGCAATCGGCAGCTTTTCGTCTGGTGATTTATCAAACAACACCCTTTCTTTCTCAACCAAGACTGAAATTGCTGACTTTGCTTCTGTTTCGAAAACGGCTATCGCCTTGTTCCTGATAGGCTTCATTTCCATTAACCTTTCTTCAAAAGCGATTTGCGCGGCAAAAATCTTAGGATTATTGCTCACCTGGTGCCAAAAGAAAAAATCGTTCAGGCTTTTTTCCAAAACGTTCGTTCCCCAGAAAATGGGCAAACTCAATATTAAAGAAGTTAAGAATATCTTTGTTTTTTTTGACATTATTTTTTCTTTTTTATTTCTATGTGAAGTTCTTTCAGTTGGGCTTTTTCAACTTCAGAAGGCGCATCCATCATCAAGTCCCTATTATCCCCTGTTTTCGGAAAAGCGATGACTTCCCTGATATTGGGTTCATTACACAATATGGAAACGAATCTGTCTAGACCTGAAGCAATTCCGCCGTGGGGAGGAACGCCGTATTCAAAAGCTTCCAAGAGATGGCCGAATTTCTTTCTGATATTCTGTTTTTCATGCCCCATTACCTCAAAAACCGCTTCCAGGATTTCAGGCTTATAAGAACGTAAAGAGCCGCCGCCGATTTCATATCCGTTTAAAACAAAATCGTATTGGTGGGCCAGAACGTCTTTCGGATTCTTTTTCAGTTCCTTAATATCTTCGGTTTGCGGCCGGGTAAAAGGATGATGGACAGCATCCCATCTTTTTTCTTCTTTTTTCCATTCAAACATCGGAAAGTCGACTACAAAAGCAAAAGCAAGCTCATTGGGATTGTTTTTATCTTTTCTCAGGTCCGGCTTGTCAGATTTATACTTTTCCATCACTTCCTTGTAGTTTAAACGAGGGAAAGGAATGGTTTGAATCTTTTTTTCCGGAAAAATCTTTTTTACTAATTCAATATAAAGTTTTTCAATGAGACATAAAATATCTTCCTGTTCGACAAAAGACATTTCCAGATCCAATTGGGTGAACTCAGCTTGCCGGTCAGATCTTGGGTCTTCGTCCCTGAAGCATCTGGAAATTTGGAAGTATTTTTCAAGGCCGGCCACCATTAAAAGCTGTTTGTACTGTTGGGGCGATTGGGGTAAAGCGTAGAATTTGCCAGGGTGCAATCTGCTGGGAACGATGAAATCCCTAGCTCCTTCTGGAGTTGATTTGGTAAGAATCGGCGTTTCCACTTCAATAAACCCTTCTTCAGTTAAAAAGCTTCGTATCTCGTTTATCACCTTGTGCCTTAAAATCAGATTATTCTTCATTTTTTCTCTTCTCAAATCCAGATAGCGGTATTTCATCCTTACGTCTTCTCCAACAGCTTCTTTTTTATCGTCTATCTCAAAAGGCAAGGTTTTAGCCTCGCTAAGAACTTCCAATTTTTCAACCTGAAGTTCAATCTGACCTGTTAGCAGTTTCGGGTTGACCATTTGTTTTGGCCTTTCTTGTATGGTTCCTTCAAGCGAAATGACCCATTCAGGTCTCAGGCCTTGGGCTTTTTTGTAAATCTCGCTGTTTTTAGGAGTGAAGACAGCCTGAAGGATTCCGGAAATATCCCTTAAATCGATAAAAATGATTTTTCCGTGGTCTCTTCTGATATTAATCCAGCCTGAAACCTTAACTTTTTTGCCGATGTATTTTACTGTTTCTGCGTTTAAAGTTCTTTGCATAATTATTTAAGATAGCTTTTGATTTTCTCAATAATTTGTTTTGGAGTAAAGCTTGTTTTAATCAAATAATCTTTTACACCCAGTTCAAAAGCAGCTTTTTTAGTTTCAGGACTGTCAAAATTGGAAAAAGCAACTACCGGCAAAGAATCGAATTCCGGTTTTTCCCTTAATTTGGTTAAAAAGCTGATTCCATTTTTTTCAGGAAGTAGAATATCAAGGAGAACTAAATCTGGCTTTACTTTTAAAACAACTTTAATCCCCTCTTCTGCCGAACCAACTAAAGTAATATCAAAACCAGCCTGAACAAATTTATCATAGTACATTTCCCTTAATATTTTTTCGTCTTCGATAATTAGTATTTTTTTAGCCATAGATTTATTTTATTGGTAGTTCTATATAAAAAGTTGAACCTTTATTTTTACCTTTTGACTCAGCCCAGGCTTTACCTTTATTTAGTTCAATAAATTTTTTAGTTACATAAAGGCCAAGTCCAGCTCCCTCTGTCCATAATTTAGTTCCCGCCTTACCCCTGGAAAAGCTTTCAAAAAGAAAGGAAAGTTCTTTTTTTGTCATACCCTCTCCAGTGTCTGTGATACTGGTTCGTAATTTATTGCCTTGATTCTCTATTTTTACAGTTATTCCACCTTTTTCCGTGTAATGGATTGCATTATCTATAATATTAATAATTGCTTGTCTAATTTTATCTTTATCGGCAAAAATATTAGGTAGTACCTTTTTTGACTTTTCAAGTTTTAAATAAATATTTTTATTTTCAGCTAAGCTTCTTAATTCTTCAATTATACTGTTTATCATTTCTTCCAGAGAGAAACTTTCTTTTTTAAATTGTAGTCTTCCGGCTTCAATTCTGGAAACATTCAGAAGATCATTTACCAATTTTATCAATCTTTCATTGGAAGTATAAATATTTTTTAAAGGTAACTTCATTTTTTCTGGTGGGTTTCCGTAATCATTCTCTAGCATCATTGAAATATATCCCTTAACCGCCGTTAAAGGTGTTCTCAATTGGTGTGAAGCAATAGAAACAAATTCTGATTTTGCTTTATCTAATTTCTCTAATTCTTTATATAATTTTTCTATTTCGTTTCTCCTTTTGATTTCTTGATAAGTGGCCCTAATCAAAAGATAACTAAAAACACAGAATAAAAGAAGTATGATAAGGGTTATTGTTTTTAGTATAGGAATTTCTATTAGAAAAGGTAAGATAAATAACATCAACCCCATTATTCCAATTAGAAATTCGGTCAGAATAACACGAACTCCAAAAAGAAAATGCCTAGTGATACCGACAGCAGCGACAATAACAAATATAACGCCCGCGAGGTATTCAAACGGGTATATGCTAATTCCATAAGCGGGTAGAAAAGCAGGCGAAGCAACAAGAGAGAAAATGACAAACCCCCAAAGGAGATATTTCACTTGGATATTTTTGAGGGGGTCTTTTTTTGTTCTTTTATAGTTTTCATAAAGAATAAAAAAGAAGAGGCACATGTAAAAAATAAAATACAGTACAAAAGGATGATGAGCTATCGCAGCTTTTGCGTGACCTCCCCAAGAATATTTGTAAACATCATCTATAAAATAATTCGTTCTTAACAAGAGAAAAAATATAACAGCCAGAATATAACCTATAATTAAGAGCTTTTTCTTATTTTTCGTGTATAGTTTAGTAAATTCCAATCCAAAGTGATATAACAAAATTGGTGCAAAAATCGCTGTAATATAATTAATTTTATCCCAGAAAATAATTTCAGCGTCTGTTTCCGAGGTGAACATTTTAAAGGTGCCGATAAACCAAAGAATAAAAGAGAAAGAGATTAATAGGAACAGAAATTGAGATTTGGATTTCTCTCCCTTCAAAAAAATAAAGAGAACTAAAAACAAAACAAAAATAGCGCTGACTAAAGGAATATAAATTGCGATATTCATAAATATCTTTCCTTATATTAGCAAATATATATAAATAAAAAAAGAGGGGGGCTGGGTTAATTTCTTAACTTCACTCCCCTCTACGATTGGTAAAAGAACGATTCTTCTCTAGCTTGCTGAATCTTCCCTGAGTTTTCTTTTCAGGATTTTTCCTACTCCGGATCTGGGTAAAGACTCAACAATCCTGATTTCCTGGGGTACTTTATAGTCGGTTAAGTTCTTTTGGCAATGCGCCAGAATAAGCTTAACACTTTGCGGTTCTCTCAGAACCACGAAAGCAATTATTTTTTCCCCCCAGAATTGATCAGGCACGCCGATAGCTGCAGCTTCGGCGATAGACGGATGAGACTCAAGCGTTTGTTCAATCTCTACTGAGCTTACCTTTTCGCCCCGGACGTTAATCACGTCTTTTATCCGGTCTATCACGTAAAGATATCCATCTTCATCTAAACATCCTATGTCTCCCGTGTGCAGCCAACCGGCCCCGAAAACTTTTTCAGTTTCTTCGGGATGATTCCAGTATCCGAGAGCGATATTGGGACCCTTAATTAGGATTTCACCCTTTTCGCCAGGATTTAACTTCTTCCCGGAATCGACATCTACGATTTTGACGTCTACTCCAGAAAAAGGAATGCCTACGCTCTTTGCCTTCTTTAGGCCGTCGATTGGATTCGCGAAGCATACCCCTGTACTTTCGGTTAAGCCGTAGCCCTCGGTAAGCGCCGGGAATATTGTATCCAAGATCTGGAAGAGCGGAAGCGGACAAGAAGCAGTTCCGATCGCGCAGAATTTCAGAGAGTCAAATTTGTATTGTTCCTGCATCGCTCCGAGCATAGCTGCATAGATAGCCGGCACTCCGAAGAAAAAGCTTGACTTGTACTGCGTAATTGTTTCCATGGTTTCCGCTGGATTGAACTTCGGGAGCAAAACCAGCTTAGCGCCGATATATATCCCCCAGCTGATTACATTGACCAGGCCTGCAACATGGAACGGCGGCACTACCACCACAAAGGTTTCCTTTTCTTTTTCCATTGGCCAACAGAAGGCGTTAAGTTGCAGAACATTACTGACAATGTTCTTATGGGTTATCATTACTCCCTTGGATAGACCAGTAGTCCCGGCAGTGTATTGGATTACCGCAATATCATTTGGAAGAATTTCGACTTCCTTATAGTTGAGAGGCCCGGCTACAAGCCTTTGGAAGGGAATGCCTATATCTGACGGAGGACCCATGGAAACAGTGATTATGTTTTCTATCATCACTCCCTCTTTGATCTGGGCAACCATCGGATACATCTGCTCAAAGCAGATCATCGCCTTTGTTCCCGAATCAGCTAACACGTGCTGTAATTCATTGGGCGTATACCTTGGGTTTAAAGGAACGATTACGCCTCCTGCTTTTAGCGTTCCGAAGAAAGCAATTGCCATTTCCAGGCAGTTTGGAAGGAGCATTGCGACCTTATCACCCTTTTTTATCATTTGTTGAAGGGCGCCGGCGAAGCGATTACTCTTTTCTTCCAGCTCGCCGTAGGTCATTTCAGCTTTTATAGGAGCGAAGACCAGGGCAATATCTTCAGGAGACCGGTTTGCTGAATTTGTTAGAATCTGAGATACCGGGATTTTCGGGATGGTTATGGAACGTGGTACCTGTGGTGGATAATGTCTGAACCATGCTTTTTCTTTCGTCATTTTTTACCTCCTAATTCTGGAATTATTTTACCAAAGCAAGTGAACGGCGCTAATTTGAATCCCCACTTCTTACTCCATTTTTGGGTTATTTCCAGGTGATCGAGATCAACGGGACCGACATAGCTTTTTTGCTCATTTTCGAGCGCCTGCATTATTACTTCAGCAACACAGGCATACATTGCGCCCTTTGGCGGTCCTATCTGGAAGCCCAAGTTTATTCCGGCATTACTGACCAACCCACCATCAATTCGCAAGATATCGGGTCTTTCGTTGGTTACCGTTTTTGAAACGTTGGGCGGAGTAGAGACATCTACAATAACAACTCCTTGCTTTAGATGAGATGAACTTAACAGCGCAGAAGGATGGTTGGTTGCGGTTATAATTATGTCAGCCTCTTTTACTGTCGTAAGATCATTTGTCATCAAGCAATAGTTACTTGAGACGGCATCTTTCAGTTTCTTAAAACCCTCCATGTTTCGTCCTACGAGAATCGCTTTGTCGCAAATTGGAACTAGTATTCTTGAAACTGCTTCACCAATGGTTCCATAGGCTCCAACTATTCCGATAGACGCTTTCGCCAAATCAATTTCTTTGATTTTGGCAATTTTTTCAACTGCCTCAATCGTTATAGCGGCAGTAAGTGCATCGCCGTGGTTGACGAAACCCTTATACACGCCTTGTTGGACTATCCACTGTCCGGCACCAGTAACCGATTTCGTTAGGGCTCCTAATTGAACCAGTTCTATGCCGAATTTTTCTTGGGCAATGACGAGGGCATCAATGATTCTTTTTTGCACAAATTCCCTGGGCAAATTCATGACCTGGGAAGCTGTAAGCAATACAGCCATAAGATAACCGTCTACTTGGTCAAAGGCATTGAATTTTGAAGCAAAGAAAACTCCCCTTTTACCTTTGAGGTTTTTCATTACTTCTTCTAGCAATCTGTCGGGTATTACCTTGAGCAATTTAGATCCCCTTTTTAGATCCGAAGCCTGTATTAAATGTCCCAAAATACCTATTCTTTTCATTACTGCACCTCCATTTTATATTTAGTTGTAAAGTACTGTTTTTAGAGAAGATCTTAATTAAATATTTTTTTTAGAAATGGATTAATACCCAAACTATAGCAATGATTGCTATAATTGTTATTAAAACCTCTAAAATTGTTAGAATTAAATTCCCCCTTTTCATAGAACTTCTCTAATTTAGATTAGCAAAGTGGGAAATTTCTGTCAAGACTTATTGACAGAATTTGTCTAAAAATATAAAACATCCATTTTTAAAGCTAAAAATAGGATTATCTTTGTAAAGTGAATTCCGACACAATCAAGAATTGACTTCAAATAAATCTTAAAGTATAATAAGCCCATGACATTTTCATTAATGGAATTGGAGTTAAGAAAACTAGGGCTTTCTGAAAAGGAAGTCAGAGTCTATTTGGCTGGCTTGGAATTGGGTCCAAATTCGGTTCAGAACATAGCGAAGGAAGCGGGATTAAGTAGGCCGACTGCCTATGAAATCGTTAAGAAGCTAGAAGATAAGAAATTATTTCTTGAAACAAAGCAAAGAGGCAAAAGGCTTTTTAGGGCCCAATCGCCAGAAAGCATTTTAGGAATTTTAAGAACGCAAAAAAGAGAAATTGAAGAAAAAGAAAGAGAATTTATTAGAATCATCGCAACTTTAGAAGCAAAATATTCGAGAGAAGAAGGCATCAGAGTCTTTAAGGGAAAAGAGAGCTTGAGAAGTTTAGAAGAAATAATTTCTTTTAGTTCCACTCCGAAAATCATTATCATCAATCAAAAGGATATTCCGATCAGTTCTGAATCATTAAAAAGAGTTTATCAGGAGATTAAAAAAAGGCTTGGCAAGATAGAATTCCAAGAATTAAAAGTTGAAAAATTCAACGGTGCAATGATCATTTTCGATAAAGTAATATATTTCCCTTCGGGAAAACAGGAAGTATTTTTAATAGGCTAATTTCCGACTACCCAAAAAAGCACCCAAAAAGAGTGCTTTTTTGTTTATCTTACAAAAACTAAATTTACATTGCCGGTGGTTCAGAAGGCGGTGGTGTCATTGGCGGCATTGGTTCTTCCGGTTTATTTGGCAGAGTGTTGCCCTTTTTCTTTTTTGACATTAGAATCCAAAGAATTCCGACTGCCACTATTGCTACGATTGCCCAAAATAATGTCATGTTAATATGTTCGATTATTTTTAAAACTATCGACCTTGAGAACAATAACTTCTATATACATTTTTTCTTTATTTGCCTTTCTTGTCAAGTTTTAAAACCAGCTGATATATGTTTCCAGCTCCCATTATAACCAAAACGTCAATCTTCTTAATATTGCTTTTAATATGGCCAAGCAGTTTTTCTTTGGAAAGATAAGCCACATTCCCCTTTTTTATTGATTTAACCAGTTTTTCAGAAGAAACTTTCTTTTTAATATTCTTTTCTTCCCTGCCAGCCACGTCAAAAATATCAGTAATGATTATCTTATCCATTGGCGCCTCCCTAAAAGCCTGCACAAAGTCTTTAAACAGATAATAGGTTCTCTGATATTGGTGTGGCTGGAAAACGCACCAGATTCTGCTTTTCAAGAATTTCTCTCTAGTTGCTTTCAAGGTTGCTTTTATTTCCGTGGGATGGTGTCCGTAATCAGAAACAACGGTCAATGGTTTTCTCTTAATTATCATTTTCTTAATTTCAAAACGGCGCCAGCATCCCGTGAAGGACGACAGAGCTTTAAAAGAAACTTTATCAGGTATTTTCAAAATTCTAGCTACAGCCAAAGCAGCCAGAGCATTGGAAACATTATGCTGTCCTGGAACTTTAAGAATCTTTTTCAGCTTTTTTGCTTCAGCCTGCTTCAATGAATAATATTTTTTTAAAGCAGAACAAGATATCTTTTTAATACTTTCATCGTCTTTATTCAAAAGCAGTATTCCGTCTTTCGGCAAATGAGAAACGTATTTTCTGAAAGCTTTAAGGATATTGCTAAAGTTCTTATAATAATCCAGATGGTCTTTTTCAATATTTGTCAGAACGATTATTTTCGGCCAGTAATTCAAAAAGGAAGCAAAGTGTTCATCAGCTTCAATAACCAGATATTTGCTTTTACCTACCCGACAATTGCTGTCTTTAAATTCTTTCATTTTTGTGCCGACGATTATTGTCGGATCAAGGCCAGCCTTTATCAAAACAAGCCCGAGCATGCAGGTGGTTGTGCTTTTTCCATGGGTTCCTGAAACAGCGATCGTAAAATGCTGTTTGGTTAATTCCCCCAAGGCCTGAGGATAGCTTTGGCATTTGATTTTAAGCTTTTTCGCTTCTTTAAATTCAGGATTATCTGGCTTTACTGCCGGACTATATATGACTAAGTCTGTCAGATTCTTGAGATTTGAACCTTTATGAGAACCAATGAAAACTTTCACTCCCCTGCTTTTTAGAGCTTTTGTAATTTCCGAAGAATTCAAATCAGAGCCTGAAACTTTGTGGCCCTGAGATAAATAATATTGGGCTAAAGCGGAAACGCCGATTCCGCCGATGCCGATAAAATGGATTTTTAGCTTTTTAGCGGACATGATTCTAAAATAGTATATTCGGGCCCTCCCCTTTTTAATTGGCTTTCCATCACTTCAATAGAATTAACTTCAAAAGATAAGGATATATCTTTATTGACTTCCGGCCTTTCTTCCGGCTCCAATTTCCTGAATTCCCATGTTTTTATTCGTCCTAAAGTAATATGAGGACTATACGGTTTCATTTCGCTTTTTTCCGAACCGCCGTAAAGGGAATTTTCCAGATCCTTTTGCAAATCAGCCAATTCCTGGTTTTTCTCTCCTTCCACCCAAACTATGCGAGGGGGCATTTTTTTTGGCGGCCCGTAAATGATTCTATTCAAATTAATTGAAAATGGCTTAATTTTCGGAGCAATGTCTTTGGCAATATTGATAGTTTCCAAGAGTTCTTCGTCGTTCAGATAACCTAAAAAAACAAGGGTGATGTGTAGGTTTTCCTTTTTCGTCCACCTGACAGGAAGATCGGGCCACCCTTCTTCGTATTCAGCCAGTTTTTTCTTAACGTTCTCTGGCAAATTAACGGCAATGAAAATTCTGTGGGACATGATAATTGTATTTTATCATAAAAAGGATTAAAATTTAAGTATGAAAGAAGCTTATTTATATCAAACAACCGCTGATCAAAAAACGCAATGCCAGAATTGCGCCCATTATTGTCTTATTGAACCGGGCAAAAGAGGCATTTGCGGAGTCAGAGAAAATATCAACGGTAAGTTATGTGCTTTAAACTACGCAAAACTTGTTGCCTGCAATATTGATCCGATAGAAAAAAAGCCATTTTTCCATTTTCTGCCAGGCACTCGTTCTTTATCTATTGCCACAGTAGGCTGCAACTTGAGATGTTTGAACTGTCAGAATTGGGATATTTCCCAGGAAGTTAAAGAAACAAAAGAAATACCGGGAGATTACGTACAGCCAGAAAAAATTATCGATATCGCTTTAAAAAATAAAGTGCCCAGCATTTCTTACACCTATACTGAACCAGCCATTTTTTCAGAATATGCCATAGATATTATGAAACTGGCCAAAAAGAAAGGAATAAAGAACGTCTGGGTGACCAACGGCTTTTGGTCAAGAGAACTTTTTGACTGGGTATCGCCATATCTTGATGCGGCCAATGTTGACTTGAAAAGCTTTTCCAATGAATTCTATATTAAAAACTGCGGAGCCAAACTCCAGCCGGTCTTAGATACTTTAAAAAGATTAAAAGATAAGGATATTTGGGTTGAAATCACTACCCTAGCCATTCCAAGACTGAGTGATTCAAAGGAAATGTTTGAAAATATAGCCAGATTTATTAAGGAAGAACTGGGCAAAGAAACTCCCTGGCATATCAGCCAGTTTTCCGGCAGCATGTCATGGCAATTGCAAGGTTCGTTGGAAACCCCGATCAGTACTTTAAAAATGGCCTATGATATAGGTAAAAAAGCCGGGCTAAGATACGTATATACCGGTAATGTTCCAGGATTGCCGACAGAAGACACTTTCTGCCCCAAATGCGGCACTTTGGCAATCGACAGGACAGGATACAGCATTTCCCGCCACGATGAAAAAGGCAAATGCCAGAAATGCGGGAAGAATTTGAACTTGATTTTAAAATAGGAAAACTTAATACTTCCAAAACAAAATGTCAAATATAGTTTCAGCTTTCATCTCCCCTCACCCGCCGATAATCCTACCTTCAGTTGGTTCAAAAGAAGACAGAGAGAAAGTTAAAACAACAATTGAAAGCCTTTACGTTTTATCAAAGGAATTTACAAAAGCGAATCCCCAACAGATTGTCATTTCTTCTCCTCATCCTGATTGGGGTTTTGAAGTTCCTTTGTATTTCCTGGCTAATAACTTTCAAGGAAAGATTGACAGGGTTTTAACCGGTTCAGAATCCTCGGAATTCTATTTTAACGAAGGAAAAAGGATATATAAGAATTTGGCAGAAGGCAAGAAATACGCTTTAATTGCCTCAGGAGATCTTTCCCATTGCTTAAAAGAAGACGGTCCTTACGGATTAAATCCTCAAGGCGAGAAATTCGATAAAGAACTGATAGAATCTTTAAAAAAGAAAGATATTGAAAATATTTTAAAACTGGACGATAAATACCCTGAAGCCGGAGAATGCGGGTTGAGATCCATTTGTTTTTTATTGGGCATGCTGGAAGAATCAAAAACCAATTGGATTCCTGAAATCTTATCATATGAATTCCCTTTCGGCGTTGGATATTTAGTAGTAAACTTCAAATTAAAATGAATCAATACATTTCACTCGCCAAACAAACTGTAGAAACATATCTGACAGAAAGGAAAATCATTGAACCTCCAACAAACCTGCCCAAAGAATTTTTCGAGAAAAGAGCAGGCGTTTTTGTTACTATTGAACAGGATAAAAAACTAAGAGGCTGCATCGGCACTTATCTGCCAACAAAAATAAACATAGTTGAAGAAATCATCAATAACGCCATTGCCGCAGCTACCGAAGACTACCGGTTTGAACCTATCAAAAAAGAAGAACTTCCCTATCTTTCCTATACTGTATATATTTTAAGCGAACCGGAATTAATCGAGAATATTAACGAGCTGAATCCTAAAAAATTTGGTATAATTGTAAAGACAGCGCCTTTTGCCTTTCCTAATGAAGATCCGGTGTTTGACGCTAATATTTCCTCCAAAACAGGGCTTTTACTGCCTGATTTGGAAGGAATCAACATATCAGAGGAGCAGTTTTCCATTGCCTGCCAAAAAGCAGGCATCAACCCCAAAAAGGAAAAAGTATTCATTTATCGCTTTACAGCAGAAAAATACCAATGAAAATAGACAAAGAAAAAAAGAAATTAAAGAAACAAAGAGAAGAAACAAAAATCCAGGAAATAGTCAATTGTTATTTCTACAGCAAAGGCTTAAATCTGGAACAGATTAAAAAAGACGCCAAAAAGAAAAAGATAATCTATTCTAGATTTACCAGGCCGGCAAAACAGCTTTTAGAGCTGGCAGGTTCTGCCAGAAAAGCAAAGAACGCCATCAATAAAGTAGCTGAATGGGCAAGGTCCAGAGGTTTGGATTATGCCATTGAAACGGTTTTTAAAAAATGGCTGGAATTGGATAAATTGAAGCCGAAAGAAATAGTCAAAAAGCCGTATTTCCAGGGAAATCATATGGTTTGGTCAGAATCCAAGAAAAAATGGTATGTCATTTCTCCTGAGAACGACTGGCTGGAATTTGCCGGGAAAGAAGAAGAAATAGAGTGGCGCATTGTTAAGTGATATATATGTTAAGAGATCTAAAAATAGTATTTATTGGGACGCCAGAATTCGGCGCCATTATTTTAGATAAGCTTTGTCAAGGCGAATACAAGCCGGTTTTGGTTGTTGCTTCGCCCGATAAGCCAATCGGCAGAAAACAAACTATTACTCCCCCGCCAGTGAAGATTACAGCTGAAAAATATGAGATTCCAGTAGCTCAGCCAGAAAATATTAAAGACATTAAATCGGAAATCCAAAACTTAAAACCTGATTTGGTAGTTGTTGCAGCCTACAGCCAGCTAATTCCAAAGGACATATTGGAGATTCCAAGTTTCGGCTTTCTGAACGTTCATCCTTCTTTATTGCCAAAATACCGAGGTCCATCCCCTATCCAATACGCAATCTTGAATGGAGACGAAGAAACAGGCGTAACCATAATGCTAATGGATGAAAAACTGGATAGAGGTAAGATAGTTTCCCTTTCTAGGCTTTCTATATCAGAAGAAATAACAGCAGAGCAACTAACTGAAAAAACAGCTGACCTAGGGGCAGAATTATTACTGAATATCATTCCAAAATGGATAAATAATGAAATAGAGCCCAATTCTCAAGACGAGAAAAGAGCAACCTACACTAAAATATTAAAAAAAGAAGACGGAAAAGTTGATTGGCACAAATTAGCCAAAGAAATTGAAAGAAAAGTAAGAGCTTTCTCTCTTTGGCCAGGTACCCACACTTTCTGGCAGAATAAAGGCAAAACAGTAAAGATAAAGATTTTAAAAACAAGAGTTTACAAATCACCCCAGCAAAAGAGATATGATATAGGTAAGGTTTTAGTCGTCCCCCAGAACGAAATCGGCGTGCAGTGTAAAGAGGACTTTCTGGTTATTGAAAAACTGCAAATAGAAGGTAAAAAAGAATCAAATGCAGAAGAATTTCTACGAGGTTATTCCGACTTTGCTGGCTCAATCCTAGAATAACATGCTCTCACATAACGATTTAAAAAAAGGGATAGATTTCATTTTAAACAACCAGCCCTATGAAGTGCTGGATTCTTCTTTAGTTTTTAAAGGCAGAGGAGGTTCGGTTGTCCAGACAAAGATAAAAAATCTGATTACCGGTAGTGTAGTTTCAAAAACTTTCCACGCCGGAGAAGAACTTGAAGAAGCGGAAATTGAAAAAATCAAAGTGAAATTCGTTTACCACAAGCAGAGCAAGTTTTTCTTCTGCCACGAAAAAAACCCTTCCAAGCGTTTTGACTTGGTTGAGGAAGCTGTTGGAGAGAGCGCTGTTTTTTTAAAACCGAACGAGATTGTCGAAGGATTGGAATTTAAGGGAAAAATAATCAATATTTCCCTGCCGATAAAAGTCCAATTGAAAGTTGTTGAAGCTCCGCCGGGAATCAGAGGAGACAGGGCCCAGGGAGGGACAAAGATAATAAAATTGGAAACAGAAGCTGAAATTAACGCTCCCCTTTTCGTTGAAACCGGCGATATTGTTGAGATCAATACGGAAAAAGCAGAATACGTTAGAAGGGTGGAATAAAATTAAAAACGAGACTTAATTAGGAGCCTCGTTTTTTATTTGATCATTTCTAGTATTTTCTCTTCTTTATTTTTCTTTTATTATCTTTATCGCCTTGCCCTCAATTAGGGCTTCAGCTATTTTTTGGCGGGCTGATGTTAAAGTCCGTTGAAGAGTGCTTTGAGAAATTTTCATTTTTTTTGCCGCTTCAGCTTGGTCTAGGTTTTTAAAATCGCAAAGCCGCAATGCCTCCAGTTCGTCTATGTTCAAATCAACCTCATCCAGCATAGATAAAGGCACCGCTCTCGGTTTAAAATAGACCACATTTGGGTTAAATAACACTCTTCTCGGTTTTATTGGTCTTGTCATATTATTTTCTAACTAAATTAATTTTACATTTTGGACATTCAAGCGTCGAACAAGGGACGCCGCGTTCGTGAAGGGTTTTATAACCGCATTTCGAGCAGGCACAATAGCCGCCCGGCCCTTCTCCTTTCGCCTCTTCAATCTTTCCTCTAAATTTGCCTTTTCTTTGCCAACCAAAACTCCTGCCGAATTCTGGTTTATAGAATCCCGTTTCTACTTCGTGGCTTGTGATTTGAATGGCGACGTACTGAAGACTTTCTATTGCTTTTATAAGTTTTTCTCTTAAGTTGTCGGAAATTTTAGTTGCTTCTTCTACTTTTAAATTGCTTGGCAGTTTTATTTCCAAATTGGCAGTAACAGCCGAACCTTTTTTTTGGGTCTTTAAAGAGGAAATTTCAATATTCTGTGTTTTAGCGATTGTTTTTATCTTTTCCTCAATTTCTTCACCAGCTGAAACATCAAGCAAAGAATCAATTGCTTCTTTTCCCAAAGAAAAAGATTTTTTAATGATATAAGCGCCGATCAAAAAAGCTAACAAGGAATCAGTATAAATCCAATATTTTGTCAGAAATAAACCAGCTAAAACAGCCAGCGAAGCATAAACATCAATCCTTGAATGGAATCCGTCTGAAAGCAAGCTGATGGAGTTCTCTTTTTTGCCATAATGAATTTTTACTCTGGCCATTATTTCGTTGACAGCTGCTGAAAATATCATTATTCCGAAAGCTAAATAGCTGACTTTAATTTTTTCAGGGCCAAGAAAACTTTGATAGGCTTCGTAAATAATTCCCAAGCCTGTTGCCAGAAGAATTATAGTAATAATTGTGCCGCTTAAAACCTCAAATTTATAATGGCCATAGGGATGTTTTTGGTCTTCTGGTTTTTTAGATATTTTGATTCCAATATAACCAACGGCCGAGGAGAAAATATCCATAAAAGAATGAACTCCCTCTGCTAAAATAGCGGCCGAACTCGAAAACACACCGACAGCGATTTTTCCTCCCGCTAAAATCGCATTCGTCAGTATTGAGATAATAGCAACTTTTTCTTTCATTTTAGTCTTGCGCTTATTCCGTTGATAATTTCTTTGAACAATTTTCTATATTTTGGATTTATTTTAACCACGGGCTTCATTTTTATCGTTGATTCAACAAAATCTTTTCTGTAAGGGATTTTTCCCAAAATTGGAATATTATTTTTTTTGGCAAATTTTTCTATCTCTTTATAAAAATCTTTTGAGAGACCGAATTTATTAATAACAATTCCATGTTTAATCTTGAAATGATCGGCAAGGTATAAAACCCTTTTTAAATCAAAAAGGGCGGACGGTGTCGGCTCGGTTACCCCGACGATATAATCGGTGCCGACCAAAGAAGCAATGACGGGGCAGCCGATTCCCGGCGAGGAATCAATAACAATTACTTCGGCTTTCATCTTTTTATTAATCTTATCGGAATATTTTCTTACTTCAGCTACTACTTCGCCGGAAGCGAGTTCTCCCAATTTAAGCTCGCCTGAAACCAAATTAACATTATAATTCTTTCCAGTATAAATTGTGCCGATTTCTTTTTTAGTTTCCGTTATTGCGCCAGTCGGACAGGCAACAATACAGGCCTTGCAACCGATACAAACATCTTTGACAAAAGCAGGATATTTGCCCTTGGTGAAAACAATAGCGTTTTGTTTGCAAACAGAAGCGCATTTGCCGCATTTTGTGCATTTCTTAAAATCCCATTTTGGAATCGGTTGATAAACAGTAATATATTTTTTTCTTTTTACGGAAAGTAAAAGGTGGTCATTTGGGCATTCGGCATCTGCATCCACTAACATTGTTTTATTTCGTCTTGCGAATTCAATCGCCAGAGAAGTCGCCACCATTGATTTTCCCACCCCGCCTTTTCCCCCTGTTATTGCAATTTTCATATTCTTAACTTTTTATTAAGCCTTAATGAATAAACGGCAAAAACAATGGCCGTCTTTTTCGATTTCTTCCCGATGCCATTGGCAGGGACAAATTTTAGACTTATCTTCTTCTTTGTCCCCGGTAACTCTCCGACAAGGACAATATTTGGCGCTGTATTTTTTCTCATTTTCCAATAAACCATTAACCAACCTTTCCACTGCTTTTTTATCCGGGTTTAATTTAAATCCATTAGCCTCAGCATATTTTTCATAATTATCTATTAAATTTTCTATTTTCTTATCATCCATATTTATTATAAGTTTTGCTCTAGCCAATTTTTTATAATAGCTTCTGGTTTTACCCCGATAAATTTACTAATCGGTTTTCCTTCTTTAAATAAAATTACAGTTGGAATTTGCTCAATCCCGTATTTTTGGGGAATTTGAGAAACGGTATCTAAATCAACTTTAGCAAAAGTCAATTTATCTTCGTACTCTTGAGTTACTTTTTCTAAAATTGGTCCGAGTACTAAACAAGGTGAACACCACTGCGCCCAAAAATCAACTAAAATCGGTTTCGAGGCATTTGCAATTTCCTTTTCAAAATTTTCGTCAGTCAAAGTAATCATATTTATCTAGTCTTTAGAAGTTTTTTTCTATTGCTTCCATTGGACAGACATTTTCTCCTTCACATTTTGCTAATTTCTCTTGATCTATTATTTCTGCTTTTCCGTCTATCCCAAGCTTAATTGCTTCAGGACAATTAGTCATACAGGCTCCACAGCCAACACATTTTTCTTTATTTATTTTATAAGCCATACTATTCCGAAATTAATTTAATTTTAATTATTTGAGCTATCTCTGAGTTTAAGGCCCTTAAATGACCCTTATCTAAATTATGAATATCAGCTTCGCCGCAAGCTCCAGCCACCATTTTTATTTCTTCGGTACAATTTTTAATGAAACTGGCGATATTCTGGGAAGTCTTTCCAACATCTAAATTTTTTCTTAATTCCGGATTCTGAGTGGCAATTCCCTTTGGACATTTTCCTAAATAGCATTGCTGGCAATAAACACAACCCATAGCAATTAATAATGGGAAAGCAACAAAAACTGCGTCTGCTCCTAGGGCTAAAGCTTTAGCAAAATCTCCGCCCTTATTTAAGCCTCCCCCTATCCATAATTCCTGTTTAGCTCCTAATTTATCTAAAACTTCTCTGGCTTTTGCTAAGGCTGCTAAAATAGGAATGCCTACTTCATCTAACATTACTTCCGGAGCAGCGCCGGTTCCTCCTTCTAAACTATCAATAGCGATAATATCCGGATTAGCTTCTACTGCGATTTTAACATCTGCCTCTATGTCTCCTGCTCCTAATTTTAAAATAATGGGTACTCCCCCGGTAATTTCTCTCAACCAATCAATTTTTTTCTTTAAATCTTCAACGTTTTTAATGTCTGAGTGATAAGCTGGAGAATGAATATCTTTACCTTTTTCAATTTTTCTTACTGTAGCGACTTCCTCTGTTACTTTTTCTCCTGAAAGCAATCCGCCTTGCCCTGGTTTTGCTCCCTGACCGATTTTAATTTCAATGGCATCTGCTTTTTTAAGAATTTCTTCCGTAATTCCGAATCTGCCGGTAGAATATTGAATAATGAGTTTTTCTGAAAATTCTCTTTCTTCTGGCAACATTCCTCCTTCACCGGTATTTTCCATAGTGCCTGTCATAGTAGATGCTTTAGCTAAAGCGATTTTAGCTTCCTTGGACAAAGCGCCAAAACTCATGGCTCCAATTATTATCGGAGTATTAAGTTCAATCGGTTTTTTACTGTTTTTTCCAATAATTGTTTTTGAGTTAATCTTTTCTGTAAAATAATCTACTGGCTTTTTGGCTAATTGGGCTGGAACAAAAACTAAATCATCAAAGCTAATTTTGCCAGTTTTATTAGACCGACCGCTACTAATCGGAATCCCTTTAGTTCTGTCTTGAATTTCTTTAATCCAATTTTGATTCATATCTTATGCTCTTCGCAAACATCTTCCGTGCTTGCTTTTTTAAGTTTATTATTTTTCCACATATCAAAAATCTCTTTTACCGTCTCCGCTTGGCTAACATAAACATCAATTCCCAACTGACCGCATAAGGCTAGGGCCCTCGGTCCAAGATCTCCGCATAATAGAATATCTGCCCCGTGTTTTTTCATTAACTCCGGCGGTAAACCCGCACCGCCCATGTGTTCGCTGGGGTTGTCTATAATTTCAACAACTTCGCCTTTTTCATTAAGGAAAGTATATGTCAAACAGCGGCCGAAATGCTCGGCTACCGTATCTTCTAGCCCTTTCTTGTTATTGGTCGGAATTACTATTTTCATTTTTTTCTCCTAGATCTAATTATTAAAAAAATAATCACTATCACAAAAAATAATGCTGTTCCGGCGTATGCGAAAAAATTAGTTTCTGGTTCAGGAAAAAAGAATAATATAATCAATCCAAGAATTGTAACTATCGGAATAAGATAATTAATTTTCATCTTAATTCATTTTTTTGAGTTTTCCGTCAATAAATTCTTGCAAAACTTTTTCTATCGTGCCGTCCCCGATATAAATATCCACCTTAAATTGATTCAAAACATCAAGAGCTCTCGGTCCGACATTCTTTGTAATTACGACCTTAGCGTCTTTTTCTGCTATTAATTGCGCGGCTGCAATTCCCGCCTGGCCCAACTGGCTTGCGATTTTATTTTCTATCGTTTCAACTTTTTGAATTTTTCCGTTTTCAATTTCTGCAATAATAAAATAAGGGCATCTGGCAAATACCTCGCTGACATTATCTGTGAGTTTTTTTCCGGTTGAACTTATTGCTGTTTTCATTTTATTCTTTATTTAATTTTATTTTTTTCCTTTAAGTTTGGCTAAACGAGCTTCAATGGCTTTAAGTTCTTCTTTCAAATCTGCCATATCTTCTGCTAATATTTCTTTTTCTTCTGTTTTTGTAATTTGAGGCTGATACGGCTGATAACCCCAGAAACCTCTTCGTCCGAAACCTCTTCCTAATCCGCGACCGGATCCCCTTCTAAAGCCCGTTCCGGCGCCACAAGGACCAATTCCCCGGCCTGTGCCGGGACCGTAACCTCCAGGACCTGTTCCGTCAAATCTTGGCATATTTTTAAATAATAGTTGATTGTATCAGAGAACTCGACCAGGCGTTCTCTATTATGAATATATACCCATAATAGAACCTTGTCAAGACCCCTCTTTCTTTTTTAAAATATAGCAGCGAAATAATAGAAAGCGAGTAAGAATAATAGAATTGAAGCAAAAAGATTAAGCGCTACAATAAACCTTGGAGAAAGAATCCAGATTTTCATCGTGAAAA
>Ga0265595_1001206_pt1 | contig 20696 bp, 30 predicted proteins | sample saktaG_15_FD_190148 | JGI IMG/M metagenome (GOLD analysis project Ga0265595, IMG submission 190148) | Saline water microbial communities from Sakinaw Lake, British Columbia, Canada - sak_2013_06_06_50m | ecosystem: Environmental > Aquatic > Non-marine Saline and Alkaline > Saline ... | reverse complement strand
GCGCGATGAGTTACGAGGTGTCAGGTGTCGGGCGTCAGAATTCAGGTGCGGGTGATTATTTGAAAGTTGGAGGAAAGAAAGTTTTGGTTTTTAATGAGAAGGAGCCGAGGAAGTTGCCGTGGAAAAAGTTGGGTGTTGATGTTGTTGTTGAGTCGACGGGTTTTTTTACAGATAGGAAGAGTGCGTCGGGACATTTAGATGCGGGGGCGAAGAAGGTTTTGATTACAGCGTCGGGGAAGGATGTGGATTATACGGTTGTGATTGGTGTTAATGAGAAGGGTTTGAAGCGGGAGTATAAAATTATTTCGATGGCGTCGTGTACGACGAATTGTCTTGCGCCGATTGTGAAAGTTTTGGATGATGAGTTTGGGGTGAAGAGCGGGTTTATGACGACGGTGCACGCGTATACCGGCGATCAGAATCTTATTGATGGTTCGCATAAGGATTTTAGGCGAGGGCGCGCGGCGGGTGTGAATTTAGTTCCGACGACTTCGGGTGCTGCGAAGGCGACGGCTGATGTGATTCCGAAGTTAAAGGGGAAGATTGATGGGATGGCGATTCGTGCGCCGATTGCTTGCGGGAGCATTACGGATTTTGTTTGCGTTTTGAATAAGTCTACGAATGTTGAGGAAGTTAATCGTGTGATGAAAAAAGCGGCTGGGAAGTTGAAGGGGATTTTGGAATATAGCGAGGATGAGTTGGTTTCGTCGGATGTTATTGGTAATTCGTCGTCGTCGATTTTTGATTCTAAGTTGACGAAGGTTGATGGGAATTTGGTTAAGGTTTTGAGTTGGTATGATAATGAGTGGGGATATTCGTGTAGGATTGTGGATTTATTGAGGAGATTGTGATAGGAAAATATTTAAACTATGGTTGTTCTATAGCGGGATGGTTACGACGGTGCAGCTTAATGAGAATGTGAAGGTTGCTTTAGATAGATTGAAGTCGAGTCGGGATACTTATGAGCAAGTGATTGTGAATTTGATTAAAGTTGCCGAGGAGTGCAGGAGGAAAGAGGAGGCGTTATTGATTGAGGGGTGTAAGGTTATGGCGGATGATATGATTAAGTTAAATGAGGAGTGGGGAGTTGTTAGTTCTGATTTGGATTGGGAATGGTGATTAAGATAAAGAGGGGAGATATTTTTTTTGATTAATTTTGAGCCGGTGCGTGGGAATGAGCAGGGTCGAGTGAGGCCTGCTGTGATTGTTCAGAATGATGTTTTGAATAAGTTTAGTCCGTTGACGATTGTCGCGCCGATTACGTCGAAGGTTTACGAGAAAGAATATCCGACTAATGTTTTTGTTAAGAAGGAATTTTCTAAGTTGAATAAAGATTCGACGATTTTGTTGAATCAGATTAGGGCAATTGATAAGAGAAGGATTGTGAAGAAGGTTGGGACTTTGGATATGTTTTATATGAATAAAGTTGATTTGGCTATTAAGATTTGTTTGGGTATTTCTATTTGATTTATTTGTGTTGAGCGTCGAGTAAAGATGGAATTTTTAAAAAGTTGGTGGGGTTTTTGTTGAGATTGGGTTAATTAGTGATGCGGGATTTGTTGATTTGAAGAAGAATAAGTGGGGGGAGATTATGTTGTTTAGGGGAACGAGGAGTAATGATGAGAATTTGACGTCAGTGGCTGGGATTTTTGCGGCTGGGGATTGCACGGATATTCCGGCGAAGCAGATTATCGCGGCGGCGGGCGAGGGTTGTAAGGCGGCGATGGCGAGTTTTGATTGGTTGATGAGGAAATAGTGTGTTTGTTATATATTTTCTATAATATAAATCTTTAATAATAATATTCGTTAAAAATTTTTATGACAATACAATACAATGTTCCTGTAAAAGTTTTGGATCTTACTAAGGAGACTCGAATTCAAAGTTCTTTACAAGGATATGATGTTTTTACAGATAGTAGTGGGAATCTGGATAGAACTTGTTTTTCAGCAGAAGATGTTCCTTATGTTGGAAAGTTAATCGTTGTTAAAACTCTCAAAGAGGATGTTGCTCGTGTTGCTCACGATGTTTTGAATGGGATTGAGGGTTTACTTGTTATGCCTATAACTGAAAGTAGTTGGGAAGAAGATACAGGGAGAGTTTATGAGACTGAGGGAGAAAAATCTCTTGCGGTTGCTTAATTTTGTTTTTGTTGGGAAATTTTATATAGTTTGATTTTGTTTATTTATTGAGGTTATATGGGAAGTTTGGATGGTTTTGATTTTAGAAGGAAGGTTGTTTTGGTTCGGGCTGATTTTTTCGGAAAGTTTAAATAGATATACAAGTATGTATAACCATGCCGCAAGCGATGTTGAAGAAGAATATTTTACATTATCCTCAGTTGGATACGATTTTGAGGATGGAGGATTTTATTAGGGAGAACTCTGGGGAATATAAGAAGAAGTCGCTTTGGGAGGCGTTGCCGAGGAAGATGATTTATCAGACGTTTTGTGTGATTTTTGATTATTTGTTGGAGTCGGGGAAGATTGCGTTGGATAGAGAGGGACATGTTGGTTGGATTTGGAATCCGGAGTTGGTGAAGAAGTATTTAGCTAGACCTGATTTGAGTTGGAGAAAATGAAGTCGGAGATTAAGTTTGCGAGCAAAAGAGTTGAGGAGAGTTTTAGAGAGTTGGAACATACGAGGAATGAAGATAAGAAATTGTATAAGTGGATTTGCCGGGCGTTTGAGGATTTGAAAGAGAATGCTTTTTGTGGAGTTCAGATTTCTAAGAAGTTAATTCCTGGAGTTTATTTTGAGAAGTATGGGATTGACAATTTGTGGAAATATGATTTGCCGAAGGGTTGGAGGTTGATTTATTCTGTTGCCTTTTGTCGATTGTCTTGGAGTGGATGTGCCATAGGGACTATGAAAGGAGGTTCGGGTATTAATGAAGGGTTTGGATGGTTTTGATTTTAGGGGGAAGGTGGTTTTGGTTCGGGCTGATCTAAACTCGGATGTTCGAGTTTCGCGGGTCGCGGGTCGCGGGTCGCGGGTCGCAAAAGTTTTGGAGAGTGAGAGGATTCGGGCGTCGGCTGAGACGATTAAGGAATTGAAAAGGAAGGGTGCGAAGGTTGTTGTTTTGGCGCATCAAGGCCGGAAAGGTGAGGTCGATTTTGTTAATTTGAGGCAACATGCGCGGTTGTTGAATAAGTATGTTAATGTGAAATTTGTTGATGATGTTTGTGGGGCAAAGGCGATTAGCGAGATTGGGAAGTTGGAGAGTGGCGAGATTATTTTGTTGAATAATGTTAGGTTTGTCGCGGATGAGTTTGCGCCGGAGAAGGGGAAGCGGAATGAGTTGTATAGGTTGGTTAAGGTTGTAGATTTTTTTGTGAATGATGCGTTTTCGGTTTGTCATCGAGCGCAGGCGTCGGTTGTTTTGTTCCCGAAGTATTTGCCGTCGTGTGCGGGTAGGTTGTTATATAGAGAGATTATTGCTTTGAAAAAAATTAAGTTGAGGAATTGTTTGTATGTGCTTGGAGGGGCGAAGCCTGCAGACAATATGAAATTATTGTCTGCAGGCGTCAGGCGTCAGGCGTCAGGCGTCAGGAAGATATTAGTGTGTGGGTTGTTTGGGCAAATGTGTTTGATTGCTGACGGGAAAAATTTAGGGGCGCAGAATAAATATCTGAAGAATGTCGTCGATGATTATGATGGAGTTTTGAAAAAGTTAAATGGGCGATTGAAGAATATTGAGATGCCGATTGATTTTGCGGTTAAGGTTGGCGGGCGGCGGGTTGAGAGGATGTTGAATGAATTTCCTTGTGATGATGAGATTTTTGATATTGGAGCTGGGACGATTGAGAAATATGTTTCTGAGATTAGGAGGGCGAAGGTGGTTTTTGTGAAGGGGCCGGCTGGAGATTCTGCCGACAGTAAATTTGCGAAGGGGACGGTGGCGTTGTTGCGGGCGGTTGCGAAGTGCGAGTTTAGTTTGATTGGTGGCGGGCATTTGAATGATACGATTAAGAAATATAAATTAAAGGGGTTCGGTCATGTGAGTTTATCGGGCGGGGCTTTGCTGAGATATGTTGCTGGGGAGAAATTGCCGGGGTTGGAGGCGATCAGTAAATAGTTTGTGGTGAGTATTGGTAGTGTGTTTTATTTGTAGAATATGTTTGTATTTTGATGGATGTGTTAATGAGAAAATAAATAAATAATGATTTTTATTATTTGATATGGGGATATTTGATTTTTTGAAAAATAAGAATGTGGTTGAGTCTGGGGAGGTCGCTGATTTGTTTTTTGGAAATGTTCGTGAGAAACTTGACGAGAGGAGTAATGTGTTGGTGAAAAATGAGGCGGAGGTTTTGCGTGAGATTAAGAAAGGGTTTGATGATTTTTATGTTTTTGTCGAGGAGAAATTGGCGATTTTGGAGGGAGTTGATATTGAGTCCAAGAAGGAGCATGAGAGGGTGAAGTTGTTGGTTCGGCAGGGTTTGGATAAATATGTTGATTTTGTTCGCGGTTTATTGAAGGACTTGAAAGCTTTAGAGAAGAATGATTTGGATGTTTTTTCTCGGGAAGTTAGCGAAGTGTTTGATGTTTTTGAGATGAGAAGTTACAAGGTTTATGATAGGGCGACTTATTTGATTGGTGATGAAATGTCGTCGGTGAGGAGTGGGATTAGGAAATTTCGTGCTGATTTAATTAAGGTGTTGAAGAAAAATAAAAAATTGATTGAGAATTTGGAGGTGGTGAGAAGTGTTGAGTTGAAGTTGAGTGAGGTCGAAAAAGTCGAGGCAGATTTGAAAAATTTTAGGAGGGGGATAGAAGAGAATAATGTTAAGATTGACGACGGCAAGAAAAAAATTAGGGAGTTAGAAGTGGAGGTTGAAGTGATAAAAAAGGGTTCTGAATATATTTTGAATTTAGAGAGGAGGGAGGGGATTGAAATTTTTTGGGCGAGGTTGGATGATGAGATTACGAAGTTAAGAGGGCTTATTGATTTCAAGAAGTTGGCGAGCGTTGTTCATGGCAATCAGAAAGAATTTGAGTTTGTTAAGAATTATAGAGATTTTTTTGTTTTGGAATTTTCTCGCGATGGTGGGAGTGGAATTATTGAGTTATTTAAAAGTTTGAATATGAGAGTTGTTGAAATTGAGGCACAGATTTTTTTAATTAAGAAGATGAAGCGAGAGTTGGATGAGGAAAGTAAGATTGTCGTCGAGGATTCTACTATTTCTAAGTTAGAGGAAGTTAAAAAAATTAGTGAGAAGATTAAAGAGTTGGAAATTGATAATGTTAGAATTGGTGGTAGGTTGAAAGAATTTGGTTTGAAGTTGGAGGGTTTGAAAGTTGAGGTTGTGGAAGAGATGAGAAATGTTTTTAATTGAGTTAATCTTTTGATTATTATGAAGGTGATTAGAGTTGAGAGTTATCATGAGATGTCGAGGGTAGCGTCGGATATTTTGGTTGGCGATATTTTGAAGAAGAAAAATATTGTGATTGGTTTTGCGACGGGGAGGACTCCGTTGGGGTTGTATAAAAATTTAGTGAGAGCGTATAAGAATAAGGAAATTGATTTTTCGGGAGTGCGGAGTTTTAATCTTGATGAGTATTATCCGATTTCTAAAAATAGTAAGAGGAGTTATTTTTCTTATATGTTTAGAAATTTGTTTGGGTTGGTAAATATTAAGGGGGCGAATGTGAATTTTTTAGATGGTTCTGTGGGGGATTGGAAGAAAGAGTGCGAGAGTTATGAAAAGTTGATTAAGAAAAATCCGATTGATGTGCAGATTTTGGGCGTCGGGGTTAATGGACATATTGGATTTAATGAGCCAGGTTCGAAAAGAAATTCTGTGACGAGGTTGGTTGAGTTGAGCGACGCGACGCGACGACGGAATTCTGGAATTTTTTGGAAGGCGCCAGAGAAGGCGTTGACGATGGGGATTAAGACGATTTTTTCGGCGAAGAAAATAATTCTTTTGGCGTCGGGTCGCGATAAGATGAAGGCGGTTGAGAGGTTATTGAGGGGAGAAGTTGGGAGTGATTGTCCGGTTAGTTTTTTGAGGGGGCATAAGAATTTGGTTGTGGTTGTCTGTTAGATGTTTGGGGAGTGGGGTTTGGGGAATAGCACGCGGATTGGCGCAGGATTTTATGGATTAACGCGGATTTTTTAATCGGGTTTTAATGAGAGTGGCTGATAAGGAATTTGTCGTCGCTGTTGTGGATTTTTAGGTTGGATTTGTAAAAGTTTATAAAGTTGGATATTGTTAAGAGGGGATGACGAGAAAAAGTATGGATGGAGGGATGACTCCCGAAGGGGTGAAAGAGCACTTGAAAGGAATTGGAATAATAAATGCTAAAAAAGAATATTTATTTAATATTTTAAAACGTAAAAATATCCTTCGGTAAGGAACGTTAAAATCTGTTTATGAAAATCTTGGAGATTTGTCTATGAAACATCGTTTGTCTATGGCAGAGTTAGAGGCTAAAAAATATTTATTAAGGAAAGAGGGAAATTCAGAAGATGAGGCAAATATATGGTATGAATTAGCTGGGAGTCATTCAAAATTAGCACCACTTTATGAAAAATGGTATGCGTGGGCTTGGGCTGGAAATTCTTATTTTGAAGCTGGTGATTATGATAAATCTTTAGAAAATTATCAAAAAGCTAGAGAGAAAGAGATGAGGGAGATAAAACATATTGAAGAATTAGATAGACCTTGGCCTCGTCCAGATGTTAATCTTCATAAACGTCAATTAGCGTATATCGATTCTCGAATAAAAGATATAAAACAATGCAAAGAATTAGAAGATCCCAATAGTGGGATTAATCGTGCATTGATTTTGGCAGAGGAAAGATTTTTAAAAGGTTTAGAGGGTATCACGAAGATGATTTTGATAATAGGTTTAATCGGCGGACTATTTTTTTATCAACTAATATAACAGGGAATGTGATTGGAAGTCGGGCGGTTTCGAATTGGGTTGGGGCGATTTTTTTAATTGTTGGTTTGGTTGCTGGATTTTTTTGGTTGAAGAGGAAGAAGTAGTTCCGAAAGGTATTTAAGGTTTAGATTTTTAGTATAATTATATACGCTCGTCCCTGCTTTGCAGGGGATGAGCATTTTTCAAATGAAAAGAGTTTCTGTATTTATCGACGGTAATAATTTTTATTATGGGCTGAGAAAACTTTAAAGTCTTTTTTCTCTTATTCGCTTTTCGCGGAAAAATTTATATCTTAAGGAGTTTCCGACGTAGGGATTTTCTTTTAATTGAAGGCAAATTTTTTTGATTATTTCGTTATCACTTAAAGAAAGTTTTGCGATTTCTTTGTCAAAAGTTTCGGTTGTATAAACGGAATAAGTCATATTATATTATCGAGTATGTTGTATAAAAGTTTGTGAGTTAAGTTTAAAATCTCGTTAGTATTTGTTTTGGAAAGATGGTTGATGAAAATATTTTGGACGAGGCTTATGGGGAGGCTGTCGAGGTTTTGAAGGTTTGTTCTACGAAATATGGGTTGTTTGCGTCGGGGGGGAAGAAAGGGTATAAGGGAGTTTGGAGTCGTGATAGTTTTATTACGATGCTCGGGGCGAGTTTGGTTGGCGGGGAAGATGGCGAGTTGATGAGGGAGACGTTTAAGAAAAGTTTGGAGATGCTTGGGAGGCATCAGAGCGAGCGAGGGCAAATTCCGAATGCGGTTTTGAAGTTTGAGAGACGGAAGCCAAGGGTTGATTATCTTTCGATTGATTCGGGGTTGTGGTTTGTGATTGGGCATTATGTTTATCGTCGGAGATATAGAGACAGTTCGTTGTTTAAGAAATGGAAGAAGGAAATTGATAAGACGATTTTTTGGTTGACGTTTCAGGATATGGGTGAGGACTTGATGTTGGAGCAGTTGCCGACGACGGATTGGCAGGACGCGTTTCCGCACAAGTATGGGAGGACGATAAATACGCAGGCGTTGTATTATAAAGTTTTGAGGTTGGTTAGGAAACGTAAGACGGCAAGAAGGTTGAGATTTTTGGTTAACAAGGATGATGAAGTGAATCTATGGAACGGGAATTTTTATTGGGCGTATCGATGGAAGAATCATAATAAGTATCGGGAGATTGGGGAGTGGTTTGATTCGCTGGGGAATTTGTTGGCGATTGTTTTTGGATTGGCGGACAAGAAGATGGCGAGGAAGATTGTTAGTTATATCGAGGAGAAAAAAATTGCTGAGCCATATCCGGTGAGAGCGATTTTTCCGTCGATAAAAAAGGGAAGCAAGTATTGGCAGGATTATTATATGGATTGCGAGGCAGGGAAGGCGGGGCATTATTTGAATGGTGGGATTTGGCCGTTCATCGGTGGGTTTTATGTTTTGTCGTTGGTGAAGTTGAAAAAGTTTAGAGAGGCGGAGGTTGAGTTGAAGAAGTTGGCGGAGTCGTGCTTGAAGGGAAATATTTTTCCGGAATGGATTGAGCCGAAGACGAGAAAGACGCACGGGGTTTTTCAAGCGTGGAGTGCGGGCGTTTATATTTTGGCTTATGAAAGTTTGAAGAGGAAGAAGGTGTTGGTTTGAGGGTTTATCATAATTAACAGGATGAAAAGGATTTTTTAGGAGTTGTTGGTAGTGAATTTTTTGGAAAAAGTTTAAGTAATCGTTTTTTTATTGTTTGTTATAGGGACAAGAGAAACTGTTGGCAGTGATGATTTTTGTGAAGTTTATAGGGGTGTCTGTATGTATTGTAAGAACTTGGTGATGGCTTTGTCGTCAAATAGAGAGGATAGCTATACGGGTTGTGGCATTAGAAAAGAGGACGGCAAGTATATCGATAATGATGTGCTTTCTGGAAAAATAAGTTTTTTTAGAGGATGTTGTGAGTTTAGGTCTTCTGGCATTCCTATTCATCCTTTGTTGGCTGAGTTATTAATAAGTCAAAATCCTTTAGCAAAATCAATTCCTGTTTCTGAACAGGTTCAAGCTGAACATGGTATTTTGTTTGAGCAAAGAGTTTATGATAATTTGCCAAATAATCAAAGAGTTTCCGTTGAGGATATAGGTTAGAAATTAGATGTTTTTGATTATTTTAAATCTAATCTTTCTTTTGTAATGTCAATCATTTTTTTTGAGATGTCGCGATAGTCGAGGTTGTCGAGGACGTGTTGTCGGCCTTGTTGTCCCATTTTTTTGCAGAGTTCGTCGTCGGTAAGAAGTTTCAAAGTGTATTTTCTTAATTCCTCGATATCGGCGCGGTAGGCGAAAGTTTTTGGGGAATCGAATTTGACGAGTTGTTTTTGCTTGAAGCCCATTGATGGGTAAGCCCATTCGCTTTCGAGCTTTATTTCTTCGGCGACTTTTGCGAGGAAGCCCGTCTTATTGTGGAGGATTGTCTCGGCTGGACCGCCTGCGTTTATCGAGATGACCGGTTTTCCGCATGCCATCGCTTCGACTTGTATCATTCCGAATCCTTCTATTCTCGATGGGGCGGCGTAGATGTCGCATGAGTTTAGGAGGTCGACCATGAATTCCGGTGAGAATTCGTCGTCGATAAAAATTACTTTATCTGCGATTCCTAAATCTTCGGCGAGTTTCATTTCTTCTTCGTGCCATTCTCTTGCGCATTCGCTTGTCCAAGATTTGCAGATATATTTCCAATCTTTATGTTCTTCATTGACTTTCGCTAATGCTTTCATCATTTCTTGAGCGCCTTTTGATGTTACATCTCCTCCGACGGTTAGAATCATTTTTTCGTTTTCTTTTATGCCTATCATTTTTCGGATGTCGGCGCTTAATTCTGGATTATTTGTCGGCTTGAACATGTCGGTGTCTGTTCCGATGTGCATTGGGACTATTTTGCTAACGTCGACGCCATCTCGCTTGTAGATGTCTTTGACCCATTGGCTTGTTGTGAACATTAGTTCGAGTTCGTCGAATTCTTTTTGGTAATTTGCGACCCAGCCGTCGGAGTTAAACCAAGGGACTGGGCGGATTCCGTATTTTAGCGGTTCTTGAACAATTTCCGGGACATTGCCCCAGAATCCTATGCCGAAAGAGACGTCGGGTTTAACGTATTTTAAGTAGAATTCTTTTTGCATACTGTCTTTGAAGTGGCATGGGATGGCTTCGTGATTGTAATTAAGGATCCCTCTACGAAGTAAATCTCCTTGGAGACTTTGTCCGTCGGCCTCTATTGGATATGCGTATAGTATTAAACACTTCATTTTTTTGTTAAAGTTTAAAGGCTTCAATATTTTTTGAAGATTTTTCCTCGAAACTTCCTTTGTCGAATCCATAGATATTATGGATTAGATATTTTTTTTCTGATAGAATGTTGTCTTTCAACCTTATAAGTTTATCTGAGTTTTTGTTTGCGCTGCAGATTTTATTTTTCTTAATGTAAGAGAAGAAGAGAAGTTTGTTGCATGAGAGTTGTTTGTTTTTTATCATTTTGTCGACGCTGTTGTGGACTTCTTTGTGGCGAATGTGTCCGTACTCGCCGTTCTTTCCATGAGTGAAGATGTAGTCGTAGTTCTTGCGCGGAGAGAGTCGATTGATTCTTTTTGTGATTTCGTTGAGTGGGAGAGAGTTTAAGTTTTTGTCTTCGAGGTCTGACATGAGTCCTTTCGCGTTTAGTATTTCGCAAACCTTTTTGAATTTTGGTGCGCGGTCTTCGTCGGTCTTTCGACACAAACTAATTATCGTTGTGTTCCATTTGCTTTTGTTCATTAGGAGGGTTCCGCCCATCCAGATTGTTTCGTCGTCTGGGTGTGCTACGATGACTAAAACTTTTTTCTTTTTCATTGTAATGAAAAGATTTTTAATTAGATAAACCTTTCTTTATTAATGAGGTTTGATGTTGTGAGTTTTGGAAGTGCGGTGAGAGATGTCTTTGTTAATACCGATGTTTCAGAGAGGAAGAATTTTATTTCTTATCCCGTCGGTGGGAAAATTTTAATCAAGGATTTGAAGTTTGATATCGGTGGTGGTGGGACGAATAGCGCAGTCGCGTTTTCACGGCTTGGGTTGAAAGCTGGGTTTGTTGGTGGAGTTGGCGACGATGAAAATGGGAAAGAGATTTTGGAGTTGTTAAAAAAAGAGGGAGTGAAATTTCTTGGGAAAGTTGCGGAAGAGAAGAGTGGTTATTCGATTATTTTGGACAGCAACGGGGGAGAGAGAACGATTTTGACTTTCAAGGGACCGGTGAATGATTTGAGGATTTCCGATGTGCCGAAGTTTGAAAGTGATTGGTTGTATTTCTCTTCGGTGTTGGGTGAGAGTTTTAAGACGCAGATTGAGTTGGCTGAGCGGATGAAAAAGAGTGGGACGAAGTTGGCGTTTAATCCGAGTGATTATTTGATTAAGGAGTTGGATGTGCGGAAGTTGTTGGCGATGAGTGATGTGGTTATTTTGAATAAAGAAGAGTTTGATTTGGTTGCGAAAAAATATGGAAAGAGTTTGTTGGAGATTTGTTCTGGGGTGGTTGTCGTGACGGACAAGAATAAAATTATAACTTGTTATACCGACGGGAAAAAGTATTTTTTGAAGCCACACGATGTTAAGGTTGTCGAGAGGACTGGGGCGGGCGATGCGTTTGCTTCGGGATTTGTTGCGGGAAAGATTGTTGGTTTGACAATTGAGAAATGTTTGAAGCTTGGGCTTAGTGAAGGGGAAAGTGTTTTGCGTTACTTTGGTGCTAAAAATAATTTAATTAGGAGGGAATTGAAGTGAAAGTTAAATTGAATAAAATTTTGAAGAATGGGCGGGCGATGTTTTTGGCTTATGACCAGGGATTGGAGCACGGACCGACGGATTTTGATGATAAGAATGTTGACCCGGCGTATATTATTAAGATTGCTCGACGGGGAAAATTTACGGCGTTGATTTTTCAAAAGGGAATTGCGGAAAAATATCAAGATGAGATTCGGAGGTCGAAAGTGCCTTTGGTTTTGAAATTGAATGGGAAAACAAATTTGGTTGGTGGTGAGCCGGTGTCGAGGCAGTTGTGTTCCGTCGCTGAGGCGGTGAAGCTTGGGGCAGTCGCGGTTGGTTATACGATTTATATTGGGAGCGAGTTTGAGAGCGAGATGTTGAAAGAATTTGAGAAGATTCAGGTTGAGGCACATCGTCGGAGATTGCCGGTTGTTGTTTGGATTTATCCGCGTGGGAAAGGAGTCAAGGGAAAAAAGAAACGTGATTTGATGGCGTACGCGGCGCGAGTTGGTTTGGAGATTGGGGCGGATGTTGTGAAGTTGCAGTCAAACGGGAACAAAAAAGATTTGGCATGGGCGGTTGAGTCGGCTGGTAAATGTAAGATTGTCGTCGCTGGTGGGACTCGCAAGAATGAAAAAGATTTATTGAAAGAAGTTAGTGATGTGATGGATGCTGGTTGTATTGGGATTGCGATTGGGCGGAATGTTTGGCAGGCGAAGAATCCGATTGAGGTTGCTTGTAAATTAAGTAAAGTGGTTTGGGGAAAATGAAATTTGAAAGTTTTTTATTTTGGATGATGATGGGGGTTGTGTTGTTATTGATGGTCTTGGCGGGAATTTGGTTGATAGTAGGTGTAAAATGAAAATGAAGTTTTTAGATTTAGTTTATGTTGTCGTTATAATATTTGTTATTGTATTTGGATTGTTTGTTGCTTATCAATTGATTAGAAAATTGTTGGGAGGTTCGTGGGACGTCGAGAGTTTGTTCTTAGGTTTGTTGATGACGAATGTAGGATTAGTTTTTACTATTGCTGTTAGTCAGATTAGGTTAGGGGCAGAGTTTAAGTTTTTTCAAAAGCAGTTTGGTGGGTTAGTAAATGATTTAAGGAGGAAGAATATTATTTAGAATGAAACCGATTGTTGTTGTGAATTTTAAAACTTACAAGCAAGGGAAAAATGTTTTGAAGTTGGCGAGGGTGATTGAAAAAGTTGATAGTAAGATTATCGTTGGTGTGCAGGCGTGTGATGTCGAGGAGGTCGCGCGGAAAACTAAGTTGAGAGTTTTTTGTCAGCATGTTGATTGGCAGAAGCTGGGGCGCGGGACCGGTTTTGTTTTGCCTGAGGCGATTAAAGCCGACGGTGCGGTTGGAGTTTTTTTGAATCATAGTGAGCATAAATTGAAATGGCGGATTTTGAAGAGGACGGTTCGTCGATGTCGTGAGGTTGGGTTGGATGTTTTGATTTTTGCATCTGGGTTGAAAGAGGCGAGGCGTGTTAAGAAGTTGAAGCCGGATTATTTAGTTGTTGAGCCGCCGGAGTTGGTTGGTGGGAAAATTTCTGTTTCTTCTCGGCCTGAATTTATTTTAGAGTTGTCGAAAAAATTGAAGTGTGATTTTTTGGTTGGGGCTGGGATTAAAACTGGCGAGGATGTTGTTCGGGCGTTGGAGTTGGGGGCGGTTGGAGTTGCTGTGTCGTCGGGGGTTGTTTTGGCGAGGGAGCCTGGGAAGAAGTTGAGGGAGTTGATTGGGTAGTTTTATTTTATAATGCTGCTATCCATCCGCCGTCGACGACAATTTCACTTCCGGTCATGTAAGAAGAGGCGTCGCTTGCTAAGAAAACTGCGGGGCCTGCGATATCGATTGGTTTGCCTACTCTTTTAATTAAAAATTTTGACATCATTCCTTCAAGTGTTTTTTTATCTTTTGTGAATGCGGTTGTCATTGAAGTGTCTATTAGTCCGGGATGGATTGAGTTGACTCTGATGCCTAATGAACCGACTTCTGCCGCAAGTGCTTTTGTAAATAATCTGATTCCTCCTTTGCTTGCGCAATAAGCGGCGCCTCCTGCAGAACCCTTAATTCCAGCTACGGAAGAAATGTTAATTATTGACGCTCCTTTTTTCATATATTTTAATGCGGCTTGGGAGCACAGGAAAGAACCTTTTAAATTTATATTTATTGTTTTATCCCAGCTTTCTTCTGGGAAATCTGAAGTGTTTCCGGGGATATAAATTCCTGCGTTGTTTACCAAGATGTCTATTTTCTTGAAATTTTTCATTGTTTCATTGATTAAGTTTTCCACTTCTTTTTTCTTGGAGATGTCTGTTTTGATGTAGATTGTTTTTTGTTTTAGTTTTTTGATTTGATTTATTGTGTCGTCTCCGGGGATGATGTCAGAGACAACGATGTCTGCTCCGTTTCTTGCCAGTTCGATGGCGATGGATTGTCCGATGCCTCTTGCGGCGCCGGTTACAATTGCGACTTTGTTTTTTAAATTGAACATTTTACCTCTTTTGTACTTGGTGAGTTGATTATTTAAAAGTTCTGGTTGAGAGAGTTTTTAAAGATTGTATTGTTATTGTTTCTATGAAGAAGGTGGTTCGTCCGTGGGGGGGTTTTTTGCAATTTGTTTTGAATGAGAAGTGCACGGTTAAAGTTTTGAGTGTGAAGCCGTTTGGAGTTTTGAGTTTACAAAAACATAATCGTCGTCGGGAAATGTGGTATTTTTTAAGTGATGGTTTTGTGCAGATTGGTTCTAAAAGCAAGAAGATTATGAGGGGCGAGGTTGTTAATATTCGGAAAGGTTTGGCGCATAGGATTTTTTCGAAAGGTGGGAGGGTTGATGTTTTGGAAATTTCGTTTGGGACTTTTGATGAGAAAGATGAAGTGAGATTGGAGGATAAGTATGGGCGCGCTACGTGAGGTATTGGGTATTAGGAGATAGGGGATGTATATGAGAAAAGAATTTGAAAAAATAAAGGCGATGAGAATTGATGATGGGCGGACGAAGGTAATTGCGATTGATTTAGGTGGGACGAATTTGAGAATTGCGATTGTCAAGGATAGAAAAGTTTTGAAGTACTGGAAAGAGAGGACGCCGAAGACAGCGTCGGAGATTAAGAAAAGAATTTTTGGATTGGTTGAGAATTTTATGTCGGACGAGGTGAAGGGAATTGCTGTTGCGTCGCCCGGGCCGTTGAGAAATGGGACGATTCGTAATCCGCCTAATTTGCCGTTGAGGAATTGGAATTTAAAAAGGGAGTTGGAGAAAAAGTTTAAGGTGCCGGCGGTTGTGAAGAATGATGCGAATTGCGTTGCGTTTGCTGAGTTGAAACTTGGACACAAGAAAAAGAATTTTATTTTGTTGACTCTTGGGACGGGGATTGGTGGCGGAGTAATTATCGACGGGAAACTTTATCGAGGGTGTGGTTATGCGGGTGAGCTTGGGCATATTGTTTTGGATGGCGGAAAGGATTTTGAAAGTTTGGCGGCGTCTAAGAGGTTAGTTGCTTTGACGACGGATGTTTTTGGTGAGCCGAAATTGTTTCATGATTTAATGAAGATGAAGGATGTGAGGGCTAAGAAAATTTTGGGCGAGTTCGTGGAGTATTATGGGCAGGGAATTGCGTCGCTGATTCATTGTTTTGACCCGGAGATTGTTGTTTTGGCTGGTGGGGTTTCGGAATGTGGTGAAGGGTTTTTAAGAATGATTAGGAAGAGTGCGAGGAAGTATAATAAGTTGCCTAAGACGACGCCGATTGTCTGGACGAAGTTGGGGCATCCTGGGGTTTTGGGAGCTTCACTTTATTTTGAGTAAGATGAAAAGCGAAGAGATTACGAATGAGATTATATCGGTTTTTTATGACGTTTATGGTTTTTGGAGAAGGTTTATGTGAATGCGATGTGTGAGGAGATGAAGATTCGTGGGATTGATTTTGTTAATGAATTTTCTATTAATGTTATTTACAAGGGCAAGGTTGTTGGGGATTATTTTGCTGATTTTGTCGTCGGTGATGTTGTTGTCGAGGTTAAGGCAATTCGTTCATTGGGCGACGCGGATGAGAGGCAGTTGTTGAATTACTTGAGGTGTACTGATAAGGAAGTTGGGTTGTTGTTGAATTTTGGCGAGAGAGCGGAAATTAAGAGAAAGGTTTATGATAATGAGTTGAGGGGAAGTATTGGTTTTTGTTGATATTGGGATGAAGCATAGACACGGACATGGCACAGAAAACACAGAAGACACGGATTTTTGGATAGGTTTTTATATGTTTGATTATTATTGTTTTTATGAAGGTGAAAAGAGTTCGTGCGCCGGTGAGGGTTGATTTTGGTGGGGGGACGACAGATATTGAGCCATTTTATTCGAAGTATGGCGGAGCGGTTTTGAATTGCGCGGTTAATAGATATGTTGTCGGAGAAATTGTTTCGAGTGACAAGAAAATTAGTTTGAAGTATAAGGGAAATATTCCGACATCATCTGGATTAGGAACTTCTGGGGCTATGACTTTGGTTTGGTTGGCGTTGATTACCAACGAGAAGGATAAGAGAAAATTGTGCGAGTGGGTTTGGAATGTTTCGCAAGCGAGGGAACTTTTTGATGATGGGAAACAAGACCAATATGCTTCGGCGTTTGGCGGGATTAATTTTTTTGAGTTTGACAAGAAGGGGAGAGTGAAGATTGAGAGATTGAAGTTGAAGGAATCTGTGGTTAAAAAATTAGAGAGTAGTTTGGTTTTGGTTTATACGGGGAAGCCGCATTATTCTGGAGATACAAACGGGGCGGCGATTGATAATTTAAAGAAGGGTGGGAATGTTGAGAATTTTTTGGCAATAAAAAAAATTGCTTATGAGATGAGGGCGGCTTTATTGAAAGGGGATTTGGATAAGTTTGTTGAGTTGATGAACCGCGAGACAGAGCAGAGGAAGATGCTTAGTTTCGTCGCTGTTCCTTCTAAAATCAGAAATTTGATTAGTGACGGAATGAGGAATGGGGCTCTTGGTGCGAAAGTTTGTGGGTCTGGCGGTGGCGGGAGTATTTTGTTTTTTGGAGATGTGAAAAAATTGAAAAGGAAATTTGGTTCGAGTGTGATTGACTTTAAATTTGATTTTGGTGGGCTGAAATGGGACAAATAAAAATAAAGAGACGTCTTTTTATGGAATCTTCTGGATGTGATTGGGAGGCGAGGGCGGTGTCGAATCCGAGTGTTTTGAAGGATGGGGAAGTTGAACATATGTTTTATAGAGCTATTGCGAAGAATGGAATTTCGAGTGTGGGTTATGCAAAAATAATTAGAGGAGAGATTGAAAGATTTGATGAACCAGTGCTTTTTTCGACGGAGGATTATGAAAGTAAAGGAATTGAGGATCCGAGAGTTACCAAAGTTGGGGGCTGTTATTATTTGTTGTATACTGCTTTTGACGGAAAGGATGCGCGAATTGCGTATGCTGTTTCTAAAAATTTGAGGGACTGGAAAAAGAAAGGGATTATTAGTCCTAATATTTCTGTTAGTGAGGCGAGGCGGTTAGTGAAGATAAAAAAGTATCGGGATAATTGGAAGCGGTATCAGGATTCGCATGGGAGTAGTGTTTTGTTATGGGACAAAGATGCGGTTTTGTTTCCGGAAAAGATTGATGGGAATTTTGTGATGCTTCACAGATTTTTGCCGGACATTCAAATTGTGAAATTTAAGAATTTTTTGAAATTGAAGAGTGATGATTTTTGGAGGGATTATATTGTTAATTTGAGCGAAGCAGAAGACAAAATTTCTTTGTATAGGAGATATGGTTGGGAGAGTGAACATATTGGGACGGGGGCGGTGCCGATAAAGACGAAGGAGGGTTGGCTTTTAATTTATCATGCGGCTGAGTTGCAGAGAAAGGATATTTCTTCGAATTCATTGGATAGGGTTTATCATACTGGGGCTGCGTTGTTGAATTTGAAAAAGCCCGAGATGGAAATTGCGAGATTAAAAGAGCCGTTGTTTTCTCCTAAATATAATTGGGAAAAAAATGGTGAAATTAGTAATGTTGTTTTTCCTGAGGGTGCGGTTGTCGACGGAAATAAGTTGAAAATTTATTATGGATGTTCGGATTCGAGAATTGGTTTGGCTGAGTTGAGTTTAAAGGAATTGATGAAGAGGTTTAAATGATTTTGTTGAATTTTTTTGATTCTTCTATAAACAATCTTGCTGTGAGGTAGGAGAGTGTTGATTCGGCGCCTTGGTTTAGGTTTAGTGAGTGTTCTCCGACGCCGTCGAAGCACCCGCCTGTTGTTTCGTCGTAAACTATTTGGTTGAGGTGATTTTTTCCGAAAAACCAGTTGAAAGAGAAGATTGCTTTGTCGTAATATTTTTTGTTGTTGGTTATTGAGTAAGCTGTTAGAAATGTATGGACTAATGATGACGCGTCGACTGGCTGTTGGTCAAAGAATGCTCGTTTGCCGTTTTTTTTGCACCAGCCGTTTTGTCCAATTAAGCATAATTTGTCGTCGATAAAAATTAATTCCGTTAAAAATTTTAGGGATTTTTCTGCGATTTCGAGATATTCTTGATTTTTTGTTGCTTCGTATGCGAGGTAGAGGGATTCTGGTAGTTTTGAGTTTGAGTATGTTAGAATTTCTTCAAACCATTGCCAATCTTCTGAATTGTTTTCTTTGTAATATTTAACGAGTTGGTCTGCGAGTTTTTTTATTAGAGTTAGTGTTTCTTCTTTTGGAATTTTTTTGTTGTAGTGATATAGTCCGATTATTGAGAAGGCGACGGCCCTTGGGGATTTAATTATTTCTAAGAAGTTCAGGGATTTTTTTAGGAGGGTTTCGGCTTTTTGAATTTGGTTAGGGTTTTCTGATTTATTTATAGTGTATCCCAGTGCCCAAATTGTTCTTCCGAAGGCGTCTTCGCTTTTGTCGTTTATTATTTTATTGTTGTTTATTATGTTGTTGAACCATCCGTTTTCTTCCTGACAATATTCTATAAATTTGAGGTAGGTGTTTGATAGAGTTAAGGAAATTTCGGAGTTAAAAATTTTGTTATGTAAGATTGCCGTTATCAGTGCGCGTGAGTTGTCGTCGATGGTGTAGCCGGAATTTATGTCGGGTGTTGTGTTGTTTGCGAATTGTATTATGCCGAAGTCGTTTGTCATATTTATCATGTGGTCTAATTTTATTTCGGGGAATTCATTTATTATTTCGTCTTTTAGTTTTAGAGCTTTGTTGAATGTTTTTAGATAATTAATTGCGACATTCGGCCACGTCATTGAGCGCGTGAAAGCGTAGGCGCTTCTTTCAGTTGTTTTTTTTAGTTCTGGGTTTGAGAGTATGTAATCAATTTTTTGAGCAAATAATTCTGGGTTTCTTTCTTTAACAACGAAGCCCCGACTTTCTGATAGGAGTTCTTTTGCGTATATAATTGGAGTTGATATGACTGTTCTACCGCAACCCATCGCATAAGATAATGTTCCGCTTACTATTTGGTTTTTGTCTAAGTTTGTGCAAATATAAATGTCCGTTGACAAAAGGCATTCTATTATTTCTTGTATTGTTAAATATTTGTTGTAGAATTTTACGTGGTTTTTTAGTCCGAGATTTTTTATTTCTTTCATGAGTTCTTTTCGGTATTTTTCTCCTTCTTCCTTTCTTATGACAGGATGAGTTTCCCCGACGATAAGGTAGAGGATGTTTGGATATTTTTTGATAAGTTTTGGGAGAGCACGAATCATATATTCTATTCCTTTTCCTTTGCTTAGTAATCCAAAGGTTGATAGGACGATTTTGTTTTCAAGATTTAATTTTTTTTTGGATTCTTCTTGCGAGACGAACGGGACGCTTGGGATTCCGTGGGGGATGAAAAATAATTTACTTTCTTCAATTTCGTAGTCGTTTTTTAAAATTTCTATTGCTTTTTTTGCCATGACAATTATGACTGAACTTTTTTTGCATAGGGATTTTACAATTCTTTTTCTTGCTTTGTCTGGGTTTGGAAGGACTGAATGGAATGTTACCACGACGGGCTTTTCTATTAATTCTAAAAATGGGATGAGATGGTTGCCGTATTCGCCGCCGAAGATTCCGAATTCGTGTTGGATGCAAATTAGTTTTATGTCTTTTGATTGATTGATTTCTTTTGCTTTGTTGATGTAATCGTCTATATCGTCTTTGTTTATTTCCATTGTGACATTTTTGTTGTAGTTGTAGAAGTGGGCATCGTCGTTAAGAGCGATGATTTGTGATTTTAATTTTGGGTTAAATTTTTTGTTCATTGCCGACGATAAATCTTGTGTGAAGGTTGCTATTCCGCATTCTTTTGGCGGGAAGGTGCTTAGAAAACATATTTTTGAATTAGCGGGAATTGACTCTTCGCTATTTGCTGCCTCTTTCATTATTGTTAATATTTTAAATGTTTATAAGTTTTATTGGGATTTTGTTTTTGGGTGTTTTGTAAATTTGAATTCAAAGGAGAGAAACATAGTTTTTTAAACTAATAAAAACTTTTGCGATAGATATTATTGAAGATTGCGTCTTTAATATTAATAGTATTGAAAGGAGAAAGTAATATGGAACAAAGAAGAAAATTTGATGGCAAAAGAAATTCTGATAGCGGTAGAAGGTTTGGCGACGGGAGAAGTAATTTTAGAGAAAGAAATGATGGCGATGGAAGGTTTAATAGTGGAAGAAGAAATAGTTTTGGCGGGAGAAGTAATTTCAGAGGAAGAAGTAATTTCGGCAGTGGTCCCCGAGAAATGCATAAAGCAATATGTGCGAAATGCAAGAAAGAATGCGAAGTACCGTTCAAGCCGACCGAAGGAAGAGATGTTTTTTGCAAAGATTGTTTTGTCAAGAGAGAATAGGATTTGAATAAAATTTGATTTTTAATTTATTTTATTAGGTTAATTAGATTGGGCGTGTCTTAGTGATTAGGTGAAACTGCGGACGCCCACACCGGGAGTTGAACCCGGGTCTTGGCCGCGACAGGGCCACGTACTGACCGCTATACTATGTAGGCTTTGATATTAATTGGAGAATTGGTTTTTAAAGATTATGATTAAGTTTATTAAAA
>Ga0265595_1001203_pt1 | contig 20729 bp, 19 predicted proteins | sample saktaG_15_FD_190148 | JGI IMG/M metagenome (GOLD analysis project Ga0265595, IMG submission 190148) | Saline water microbial communities from Sakinaw Lake, British Columbia, Canada - sak_2013_06_06_50m | ecosystem: Environmental > Aquatic > Non-marine Saline and Alkaline > Saline ... | reverse complement strand
TGCCCGAGTCCATGGAGCCGACCTGCTCCGGCCCCGAGGAGAAACACAATGCGGCGGCAGCGCGGGAGCGGCTGTGGAAGGCGGTTGGCGACCTGCCCGAGTCGGAGCGCGTGGTCATGCGACTGCGCTTCCACGACGGGCTGACCGTCGCCAGGGTGGCACGCGTCCTGCACGTGTGCGTGAGAACCGTGAAGTACCGCGAGGCCCGGGCCGCGGCGCTGCTCCGCGTGAGGCTGCGGCAGCAGTAGCACGATGGCAGGCAAAACGGAGGTGCTATGGAGAGTAAACGTACCGACCCGGAAGACATAGACTTCACCGATGCCGAACTGGACGCGTTCGGCGACTACACCGACGCACTGCAGGCGCAGAAGAACCCGGACATGGAGGAGTATCTCAAGCGCTGTCCCGGGTCAGCGGACAAGATGCGGCCGATACTTGAGACCGCGCTGCTGCTCGACCGTGAGATAACCCAGTTCCGGCGCAAGCACCCGCACGCGGACCTGGACAAGCTGCTCGACCCGAAGCAGAAGTCCGGGAACAAGCCGAAGTAGAATTCCGCAACGCCTCCGGACCCGGCCATCAGGGCCGGGTCCCTTTTTTGCACCTTTTCCCTCTTCATTACGAACAAGTACGCGAAGTCAGAGAACCAAGCGCTCTTTGACAACTCGGAGAACCGGACGCATGGGCAGCGAATGCGAGACCGGCGTCGCTAACGCAGGTAAGAGGAGGTGAGCTATATGCCTGACCCTGGAAAGAGAATCCAAAGCTGGGACACGAAGTTCGACACGACCCGGATCAAGGCCATCGTCGACGAGAAGCGCCCGAAGATGCTTGAGCACGTGAATGCGGTCTTCACCTCCATCGCGTTGATGGAGACCCAGGTGAAGCAGGTGCTCGACGGGTCCGGAGTGTCGTTCATCATGTACCCGTTCTACCTCTCCTTCGGCCGCGAGCTGTGGAGCAAGAGCCAGAAGGAGATGTCGGGTGAGTCGCTGGCGAAGGAAGCCGCGATCCTGATCACGAAGTGGACCGCAAGAGGCCTGACGCAGGCGGTGCTGCAGGCGGTCCGGACCGACGTCTTCAACGTCGCGGCGCCGGTTGCGCCGTGAGAAGGCCACGAACGATGCGGGCGGAGTTCCGCTGCCGGACTCCGCCCGCGCGTGCACTGAGGGGCCGTGCCGGCATGGCGCGGTCTTCCGCTTTCGTCGGCTACGCTTCTTGACTAGTCCGTATCAGCGGCTATCTTGGGTTCGATGACGAAAGCAGTCTCCGGCCCGTCGGGCGTCGGGTACAGTCCCCGTTCGGGGACAGTCCCCTCGGGCAGAGTCCCCACCAAATCAATCGCCAATCGCAGGCGGGTTGGATTCATCGGCGCGGGTCGCGTAGGCTGCGCGCTGGCATGGCACTGCCGCCGGCTGGGCTACCCGATTGCAGGCGTCACCGACCTGAAGCCGAGGCAGGCGCGGGTCGCGTACGGGCTGCTGAAGCAGCGGTACGAGCGGCTGAGTCCGCGCGCGGTCGCGGCTGCCAGCGATGTGCTGTTCCTGACCGTGCCGGATTCGCGCATAGGGCCGGTGTTCGAGTCGGTGCGAGAGGCACTGGTTTTGGGGACAGTCCCCGTGGAGGACAAAGGAGGAAGGAGGAGGGAGGAAGGAGGAACGAGGAACGAACGGATCGTGGTGCACTGCTCGGGTGCGTTCGGGCCCGAGGTGTTCGCGGGCGCGCAAGAGCGGAGGCTGGGCACGCTCGCCCTGCACCCGGTGCAGTCGTTTTCGAGCCACGCACAGGCGATACGAAGCCTGCCGGGTTCATTCTTTGCCGCGGATGGTTCGGCTTCCGGACTTCGGTTCGGCAGGCAACTGGTGAAGCAGTTGCACGGCAGTTGCGTGGTTGTGCCGGGCAAGGACCGGGCGCTGTATCACGCGATGTGCGTGTTTGCGTCGAACTTCTTGAGCGTCCTGTTTGACGCGGCTGAGACGATTGCGGGAGAACTGGGTATCGACCCCGAACGGGCCGCGCGGATGCTTGCACCGCTGGCCATGACTGTACTGGAGGGTGTCGTGGAGCGTGGCGCGGGGCCGAGCCTGACCGGGCCGGTCGAGCGCGGAGATGCTTTGACCGTGGCCGCGCATCTCGCGGCGCTGGAGCAGCGCGCGCCGAAGCTCGTGCCGTTGTACCTCACCATGTCGGGCCGGTTGGTCGAGATGGCGAGGCGGCAAGGGATGGACAAGGCGGCATTGAGAAAGCTGAAGCAGGTGCTGAAGGAAGGCTGAGCGATGGGGACGATGACTAATTGCCAATTCCTAATTACTAACGAAAGAGGAAATGACCAAGACGGGAGGCACGCCGCCTTGTCGCTGTGGCATTGGTCATTAGTTATGAATTGGGAATTGAGTATTGGGAATTGGCAGGTGCTGACCTCGGGTGAGGTGGGGAAGTGAACCAGCGCTACATCCTGGTAGTGAGTGTTTTGACAGTAGTGCTCCTTGCTTGCGCCAAGAAGATGCTGCCGCCGAGTCCGGACCGGTTCCCACCGCACCTGCAGGAAGTCGATACCCGGACAAGGAGCCAGGTCGCCCTGGTGTTCGACGAGGAGATTGATGGTGCAAAGCTCTCGCCCGACAGTTTCCACCTGACCGGGCCGGCGGGTGAGACACTTGCCTTGCGCGGCGCTTCGCTGGGAAGAAAGGGCGATGAGGTGCAGCTCTGGACTCCGACCCAGGAGCCGAAGCTGTACGACGTGCGCGGGATCGTCTGGGACCGGGCAGGGAACCCGGCGCGGTTCCGGGCGCGCTTCCGCGGTTCGTCGAAGCCGGACACAATTCCTCCCCGGGTCACGCAGGTTGCGCCCACGCCCGGCAGCGCCCGCCAGAAGCGCGGCGTCGCAGTCCGGGTCACGTTCAGCGAGGCGATTGACACAACCTCCCTGGGAACTGCAGGAGAGACGCTGGGAACAGTCCCCGTGCGGGGAGAGACACTGGGGACAGTCCCCGTGCGGGGACAGTCCCCTTACATGTTCGTGCCGGCCGAGTACGACACGCAGTTCAAGCGGTCGTGGACATCGGATTGGCAGACCCTGAACTTCACGCGTCTCGAGTCGCTGCCGACCGGGGCTGTCATCTACTTCCTGCTTCAGCGGCGAGTGAGGGATCTCGAGAGGAACCTTGTGCAAGGCCCGGCGTTCACCTACTTCACCAGCGATTCGGTATTCGACGGGGTGCCGGTCAAGGGGAAAGCGAAGTGGCACGATGTGCCGCTCGGCACCGGCACCGTGTTGTTCCGGGCTCTGGATACTGTCAAAGCGGTGCCCGGTCTCGGGGACAGTCTCTCTGCGGGAACCGTGCCCCTGGAGACGGTCCCTCCGGAGACAGTCCCCTCGCGCACGACCGGTCTCGCGCCGGTGCTGACCGATGGCTCCTTCTCGACCAAGGTGAGGAAGGGCGAATACGAGGTCGTGGCCGTGGCCGATACGAATGGCGACGGCCTCGTGGACCTCGTGAGCCCGGCACTCAAGTTCAATACCGATGCCGAGAGCCTGAGCCTGTTCTTCGAACCCGAGTCGCTGCCCAAGCCCATCAATGCTTATCGCCGTTAGCGCGGTACTGCTGGTCCTCGGCGTGCTTGCGTATCGCAAGCCCCTTGTGGGGCAAGTGCGAAGGGGAAAGGGGAAAGGGGAAAGGGGAAACGGGAAAGGACAAGGTGGAGAAGGCGCGTGGTTGCTCGTCTTGCGCCTTGCGGTGTTGCTATTGTTCGCTGCGATATTCGCCGGCGCGGTCCTGAGCAAGGCATGGACAGTGAGGCCGAAGCGCGTCGCGGTCATGCTGGACGTATCCGAGAGCATGAGCGCGGTCAAGGCCGAGAGCGTTGCAGCAGCCGCGGCAGAGGGATTCGCGTTGCCGGCAGGAGCGGCAGAACAGGAGTGGGCGTTCGGCGATACTGCGGTCAGAGCTGAAGGCAAAGGCCAAATGCTAAAGGCCAAGAGTCAAATCGGCGGAAGGACGAGGATTGGGGCGGCGTTGCAGACGGTCGGGAAGACACGGCCGGGGGCCGTGGTGCTCCTGAGCGATGGGCAGGACAACGGCGGGACCGACGCGGTCGCGGCGGCGCGCGCGATTGGCGTGCCGGTATACACGGTCGGATTCGGCGGGCTGGCGAAGCGCAACCTGAGCGTCGAGCGCGTGATGTTGCCTGCGGTCGTCTACTCGGGCGACACGGTGGAGGTGCAGGTGCGCGTCGCGGCAGCCGGGTTCGCGGAGGAGAAGGCGCGGGTGAGGCTGCGCGGCGACTCGAGGGAAGTCGTGCTCGGGCAGGCGATGGCCGAGCAGGACGTGCCGTTCCGGTTGGTCTTCGACAAGCCGGGCAGGCAGGTCATCGAGGCGCGGGCAGACAGCATGATGGAAGAGAGCAACTATGCCGACAACGTCCGCAGCGTCGTGGTCGACGTCCGGCCGGGGCGCGTGCGGGTCGCGTACGTGACGAACCGGCCCGGGCCGGACACGCGGATGATGATGAGAGCGTTGGCAGGCGATGAGCGAATTGAGGTCGAGCCCGTCGTTGCGGTCGTGGGAACACCGGGTTTTGGGGACAGTCCCCGTGCGGGGACAGTCCCCCTGCCGGACCGCGTGGATGTGTTCATTCTCGACAACGTGGTCGAGACGGGAAGCCCGGATGCGTGGCAGTCAATTGCCGCTCGGGTGGAGGCCGGCGCCGGTGCCCTGGTTCTGGCCGGCCCGGATTTCCAGCCGGGGCCGAGCATCAGCAAGCTATTGCGGGGAGCCGTTGGTCGGCCGCAGACGGGTTCGTTTGTGCCGGAGTTGACTACTGAGGGCGGATTCCTGCCGTGGTTCGCCCGCGAGGTGATTGACCTCGGCAGCGTGCCGCCCTTTGCGGGCGTACGTCCGTTGAGCGTGTCGGGCGGGACGCCGACCGTTTGGCTCGCGGCGCAGGAGAGCCAGGTTCCGCTTCTGGTCGCGGAGAAATACGGCAGGGGCAAGGTCGTTTATTCTGCCGCATACCCGCTCTGGCGCTGGGGGTTCGGGCCGGATAAGAAGACGGACCAGGGCACTCCGCTCTCGAATTTCGCTACCGGAGTTGTGCGGTATCTCGCCGAGCGCGACACCAGCCCGTTCTGGCTTCAGGCTGAGAAGCAGGAGTTGTACCGCGGCCAGCCGGTGCGGCTGGTGATGCGGGCGGTTGCGCCTGACGGGAGGCCGTGGACAGGGCTGAGCGTGATGCTCAATGTCGCGGAGGACGAAAGCTCCAAATCTCAAACCCCAGATCCCAAGTCCGGAATCCGGAACCCGGAACTCGAAACTCGCAACTCGCCACTCGTCACTCCTATGACCGAGACCGGAGATGGCGTGTACGAGGCGACGCTTGAGGCCTTGGGGCCGGGTCGATACCGTGCAGTTGCGGCGGTCAGCCTGACCGACACGGTGCTGGGCCGGGCAGCGACCGAGTTCGCGGTTGCCGAACAGGCGCTCGAACTGGCCAACACCGGGATGAATGAAGGTCTGCTGAGGGCGATTTCGGATGCCAGCGGCGGGAGGTTCTTCGCATCGGACAGCCTGCCGCGCGATGGAAGCGAAATCACGCTCGGTTCGTACCAGCGCAGGTTCGTGTTCGACCCGAGGCACGCGGTGTGGGCATATGTGGTCGTGGCACTGCTGGCCGGTGCGGAGTGGTTCATCAGGCGGAGGAGAGGGCTGCTGTAGGAAAGTACGAAGTCGAAAGGACAAATGACAAAGTGCCCAGTCGGAAGAGCGGACGCCGGATGAGGATGCTCTTCGCTGTGGTACTGTTGCTGGCTATGCTTGGGACGACATATGCCGGGACCGGGGAGCGGATTGCCGAGGAGTTGCGTGCGAGGGGCCTGACGCCGGAATTGGTCGTGGTCGCGGTCTCGATGCTCCCCATCGTGGAACTGCGCGGGGCCCTGCCTATCGGCAACAACCTGTTCCACCTTCCGCTCTGGAAGACTCTGCTGCTCTCAATCGTTGGCAACATGATACCCCTGTTCCTGGTCGTGCTGCTGCTGGAGCGGGTCGTAGCCCTGCTCGGCCGAATCCCCATCTTCAAGCGGTTCTTTGACTGGCTGTTCAGGCGGACCCGGGGCAGGAGCGGCACAATCGCGAAGTACGAGTTCTGGGGGCTCGTCATCTTCGTCGGGATTCCGCTGCCCGGAACCGGGGGCTGGACCGGCTCGGTAGCGGCGGTCGCCATGGGGATGCCCTACTGGCGTTCGCTCCTCGCGATATTCATCGGCGTGCTGATGGCGGCGGCCGTAGTGACGCTGCTGTGCCTGCTCGGAATCTGGGGCGCGGCCATCGCCGGCGTTGCCGTGGCGGTCGTGCTCGTGCAGGCGGTCATTGCCGGGCTGCGGCGCCGGCGCGCCGCGCACGCGGCCCCGTGATTTTATCTATTCGCCGAGCTGGGCGAGGGCCTGTCTGACCTTCGGGAGTTCGGGGGAATTCGGGTCGAGCGCGATGAAGCGGTTCAGGTAGAACCGGGCGCTGTCCGGTTGGTTCGAGTATAAGAACACGATGCCCTTGTTTTCAATCGCCGACGGGTAGTCAGGGAAGTACTGCAGGGCGAGGTTGAAGTCCCGTATTGCCTCGGCGTCGGCGTTGTTGGCAAGCCGGATGATGCCGCGGCGACAGGCCGTGACCGCAAATCGGCGACAGATGTCCTGGGTCTCAAGGTCTCGATAGAAGGTGATGCGGTATCGGCTCGCCGGCGGCAGGGGAGAGTCAAGGTCGGGCAGCGTGTCTTGGGCGGCGACTTCATAGCAGAGTCCGTGCATCGTCAGGCGCAGGCCGTTCCAGTCCTGGGGCCAACCAGAGAAGTCAGCCGGAATCCAGAAGACCCGGCCGCGGAGCAACCTGTCCCGCACCAGCAGAACCATCGCCTGTTGAGACGCGGCTTTGGCCTGCTTACCGAAGCCGATGTCGTCCACCCGGCCGGAGTTCTGCCACAGTCTGCGGACGATGTCAACAGCAGGCTCGGGGACCGGCATGGTTCGGCTGAGCTGGCCAAGGTACCAGGGAACCGCCAGGTAGTACTGGAGGACCGAGACTACGTCGGCCCGGTATCCAACGATCTGCTGCTGCCAGCGAATTGCCTGATACAGGCTGTAATCGTCAGTGAACACCGTGGAATTCGGGGGGAGGTTGGTCAGAACCGCCCGCGACAGGTCGGAAAGGCCGTGCAGTCGGCTGCGGTTCTGTGCGGGAAAGAAGAGCGCAACCGGCAGGGCGACGAGGACCAGCCCGAGCGGCGCGATGGCCCGTTTCGCACGGGTGTTACGCAGCAACGCAAACCCGCAGCCAACCATGATGAGCAATGCCAGATAAGCGGGCAGCAGATAGCCTTCCTTGTCCGGGATGTTGTACGCCAGTGCCGCGACGGTCACGATTGCCGCGCCCAGCAGGAGCGCGGCCAGCAGGCTCCGGTACGAGCGCCAGAGCAGGACCGCACCCGGGATGACCAGCGCCCAGGCGGCAAGCAACTGTTTGCCGGCAAGCGAGGGCAGGACTGAAGCCTGTTGGCCCAGGTACGCGGTTCCGCCGGCCAGCAACCGGTAGCGGTACATCCGGCCGGATATGAACTGGAAGAGGTCGGACAAGCTGTTGACGCCGGTCCAGGACTGGCCGTTGACCACCGGCGAACGCAGGGGCACGTAGATGTAGAGACAGATGGCCAGTCCCGTCAGCAGGACGCCGAACCCGAGGACGCGCGGGCCGGGTCGGGCCGGTGACGCCAACAGCAGGATGAGCATGCTGGGAATCCACAGCACTATCGGCGTGTGGTTGGTCAGCGCGAGACCGAAGACGAAAAACGCAAGCAGTAGCCACTTCGTGTCCGCGGATCCTCGACTCTGGACTCTAGACTTTGGACTTTGGACTTGCACGTTGTGCCATTTGAGCATCGCCAGCAGCAGAACCGAGAGAAGCAGTATCTGGAACGAGTAGACCTCGAGTGCGGTCGCCTGCTGCCAGAGCTCGAAGCTGACTCCCCAAAGCAGGGCGGAGAAGAGACCTGCCAGCCGGTCCGGGGCGCGGGACATGACCGAAATCGTGGGGACTGTCCCGGATTGCGCCGCGTTCCTGCGCGGCGGGGACTGTCCCCCTCCGACGATTTCGGGTCGTGTCCCAAGCCCTTGGACAGCCCTGGAGGATGTGAGTTCAACGACTATGAAGTACACCATCACGCAGGAGCCGGCAGCGGCCAGTGCGGCAATCAGGTTCAGGCGGAACGGCAGCGCGAGAATCGGGACGATACTGAACAGCCGGATGATGAGCGTGAGCAGCGGGTACCCTGGTGGGTGACTGACGGCGAGGTGCCTTCCGACCAGCATGAATTCGGTCGAGTCCATCCAGAAGACGTCCCGGCACGCGGTGAACGCGTAGAGCACAAGCGGCAAGACCCCGGCCAGAATTGGGAAGCCGTAGCGCTCAAGGGAGGTCCGCGTCACGGCCGGATTGTAGAGCGCCCAATGCCGGAGTCAAGGAACGTATCCGGCTGGAGCCCAAGTGCCCACCAGGACGGGCCCGTGCCCGCCCCCGGTTTTCCTGTCCCTTTTGACATTCTGTCAGGTTAACCTAGTATTTCACACCACCGTGAGATTTGGCTTCCACGTTTCCATGGCCGGCGGATTCAGCAGGGTCCGCGAGCGGGCGTTAGCCGTCAAGTGCGAGACGATGCAGATGTTCTGTTCGAACCCGCGCGGCTGGGGCGTGGCCAAGCTCGACCCGGAGGACGTGGCCCGGTTCCGGGCCGACATGAAGGATTCCGGGGTCTCGCCAGTATTCGTCCACGCTCCATATCTACCCAATCTGGCTGCCGGGACGGACGGGGGACGGGGGACCGGAGACGGGCTTCGGTCAGGGGCAGGCTTCGCCAAGCGCTCAGTGAAGGCGCTTATCACGCAGGCTGAGCGTTGCGAGGCACTGGGCGTTCATTACCTGGTCGTTCACGTGGGCAAGGCTGGGGGACTGTCCCCGCACGGGGACTGTCCCCAGGGTCTGGACAAGGCGCTGGTGCAGGTCGCGAAGAACCTCGACGCCGTGCTTGCGGCTGCGCCCGACAGCGTGATGCTCCTGCTTGAGAATACCGCGGGCATGGGTTCCGAAGTCGGGTATCGGTTCGAGCAGGTTGCCGCCATCCTTGGCCGGGTGGGGCAGCCGGACCGCGTGGGCGTGGTGCTCGATACCGCCCATGCCTTCGAGGCCGGGTACGAGCTACGGAACAGAGTCGGGCTCGATGCGACCCTGCGCGAGTTCGACAAGCTGGTCGGGTTCAGCCGGCTGCATCTCATCCATCTGAACGACTCGAAGACCGATTTCGGCTCAAGGGTGGACCGGCACTGGCACATCGGAAAGGGGAAGATAGGGAAAGAGGGGATGAGGGCGATTGTGAATCACCCGCTGCTTGGGAACATGCCGGCAGTGATGGAGACACCGCATAAGACGACCGCGGAGGACCTCAAGAATCTGAAGACGATAAGGAGCCTTGTGGCATGAACATCCGGTTCTGGGGCGGCGCGCGGACCGTGACCGGTTCCAAGCACCTGCTGACCTCGGGCAAGCAGCGGCTTCTCCTGGAGTGCGGGCTGTTCCAGGGACACCGGGCTGAGGCGGAACACACCAACCGCAACCTGCCGTTCAAGGCGCGCGAGGTGAACTGGTGCGTCATCAGCCACGCACACATCGACCACGTCGGCAACATCCCTAACCTGGTCAAGTACGGGTTCCGCGGACCGCTGGTGATGACGCAGGGCACGGCGGCGCTGGCCCGGCTGCTGGTCGAGGACTCGGCCCACATCCAGGAGTCCGACATCAGGTACCTGAATAAGAAACTGCGGGAGAAGGGCGAGCCCGCCAAAGAGCCGATATACACAATCAAGGATGCCGAGGAGTCGCTGAAGTATATCGAGGGAATCCCGTATGCGAAGCTGCGAAAGCTCGGGCCTTTCAAGGTCGTGCTGCACGATGCCGGGCACATCCTCGGGTCAGCGCTGGTGGACATCGAGGTCGAGGGCAAGCGCGTGCTGTTTACCGGCGACCTCGGCCGCAAGAAGATGCCGATTATCAACGACCCGGTGCAGGTGTCTGAGGCCGACTACCTGATAATCGAGGCGACGTACGGCAACCGGCAGCACGGCGACTACAGGGACGTCGATACGCGGCTGGCCGTGGTCGTGAACCGGGTGCATGCGCGTGGCGGCAGGATTATTATCCCCGCCTTCGCCGTCGAGCGGTCACAGGAGATTGTCTATACCCTGAACCGGCTTTGCCAGAACAACCAGATTCCGGACGTGCCGATTTACGTCGACTCCCCGCTTGCCAGCCGCGTCACCGAGGTGTATCGAAACTACCCGCAGTATTACGATGCTGAGGCGGTCGAGATGCTCAACGGTCATCAGCACCTTTTCGATTTCCCCGGGCTCCGTTACGTCGAGACGGTGGAGGAATCGAAGGCACTGAACGTGAGCAAAGAGCCGTGCATTATCATCTCGGCGTCGGGAATGTGCGAGGCGGGGCGGGTCCTGCACCACCTGAAGCACTCGGTGGAAGACCCGAAGAACCTCGTCCTGATCGTATCGTTCCAGGCCGAGAATACGCTGGGCCGGCGGATTGCCGAACGGCAGCCGGTCGTGCGTATCTACGGCGAAGAACATCCGCTCCGGGCCGAGGTCGAGATAATGGACGAGTTCAGCGCGCATGCGGACCACGACGGCCTTATCCAGTACGTCAGGGGCATGAACGTGCCCCGGCTGAAGAAGGTCTTCATCGTCCATGCTGAGCTGGCAGCGGCCGAGGCGCTCGTTGAGCCTCTAAAGGCATTGGGCGTGCGCGAGGTGGTGATACCCGAACTGGGGGAAGAACATGAGGTCTAAGAAGAGAATGTCGAATTCCCAATTCCTAATTCCTAAAGGCCGGCGTCTGGTCGCTTTAGTGGCCGGGCTGGCAGCGGTGGCGGTATTCGCCGGGTGTGACCTGCTGAACATCCTGCTCGGCACTGATACGACGCCGCCGACCTGCCAGATTACGAGCCCGGTTGACTCGGCGCTGGTCAACGGCCTGGTGTCGATAACAGCGAACGCGACCGACAGCATCGGTGTCGACCGGGTCGAGTTCTACGCCGACGGCGCGCTGGTCGGTACCGACAGCTCCTCGCCCTATTCGGGGAGCTGGGATGCCTCGGGCCAGGCCGAGCGGAGCCGGCACTCGCTGAGTTGCATCGCCTATGACCTTGCCCAGAACAAGGGCTACAGCGACACGGTCACGGTCGAGATTGCCGGCGTCGGCCAGACCAGCGTGTATCACGGCGAGCTGGAGGTGGCGGCGCGCGGCCGGAAGGCGGTGCAGTTCGACGCTCAGGCCGGGGACACGCTGGCCGGTGATGCGCAGGTCGCTTCCGGCGGAACGCTCTCGAGCTTCATGTGGCTGGACAACGACAACTACCAGAAGTACGTTGCGAACCAGGCGTACACCGCTCTCTTCCAGCGTGATGCTTTCACGCAGATGAGCATGCAGCAGGTGGTTCCCGCGACCGGCAAGTACTACCTCGTCTTTGTCAATGCCGGTAACGCGATAGTGACATGCTGGGCAAGATTCGTGCTGGAGTAAATGGACATGAATATGATATTGATACTTCTCGCTCTTTTCCCGCGGCCGGAACTCAAGCCGGTCGGGCAGGCTGAGCTCTCGGCCGCACAGCAGATGTTCTCGGCAGAATGTGCCGGTCTCCGGTCTCCGGTCTCCGGTCGTCCGTCGGCGTGGGACAGCCCGACCGAAGCCCGGGTACCGGGCAGGTTTGTGGTCGGGTTCGAGGCCGGGGCCGTGGATGCGGCCGGCGCATGGGTCCAGCAGCAGGGCGGCAGCGTGGTGCGGGTCGACCAAAGCGGCGGCTGCTTCATCGTGGCGGATTTCCCCGAAGGTGACGAAGCGCGCGATCAGCGGTTGGCCGCGTCGGCGCTCGGGACCAGCGGCGTCCGGTACTTTGAGCCGGACGTGCGGGTCCTCGCCACGACGCTGCCGAACGACCCCTACTTTCTTCCGTACCAGTGGGACAAGTGGGTGATGTACGGGGACGAGGCCTGGGATATTGTCGGTGGAACCATGGACGTGAAAGTCGCGGTCGTAGACAACGGCTGCGACTGGCAGCATCCGGACCTTGCCGCGAACTTCCTGCAGGGTCAGTTGGGATACGATTTCATCGGCAATGACAACGACCCGAGGCCGGATAACGCCAACATCGCGGAGTCGTTCCACGGCACGCACGTCGCCGGCATAATCGCCGCGACGCGGAACAACAACGAGGGGATTGCGGGCTGGTCACTTGTACAACTGCTGGCAGTGCGGGTGCTGAACGATTCCGGCTCGGGCACCACCGATGTGGTCGCATCGGGCATCCGGTGGGCGACAGACCACGGGGCGAGGATAATCAACATGAGCCTGACCTCTGCCTCGTCGTCCACGCCGATGGAGGAGGCCTGCCGGTACGCGGCGCAGGCCGGCGTGCTGCTCGTCGTCGCCTCGGGCAACGACGGCCAGCAGGCGGTCGGGTACCCGGCGGCGCTGAGCGAGTGTATTGCCGTCGGCGCAAGCTCGACCGACTCGCGCCTTGCGTACTTCTCAAACTTCGGGCCGGAGCAGGAAGTGGTCGCGCCCGGGGTGGACATTTTCTCGTGCTTTCCGGGCGGCGGCTACGGATGGGCGGACGGCACCTCAATGGCCTCGCCGCAGGTTTGTGGTGTGGCCGCATTGGTGCTGGCGAAAGACTACAGCCTGAGCGCGGACGAGGTCAGGGCGGTTCTCGACGCCTCGGCGATTGACATGGGATTGCCCGGCCGGGACATGCAGTACGGCTACGGACTCATCAATGCCAAGCGGGCAGTGGACCTGGCGGCGGCGTATGCCGCGAACCGTGCACCGCAAACCGTGAACCGCGAACCGTACGCCACGGAAGACCGGACCATCATTCTGCGGCGTGGCGTTGGGCTGCCGTCCTGGATAGAGCAGGCTAGCGTCTTTGACGGCTCGGGCCGACGGGTTCTCGCCCGCGGGCGGCCAGCAGAGAGGCTCGGGCTGACGCCGGGTACTTACTTCGTCCGCCTCGCGGGAAGGACGAAGGACGAAGGACTAGGGACTAAGTCGGGGACCGTCCGCAGGCTGCTCGTGCTCGACTAGTCGGCCGAGTACTCGGCGCACGACTCTTCGGTTTCCCAAACGGTCACCTTGCTGACCGGGTAGAACTTCGCCATATCGTCAAAGAGCTGCCGGGCCAGGTTCTCCGAAGTCGGGTTGAAGGAATAGACCTCGTTCAGCATCTTGTGGTCGGGCAGGATACTCGTCAGCTTCTTCCCGACCTCGATGAAATCAGCAATCATGCCCGGCTTGGCGAGCTTCCGGGCGCTGATTTCTACTTCGACCCGGTAGTTGTGGCCGTGGATGCCTTCGCACTTGCCGCCGATACCGTGAATCTGGTGTGCGGCGCTGAACTTGCGGCTCACCTTGATGGTCCACATCGTTGCCTCCTCTGATGTTTGGTTCGGCTTATCGTCATGTTCGTCTGCCTGAATATTACCCACGTCCGCCGGACCGGTCAAGAATCCTGTCCTGGTAGCCAACACCCCGTCGGCTGGACAACCGGGCACCTGGTTGCAAACGTCACGGGTGCGGTTTGACTGGTAGCGGCGAGGCGGTAGAATGGACATCCAATGACTACCCTCGAAGTCGGAATTCCCTCTCCGAAATCCGCCCTTTGCCATTTCTCCTTTGAACTTAGTCCTTCCTTTTGACATGTGGCCCCTGCGCGAGGTTGACGAACCGGCGGTGGCACAGTTGGCCGCGGAAGCCGGCGTCACCAACCTGACCGCACGGCTCCTCTGGCTGCGCGGGGTGCGGGACGCCGAAGCGGCGCGGCGCTGGCTGGAGCCGGAACTGAGCCATCTTCACCCGCCCGAACTGCTGCCCGACTTCGAGCCGGCGGTGGCGCGAATCCGCCGGGCCATTGCCGGGCGCGAGGGGATTCTCATCTGGGGGCATGACGACCTCGACGGCATCACGTCGGTCGTGATTCTGCACCGGATGCTGACCGATCTGCAGGCGAAGGTACGATACCACATTCCTCAGAAGGGCAAGGAGAAGCACGGGTTGAACGGCGAACTTGCCGCCGGGTTCGGCAGCGAAGGCGTGAGCCTCGTGATTACCGTAGACTGCGGAATCACCAACCGCCAGCAGGTTGAGTTCCTGCACTCAAAGGGCATTGACGTCGTTGTGACCGACCATCACGAGGTGACCGAGCCGATGCCGGACTCGGTCGCCAACGTTGACCCCAAGCGGCCGGACTCGAAGTACCCGTATCGCGGGCTGGCCGGCGCCGGCGTGGCGCTGAAGCTGGCAATGGGTGTTGCGCGCGAAGTGCTGGGCTTGTCGCCGGAGGAGTTCATCTCGGTCCAGCCGCAGCAGTTCGCCATGGCCGTACTCGGCACGCTGGCCGACCGCGTGCCTTTGACCGGCGAGAACCGGACCATAGTCACCGCCGGCCTGCGCAAGCTCAGGACGATTCCGGTCCCGGCGGTGCGCGCGGTATTCGAGTACCTGAACGCCGGCGAGAAACTGACGGTCCATCGCTTCGTCACCGAGCTGCTCCCGTTGTTTGCCTCGGCCAACGGCAACGAAGGCGTGCAGAAGTTCCTGACGTCGACCATGGATGAAGCGCGCACGTGGGTCGTGGAACTGGCCCGCCGCCGGGAAGAGTGGCACCAGCAGGCCGAGCAGACCTATGAACTCGCCCAGCAGCACCTTTCGGTCGGTGACGGTATCGTGTTCGCCCGTTCCCGGGAACTGTCGCTGCGCGCGCTCGGGTTCTGCGCCATGCGCTTCAAGGACAAGTACCAGTTGCCCGCGATCGTGATGGGCTGGCGCGGTGACGCCTGGGTCGGGGAGGGCCGTGGGGTCGAGGGGCTCAGCCTGATGGACGTACTCTCGGCGTGCAGCCGCTTCTTCATCGACTACGGCGGGCACAAGAAGGCGGCCGGGTTCTCGATGAAGGACGAATTCGTCGAGGAGTTCATTCGCTGCGCCGAAGCCTACGCGCACGAGCACTTCGCGGGTCGGGCCCAGCCCGAGAACGTGGTGCGTGCCGACGCGCTCCTGCCACTGGCCGAGTTCGACCCCGGGCTCGTCAGGCTCGCGCCGTTCGGCGAAGGCAACCCGCAGCCCGTGTTCGCGACCGGGCCGACCGAACTCCGGTTCAGCGACGACGGCTGGACCGTAGACGGTCGGCCGGGACTCACCCTGCACGCAGCCGGTCCGGGAATCCAGTTTGACACGCGCCTGAAGAGTCGATTGCTCTATACCCTCGACGACTTTGGGCGACTGAGCATCCTCGAAGCGCAACCCGTGGCGAGTGACGAGTGACGAGTAGCGCGTGCTTTGGAGTGCGGGAGCGTAGCTCCCGCTTTTCCGGAAAGGCGGCAGCTCGGCGCTGCACGCACTCCAAGGGACGAACGGGAACCGGGGTCTGACTGGATGCCTGATAAGCTGGTGGCCGTTTCCCGCAAGAAGAGCCGGGGCCAGCATGCCTGGGTTTTCTCCAACGAAGTCACCGAGACCGAAGGCAATCCTGGGCCCGGCGACACGGTCCAGGTCTTCGACCGGAAGCGGCTGCTCGGTTCCGGCATCTACAATCCGCACTCGCTCATCCGTGTCCGGCTTTACTCGGAACAGAACGAAGAGCTGGATGTCGCACTCATCCGGCGGCGGATTGAGGCGGCGCTTGCGTACCGGCAGACGATGCTGCCCGGTGAGAACGACTTCCGGCTGATGTTCAGTGAGAGCGACCGGGTGCCCGGGCTCGTTATTGACAAGTACGGCAGCCACTTCGTGGTCCAGACTTACTCGCTGGGGCTGGACATGCGGCACGAACTGGTCGTCGCAGCCCTGCGCGAAGTCTTTGACGTCGCCTCGGTCATCGAGAAGAACGACTTCCGGCTGCGCGACCCGGAAGGTCTGCCGCGCCGTGCGGGCGTGCTGTTCGGCACGCCCGAGCCGCGGATCGTGATTTCCGAGAGCGGGGCGAAGTTCTACGTTGACACGACCGGCGGCCAGAAAACCGGGTACTACTTCGACCACCGCCTGACCCGGCGCAAGGTGAGGCAGCTTTCGGCCGGGCGCAAGGTGCTCGACGTCTTCTCGTACACCGGCTCGTTCGCCATCAACGCGGCGCTGGGCGGTGCGGAAAGCGTGCTCGCGGTTGACGCCTCGGCCGCGGCCGCGACCATCGCTACCGACAACTCGGTCTTGAACGGTGTTGCGGACAAGTGTACGTTCGCCACCGACAACGCATTCACGGCTCTGACTGGATTAGACGCGCAGGGTCGGCGGTTCGACCTCATCAACCTTGACCCGCCCGCGTTCATCAAGGCGCAGAAGGACAAGGACGCGGGCATGCGTGGCTATCGGCAGATTAATGCGCTGGCGATGAAGCTGCTGCCGCCGGGCGGGATACTCGTCTCGTCGTCCTGCTCGCACTACCTGTTCTGGCAGGACATGCTCGACATGCTTGTGGCCTCGGCGCAAGACGTCGGCCGAGAGTTCACGATTCTCGACCGCACAACCCAGGGCCCGGACCATCCGGTCCTGCTCTCCATGCCCGAGTCCGAGTACCTCCGCGGCTTCATACTGCAAGTCAGTTGACCGCCGCGAGGCCACCGGCGCAAGCTCAAGCCCACGCACAAGCTGTCGGGCAATCGCGTAGGGAATGAACCGCCAAGCGCCAAGACCGGCCTTGGTTACCGCCAACTGCAAACCGCCGCAGGGTCACCGATGGGCCTTGAACCTTGCCAGGACCGGGCCTTCGTGTTACAATCGAGCATGCTCGTTCGAAAGCTTCGTATCTATGTGGATGCCTCGGTCATAGGTGGCTGCGAGGACGCCGAGTTCAGGGACGACAGCCTCGCGCTTTGGGAACGATTCCGCACCGGACAGCACACGCTCGTGTTGTCAGAACACACTATCCGCGAATTGGTGAACGCTCCGCCGGCAGTGCGCAATCGCATCACGGAGATACCGCGTGAGAATCAGATAGTGCTTCCGGATCAGCCTGAGGCGGTCGCGTTAGCCGGAGCCTACGTGAAGCATGGAGTACTTGGACCGGGTTCATACTCGGATGCCCTGCACATTGCTCTGGCCACGACCCGCGGGGTGGACGTGCTTGTCAGCTGGAACTTCCGTCACATCGTGAACTTCGGGAGGATCCGTCTGTTCAATGCGGTCAATCTTGAGCAAGGGTTTGGAGTTCTGGAGATTCGTACGCCCAAGGAGGTACTGGACTATGAGTAAGGGCTTTGATGCCGTCGCCTTCATGCGGCGTCGCCGCGAGGAGATAGATCGAGAAGACGAGGGCCTGTCTTGGGATGAGCGGGTGCGCAAGACGCGAGAATTGCTCAGCAAAGACCCGCTGTGGCTCTATCTGAAAGACCGTCTGGCCGAGCCCGCAGAGCTCGAAGCGACGGTCGTGTGCGACAAGCCCCGGTAGCCGAGACCGAGCGGGCATAGCATCCCTTGTCGCCTCTGCGGTACAGCAGCCCGCATCGGGCAGGCACGCCGAATCCCCCTGCCGTCAGCCGTCGGCCACGAGCCCCCAAGCGCAAGCACAAAATCGCTACGGCCGAGACGCCAAGGCACGAAGCTAGGGAGTTCCCTCGCGGCGAGAGGGTTGGGGTGAGGGGAAAGCTGTCAGCCGTTGGCCGTGACTCGCGGGACGCCAGTGGCCGTCAGGGGTAGGACAGCGCGTCGGCCCAATAGGATCCCTGTTGCGTGTCCCCGAGGTTGCTGCATCTACCGCCGGGCGTCGCGTCACTTCTCAAGGGAATCCTCGTCCTTGAAGTACGGCCCGTATATCTCCTTCAGCGAGTCGTAGGCCGGGCTCCCGGGATTCATCATGCTGCCGACCGAACTGCCGTGCCGCAAGGCGAACTTGGTGGCTCTCATGTAGACGTCCAGAGGTTCGAGTCCGACTTCGGCACGACGCTCGTCCACGTGGAGGCTATCCTCAATCGGGTCCATCTCGACCAGGGTATCCTTCCAACTGCACTGTGTTCCGTAGAGTTGCTTCTGCCCATCCGCCACGCGGATTCGGTCAGTGAGATAGGCCATATCCGACTTGGACGCTTCCCCTTCCTCGGCTGCCTTCTGCAACAACGGCAGACACTTCTTCTGAAACGCTGTGTCCCTATCGGCATGCTGAACCAGCAGAAAAGCAGCCCCAGCGCCATCAGCGCCGACCAGCGTCTTGCCAGGCCAGCCGTACTTGTCGATGATGCCGCGCATGCGTTTGGTGTTCGTGCCGTCGACCGAGTTCATCCTCAGTAGTATCCAGAGCATCGGGATGTTCATTTGGTCGCCTGTCTTCGTGAACTGTGCCAGAGCCTGCATCCGGACCTTCTGGTCCGCCGCCTCCATCTTGAGCAAGGTGGACCGTAGCGATGGATTCGCTACCTTTGAATCTGGCGCAGGCTTCACCGAAGCGCAAGCTGCAGACAACAAGGCAGCAAGCAGCGTTGCTCGGATGATGTCGTTCATAGCCTACCTCCAAGATTGGATTTCGGGACATCTCGTCTCGCTAACGTTGATGGTTCGGATTTCATTGCGGGACGTAATGCATTTACGAATGCCGATTGACGATTAGTGATTGGCGGACGCGGAGGGGACGCGCTCACGGCTTGCGGTTCCGGCGGCGGGCGGGCTTGTCCGAGGCCACGAATTCGTTGCGCCGGACGCGGCGATGGACCGTGCGGGCCGGCACCGCAACAGCATTCGTGGAGGCCGTCCGTCGCGACTGGAGATTGAGTACGACCCGAGCGTCGAGCGCCAGGGCTACTTTGACCATCGTCTCAGCCGTCAGGTTGTAGTCGGTTCTGAGGATTCGGGTGATGTACGCCCGCGACGTGCCAAGGCGTTCGGCAAGCTGCGTGCGACTGACGCCCTGCTCCTCCAGCAGGCGGCAGAGTTCCTCGGCAAAGGCGAGCTTCACCATTTCCAGGAGGAACTCGGGTGTGTTCTCAATGCTCCGAACCCGCTCCCGGTACTTCTCTATCGAACTCATGCTCATCTCTTCTCCTCAGCGTAGCGCTGCCGCAGAGCCTTCACTTTGGCGATGTGCGACCGCAGTTCCCGGCCGCCGGGCTTGCGGTCCGCGTGCGTGCAAACCCAATCCGGCCCATGTTGAAAGCAGAACATCCTCACCGGAGGGTGCCAGAGCTTCAATTCATAGACTCCCGCATCCAGTCTTCTGAACTTCTCCCGGTTGGCAATGAACCCATCGCTTGCCAGCCTTAGAACAAGTCCTTCCATCTTGTCGAAGTGTGGACGTGGCAGGTCGTTCAAGAAGTCTGGGACTTCGGCCCGGCCGTCCACGACCAGCGCGAAGACCACGCACCTGCGCCCCCGCCGCAGTTCCTCAAGGCTCAGCACTATGGTAACCTATAAGTAACCGCAGTCAAGTTTGGATTTCGGTCGAGCGGCGCGGCCACTGAAGGCTCACACGCCGAGGCAGCGACGGACGGCGTCTTCGACTTGAAGCAGGGCATCAGTCTCTCGTCAGTCCATCAGATTCAGTGGCGGCAAATTCGCGATCTATCGACTGAAGCTCAGCCCGGATGTTGCGGTCGCGGGCCATCACGGCAAGCTGGGCACCGAATAGCTCGGCTGGCTGCTCGTTTGCGGCCACCCGGGCACGTAGGCGATGAGCCAAGTCTTCGAGCAGACGTAGCTGGTCTGTCGGCGAGAGCCGGGCGATGAGAGCTTCAAGCTCAGGTAAGGTGTGTGCGGACACTTTGCTCCTTTGTCTCCTGCTGGTAACGCCGAACCTGAATTCCTGCCTTGCGGTTCGCACTGTGGCAGGGTCAAGACCTTCGTTCCTTCGGGGACAGGATAGCAGCGCCAGTCCGGGAGTCAAGGCTGGGCGGGGCATGAAGTCAAGTGGGCGAAGGCATCATGCTGAGGACGGCCGGAGAAGTTGGGAACCAGAGACCAGAAGGCAGAGGGAAGAGCAAGGAGACACAAGTCGAAAGTCGGAAGTCAAGAGCCAAAGGCCAAGATGAGGAAGGAGGAGCGAGGGCGGGAGGCGGCAGAAAGTGGCACTGGACCTGCGACTATCTCGGCATCTCGCGCGACAGCGGGCCATCTGGAGGACGGGAACCTTGGTTGGTCGAGCTTTGGTGGGCTTAAGTGGCCGAAAGAGGCGCGGTTAGGTGTTGGAGTGGTCACTTGAAACGACCTTCCGGTAACCGCCATGGGAACCGTTCCGGGAACGGTTCGCGGGGCGGCTGGCAGTGCGAGTTCGGGCGCGACTTGATACGCGAATCCGAGCGCGAAATCGAGGGTGTCTCGGACGCTGATCTCTGTACCGATGCCCACCGCGCTTTGGGTTGTGATTCTGCAATCGAGAGGCAGACTCAGTCCCGCCGCGACTCGGAATGTCCTTGGCGGGGTGTCTCGCGGAGGCACATGCGGGCCGGTTTCCGCCGCGGTTTGCAGACCGAGTCGGCAAGGGGTTGTCCAGACCGGACCTGCGATGCCGACGGCGGGCGCGCCAGAAGAATCGAAAGCTCTGCATCTGAGCGTATCTCAACCGGTTAGCTGACAGCGACTGCGGCTTTATGGCCGCAGCCGATTTCTTGCTTGACTAGTACCAGTATAATTATATAATGACTGGTA
>Ga0265595_1001202_pt1 | contig 20732 bp, 19 predicted proteins | sample saktaG_15_FD_190148 | JGI IMG/M metagenome (GOLD analysis project Ga0265595, IMG submission 190148) | Saline water microbial communities from Sakinaw Lake, British Columbia, Canada - sak_2013_06_06_50m | ecosystem: Environmental > Aquatic > Non-marine Saline and Alkaline > Saline ... | reverse complement strand
TGCCCTCCTTTGGTTATTTATAAATTAGCTTATTTGATAAAAATGTCAAGATACAAAAAAGACGAATATTGCTACTCGCCTTTTTTAAGCTCCCCGGATGGAACGACGTTAGAACCTGGATTCGGGAATATGAAGGTGTTTATGTGCCAGAATTAGGCTAATTCTGCCCCACCCTGGGGCCACCATTTAGATCCTGGTTTCCCGATTTTTTGGGAAGCTCATCGTGCTCATTTTTTTGTGGGCAAATCATATATTTATTCGCTTATAATGTTCTCCGCTTACAAGTCCAAGCATCGTTAAGTGGACAAAAAACATTTGCCAATTGTTCCCCCCATCCGCGCTTCCCACGTATTTACCATTAACGAACTTTTCGCCGTGATACCGCTGGTTCTTCTCGTCATAACAAATTATGAGATAACAATCTCCGCAGTAGGCGTTTCGATAGCTCATAGCGCTTATATCCCCGTCTTTCTTGTAGGTGCAAAAGTTCGGTTCGTATATGGCAGTGCCGGTAATCAGTTGTCCGTCCTTTGTGGTGTGACCCTGAAACATAACGTTAAAGGGAAAAAGATTGAGCTCCGGCTTCCAGGCGATCTCGAGCCGATGCGGTACGAAACCCAAAGGAGTTCCACGCTCGATTGCTTTTTTATATTCTTTTGGATCAATGTCCATAAATTCTTAAGTTAATGATAATCAATTAAAAGCAACCACTGAAATATGGCGTATGCCGCCATTCACCATTTTCATCTCTATGGTCTGATATCGGTTTCCAAATTGGGCGAGGACCCAAATAGTGCCCCTCGCAAAATATTGCACAGGGATTGGCAAGCCTTTTTCCGTCCTCTCTTAAATCACACTTGCAATACACGGGCACCAGACCGTTATATTTTTCTATTAAGTGACCTCGCTTGCTGCCACAAACCTCACAGCGAGCGACAGACATTGATATGATATACATATTTTTGTTTGCTAAGTTAATAAATAAATCTTCCCCAGGTGGGGAAGATCTTTGTTAAATACAAAATCGACCTTTATCTTCCCATGATGGGCTGGACTTAGCACCTTCTTAAAACAGTCAGTTTTAAGGGTTGCTGGCGGGTCATTGAGCCAGGGCTCTGGCCGCACTCTTGATAAATCAATGATTAAATTGTTCTATTATTATACTAATTATAAAATAATCGTCAAGATTAAAAAAATATTTATCCCCACCCTGTCGCGCGCTATTGTTTGGAAACGAAAAACCCAAAATGGGCGCCTTTTGTCGGAGCAACAAGCCACTGAAAGGAGAACAAGGTTTTGTCGCTTATTTTGCTCTTTGTTCGCTTCCGCAAACGCGGCTCTTGGTGTGTCCGCCCGCTTCGCCGTAAGCTACAGCGAGGCGAGTAAGCCAGTGTTGCTTTTAACCGCACCTTTCACCCATCGCTGGGCAAATCCACCGCACAAGGCGGATGGCGGGCTTATTGCACAACACCGTTATCAGCAGAAGCCGATAAACACCAACTCTCACTACTCCAATTTGATTATAACAAATTTTACGCGACCTACCATTTAATTCTGCCAGCAGATTTTGGCGGGGGCGCCTATTTTTTCTGTGAGAAAACTCTCTACATCTGGGAGTAATCCGATTTTGTCTATCAGACCATCTTTTAAAGCCTGCTCGCCCATCACACTCGACCCATCAGCTAATTTTCTTACTTTTTCAATGCTTAAATTCCGATTTTGCGCGACAAGACTTACAAAATATTCATAAGATATATTAACATCACGCATAAACAGTTGCTTTTCGTCATCGGTTAAGGGGCGATCCGGATTGCCAGAATCCTTATATTTACCCGAACTCAAATCTATATATGTTAAACCATTCATTTTATTTTGTTCTGTGTTTTGTAAATAGGACATCGTAACACCAATGCTTCCGACATCAGAAATTTTAGAAGCGAATATGGTTTGTGCGCCCGTAGCCGCTAAGTAGGCGGACGATAAACCTCTATTGCGGATAAAGGCTATTACTGGCTTTTTAGACTGCTTAAACGCCAACATCATCTCTTCGCCTCCTACAGGCGAACCACCACTTGAATCTATTTCTACCACCACGGCCTTTATATTGTCATTACTTTGGGCGTCTCTCATGATCCAATTTATATCGTCAGCAGAGGTCTCGTCAAATATTAAATTACCCTGATCATCAAAAGCGTCTCTGGTATAATAGGTTACTATGTCGCCGTGCAAATTAATGCCATAGACATTACAATCTTCGGACTCAGGCGGTGCTGCGTCAGTGGTATTAGAAGTGTCCGTAAGATTATTGTTGGTTATCTCGGTAGAATTATCACTTGTTTTACCCTGAAACAACTCTTTGCCATAAGATATGCCAAAATATGAGACAGCAGACCAAAGGACTATTATAATAATAACAGACATTACAATAAAAATCGATTTGAATATTTTAGAAGAGTCTTTCCACATATATTTTTATTAATTATATAATATATTTTAAAATATAGAATCCCGTTGATGAATAACTTTGTCTTTGTCGTCAAAGAAAACGGCTCTACATTTCTTACACTTAAGCCATTTCGCATAATGATAGGCTTTCCGCAGTCTTTTCCTGGTTATTCTTTTACTGCCATCCACCAAAAAAAGAATCCCATCGCAATTTCTTGGGCAAGCATCACCCTCTTGAAGTTTTTTCTTAATTTTAGGTTTAACGATGTGCTCTTTTTTCTCTTTCTTATCTATTTTCTTTATAGAATTATATTTGGGGTAAGTGGACTGAACAATACCCGCCTTAATAAGCGGTTCTTTTGATAAATCATCGGCCTCTTGATTTTTTTCTCTCGGCACCCATTGAATACTATAATCTATTCCTTCTAATAGTTTTAAGGCTTCGTCAAGTAGCTTCTTTAAATGTGGGGCTTTTAGGTGGGGCGCCCATACCGTCTTTTTCTTATTCCATCCCCATTTTTTAGCAACAACATAACACACTATATTGCTATCGCCATAAATTTCTACCCGCTCTTTAATCTCCAGCTTCTTGAAGGCCCTTACTCCTTCAATCAGGCCGTGATACTCGGCCACGTTGTTTGTCATCCCCTCTCCTTTGCCTATAATGCCTGAACCGCGCTCAATGATTTGACCGCCTCTCTTAATTAAATAGCCATAGCTTGCAGTGCCACCGGGATTTATTGGTTCACAGGCGCCATCGAAATGTATTTCAATCATACCTATTGATTAAAATATTTATTAAATATCTCTATTCGCTATCGAGCCGCGCAGATGGTATAAAACTATCATCTAAAAAAGATTCCTTAAAATCTTTTTTGCCCTGCTCCGTGAGGGATGATTCTAAGCAATCTAAATAAAATCTAAGTCCCTCCATAATCAAACGAAATGTTTTAATTTGTTGGTTTAAAAATTTTAAGTTAATCTTTTCTTTTAATGATGACCTCTCTTTTCTCCCCTCTCCATAATAAATTGTGCTGATAGAATGGCCATGTAATAACTTATTTCTTACTCCCGCAAAGTCTCTTAGTCTATTAATTATTTTGTGGCATTCTGCGGCCTTAATCAGTTTTTCTGGTGAATCAAAATTAAATTTAGAGTTATAAATAAAAAGCACTGTTTTATCTATGAAACTAATGTTATCAATATTCTTTATCACCTCTTGATGACTAATATCCTTTTTTATGGACAGCAGAGATAGGTGTCGATAAAAATGATTAAGTCCTACCTCCAAAACAAGATGTAAAGAAATTAAAGTATCAATAATGTCATTATCCCCTAATTTCGAGAAGGAGATGAGTTGTTTACATTTTTCCTTATTTGAATTTAACAAATGGGTTGATTCTGTTTTGGCAATAATCATATTATTGATTTTTTAATCTAATTTTTTATTTTTCAATCCTTCCAACCTCCTTTGTTTCTATCATACACGGCAATTCAGATATATCTTTAACCATAAAACCGTCTTTCAATCTTCTGGTGTTCTCGTCAAAAGGAACTAACACCGCCTTCCCATCATATAAAGTCGGAATTAGATACGTTTCCTTTTGATCTACGGTGAGACAACCATGGGGTAAAATATAAAAATTGGTTCTATCCGCGGCCCAAGAACCACCGAAATTATAGGAGGCCAGTAGTAAAAGAATTGCCAAGGCAAGCCCCGCAAAGATTATCATCTTCCTAATGATATAGTGAGAAAAATAAAAGAAAATAATAACTAAAACCGCTACAATAAAAATGACCCACATCCACCATGTTATTAATACGACAACGCTTTTCCATAAATTAAATAACTGGAAAAAGTAAAGAACATTTTCTTTTAAAGATGATTCAATAAAAGCCGAAGGGATACCGAAATAGGCATTATAACCAGACTGGATCAAGATGGTTATCCCTGAAATATAAATACCTAATATGGTAAAAACGCCTAAAAATTTACTCATATTATTGATTCCTCTTGTGTTTGATTAAATCCAAAAACTTCCAACCTTTAAGATCTTTTGGATTATAATTATATTTTTTGTTGTCGTTATAACGCCAACTGCCCCTGTCCTTAATAACAATGCCGCCAAATAATTTATTACCATTCTTGTTTTCTTGCGTAATATATTCTGCCAATCCCTCGGCGCGATCTTTTGCCGTCTTAGCATAAATACCGCCCTTTGTATCAAATAGGCCAATTCTACCATCATTTAGCATAACTATAAAATCAATGTAAAATGGTTTTTCAATTCCATCTTCCGTATAAGGGACCGCAAAATACGAACCATCTCTTGCGCCATTCTTGAACCACCATTTTACCTGTTTGGCCCTTTCTAAATAATTAATAAAGAAAACCTCTACCTCACTGTCTTCCTCAAAAGACGACAAATTATCATTGCCTTTTGTTTTAGAATAATAAGGCCAGATGACAGACTTTTTATAATCTTTTTTAGCAAAAGTTAAGTTGTAATTAATGGTTTCCGGCACGTTCCATGGTTCGTCATCTTGTATAAGCTCATGCTTACCCCTACCGACAACGTCTTGATAAAGCTCTTTTGCTCGGTTAATTGTATCAATAACAGCTTGCCGATTTTCTTCTGCTAAAACTATTGCTTGAATTTTAGGCCAATCATCAACGCCCATTTTGAAATTCTTATCAAAGAATCTATAAAGTGAATCATTGATACGTTTTATTGAACGTAGCTCTGGGGCAAACGGGGTGAGATTCTCTCGCGCGAAAGAATCAAAAGCATTTTGTAGCTCAACCTCATTCTTTGGTATATCTAATGTTCCCTTCTTCTCTATGCTTTTAATTTCCTTGTCTATGTCTTTTACTCGTCCACTTGCTATAAGCTTCGTATCAACAATGCTATGCTTAAGCGATATTTTTGATTTAAGTTTTAGTTCATCGGTGGCTTGAAAAAAAATTGGCACAAAATCCGAGGATAAACGTGTTTCCTCACGGAAGCGCTTTGAATGAAAAGAAATAAGATTGACGTCCTTATAATTATCAATCCTTTTACCCTCAAAAACAGTAATATATTCCTTTGCGATATCTTCGGCAATTCCTATATCACTCAAGCTTGTAAAGACATGGCCAAGATTAAGTTCAGAATTCTTATAATGGCGCCACTCCGGCATTCTCATAATGCGTCCGATGGTTTGAATTGAGAAAATCATGCTTCTCCATTCGCGGAACAGCACTAATATCGCGGCGCGCGGACAATCCCAACCCACAGCAATGGCTTGTTTGAAAATCATTACCTCAACTTCATTCTCGTTCTTTTCTATGTTCTCAAGATTTATTTTGTTGTCTTTTTCTGAAAGATAAATAGCGAGTTTACCATTTTTGGTTGTAACTCCGTATTTTGCGAGTAACTGAATAATTGTACTTTTTTTATCAATCAATCCCCTTCGCGCATCTGGTATCTGAATAAGCATTAATGGATTTACGTTCGAGCCCTCTTCCTGATAATTTTTAGCAAGCTCTGCACGCTTCTTAAGTCCAGCTTCAACTACAATTTCATCTGCCGTTTTATCTTTAATCTTTTTATCAAGTTTGTAGCTTTCAAATCCGGGGTTTATGACAATTTCTTTTTTGATCATTCCCTCGTCCTTCACATCTTTGAGCTCTACTTCTACGCCATGAAATATGCCTCTTAATTGTGGCGTAGCCGAAACTTCAATTGTCGCCCTCGGGCCAATATCTTCAATGAGCTCTTTGGACTTGTCTGTTTCCGCATTTCTGTGGCTTTCGTCAATGATTAAAATGATTATTCGGCCCTCATCTTTTGTGCGCGCAACGATGTTTGTTAGGTTATTATCCCTTTCGTTTTCTCGAACATAGATATTACCCTTTTTATTAATACTGGCCCAATTCAGAAATAAAATTTCGTTTTCGCTAATCTTGCGCTCGTCCAAATCGTCAAAACAGGAACACTTTAGGCCAATACCAAATTGATCGTAGTATTTCTTCAAGCTGTTACGGCTTTGATCGTGAAGTTTATTCACTGCTATCCAAATAAACGAAAATTTCTTGTCGTCTATGCGCGAATCAATAAGCCGTTTTAATGCCTCGGCCATCATCAATGTTTTACCAGAGCCAGTAGGTGATTTAAATATGCAAATTTTATTTCCCTCCACATCTAAAAGCTCATTGACTTCTTGTTTCAATTTTACGATGGCTTTCTCTTGATAATTTTTGAATTCAATCCACATATTAATTATCCTAATTACATAAAAATATCCTTTAAAATAGATGCTTTTTTAGATAAAATCTACACAAAAACTCATTACGATTACATAAAGCTATGCCCAAAATGGGATGTATTTAGCAAATTTTCTTGAATGTTTGGGGCCAGTATCAAGAGGCTTTATAAAAGACGCTTCTATCGTATCCCTTATGATTCTTGACGCCGAAGGATAATTGCCGTCCTTAATATTGAAACGTTTACGCAGGCTCGCATTGTCCATAAGATTATGTGTTACATATTTGATGCAACAATGTTGATAGCAAGCACGAATTTTATCTCTTCCGTTCATCTGGGTTAATTTTCTGGGCGCATAAAGGGTCACCTTAGTAAACTTATCAGTGCTGGTGAAATCTGGTGCCGGTAATTGATACACCTCTATCGCATCAATAACTTTATCAATTCCACTACCTCTTTGTTCGCAAATGCCAATCCTTCGCATAAAAGATGCTGTTCTTCCGTTCCGCGCCTGCGGTGCACTATCAATAAATCGGTCGGTGTTAATGAGAGGAATACCTCTGTTCGTAATCTCAAGTCTATTATTAAAAATTTCAATCATAGGACCATTACCATACTCAAGGAAATCCTGGTGTATGAGGGCATTAGCAATCAGCTCGCGAACTGCTATCTCAGGATACATTTTCTTTTCTACTCGTAATGCAGCCTGGATCATCTCATTTGATGGAAGTTTAGTATTAACATAATCAATAAGCCCTCGGAAACCCGATGCATAGCCTCTTTGACCTTCTTGCTCACGCACAGTTTGTGTTCTATCATCACCAGCATACTCAATAACGCGAACTACATTTTGGTGTAGATTATCAAATTGCCTCAGGTCTTTTGCAAAAAGCAATGCTCCGAGATTTTTTATTGTAAATAAGCCACTCTGTTCTCTCTCTACAAGTTTATCCTGCTCCATTTTTTCTAAAATACCATCGCGACGATTAGGAAGGGACTGCCCTGTCAACTCAAAATATGACGGATAGTCCAATAAAAAAACTACTTGGTCGGCGGTGATACGGACGAGGGCAGCCTCGCTTTCAAAAGAGCGATGCTGCGGATTATTCCAAATACGCCGTTCTTTTTCGGGATAATCCTTTAATGACTTGGTGTAGCTCCCAACGCGTATGTGCGCTTTGTTGTCAAAGTTTACGGGACGATCAATGGCGGTGCATATTTCAAAGATAACAATATCCCTACCTTGATACTGAAATTCAATAATCTTGAAATCTACACGAGGCACAAGCTTATGAGACAACCAACATTCTAATTCTTCGTTGCCCCTCTTCGCAATTCGGGGCATAAAGGTTGTTCCAACAATTTCGTGCGTAGCATCGACAACGCCAAATACAACATAGCTACGTTCTTTTTCATGAAGCATGGCACCATTTGATACCGCCGAAATTGTTCGCCCCAATTCATCAGGGTCGGCATTATTATGCTTAAATTCCAGCCACTCCGTTTCATTCGGGAGATTAACCAGGCCCTCTAATAATTTCTCTAACTCTTCTTGCGTCATGATTAGATTATATTTTGATCTCTATTTAAAAATCTCTCGATAAACCTTCAGAATCACTTCTGGAATGGCACAAAGCGTAACCTTACTTTTTACATCCACGAATTGTTTTTCGTGTGGGTCATCGCCAAGCGAAAAGACGTAAGTGTTAAAATGCCCATCTATTTTTTGGATTGCTTTCTTGAATGCGTCTATTGCTTCTTCGTAGAAAATAATGCCTAAATATTTGTCGTTATTTTTGAACATCTTGAAGTCGCTCTCATCTTGGACTAATTCAAAGGCGTTTTCTTTAATGCACAGCATCTCTGTTGATTCGTTTACTAATTTGCGTTTGTTACGATCTGTCGGCTCAGCTTCCACAAAGTCGCAAGTATAGTATTTCAAATTACCACCAAGGCCCTCAATGTTTTCATTTTTTGAATTTTTATACCCCTTGATCACTTTCTTAATTCTCGGATAACAGACTTTGGCGCAGATATTATTTTCATTATTAGTGCAGAGAATGAATTGGCGATTACCCGCATCTTCTTGATTAAGTTTCAAAACGGCGTGGCCGGTTGTTCCCGAACCAGCAAAAAAATCAAGAATACGCGCATTGTTGTCTGCGCCAAAACGAAGAAAGAACTTAATTAGTTCAGTTGGTTTAGGATTTTCAAATATATCTTTTTTACCGAATATCTCTGTAAGTTCATTGGTGCCATCGGCGGTTGTTGCAAGATCATATAGAATACTTCTTTCTTTGATCTTCTTACTCTCCTCACCATCAAAATAAATTTTTTCATAAGGTATCCATCTGCCATTTTTCTCTCGCCAGAAAATAAAGTCCTTTTCAACTAACATGTCCATGCGTTTTTTACCAACGCGCCACCGTCCATCACCGCCATCTGGTGCAATGGGGTAAATATTTTTTCCATCAGGAGCTTTAATTGAAAAATACATTTTAGGACGATCTTCTCTACGTGCGGTATTGCCCCATTTAGCCAATTTTACTGCAGTAAATTTTCCTTTTTTATCTTTTTTATTAAACTCAGCCTCGTCCGCCGGAATTTCTTCGTCTTTCCACTGAAATTCTTCTGATTTTGCATAAACAATAATATACTCATGTTCTGTAACAAAGTATGAATCAGCTTGCCCGCCTCCCTCTTTTTTCCTCCATATCAATGCTCCAACAAAATTCTTTTCGCCAAAGATTTCATCACACATAAGTCTTAACTGAGCCTGTTCGGTATTGTCTATACTAATAAATATTATACCTGTTGGTTTTAGTAAGTTTTTTGCGAGCTTTAATCTTTTCTCCATAAAAGCGAGCCATTTGCTATGTCGGAACGGATCTTCACTGTCGATGAACTTATCATTGTAACGAAAATCATTGCCCCCCTTAACACCTCGGTTGTACGGAGGATCAATATAAATTACATCTATAGATTCTCCGTGTGTAAAATTCAAAACTGCGAGTGAGTGATAATTGTCGCCCTCAATAAGCAAGTTAACTGGCTTTAATTTGTCGGTTTCAATTTTTTTCGCTTTAACTTCTTTTAATACCGGGAATGGCTTACCGGCCATTTCGCCAGGAAACATCTCGTTTGGTGTGCGCGCATCTGGATTGATAAGTATATCAATTTTTTCTTCTGGTAAATCTCGATGCCAAACAAGTCCGTATTTTGTTTCCTTAATATGGCGTAACTCTTTTATGAGCTCCTCTTTGGACCACCCGTCGTAATTAATTTTTCTTGCCATATTTATATTTGATTAATCATTGAATCATAAGATAGAATTATCATAGCACGAAATCGCCGAATTGGCGATATTTTTATACAACGGCCATTTAAGGGGCCCGGCTGCGATAAAGCGTTAAATGGGCTCCGGCGCAAAAAGAGGTATCTTCGTGGCACTTGCTTTTACAAGTGCTAACAAGGGCTAAATTAGCGCAAATGGGGGCCTAAAAGACCCAACTGGATCTTTATTTAACTCGCCCCCAACTCACCATATCTCAAAAACCCCTCACAACTGTTCACTACACAAGGTTGAATCTGCTTTATTTATTATTTTTTGTTCCGTATTAGACTGAATACCTTTCTCATATTCCTAACTTGTGGGTCGTTTATACGCTACGATCAAAACGTTAAAGTATATTTATCTGGATAAAGTCTGATAGCTAGTTGGCACCGTCTGTACTAAGTAGCCGCTAACCCAATCCTTGTAGGTCGTTCCTGCAGCATAGGTGTGATTAACACCCGAGGAATTATCAGACCACAAGAAATCAGTGGTGTAGGAAGCGCTGGCGTCAGCGAGCTTCCAGAGCGTGCTATTCGCATCAGCAGCCAAGCCGGCCATGTAGTTAACAGTGTCATTCGAGATACCTAAGCGAGTAATAATGGAGTCATACTGAGCTGAAGCAGAAACCACACCGACCAAGACAAAAGTCTTAGAAGAACCGGCAGGAATCACTTTCTCAGTAGTTAACGCCGCAATTAAGGTGCTACTGCCATTAACTAATGGTACCGCAGCAGCGGTCGTAGCATACGTGCTGGTTGTCGTAAGATCAGACCAGCCAACGCTTAAAGCAGTGCCCATATCCGCAGCATCATACAACTGCCAAGAAGTAGCAGTTAAGGCGGTGGTAGTGGCAGTATCACTTAAGGTAATATCGAATTTAAACTTCTTAAGCGCTAGATCGTTAGCTGCATCAGCGGCCACATTGAACTTATAAAGGTCTAATGTGCCATTAGCTAAAGTAGAGCTGCTTAAGGTGACCAAGCTAACAGTCGGTTTGGTCTTTCTGACAAACATACTGTTGCCATATTTGATGGAGGCATCAGTAGAAGCAGTTAAGACGGTTTGCGAAGCGCCAACCGCCTCAAAGGTATTCGTATCAGCGCCGTCAATACCAATCTTCAGGTCGCGGCCAGTAGTATTATTAGCCGCAAGAATGGTTGATAAATTGGCGGTAATGGTTACAACCTTGCTGGTATCAGCCGGGACAACCCAACCAATATTAGTAAAGTTGGCCACGCCAGAAGTTAAGGACTTGGTCTGAGGTGTACCACCTTCAGGAGAAATGGTAACAGAAGAAATGCTGCTGTCATAGGTACTGGTAGCCATCTGGACTTGAAATTTGTTGACGGTGAACGCTTCGGTTGCCGCCGCAAATTTAATCTTAGATAAGACCACATTATTAGTACCAGCGACCACGATACCGGCATTAGGAGTGCCAGCATCTTGAGACATAGTTAAGGTACCAGCAGCAGGTGGACTATAAACACAAGATTGAGTTAAAATTGGACTGCCACCACTACAACCGCTTGGAGAAAAACTGGTGACAGTTCTTGTTTGAGCGTTATTAACAGAACAGGTAGACCAACTAGAATAAGTCCAAAAAGTGCAGATTGGAGAGGATATCTCTGGATTCGCCTTCCATGCTGGTATAAGAATTTTGGCCGTATTAATTGGTATGGCATTGGCAAAATATTGTCCTTGTGTTGGAATAGAAGTGTTAATGCCAATAAGTTTACCAAATCTGTCCACGAGTGGGCCACCACTATTTCCTGGATATATTTGTGCCGAATGAGCAATATAAGAAACTGCATCAAATACATAATTACTGCTTCCAATATTTCCAGTGGTTACATTAATATTATAAACACCAAGGGCATAGCCCAGGGCCGTGACGCTATCGCCTTCTTTAACTTGTGAAGAATCCCCTTGGTTAATTGTGGGTAATCCTTCAGTATTAATTTTAATTAATGCTAAATCTGGAGCACTGCGTCTTCCTATAACAACTGCATTAAAAGTTTCGCTCCTACCTGGAATCTTAACTTGCACATTGTCATATGTTCCAACAACGTGTTTATTGGTTAGAATATATCCGTTGCTTTCTATAATCACGCCGCTACCTGTCGCAACGGGCGTAATAATATATACTGTCGCCGGTTTTACTAAGCTTTCTACTTGGTCTTTTGTCGAACATTCCTGGCTTAAGAGAGGGGCACCGCCAGTGCATCCCGCCGGAAAAAGACCAAGGATTACTCTCGTCTGAGCACCCCCAGATGAACAAGTTGACCAAGGAGAATAAGTCCAAAAAGTACAAGTATTTTGTTGTTGAGGCGGTGTATAAACACAGGATTGGCTTAAGGTTGGAGCACCACCTGTACAATTTAGCGGCAAAGAGGAGAATGCTACCCTGGTCTGAGTACCACCAGATGAACAAACTGACCAATCAGAATAAGTCCAAGAAGTGCAAGTCGATGGCTGGTTATTAATAATTAATATGATAACCGATGGGGTTGGTCTTAATAAGGCGGTCTCAACTTCGGCGATAGGACTTCCATCAGGATAGACCTCAGAATTATCAACGGTAATAACATTGTTCGCTAAATATCTATTATTCTTAAAAATGGCGTCTGATGCAAAAGCTCTTTTGGTGCCATCCGAAATTAAGTATTTAGTATTAGAATCACTATATTTTATTAAAGTGCCATCTGGATGAGTAGCAGAAGAAGTAACCATGTCTCCCGCAGAATAGTTAAATTTATCTAACATATCATCCGGGACCCAGGTTACTTTTATCCACTTAGGGTCTTTAAACAATGTTTGATAGACCACAGAAGATTGAACTGGTCTAATTTTACCATCTTGGACATAATAAACGGCCTCCTTAGCATAACCACTCAGGCCAGTAGATGTTCCTCGAAAAAGAGAGCCGTCGCGAAATGGCATTGGGTCGCCATCGGCATAGGTAGCCAACTCGACGGCCGTAACTGTCTTGATGCCACTATAACCAGAATAACCCCACGAACTAAAAACATTAGCATGAGGAAATACTCGCTTCATATTGTCCTGAATATAATAAACAGCCGGAGAGCCAGCAACCTTTACAAGATCGCCATCCGAGATATTAATAGTAGAGGCATGGGCGGGAATTGTTATTAAGATTGTTAGTATAATCCCCAACGCTACAAAATATTTTTTCATAAAATTTATTTTTAACTTATTAAATTATTTTAATGGTAGTCTTCCTCCGCTATTTAGGCAATCTGTACTGTACCCCTTTCTTTAGACACTAATCTTGTATTGCCTATTATATAACTTTTCCGCTTGCAGCGCAAATGGGGGCCATAAACAGCGGATTCTGGCTACTTCTGTTGTCCCTTATCTCTGTTTAATTGTCTCAATTTTTATGAACTCAAATAATTCATCATATCTGAAGTATTCTTCCTGGCGTTATCTTGGTCATAATAACGATCTATGCTACCCAGCCAATTTGTTTAGAAATTTCTTTGATTTGATTAATAAATTTTTCGCCACCTCTTTTTCTTTTTATCTCACCAATTGGTGTCATTGCCCACCTATAGATTAATTCAATTGAACCGCGTCCACGCTTGAAAATACGGGCATGCTTTTCACAATTAGATTTCGTGGGGGCATCAGATAAAACAACGCCGAGCTCCTCGTCTGTCCATGGCTTGTTTTTGTTTGTGACGCTCCATGGATCTTTTTTTAATTTTCGCTTTTGTTTTTTAATCATATTTTTGAATTAAAACAAATTAAAATAAACAAATTATTTAGACTAATTAATAAAACCCTTATTTTTTTCTATAATTTTATTAAAACTCTTTAGTAAATGTCCCATCTATACAATTTCCTAACGTATTAATATCATCCTTATATTTTGTCCAACAATCCACTCCTTTGTATTTATCGGTCGTATATTCAACTACGCAAATGTCGTCCTTCTCTCTATAAAAACTGCTCTTTACGTTGTTCCATTTCTTTCTCTCTGAAGTTTCAAGGTCATAACAGTCTTGTTTTCTTTTAACTATATATTCTTTTTTATCCTGCTCAGTCTTTGCCTGGTCTTGTGCTGCTTTTATTCGCAACTCTATCAGTTGTTGCTTTTCAATAGATTTCTGTTTAATAACTTGGGTCGCGTAGAAAAGTCCCCCCAAGATAATACACCCCAATAAAATACTGATTGGCAAAACTAATTTATTTTTGTCCATATAGTTAATTTATTATATTTTTATTGGCCATTTATACATTTTTGATAAAATGCGGCTTTTTGGTCTTGCGCGCCCGCCAAGGCTTTTTGTTTTTTACTTTCAAGATCACTTAATGCCTGTTGTTTTATTGTTTCGTATCGCTGGTATTTATAATTATAATCACTATTTATTGATGCAATCTCTGAATCTCTGCTGTTTTCTAATTGAGCTATTGCATTATCGCCCTGTCTTTGGGCGTTATCTATTTGGGCCGCCCCCATAGGCGAGCCAAGTAATCCAGAACGCGCGGCAAGGGCTCGAGCAGAGCCAACAGCGTTCTGTGTGGTTTCTCTTTGCCTCTCTATAAGAGAGTTATAGTAATTATTAATCTCAGCAATTTGATTGTCTCTGGCTTGTTTTATATAATCCTCGCTGTTTTGAATTTGATCTAAAAGTGACTTGATGCTGGAGTTGTCGGGAGTATAAAGACTCGTTATCTGATTGATATAATCTTGATAATATTTATCGCTGTTGTTTTTGCATTTTTGTTCTAAGTCGGCCTGCTTTTGAGCCAGTTCTTGTTTGGATGGTCCGACCACAACATTTTTACCGTTCTTAAGATCAGGAATAATAGACACGGCCATATTTATTGGAATGGCAAGTTTTATGGTTTCCCCCACTTGCACGCCCTGTATGGTTTGACCAACGGTGGCAGTATTTATTCCAACAACCTGACCGTAAATATTAACTAACGGGCCGCCGCTATTGCCGGGATGAATTTCGGCAGAGGTTTCAATGTATGAAGTCGCGCCATTCTGGAGTTTTCTTGAAACGGTGCCGTCTTTAAAACTAACATCGCCCTTAATGCCGAAGGGATATCCCAAGGTGAAAACAGCATCTCCTTGTTGGAGTTTATTTGAATCGCTAAAAGTTATTTTACTATAAATTCATATTATCACGAAATTTGACTAAAGCAAGAGCTCGAGTTGATTGAAAAATATCTAATTTACCGTCCAATAAATCTACAAAGACTGCCGCAGTTCCGACACCTTGAGGGTAGCCTCTCGCGGTATATTTTGAAAATTTGTTTTAATATCATTAATAAACCAGTCTCTTATTTCAAGCGGGTATAATAGCAATTCTGGCAATTTTTGTATCTCATACCATACTGGATCATAAAGGTTTGCTGTGTTTCGCTCCATTTCTCGTAATTCGTTTCCGTCGCCAAGCTTTGGTTCACCGGAAATATATGAACAAAGATAGAAAAACTGTTCCGTGTTGTCATCATAAATATGATGATAGAGTAGTTTTTCTATTTTTATTTTGATTGACGCCTCTTCTCTCACTTCACGCAAAACTGCTTGCTCAACTGTTTCCCCTTGCTCTACGCCGCCACCCGGAAGAACATAATATTCCTCACTATTATTTATACGGTGAATAAGTAAGATTTTGTCATGATTTACGATTATGGCGACAGCTCTAATTCTTTTCATAAACTTATATTATCACGAAATTTGAATAAAACAATGACTTTTGACGGGAATCGGACTCGAACTTTTAGGCATCATATAACCCAATATTTATGTTGGGTTCGAGTCCGACTGCCTACCGGGGGCTGGACGGTTTTGGGACATAAAAACAAGGGCATAGAAACCCTTGTCTTTATTGACCTATCCCTGACGGGAGTCGGTCGGATGCACAAGAATGCAGAGCTCCGGGGGTCGGACTCGAACCGACAACCTACTGGTTACACTTACCCTAATATTTCTACTAGGAGTGGACTATATCATCATCCTCGCAAAAAGGATGTGAGGCGCTTCGGCCGACCAAAATAGTCGGACTACTCTCTTTCGAGATAGTCTCTGAGCCTTCCCTAAAATTAATTAGGGCTTGGTTGCGGATTGCCATATTCGTAATGAACGAATTTAGGTTTCCCGCAGTTCACCTCATTTTTCAATCCGCTTTACAGCGGAAAGCTGCGTCATACCGGCATGGACTTCTCTGTGGCAATTGGAACATAACATCACGCACTTATCCAGCTCTTTCTGTATTTTGTCAAAACTTCTAGTTAACCCTCTCGATGACAAACCGAAATTCTTTTCTTCTTTTTTCGCGTGATGGAATTCTAACGCTGTTTGACAGCGTTTATAGCCGCAAATAGCACATTTCCCGCCCTTGTATTCGATGGCCATTTCGCGAAGTTTTTTTCTTCGCTTTGTGACGGCACACACCATATACGCGGCACGGTCGGCATATTTTCTTTTGTCTGGCATAAAATTCTATTAATAACTTAGACAAAAGACGTGTTCACAGCCAGTCGCTCCACCATTGAGCTACCCCGGAATGTTTAATTTTTCCCAAAAAATTAACTAATAACAAAAAACCAATGACTAATGACCTTTCAGAGAACGAGAAAAAGCGCTGAGCTGCTTCGCTAATTTTTCCAATCCATCAATAAAATATTGATGGGTTGTCTTACTAATATAACGACTATCTAATAATAAATCTAGTCCGGCCACAACTTCATACAAAGATGCGGTGGCTTGATTAAGAAAATGAGCAAAATCTTTATCTGATTTCCGATAAGAACCCTCTGCTATATTCAAAATAATAGAATTCATCGCTCTATCAATTTGCGGAGATAAAATATATTTTTCTTTTTCTGAAATTTGGCTGAGTATTTTATTTTTGATCTCTAGTCTTAATTTGCGAGCATCGTTATAAACTGGCCAATTCTTGAATCTAAACATTGCGATTTTTAATTATTAGACCTGCTAATCTATTATACCATAAACAACAATTTTAATCAAGTGGATACTGGCCACGATCCCCTATTGATCGGCTGAGTTATTTAAAGATATTTTGGCGTCTTGATTGTTGGGATCAAGTTCTAAAGACTTCATCCAGTCTTCTCGGGCGGCGGCCAAATTATCGCTACGCTCCTCTGCCACGCCCCTTAAATAATAAATTAAAGAAATCTGCGGCTTAAGCTGCGTCATCGACGCTTGACCGGGTATGATCGCGAATTCTTGGAGTCTCAAAACATCGTCTGAATAATTAGCCAAAATATTATTGGCAGTTTTTTGGGCCAGATCTAATTGATTTTTTGCTAAATATAAATTAATTAAATCAATATGAATTGAAGGTCTGTTGAGAGAATCAATCCTAAGAGTTTTTTCTAATAATTGATTCGCCAAGTCTTTCTTGTTTAAAGAATATTCAATTCTGGCCATTATTTGATAATAAGGCGGCTGATAGGGATTAATTCTGATTGCTGTTTCAATATTTTTTTCTGCATCATCTAGTAATTTTATATCTTGAGGCGCGTTCAACCAGCGAGTAAATAAAATTTGACTAAGGTAAGAATAATAATCCGGGTGAGGATTTAATAATAGGACCGACCGAATTTTTTGTTCCGAGCGAACGATTGATTTGTCCGCCAGGGCTTGATTGAATTGATAACTAGTATATAAATTAACCGCCCCAAAGAGAATCAATGGCAGGGCCAGGCTGATCGGGGCGATAAGGGCTATCTTTTTATGCCCATCTATTTTTAGCCCCGCTTCTGGCTGAAAAAAACCGCACACTAGGCCGGCCAATAACCAGAAGGTAATTAGGTTGGCCGGATAAGCCCAATCGAAATCTATGAAATTATGCAATGTCGCGGCTATCAAGCCGATGAAAATCGCCAAGATTAAGCCATTTTTTGTCCGACCCAGAGCCCGATAACTGCGATAAAAAATAACCAGCAACAAAGCGATAAAACTAAGGGCGACAAAAATACCTTGCTCGGCCAGCATTTCCAAAAAATAATTATGGGCATATCGAGTAGAGCTTAAAACATTTTGTTGATAGGCGGGATAAATAAAAACAAAAGTATTGGGCCCAAAACCAAAAATTGGCCGGCTGAAAAACATTTTGATACTGGAGGTCCAATAGTTTAGGCGCGTAACGCTGCTAGCGCCGTTATCATTTTTAAGAAAATCGCTCCAATTATGTTCGGTTGATAAATTTAATTTTAAAAAGAGAAGGGTTCCGGCCAAAACGATGACCAGTAAAAAAATCAATCCAATCTTGCCTACATCGCCCCTGGTAATTTTTTTATAATAGATTGGCAGGCAAATTAAACCTGCCAAACATAGACTTATCCAGGCGCCGCGTGATTGAGTTAAAATAAAGGCCGACAATAAAATAACAAATATGGTCGCCCCCAAAACTGCATAGGGCCTTTTTAGTTCCAAAAAATAAAAAAACGCCAACGGTAAAATCATTAATAAATAACCGGCAAAAGGATTGGACCAATAAAATGTTGACGTGACCAGATAATAATGACCGGTTAAATAGAGATATAAACCAATCAGCGCCATGATAAAACCGATGCCCATTAACACTAATAATAACAACCTCCGCTCTCTCGAAGAAAGCTTCAGCTGACTCGCGACAAAAAATAAAATAGCGCAAGCTAAAAGCTGACCAAATGCGCCAATACTATGATAAATAGAAATAGATTGTAAAACTGACAACAGGGAAAGTCCGAGAAAAACAATCCACCAAAAATGCGGTTTTTTAAAAGAAACATTTTGCCCGCCCAATAAAAAAAACAGAATCAATATTAAGCCGACAATAATTAGCCACCCATTAACAATAAAAAAATCGCGACCGCCACTAAAAAATGGCGGCGTAATTATTAAAAGTATTAATAAAAATAAGATTATTTTTTGGCCAAATATAATTTTATGCATTAAAATTGATAAACGAAAGAAAATACTAGAAGTAGTCTTTAATTTTTTCAATACCTTTCATCTCGCGCAAACGTTCAATGGCCTTAGCTTCAATTTGACGAATGCGCTCACGAGTAACATTATAGTCACGCCCCACCTCCTCAAGGGTATGGGTTACACCGTCTATTAGGCCAAAACGAACCTCTAAGATTCTTTTCTCTCGATTAGGCAGGTCTTTAACTATCCCCTTCATATAATCTCTCAATATCTTGACCGCCGCTACGCGTTCTGGGCTGATAGTTTTAAGATCTTCAATTAAATCGCCCAGCTCGGTATCACGGTCATCGTCGGCACCTACCGTGGTTTCTAACGACACAATATCTTGAGAAATTTCCATAATATGACGAATGCTCTCCGACATCTCGCCCATCTCTGCGGCCACCTCTTCGGCGGTTACTTCACGTCCCAGCTGCTGGGTCAACCATCGACGAGCCCGCTGGAATCGATTAATTGATTCTACCATATGAACCGGAATACGAATGGTGCGCGATTGATCGGCTAAGGCGCGTGTAACCGCTTGTTTAACCCACCAGGTGGCGTAAGTTGAAAACTTAAATCCCCTTTTCCAATCAAATTTTTCTACCGCTCGGAATAAACCCATATTGCCCTCTTGAATTAAATCTAAAAACGATAGACCGTAGCCAATAAATTTTTTGGCAATGCTGACCACCAGGCGCAAGTTGGCTTCAATCAATTTTTGCATCGCCTCTTTATCGCCCGCATCTTTTCGCCGAGCCAGATTCATTTCTTCATCAGGAGTCAAAAGGGACACTTTGCCGATTTCCTTCAAATACATTTGAATGGAATCCTCGGAAAGGTGGGATAGGTCAAGCATCATCTCATGATCAGGAGATTCTTTCTTGGCGGCTGGCTTTAAGCTTAACAAATCCTGTTGAGACTCTTTAATGGATATGCCTAATTTATCAAATCGATTTAACAAATCTTCATAACAACCCACGTAGTATTCAAGATTTGGCAAGGCATACAAAATCTCATTTTCGGTCACAAAGCTCAATTGTTTTCCCTTAGTAATCAGCTTCTGCGCTTCGTTCTCGGGCCAGGCGGGCTTGATTTTTTTGTTATGAGAAATATAATGACCGCGGACTTTGCGTTTAAAAAGTTTCTTCCTATTTTTTTTAGATCCTCGAGACATAGAAAAATAATATTTATTTATTTTATTTTGTCGCGCCTGCCCTTTATATTTGATGTATGATGCGATTAATTTGAGAAATCCTCGTTAATAGTTCTTGAACTTTATCTAGCTGTTTATTTTTTTCGGCCTCTTTCAATTTTTTACTTAATTCTGCTTTCTCTTTTTTAAGATATTCTATTTGTAAAATAGTAAAAAACTTTTTAATTTCATTAGTTAGTTCTTTTCGCGCCGACTCGGTAAGATCAGTTTTAGAAGGTGATGTAAGACCGGGGTACTCCTTTTCTGCCAATAATCCTAAATAATTAAAAAAGTCTAATAAATTATTTTGACTAAGTTGTAATTGTAGGGCTTCAATAATATTGTCTTGATTTCCTAAATCATAGCATTTTTTAATTAATTCAGCAAGGCTTCTGGCGTCATCAGTGATAAAGGCCTCGGGCGGTAAATTTAAAAAATAACCCATGGCTAATTGGGGGCGCTTGATTAACAGGCCCAAAAATATTTCAGACGCCATTTGCTCCTTCGCAATTTTCGGAGCGGATGTGCCGCTGCTTTTTGCCACTGACCGAT
>Ga0265595_1001198_pt1 | contig 20808 bp, 18 predicted proteins | sample saktaG_15_FD_190148 | JGI IMG/M metagenome (GOLD analysis project Ga0265595, IMG submission 190148) | Saline water microbial communities from Sakinaw Lake, British Columbia, Canada - sak_2013_06_06_50m | ecosystem: Environmental > Aquatic > Non-marine Saline and Alkaline > Saline ... | reverse complement strand
CGGGGGGACTCGCGGGATTGTGAATCCTCAAAAAATGCCCAAGTATGCCACTTCGTTCGTGGACGGCAACGCTTCTTTGGCCAAGCTTGATTCTGTCACCAGCCATTGGGCCAATACTTTGGACAGCACTGACATTTTGTACTTTATGGTGCAAGGGCATGGCGGATGGGAGCTTGGTCATTCCGTTGTGCTAGACCATGAAGGCAGAAGTTTGACCGACAGTATAATGGCCGCTGATTTTAATCGCATTAATGCTTATAAGATTTTCGTTCTTACGAGCTGTGAGCTCTGGGGGAATGGTCGAAGCCCTGATTCGTCTGGTTTTGCTACTTGGTTGGGCTATAATGCTCCGGACAGCATTAGCGAAAAGACCATTGTTTTATCTGCTGCCGGTCCGCAACCCGCCTGGTCGGCAATGTGGTGCGACGATCGAGTCTATTCTGGCGGTCCTCAAATAGAGAGCCTAGAGAACGAACGGTACAATGGTAGCAGGTATGAGCATTCCGAGTTTTCTTTTCACATCTTGACCAGTTTATGGGGCGGGAAAGATCCGTCAGAATATTATGCCCGACGAGGCATTTCTTTCCTGGATTCTATTGACACCAACCACGACAGCCAGATTTCCGTGGCCGAAGCTTTTGCCTGGGATCGTCATCGCAACTCCCAGCTCGGCTTTGAGAATAACCAGATGTTAGACCTCGGCAACTTGGCCGATACTCTTGTCATCTGGCCGCACATTGGCTGGCTAGAACCAACCGGCATTCAAGAACCGCGGGGTACTCTTTCCGGGAATTCATCCCCGCTTCCTCATCAGACCATGATGTCCTGCGCGTCTTTCTGCGGCTGGCTGGCTCGGCATTCTGACCTTCGGGTCTATGATATGTCAGGCCGTCAAGTGCCACCGAACCAAACGCGGCCAGGGGTCTATATCGTACGCGCCAAGACTGGCTTGACGCACAAACTGGTTCTGACCGGTTAGGGAGAGAAGCGGCCGCTACTCCTCTTGGGGAGATACGGGGACACGACTAGACCCTGCGGGGCCGACGAGCGGCAGCTGGCACTTCGGAAACACGACTCAAACAGGTGTGTCAAGGCGTCCGGGGCATGACAGCCCGTGCTTCTTCATCCGATACAGCAGGGTCGCGCGGGAGATGCCGAGCAGGCGCGCGGCCTGCGACTGGTTGCCGCCGGTCTTCTTGAGCGCGGCTTCGAGGTGGCTCCGTTCGACCTCGGCCAAAGTCGCGCCCCCGTCCTGAAGACTTTGGACTTTAGACTTTGGACTTTGGACTTGCGGCATAAGCCGCTCTGCTATGTGCTCGGGCTGGACCGCTTTCCCGCCGCTGAGTATCAACCCGGACTCAATCACGTTCTGGAGCTCACGCACGTTGCCCGGGAAGTCGTGCTCGGCCAGCAGCTCCAGCGCGGACTTGCTGACCGCGTCCGGCCCGTATCCGCGCCGGGTAAGGTAGGCCCCGACCAGTTCGGGTATGTCCTGCCGGTGTTCCCGCAGGGCCGGAATCGCCAGGGCAAAGACGTTCAGGCGGTAGTAGAGGTCCTCGCGAAACTCGCCGTCGCGCACGCACTCCATCGGGCTCCGGTTGGTCGCGCTGATAATCCGCACGTCGACCTTGAGTGTCTCGGTGCTGCCCACCGGCTGGACCTCCTGCGCCTCAATCGCCCGCAGCAACTTGACCTGCAGGTCGCGCTTCATCTCGGTAACCTCATCGAGGAAGATGGTGCCCGTGCCCGCTTGGACGAACCGTCCATCCCGGTCGCTGACCGCGCCGGTAAACGCCCCTTTCTTGTGCCCGAACAGCTCGCTCTCGACCAGGTTCTCAGGGATTGCCCCGCAGTTCACTGCCACGAAGGGCCGGGCCGCGCGCGCTCCGAGGAAGTGGATGGCCCGCGCGACCAGCTCCTTGCCGGTGCCGGTCTCGCCGAGTACCATCACCGCGGCCTCGCTCGTCGCCGCCAGCCGCACCATCTCGCGCACCTTCTCCATCTGCGTGCTCAAACCCAGTATCGCGGCGACACCGTACTGTTGCTCGACCTCGCCGCGCAGCCGGACGTTCTCCAGCTTCAGGTCGCGCAGCCGGAGCGCGTTGGCCACCAGCGCCTTGAACCGGTCGTTGTCAAAGGGCTTCTGTACGTAGTCGAACGCACCAAGCTTCATGGCGTCAACTGCGGTCTTCACGGTCGCGAACGCCGTAATCATTATCACCGGCACGTCGGGACTCGCCTCTTTGACCAGCTTGAGCACGTCAAGGCCGGTTCCATCCGGCAGCTTCAGGTCGGAGACGACGAGGTCAAACTGCCCGGCCGCGAACTCGCGCTTCGCCCCGGCGACGTCGGCCACCACCGTCGCGTCGTGCCCGTCCTCGTCCAGCAGGAACCGAACGACGCGGGTAATGCTTGCGTCGTCGTCGACGGCCAGAATTCGGTGTTTCATGTGCTACCCTCCCGGCATGATCACGGTCGCGGTCGTGCCCGCTCCCGGCGCGCTCTCAATCAGCAGCCGGCCACCGTGCTCGGCAACAATGCGCTGAGCTATGGGTAGTCCGAGTCCGGTGCCGCCCGGCTTCGTCGTGTAGAACGGCTCGAACACACTCTTCAGCTTGTCCGATTCCATTCCGGGCCCGTTGTCCGTCATGGTCACGCGCGTCTCACGGCTCGACTGCCTGATTGATGCCGCAAGGCGGCCCTTGCTCCCAACTGCCTGAACCGCGTTCAGTATCAGATTCAGGAACACCTGGCGCAACTGGCTCGGGTCTGCATCAACCGTCCGTTCATCTGCCGGATACGTTCGCTCGACCTCGACCCCGGCCTGCTTGATCACCGGCGCGAGCAGTTCGAGACAGGAGTCGAGCACGACGCTGAGTTCTACCGGCTCGCGCCGGAGCGGCGCGGGCCGGGCGTAGTCGAGGAACTCATTCACCACCTTGTTCAGCCGGTCCACTTCACTCACTACGATGCCCGCGAACTCGGCGTCCTTCCCGGTCGCACGCCCGGCCAGTATCTGCGCCGAACTCCGAATCGCGGCCAGCGGGTTCTTCACCTCATGCGCCATGCCCGCGGCCATCTCGCCGAGTGTCCTGAGCCGCTCGGCGCGGCGCAGGGACTCGTTCGCCTTGCGCTGCCGGTCGGAAAGGACGCCGGTCACCACGCCGACGACCAGGTAGAGCGGAATCTCGAATACCGCCTCGCTCGCCTGGCGCAGGAGCATCGCCCGCGTCATCAGCACGTGCGGCAGGAACAACAACGAGACGAGAATCGAGGTAGCCAGCCCGCCGCCCAGACCGTACCGGAACGCGGCGAGGATTATCGGCAGGTAGTACAGCCGGCGGAACAAGTCGTGCCAGAACGGGTCGTGCGTCGGCGCCACATAGTGCCCGATGGTCAACACCGCGACCGCGGACACCGTCGTCCAGAACTCAGGCTGCCGCCACAGAGGCCGGTTCACACAGACAAGTCTAGGCCGCCGGGTTCACCCGTCAAATCCGCGCAGCTTGCGTTCAGGGTCGGAAACCCCTAACATTTGGCCGCAGATGAGCGGCCACCATCACGACCACAGCCACGCCCGCCAGGGCCGCAGCCTGATTGTCTCTATACTGCTCAACCTCGGGTTCGCGGTCGCCGAGCTTGTCTTCGGCCTCATCGCCAACTCGCTGGCCCTGGTCGCGGACTCAATCCATGACGCCTCGGACGCGGTGGCGCTCGGTCTCTCCTACTTCGGGCTCAAGATGTCCGAGCGGGCGCCCAATCAACGCCGCACGTTCGGCTACAGGAAGGTGCGCATCCTTACCGCCTTCATCAACGCAATCGTCCTGGCCGGGCTGACCGTCTTCGTTGTGCGGGCCGCTGTCGTCCGCATTCTCCACCCCGAGCCGGTCAAGAGCCCGATACTGATAGTAATGGCCGTTGCCGGTCTTCTGGTGAACGGCGCGGCAGTGCTGCTCTTGCGCCGCGACCAGCATAGCCTCAACATCCGCGCCGCTATGTGGCACCTGCTCGAGGATTTCTTCGGCTGGATTGCGGTGCTCGCCGGCGGCATCATCATCAAGCTCACCGGCTGGTACGTCGTCGACCCGATTCTCTCGCTGGCGGTAAGCGCATTCGTCATCTGGGGCGCGTACTCGATCTTCAGGGAGTCGGCGAGCATCCTGATCGACTCGACCCCGCACGACGTCAGCTTCGACACGGTGCGCCGGTTCATCCTCGACTTCGCGCCCGAGATTGCCGGCGTCCACGACCTCCACATCTGGACCCTCGGCGAAGGCGAGCGGGCCTTGATGGCGCACCTGAAGGTGAAAGACGCAGAGGTCAGCTCGTTCTACCCGATGCTCGCCAGGCTCGAATGTGCCCTGCGCGACAACTTCGGCCTGAACCACGTCACGCTCGAACTCGAGTGCGACGCCTGCAAGTCCGGCGACAACGTCTGCCTCGGCTGACACCGGGACATCACGCCCGACACTCGACTACAACACTCACAGACACCAGAACGCAGCACATATATTCGGCACGCAATAGTGATGCTTGACTTTGGTGCATGATGAACTACAATGATCTGCGAGTCAACGTGAGAACTACTCTGGATATTCCTGAAGACCTGTTGCGAGCCGTAACCGAGATCGTTGGTGTGAAGAAGAAGAGCGAGGCGGTTCGGATTGCCCTGAGCGACTTCACCCGGCGCAAACGCCGCGAGCAGCTCCTGGCGCTACGAGGCAAACTGGCGATTGAGGACGTGACTGGCGACATGGAGGACGCCGAGATTGCCGACGCCCAAGGTCGTCATTGACACCTCGGTCTGGGTCGACTTCTTCCGCGGAACAGCAAACCCCAGGGCCGACGTCATCGAGAAGCTGGTGCGCAGCGGCCGGGCTGTGACCTGCGGCATTGTCCAGGCCGAACTGCTCGCCGGCATCAGGGACGAGTCCGAACGCGAGCGGCTGCGGCAAGGCATGACCGGCATCGAATACGTCGAGACAACCCGGTCAACGTGGACGAAAGCGGGCAACCTTGCGGCCGAGTTCTGCAGCCGAGGTCTCACCCTGCCGCTCAGCGACCTCGTTCTGGCAGCGATTGCCGTCGAGAGTGGCTACCTGATTCTCTCCGCAGACCGCCATTTCACTCGGATACCCGGCGTCAACCTGTACAAGACCGCGTAGTCGGGGTAAGCGAACCGGTCAGGCGGCCGCGAGGCCCGAGACTGTCTTCAGGCGATGACCGGTACTTCAGAGTGGCCGCGGCGGCGGGCGATTTCGACCTCCAGGGCTCGGTCAATTGACCGCTGCGTGATGAGCCCGGCCAGCCGGCGGTCGTCGGTGGGCTCGGTCACCACCAGGAAGTCGCGCGCCCGGTCTTTCATCAAGCGCTTGGCGTCGCGCAGGCTGGCGTCCGGTCTGACCGTGTACTGCACCTGCTCCATCAGGTCCTCGGCGACAATAAACGGTCCGACATCGGGCATGTTCAACACTGCCTTCATGCCTTCGAGTGTGACTACGCCGCGGAACAGTTCGTCGGAATCGACCACCGGGAAGTAGATCGCTTCCGAGCGGGCGACCGTGTCCATAACTTCGGCCAGCGGCGCGTGCAACCGGAGTGCCGGCTGGTTGGTCCGCATCACGTCTCTCACACTCAGTGTCGCGAGCAGGTCTTCTTCGGTGACGTTGCGCCCGACTTCGCCCGCCTTGGTCACCGCGTACTTGACCGAGGACGGACCGATTAGCTGCACCATGAAAGTTGTAGCCGTGACGACGGCGACGATGGTAGCGGCGACCTCCGGGTAGGCTGAGAACACCTGGGAGGAAAGCACGGCCAGGCCGATGGCTACGCCGGCCTGGGAGAACAGGCAGAGTCCCAGGTAGCGCCGAATCGCCTCGGGCGCCTTAGTCCACCGCGAGCCGAGCCAGACCCCGGCAAACTTGCCGCCGGAGCGACCGACGACGTAGACGAGCGCGGTAAGCAACATCACTCCGGTCATCGCCCCGATCTTCAGCCGGGCGCCAACGAGCACGAAGAAGAGCACGAATATCGGCGGGGCGAAACGCTGGACAATGCCGAACACCTCGTCGCCTTCTTTGCCTGCCAGGTTGGCGTAGAGCGCCCCGAAAGCCATGGCGGCAAGAATCATGTCGACCGCGATCGCCTGCGACGTGCCGACCAGGAGAAGGATGGAACCGAGAGCGAAGGCGAGGATGAGTTCTTTCTCCCGGGTGCGGACGCTGATCCAGCGGAAGGCGAGCGCCACCGCGCCACCCAGGGCGAGCGCGCCGGCGATTTCGTACAGCGGCCGGACCAGGGTCATGACCGAGAACCGACTGTGGTCGAGCATCGTCCGTGCAATGGCCGAGGCGAATCCGTAGAGCAGCAGGGCCAGGCCGTCGTCCAGCGCGACGATCGCCACCACCATGGTAGTGAGCACACCAAGCGTCCGATATTCCCAGAGTACGTCAACCGTAGCTGCGGGGGCGGTGGCGGAGGAGATCGCGCCGAGAAGCAGGGCCAGCGCCCAGTTGTGCGTTACCAGTCCGACCAACGCGGTTACTAGCACGAAGGCACCGAGCCCCTCGGCGAGGAGGATGACCATCGCCCTCTTGCCGTGGCGCCGGAACACTTCCAGTTTCAGCTCGCCGCCGATCATGAAGCCGATGATGCCCAGGGCAAGGAGGCTCAGCGGGGCCAGGCCCTCGACCGTGTTCGCGTCGATGACGTTCAGGCCGGTCGCTCCGAGGAGCACACCGATTATGATGTAGGCAACGACCTGCGGCACCTTCAGCCGCTTGAATATCCGCGCGCCGACGGTACCGAGGAGGACCGCCAGGGCGACGGTCAGCATGATATTGAACTGGAATTTCATAGCGTCTAGTTCTCAGGTCCGGCCGTGAACAGGCCTGCGGCACGGCAACCAAGAATATCACATGATAGTGCGGCGGCAAGGGAGAGTCAAAGATTTTGAGAACGGAACGGCCGCGGGGCGGCAAGAGGCTGGTCTTCATCTCGATATCTGAGATACGAGACCAGGAACATCGGTCGCTACGCTGATTTGGCCAGGCTGAAGCTCCGGCCCGACTCGCTACCGTCCTCGGCCCGCGACGATGCGGACGACGCCGGTTATCACCACCAGGAACTCCAGGCGGCCTAGGAACATCCCGCCGATTTCGGTCCAAAGGACCAGCGGTGACGCCGTGGGCGTAGTCACGCCCACAGATAGACCGGTCGTTGCCAGAGCCGAGGCGAATTCGAACGCCGAATCGCTGAGGCTACATCCGGCTGCCAGAAGGAGAACGACACCGAGGACGTACGTGCCGAGGTAGAGGAACGCGAAGTTGGCAACCTGCACCATATCGTCGGCAGTCACCTCAACACGTCCGCTGCTCGACGGCATGGTATGACAGATGACGGCATTCCGTGGTAGAAACCGACGCCTGATATCCCACACCACCGACTTGAGAAGCAAGAAGACCCTGAGCTGTTTCACACCTCCCGCAGTCGAGGCCGTGGCACCGCCGACCGTCATCAGCACGATCAGTACGAGAATCCCGAGCCCCGACCACCGGGCGTAGTTTGTCGTTGTGTAGCCCGTCGTAGTCAATGCTGATATGGCTTCGAAGACCCCCACCCGCAATGCAGTCCCGAACCCGACGGGCAGAGCCCGCGCGGCAACCACCACCAGCAATGGAACCGCCAGCGCGAGCATGCCCGCGGCCAGCCAGGGTTCGGGACTCCTAAGCAGCGCACGCGGGCGGCCGCGCCAGAGGTCGTGATGCAGCACGAAACTCGTTGCCCCCAAGAGCATCAGGACCATCGTAACGAGCTCAATGGCCGGACTGTGGTAGGCGCCGATGCTCGATGCCTGCGACGAGAACCCGCCCGTGGACAGCGCCGAGCACGAGTGCACAACCGCGTCGAACACGCGCATTCCGGCTACCACGTAAGCCAGGATTCCGGCGACAGTGTAGCCCGAATATATTAGCAGGAACACGCCGGCGGAGCTGCGAACGTGAGGCATCAGCGGCTGGGTGTGGCCTTCGGCCCGAACCAACGCCGCGGCGAAAGGCCCGATAATGGCCGACATCATGACAATCGCAAACCCAGCGCCGCCGACGAACTGCAGCCAACTGCGCCAGAAGATCACCAGGTGCGAGCACGACTCGACGTTAACCACTGAAAGCCCGGTTGTGGTCAGTCCGCTCACTGATTCGAACAGTGCGCGCAGGAAGTCAAGCCTCTGGGCCAGCATGAATGGCACTGCCCCGGCCAGGCAGGCGTACACCCATACCAAAAGAACGATTGCGGCGCCGTCGGTCAGGGTTAGCACCCGCCGACGGCCGCGCCAGAACATGGCGGCCAGCGCAATGCCCAGGAGGATTGAAACGGCAGAGGGCACCCAGAACGCGGAGGCCAGCCGGCCTTCGGCACGGAACACCGGAATCCAGAGCAGGGGAACCAGGGTCAGCAGCCCGAAGACTGCGATCAGCAGGCCGAGCGCGAAGCCGAGGTTCGTTCGTCGGCTCGCGGCGGCGGGCCGCTCAGGGCGTTTCACCGGTAAGGGCCCGCAGCGCCGGTCCAAGGTCGTCGGGCGAGGCCAGGAGCAGCACGCGGTCGCCTGCCTCAAGGCGGAACGCTCCACGGGGAATTATGGCCGCGGAGCCGCGCACGACCGAGCCGATCAGGCTCTGTGACGGCAGGTCGAGTTCATGCACGGACCGACCGAGGCAGGGAGATGAACCGGTCAGCCTTATTTCGGTGACGACTATCTGCCCGCCGGCCAATGGCAACTGGCTGATCACCTCGTCGAACCCGACCTGGCGCTCGATCATTACCGCGATCGATTGGGTCAGGCTCACGACGTCGGTGATGCCCAGCCGTGGAAAAAGCTCGGCGTTGGCCGGGTCGTTGGCAAGCGCGATGACCCGCGGGACGCCAAAGCGCTGCCGCGCGAGCTGGCACATCACAAGGTTGGCGGCGTCACTGGCGGTGAGAGCCAGCAACAGGTCGACCTGGCCGGCACCGGCATCATCGAGGATCGACGGGTCCGAAGCATCGCCACGGACGATAACGCCCTTCAGCCGCTCCGCGAGCCACGCGCAGTCGGTTTCGCTGGGATTGATCACCGATACCGAATACCCCTTGGATATCAGCGCCTTGCCCAGGTGGTAGCTGAGCACGGCCCCGCCGGCGATGATCGCGCGCATCAGCGTTTCCGGGGAGGCTCGAGCAGATCGAGAAATGCCATCACGGTAAGACTGGTTGGCGACACGGTCTCGACACCCAGCGTGCGGTAGACGTCTTCTCGTTCCGGGTCATAGCAGCGGGCCAGCACGATCGGGGTCCGATAGAGCGCCCTGGCCGTTTGCGCCACGAGCAGGTTGAGGTTGTCATCGCGGGTCACGGCGACGAGCGCATCGGCGCGGTCGAGCTTGGTCTGCCGCAGCACGTCGGCGTCCCCAGCGTCGCCTTTGACCGTGAACCCGCTGAATTCGGGCGGCAGCGCCCGCAGGTTCGCCGCCGCGCTGTCCACGACCACCACGCTGTGCCCCGCCGCCGACAACGACGTCGCCAACCGAGCACCGACGCGTCCGCACCCGACGATGACAACGTACATCGCCCGGAATCAGTCGGGTTCCGCCGGCCCGGCCTGGGCATGGAAGTGAAAATCGCCGCTCCGGTCCAGATTGACGCGCGCCTGCCGCATGCCGGGTTCGAGTTTCAGGGCGACACGGTACATCTTCTGTGCACCCGGTATGTCACCCTGAATCTCCAGCAGAACGCCCTTGAGGTTGAACGCCTCGGCCTTCGTCGAATCAACGGCGATGGCCTTGTCGACTACGCTTGAGGCCGAATCGAAGCGCCGCTCGTTGATGAACCGCTTGGCCAATTGCAGATGTTCCTCGTAGGTCCTCGCCTTCTCCACCTGTATCCGGTCACGGTCGAGCAGCTCGGTCACGCGACTGCGGACCTCGCCCGGGGTCACCGGCTTCTCGACGAAATCCACGGCGCCGAGTTTCATCGCTTCAACGGCCCGGTCTACCGAACCGTAGGCCGTTATGATTATGACCCGGCTGGCCGGGAAATCCCGGGCCACGCGCCGCAGCACGTCGATGCCGTCCATGCCGGGCATTCTCAGGTCGAGAAGCACGACGTCGAAGGGCCGCTTCGACATCGCGGCCAATGCCTCCTCGCCGTTGATCGCGGTTGTGACATCGACGTCAATGCCCTCCAGCGCCCGGCTCATCGTGAGTCGGATGTTCTTCTCATCATCGACGACCAGTACCGACTTGCGCTCCATCAGCTACTCCTTCGCTCGATGCTCTTCTGCCCGGGCAAGTGAGAATACGAATCGGCTGCCCTTGCCCGGTTCGCTTTCTACCCAGATCGTTCCGTGGTGGGCGCGGACCACCTCGCGGGCGATAGCCAGTCCCAGACCTGTACCGCTCTGCTTCTCCTCCGCCCTCACCCGAAAGAACGGCTCGAACACACGGCTCTGGTATTCGTACGGAATCCCTGGCCCGCTATCCTCGACACTGACCAGCACGTGGTCCCCGGCCGCGGCGGCCGCCACAATCACGCGCCCGCCGGTCGGCGTGTACTTCAGGGCGTTATCCAGCAGGTTCGACACCACCAGAACAATCCGTTCGGGGTCAGCCATTACCGGCGGCAGTCCCTCGTCCAGCCGCAGCTCCAGCACGACGCCGCGGTCTCTTGCCACCGACCGCGCCGCATCTGCTGCCCGCCGACACAGTGCCTGCAGGTCGACCGACTGGACCTGCAGTGCCGCCCTGCCTGCCTCGATCCGGGACAAGTCAAGCAGTTCGTGCACGGTCCGCTGCAGCCGCTCGACCTCTTCGCGGGCGCTTGCCACCAGTTCTCGCTGCCGCTCGGGCAACTCGGCTTCAGCCAGCAGGTGCACCGCCATGGTCAGTGAAGTCAACGGGGTTTTCAGCTCGTGCGATGCGGTCATGATGAACTCGGTCTTCAGCCGCTCCAGTTGGCGAAACTTGCTGATGTCCTGTAGCAGCAGGACCACGCCGATGCGGTTGCCCTTGTCGGTGGTGATGCCCGTGAACGAGTAACGGTAGTTGAACCTCCGGCCGGAGCGTTCGATCTCCAGGTCCTCGTCGTCGTGCTCGCGGGCGGGCTCTCCCTCAAACGCCCGCTTGAGATGGGCGAACATCGCTTCGTTACGGAACACCTCGAGGAAGTGCCGCCCGATGACTCCCTCCCGGCCGCGCCCCACCGCGGCCAGAGCCGCATCATTCGCGCTGGAAATCTTGAGGTCGGCGTCAAACATGATCACGCCATCGTCGATCGCGGCGAGAATCGCATCCGCCCGCGTCCGCTCGGCGACGATCCGCGCGACGTCCATGTCCCGATACTCCTTGAGCCGCTTCACCATCCGGTCGAACTCCGATGCCAACTGGCCGATTTCGTCATTTGTGGTGGGCTGGATGGACACGTCGAGGTTGCCTTCGGCGACCTCATGGGACAGCTCGGTCAGTCTGCACACCGGCTCGGATATCCGCTTGGACAGCCAGGCGCTGAAAAGGACGCCGCCGGCCAGCACCAGCAGACCGCCGACTATGGTGAGAACCAGAGAGCGTCTCGCCATCGAGTGCGTCGCGCGGCTGGCTGAGTACATCTGCGTCCGGTTCATCGATATCAGCGCTTCGAGCCGCTCGATGGACTGGTCGCGGACCGGCGCACACCGACTCTCGTAGACGCTGTTCGCGGTTGCCGGGTCTGTCGCCACGGCTGTAGCCAGACCCATCTGGCCGGCAAGGTAATCGGTATACAGCGACTCTACCGACGCGGCCAGCGCCTGCTCACCGGGGAGTGTAATGTTCGCCTTTTCGGTTGCGAGCCACTGAGCGAAGGAGTTCTGCGCCCGGGCGAAGTCGCGGCTCGCCGACTCGCCCTCGCCCAGCAGCAACCGGAGCTGGGCTGCGTCCTGAGCCCGGATTGACTGGATCATGCCCTGGGCCGCCTCGATGCTCCGGTAGTTCTCATTGATAATGGAGTTGGCCGACTGGCCCAGTTGGGCAAGGAGATAGAACGCCCCCGCCCAGACCAACAGGACCAGTACGAGGTTGGCGGACTGCCCGGCCAGAATCTTGTACCTGAGCGGTACCTTCACCGCTCGATTGTACCCCTGCCCCGACAAAGTGCAAGCACCACGATTAGCCGATGCACCGGCGCGGCCCGCCAACGTCCTCGCCCCGAGTTGACATACCGTCTGTCCCGGCTAGTTTCTATGCGTGAGCGTCTTCAACCGCTTCCGCATCGTCCGGACCACGAGCACCGCGCCTGACTGGCTGCTTCGTGTCCGGCTCGCACTCACCGGGCTGATTCTCGCCGCGCTGGTGCTGATTGTCCTCAAGCAGGGATATCAGGTCGCACTGCTCCGCTCGCTCGACTGGCTGCTGAATACGCTGACCTACGCCATCGCCACCGGCACAGTGGTCGACATCGTGCTGACGATGCTCTTTGCGCCGACGTTCCTCGACTACATCCGGCGACGCTGGTTCGACCTCGCCCTCCTGGTGCCGATTGTCGCCGGGCTGGCCCTGGGATGGCCGGTGCTGGCGATTGTCGTTATCCGCCAGGTCGTCGTACTCGGGCAGGCCTTCACGCGTTCGCGCCGGTTCGGCGGTGTGATAGGACGAATCCGGCGGCTGCCGGTCCGCCTGATGGCGCTCAGTTTCGTTGCCCTGATTGTCGCCGGCACGCTCTTTCTCACGTTTCCCGCCGCAACCGTCGACGGCCGCGGCGCACCGCCGCTGGATGCGCTGTTCACCGCCGCGTCGGCGACCTGCGTCACCGGGCTTGTCGTCCGGGACACGGCGGTGTATTTCAGCCGATTCGGCCAGACCGTCATCCTCGCCCTCATCCAGCTCGGCGGCCTGGGAATCATGACGTTCTACGCGAGCATCGTGGTCCTGCTCGGTCGCCGGCTCGGCCCTTCCGGTCGCCAGACAATGGCGAGCGTGGTTGAAGACTCGCGCGACCTCGACCTTGCCCACACGCTACGCTACATCCTGAGCTTCACGATGCTGGCCGAGGCGGGCGGAACCCTGGTCCTGTTCCTGCGCTGGCTGCCGGACTTTGCCCGCCCGGCCGAAGCCCTGTATGCCGCGGCATTTCACTCGATCTCGGCCTTCTGCAATGCCGGCTTCTCGACTTTCTCCACTTCGCTGGTCCGCTACCAGGGCGACGTCATCATCAACCTGACGTTCATCGTCCTCATCGTCGTCGGCGGCCTCGGATTCAGCGTCGTGCACGAATTCTTCAACCGCCGGAACCTGCGCGTCTGGCTCGGGCGCGTGCTGCACCGGACAACCGGAGCGTCACCGTTTCGTCCCAGCACCCACGCACTGCTTGTCTTCCGGACGTCAGGTGCCCTGCTCATCGTCGGGATGCTGCTCTTCTTCTTCCTCGAATATGACAACGCCCTCGCCCGGTTGCCGCTGGGCGCGAAGCTCCTTGCCGCGGCGTTCCAGTCGGTAACGCCGCGCACCGCCGGGTTCAACACCGTGCCGTTCGAGGCGCTCCGCCCGAGCACGCTGGTCGCGGTCATGCTGCTGATGTTCATCGGCGCATCCCCCGGCGGCACCGGCGGCGGCATCAAGACGACGAGCCTCGCGCTGCTCTGGCTCACGTTCCGCAACCTCGTGGCCGGACGCAGCAAGGTCGAAGTCGGCGGGCGCACGATACCGGACGACACTGTGTTCCGCGCCGGCGCCATCTTCTCGGGCGCTGCCGCGGTCGTGGCCATCGCCTTCGGATTGCTGCTGATGAGCGAGACGCTACCGTTCCGGGACCTCCTGTTCGAGACCTTCTCCGCCTTCGGAACGGTGGGCCTGTCAACCGGCATCACGTCGCACTTGAGCCCGGTCGGCAAGCTGGTTATCATCGTGCTGATGTACGTCGGACGGCTCGGCCCGCTCACGCTTGCCTTGATCGTCAGGTCACATCAAACTCGCCTGCGAATCCAGTACCCGCAGGCACGGGTCATGGTCGGCTAAGGGAGGACTTTATGAAGCAGTTTGCCGTCATCGGGCTGGGTACCTTCGGTCAGCGGGTTTGCCGAACGCTGATGGAGAAGGACGCCGAAGTCATCGCCATCGACAAGGACGCCGCAAGAGTCGAAGCCCTCAAAGACGACGTCACCCGGGCGCTCTGCCTTGACACTACTAACGAAGATGTGCTGCGACACTCCGGCGTGCTCGACGTTGATGCCGTTGTCGTGGCGATGGGCGAGCACATGGAAGCGGCGATTCTCACCACGGCCATCCTCAACCGGCTCGGCGTCACCCACGTCATCGCGCGCGCCGCCTCGGAATTGTACGCGCAGATCCTGCGCGACGTCGGGGCCGACCGCACCGTGCTCATCGAAGAACAGATGGCGGACCAGGTGGCAAAGTCACTCATCACCCCGGACGTCCTCGAACAGATGACGCTGGCCAGCGGGCACAGCCTGGTCGAGATGAAACCGCGGCGCGAGATGGTCGGCAAGATGCTTGGCGAACTCGACATCCGCAAGCGCTACAAGGTCAATATCATCGCCATCAAGAAACGGACGCCGGTCATCACCGATGAAGGCGAGAACCGTTTCGAGGAACGGGTCAACGACATACCGGGCCCGGAGGACCGCATCGAGCAGAACGACATCCTCATCGTCGTCGGCCCGGACGACGACATCCAGCGGCTTTCGCTCGGCAAGTAGCATGGCGGACGAGCACCCCCGGCCTGCCCGCGCACAAGCAGGCGGGCGTTCCCGCAGCCGGCCCGGGCCGACTTCGATCCGCGGCCGCATCGCCCTCGGCATGTTCGTCGCGGCCGCGCTCGTCACCCCGGTGGTCCTGCTGTCACTGTACTACATCGGCCAGATGAACTCCACGGTCCAGCGTATGGTGTCGGTCGACATCGAACTGCTGCGCCTCGGCGACCGGATTTCGCTCGACTTCCTCCAGGCACGGCGCAACGAAAAGAACTTCCTCATCTATGAAGACTCGGCTTACCTGACCGGCAGCCGTGAAGCGCTCCGCCGCATCCCCCAGTTGTGCCGCCGCGGGGCGAGGCTCGACCCGGCGCTCGGCCCGCTGTTCGACACCATCTCCGCCCAGACCCGGGTCTATGCCGCGCTGCTTGATTCACTCGCCAGCCTCCCCGCGGCACAGCCCGGCTCAGCCTATCGCGCGGACTGGGCGAGGCTGCGCACCCGGCACCAGCTTCTGCTCGACATGGCCGATGCCACCCAGGACTCGGCCCGGCAGGATTCGCTCCTTACCGAAGCCGCGCAGCTCGCCTCGGAACTGATCCTGCCGTTGCGCGGCGGCCCGCTCGGCCGCATGATCAATGACCATATCCTGACAACGGAAGACGTCATCACCAGCCGCGCCGACAGCATCATCGCCCACGCCAACCAGCGGATGGCCGACAACCTGGGCCGGGTCCGCCGGCTCTCAGCCTGGAGCCAGCGCAACATCATCACGACCCTGCTTGTCGTGCTGGTAGTAGTGATCTGGCTCGTTGCCCGCGTGCCCCGGCGCATCGTCCTGCCCATCAAGCGCATTGCCAACGCCCTTACCCGAGCCGAACAAGGCGACATGGACGTCCGCATCTCCGTCGACTCCCGGGACGAACTGGGCCAGCTCGCCCGGCAACTGAACCGCGCCTTCGCCAACCTGCGCGACTTTGATGAACGCAAGGTGGAACGACTGCTCCTGATCGAGCGCCGGTTCAAGCTGCTCGCGGCCGACATCACCGAAGGCGTGCTCGTCTTCGACCGCAAGCCCAACGTCATCTTCGCCAATGCGGCCGTGGAATCCCTGCTCGGCCGGCCGGCGGCCGAATCGGCCGGCCACGCCCTGGCCGAATTTCCGCTGCTCGGTTCACTGGTCGAGCCGCTTGAGCGAACGCTGGCCGGCGACTCAAGCCGTCAGGAATGCGACATCCTGCCCGGGCTACCCGCCTCGGCGGTCTGCATCGAGGCCCTTCGCGACAGCACCGGCACGGTCCAGGCCGCGCTTGTCGTCATCACCAACCCCCAGGCACCGGAACCGCCGCAGCCCGAAACCGCCGACACCCCGGCCTGAACCCCGCCCCGAACCCGCGCAGGAACCCCACGGTTCACCGCAGGCAGCTCGCCGCCTGTCTTAGCTGGAGATTCTACGAAAAGAGCTCGTGTTTGACGGGTAGCCGGTAACGAACCGAGCTGCGTGCAGTCCGGCACCGACGTTTGCTTCGGCTGACCCCGTTCGCTCTACGCGGGTCTATTCGTCGCGGTCGTCCGGAGTTCCGTCGGGCTTGTAGCCCAGCCTCGGGTAGGGATTGACGAGGGATGAGGCGACGTTCTTCAGATGGGCGCCGACCCGCTTGAGGAACCGCAGCAGCAGGGCACGGATTACCGCATCGCGTCCGCACGCCTCGGTCTCAGCCAGCAGCTTGTCGGTCAACTGGTCGCATTCGCGGGCCAACTCCGCCTGGGTTTCCATCACCTGTCGGGCAAGCTCCGAGTCGCCCTCGTGGAAAGCCTTGATGGTCAACTCGAACGCACACGAGACCTTCCGCTCGATTTCCCGGACACGGTCGATGTACGGGCCGGACAGCTTCTCCGGGTAATGGCGGGCGAGCTCGACGAGGTTCTTGCAGTAGTCGCCAATGCGCTCGATGTCGCCGACGATGGCGGACAGGAAGAGCGCGACGACGACATCCTGGCTGGGGTTGACCGCCAGGTGCTCGACGATCTTCCGCCTGACCGTAACCTCAAGCCGGTTCATTCGGCGGTCGATGGCGTATATATCCTCCACCTCCCGCTCATTATCCATCAGCACGCCCAGCGAGTACTCGAACATCTGCTCCCCGATCCTGAGCATCTCTTCACAGTGCTCGGTGGCCTCACTGAGCAGGCTCTTCTTCTGCCACGACTTCACAAAATCTAGAAACAGCATTAGGTCCTCCTTGTAATTATAACAACGATGAGCGGAATCAGGAAAAATACCACCAGGACATAGACGACGGAAAGGGCCCGGCGTTTCGCACAGAACGCGCCCCACCACTCGGCCAGCTTGATCGGCACCACCCGAAGCGGATACCAGACGGCGCCGCCGAACACGTTGAAGAGAAGGTGAGCAAAGGCGACCTGGATTGCGGCCGTCGAGCCGGTCACGAGCGAGGCCAGCATTGCGGTCACGGTCGTGCCGATGTTGGCGCCGAGCGTGTAGGGGAATATCTGCCGCACGGTCAGCAGCCCGGCCCCGGCCAGCGGCACGACAACCGACAACGTAACCGAGCTCGACTGAACGACGGCCGTAAAAAGCAGGCCAAGCAGAAAAGCCTTGACCGCGTTGCCGAACAGGTACCGATCCACGACCAGCTCGAGGCGCCGGCTCACCAGCGAGCGCATCATGTCTACGATGAACTTCAGCGCGAGGAACAGCAGCACGAGTGCGATGACGATGAGGAGCCAGCCGTGGGACCCGACGAGGCCGGCGACGGCGCGGGCCACGGGGTCGGTCACGACCTTGAGCGGACTGGCAAACGTGAACCCGCCGACGCCGGCAAAGGCGCGGGCGAGCAGCGCCGACCCGCGGGTAATCGGCCGGAAGGCCATTTCCAGCGGCAGCAATACGCAGACGGTCAGGACGTTGAAGATATCGTGAATGATGGCGACCGGAAAGGCCTTGGCAAATTCCTGCCGGCGGGTGATGTGGGCCAGGGAGACCAGCAGGTTCGTCACGGTCGTACCGATATTCGCGCCCATGATGATCGGCACCGCGTGGTGGACATCGAGTGTACCGCTCGCCACAAGACCGACCACGAGCGACGTCGTGCACGAAGAACTCTGGACGATTGAAGTCGTCAGCATCCCGATGAACATGCCGCTGAGCGGACTGACAGTAAGGGAGAGCAGGGCGCCGATAAACTTCCCACCCAGCAGCTTGAACGCATCGCCCAGCAGGATAATCGAGAGCAGGAACGCGTAGACGGCGGCAACCAGTATCACCACCCGGACCGGACTCGGCAGCAGCTTGATATCAGGGAACTTCAACTATCCGCAGTCTAGAGCCCGGCCGCGCCAAGTCAAGATTGTCGCGCGACGCTTCACCCACCACATCTGGCGCAGCCCGACGTCGACAAGCGGGCTCGCACTCACGCGGTCGAACCTGGGCCTGGTCGCAGTCCGAATCCCAGTCTCCCCCACACGCTGACACGCGGGCTCGCACATAGCTGCGAAAGCGGGGCTCGATGCAGCACCGCGCTCGGCAGGCATCATCACGAAACCGGCCGGGCTGAACGCTCCGTCCGTCAGGACTCGCACAAGGACGAGCACCGGCGGCGGCGGGAGAGGCAACCGCCAAGGCGCCAAGATCGCCAAGACCGAACCGGACTCTTACCACTAAGACACGAAGACACAAAAAGTCCAGGGACTCGCCGCCCGCCAACTGCTATCCGCCTCTCGCCTCCTCTGACTCCCAGCTCGTCACTCACCACTCGTAACCCGCAACTCGCAACCCGTAATTCGCAGCTCGCCGTCAGCCGGTCGCGCCCGGCGTCTACTTTGTCCGAGCTGTCAGCCGTGAGCTGTTAGCCGTAAGCTGTCACAAAGTCGTCGTGCAGCGGTAGCTGCTTTGGAGTGCGACAGCGAAGCTGCCGCTTTCCCGACCGCAGGACGGGGAAAGGCGGGAGCCGCGCTCCCGCTGTCCAAAGACAGCCTCCCGCGAACGGTCGGCGCTCAGTACAACGGGCCGTGAAACCGGCGCCGGCCGGGACGAGTCTAATACGCTGGTAGGGGTTGGCTCGTTGTGAAGTATCTCTGAACCTCTGGCCGGGGAAGTTGCTGGCCCGGCAATCGGGCGGGCAACGGACAGAGCAACTCGGAGGGCAACTCGGGAAGCTATTCTACCCGCGATCTGGAGAGCAACGGGCAGAACTACGGGGAGAGCAACTAGGCCGGCAACTCAGACCGCAATGGCCAGAGCGACCGGGACAGCAACGGGTAGAGCAATGGAGCGAGCAACGGGGACCGCAACTCGGCCCGCAACCGGGACAGCAACCGGGGAAGCGATTCCGAGAGCAATCGGGACAGCAACGGGTAGAACGACCCACACCACAACGGGCGGAGCAACAGGGAGAGCAACTGGATAGGCTGCGGGGGGAGTGGCGGAGGGGACTTTCGGAGAGGCCGAATAAGGAATTGTGAGGGCTGGAGTTAGCACGCGGACGGGCTTGGTGAAGTTGGATACTGTGGCTAAACTTATGGTATGGACTCCAGGGCGGATTCGGTTGGTTCTGACGCTGCCCTACTTCCGAAGGAAGTAGGGGCGAGGCTCAGGCAACTTCGGCCGGAAGTCGTGGTGACCCGTGGCCACAAGGTCTTCGGCGCGTTGCGCCGGACGCGCAAGACACGGCCGGTCTGGCGCAAGAAGGCCATGGCCAAACTCGACACGTGGGCCACAGAACACGAACTTCCGCCGGAACCCTTTGCGCATGTGAAGCAGGCCGTCATCGTCCTGTTCGCCGACATGGAACGCAAGGGCGAACTCGACTGAACGCGGAGTGCGCCGCGCCTTGACTTGACGCCCGTCGGACATATCCTTCTGAAGCATGTCCACGCCCGCCCCCGACGCCGTCAAACGTCTGGTTGAGCACTTCGACCAGAACCGCGACGCCTACCTTTCCGGCAGCTACAACGAGGCGCAACTCCGCCGTGAGTTCATCGACCCGCTCTTTCAAGCCCTGGGCTGGGACGTTGAGAACCGTCAGGGCAGCGCCATGCCTTACCGTGACGTCATCTTCGAAGACTCGCTGAAAGTCGGCGGCGCGACCAAAGCGCCGGACTACCATGAGGAAAGTGGTCCAGTGGACCAGTGTTCCAGTGAAGAATCGGCCCAGCATCTGAGTCCCGTCCACTTGACCACTAGACCACTTGACCACTTCGTTTCTACGCACTTCCTCGAGGAATTCGCGGTCTACGACTGCCGCTCGCGCCCGGTCAGGACCGACAAAGCCTCGACCGCCCGCATCAAGCTGCTCCGGTACAGCGAGTACCCTGACCGCTGGGACGAACTCTATTCAGTCTTCTCGCCCGAGGCCATCAGCAAAGGAAAAGTGGAAAGTGAAGAAGGGGAAATGTCGAAGTCCGGTCATTCGTCATTTCTACTTTCCCCTTCACCGAATGCCTTCCTCGCCGAAATCGAGGGCTGGCGCGACTCGCTCGCCCGCAACATCGCCCTGCGCAACCCCCGGCTCGGCACGCCGGACAACACCGCGGACTTGAACCTTGCCGTACAAATGACCATCGACCGGGCCATCTTCCTGCGCATCTGCGAAGACCGGGGCATCGAAGACTACGGCACGCTGCAGAACCTCATCGGCAAACCCGGCGTCTATCGCCGGCTGATGGAGCGGTTCGAGGACGCGGACAAGCGCTACAACTCCGGCCTGTTCGACTTCCGTAAAGACACCGTCACTCCGTCCCTGAAGATTGACGACAAGCTCCTGTCCGACATCCTCTCTGAACTCTACCCGCCCAAATCGCCCTACGAGTTCTCGGTCATCGGCATCGAAATCCTCGGCGAGGTCTACGAACAGTTCCTCGGCAAAGTCATACGACTCACTGCCGGCCATCAGGCCAAGGTCGAAGAGAAGCCCGAAGTCAGGAAAGCCGGCGGCGTGCGCCGGAAGAATCGAAAGCTCTGCATCTGAGCGTATCTCAACCGGTTAGCTGACAGCGACTGCGGCTTTATGGCCGCAGCCGATTTCTTGCTTGACTAGTACCAGTATAATTATATAATGACTGGTACTATG
>Ga0265595_1001197_pt1 | contig 20810 bp, 14 predicted proteins | sample saktaG_15_FD_190148 | JGI IMG/M metagenome (GOLD analysis project Ga0265595, IMG submission 190148) | Saline water microbial communities from Sakinaw Lake, British Columbia, Canada - sak_2013_06_06_50m | ecosystem: Environmental > Aquatic > Non-marine Saline and Alkaline > Saline ... | reverse complement strand
CTAAGAGGTATTTTATATGAGTGAACACTATTGGGAAGATTTTTAAAAAAGACAGATCTGTAACAGATCTATAGTGGTGGTGACTGGACGGAAAACCGGACTGCCGCGAAGCGGTTTAGTTCATGTAGGTGTTAACAACAATTTTCTTCGTTGAATCACGGTCAGATAGCCGACAGATACCTTGATAAATGCTATCAAATCGAAAACTCAAGACAGCTCTGTCCAAATTTTGCTGATGATTTTCAAAATTGTGCAGAGAACGGCTACCTGCATTGCTTTGTCGTTTATTCTGTAAACCTCAAGGGCACTCTTGTCGATATCACCCAGAACCATGGGAATATTATCCAGGACCGGTTTGTGATTCCGAATTCGAACATGATGCAGATCCGGGAGTTGTTTTACTGCTACGACGATATTCACCATACCGCTCATCCTTACCTTACTCCAACTTTTCCTTTCCCTTTGATTGTTCAATCGAACTACTTGTCAGCTTTTGAGAATCTCTCCAGCCACGAGCACTTTCAACAGGTGCGAAACGCCCTCGACCTGGGGTCCGAAAATAACATCTTTCCACACCCGTGAAATTTTATAATCCTCCATCAAACCGTACGATCCATGGATATTCATAGCGATTCTGGCAACATCAACCGCGGTTTCGGTAATAAATATTTTGGCAGTAGCCGAATCCTTAAGGATATCCCCTTTGTTCTTCGCATTATCCGCAAGATAGCCGATACGATACGCCATCCATCTGGCTGCCTCATACCGCATGAACATATCCACAATGGCCATCTGAATGGCCTGGAATTTTGCGATCGGCTCACCGCGATGAGTTTTTTCCGTTGCGTACTTTAAACCCTCTTCATACGCCGCCAGCATTGCACCCAGAAAGATCGAGCTGATGCCGATCTTACCCAACGCCAACGCAACTTTCAGTATCCAGAACCCCTGACCGGGTCCTCCCAGGATATTGCTTTCGGCTACCCTTACATCCTTAAGATACACATCGTACAGGGGTGCACCCTTCGCTCCCATTTTCCTCCATGGTTCGGAAATGGAATATCCTTCACAGAATTTATCGATAATATAGCCGTTGATCTGTTCCGTTTCGGTATCACGGGCGAAGACAACGATGGGACCTTCGTAACTGCTGTTCGTTATGAACCGCTTTGTCCCGTTTAAGATGTAATTATCGCCTTTTTTTGTCGCAGTCGTGGTGATCTGCTGTGGATCGGAACCCGTTCCGGGTTCGGTAAAGGCAAACGAGAAGACACCGTTGCCCGTGGTAGCGGTCGGGATATATTTTTTCTTCTGCTCATCCGTGCCGAAAATTGAAACGGCGGCCGCACCGACGCAGTTAACCGAAATAATAACAGCAACACCGGGACAGATACGGGACAGCTGTTCCTCCGCAAGGACATAGCTCGCATATCCCGCCCCCGCGCCGCCATATTCCTCGGATACGGGCAGGGCAAAGAGATCCAGTTCCTTTAACCCGGCAATAATATCATCGGGAATTTTGTTTGTCTCCACGATCTGATCGATAACGGGCTCTATTGATTTCTCGGCGAAGTCACGGGCCACCGACTGAATTAATTGCTGTTCTTTCGTTAGATTGAATTCCATAGATTGTCATCTCCTTTTCGCGGATTCAGGTTATAGCGTATAAGGATACCTTCAGCATGGATGGCCAACGAGGGGGTATCGTTTCCATACCCCCTCATGGGTTGGCACAGACCGAGTATCGTTTAAAACTATTACTGCGGATGAACGGTGCTTATGACTCTATGCTACCAGCCTTTCGTCCACATCTCTTCATCTTCATAGACCTTTTCATCGGCCATATGAGCTTCCTGGGCATCGTCCTCAATCATACGGCCGGGTTTCGGGTCTTTAAGAACTTCATTGTAGTATTCGTGCTGAATGAGCAGGTTCATGATCTCGTTGGTTCCCGTCCATATCTGGATGAGCCGTGCGTCTCGAACCATCTTTTCGATGGGGAAGACATTCGTATACCCGATACCGCCGACGACTCTCATGGCGATATTGCAGATGTCCCAGGCCGCATCGGTGGCATTTTTCTTCGCCTCGCTGACGAGACGCCGTGCCGCGGGCATTCCTTTGTCAATAGCCATTGCGGCGGCAATGGTGAGGGCCCGGGCGGCATCCAGCTGGGTTATGGCATCGGCGACCTGGAAACTGACACCCTGAAAACGGCGGATAGTCTGCCCGAAGGCCTTTCTCCGGTTACTGTACCTGACGGCCACCTCAAGGGGACCACGGGCAATTCCCAGGGATGCTCCCGCCGACGTGAGACGTTCCGGTACCATCATGGTGTTAAAGATGGTGGCACCCTGGTTTATCCCCCCGATGAGGTTCGACTCGGGCACTTTGACATCCCTGAATAAGAGCCGACCGGTACCGCCCCCCCGGGTACCCAGAAGTCCATATACATGCTTAACCTCGACGCCCGGTCTGTCCGCCTCAATGATTAACAGACTGATTCGCTCGTGTGGTTTTCCCTCGGGATTCGTATTGCAGTAGACGATAAAAAAATCGGCACCGTCAGCGGCAACGACAAAACGCTTCTGACCCCGTACGGTAAAATATCCGTCCTTCAGTTCGGCTGTCGTCGTGGCGCCGAAGAAGTCGGACCCCCCTCTGGGCTCGGTCAATGCCTCGGCAGAAATCAAATCGCCTTTCAGCATCGGCTTCAGGAATTTCTCTTTTTGCTCTTCCGTCCCGAACGTCGTCAATGCCTCACCGACGATGGACGGCATGGCAAAGGCGCATCCGAGGGCCGTACCGAGGACGCCGATCTCTTCAAGGGCGGCGATCTCGGCCGTCCAGCTCAGGCCCCGGCCGCCGTATTCCTTGGAGAACCTGAGACCCAGGAGATTTCTCTCAGCCAGTGCCTTTACATATTCCCGGGGGTACGTAATCTCGTCGCGATCCATTTTTTTTACGAAATCCGCTGTAACCTCGTTTTTTACAAAATCACGGACCTCTTGTTTCAACGCTATCTCTTCTTTTGTTAAAAACACATCCTGTAACATGGCTGCCTCCTTTTTGTTTTTTTCTTACTCATGAAATGAAATAAAAAATGTAATTTCCCTGCTCTTGTAAACCTTTTTCCTTCCGATGAGATGACATGAAACTGTCCACCTGACGATCAGTTTTGTCCTTTTCTTTTCGGACTGCCTTATCATGTTTGTAACTAATGTCAGTATATGGACAGTTTTTAAGCGCTGTATTCATTAAAAATCAATAATTGATTCCCATATTATCGTCTATAATATTTAACATGTAATATAATATCAATAACTTAGAATAAGGCATATCAGACATACCGTTTTTTAACCCCTCTTTATTTTGAGCAAAATCAATGCCACTTTCCGGGTCGACACAGGTCTGTCCCGTTCCCGACAGTCCGGTATCCTCATTTCAGCCACTGTGGACAGAAAAAAATCTATATGATACAGAAAGGTAAAAAAAGGAGACTTTTATGGCAGATATCCCTCATGTCGATTATTCAGTTCTTGACCGGCCCGAGGTTCTCAGCTATCTCTTTCATCCCCGTCCAGAGGAATTCAGGGCACCGTCACAGGAAAATAAAATAGACATCCTTGTCCCGGTTGAAAAGGATGTCGTTATCGGCTCAACTTTTCACCTTTCAGGAAAAGCTGCCCCAACGATCCTTTTCTTTCATGGCAATGGTGAGATTGTAGCCGACTATGATGACCTGGCACCCATTTACACTAATATGGGTATCAACTTTTTCGCCGCCGATTACAGAGGGTATGGACGCTCTACCGGCCAACCTTCTGTTACGTCTATGATGGGCGACTGTCATATAATCTTTGATTATGTCAAAAACTGGCTTAAGGAAAACGATTATACAGGTCATTTCGTTATCATGGGAAGATCAATGGGAAGTGCCTCTGCCCTGGAACTTGCCACAAACTATAAAGAAAAAACAGACGGCCTTATAATAGAAAGTGGTTTCGCCTATCTATTACCACTTTTACAGTTAATGGGCATAAACGTCAGGGCTCTGGGAATTTCAGAGGAGGATGGATGTCATAACCTCGACAAGATCAGGTCTTTTGATAAACCAACCCTGGTTATCCATGCGGAATATGATCATATCATTCCATTTTCAGATGGTCAGGCCCTCTTCGACGCGAGCGGCGATCCTGAAAAGAAGCTGATCAAGATTGACGGGGCCAATCACAACGATATCCTTTTCCGTGGATTTCGCATTTACCTGCAGGGGATACATGATCTTGTGCAGTCACTATCCTGAAAAATAATGGGGCATCTCTCATCTGCAGATGAAGGTTAATAATGCCATTCCAGGGAAAAGGGTAACGCTTCATATTTAATTTTCAAACAGTTCACTTTTAAAATTTAGCTAACAGTTAAAAAGGAAAGCTATTTTTTTCTAACCTTGCCTTGAATGGGCGAACCCGGGGCCATGATGCCGCGACGGTCGAGCAGTGAGCCTTCGAGGCGGTACAGTTCAATGATGGCATTGAGGTAATTTGTAATGGCCTGGATTTCGGAAATCCGGCTTGAAAGAAGATCGCGCTGGGCTTGGGCCACGAGGAGTGTCGTAGATTTACCAACACGGAATTTTTCTGCCTCGATGCGCGCCTTTTCCTCGAGGAGTGCCCGGGTCGCTGCCGTGGCTGTGATCTGTTCCTTGGACCGGTTCACCTCGATATATGCAGAACGGATGTCTACCTGGACGAGCTGAATAAGGTTCTTTACGGCCTCTTCGGCTTGTTCCCGGCTGAGCATCGATTTGCGGTGAAGGGCTCGTGCCGTGCGGTTTATAAACGGATATTCGAGGGATATGCCTGCCAGGATGTCATAAGATTTCCCGTCCATATCATCGACGGAGCTCCCGAAGGAACCGGAGTACCCGGATTTTCCGAGTGTTATAAATAAGTCCATTTTGGGAAGTAATCCATTTCTTGTTTTGACAATTTCCAGGTCGCCACGCTCTACCTGCAACCGGGCCTGGTTAAGATCAGGTCTCATACGCAGGGCAACTCCAACGTGAGACTCTACGTCATCCAGCTTTACATCCGGCACTGCAGGCTGATGAAGAAGAACAATATCACGCTGCCAGAGGTTCGTGTCGGGGGGATTCAGCAGTCTCAGGAGTTGCAGGTGTGTCTTTTGAAAGTTGCTACGCGCATTGATCAACCCTTCGCGCCGCAGTGCTATTTCCGCCTCTGCGGCGGCCAGCTCCGATTCAGCCAGATAGCCTATCCTGATCATCTCCTCCGTTTGGCGTTTCTGCTGCTCTGCCAGTTTGAGCGATTCGAGAAATATCTCGATCTGCCGCTGTGTCAGGGCATAGTTCCAGTAAGTTTCTTCCACCTGGGCGACAATAGCCTCGGCGAAACCGCGCAATTCATAGCTTGTCGCACGCGTATCGAGCCTCGCCTGGCGGAGACTGGCGAGGTTATAACTGAGGCCGCCCCCCCTGAGAAGCGACTGGGTTACACTGAGACCTGCTCGTGACTTGTACAGGTCGTCACTGTAAAGATTTGACCATGTCTGTTCCGTCGTAAGGTCGACAGCGACATCAGTACCCGTGGGAAGATATTCGGAAACGCCCAGTTCGGTGGTGATTTCGTTATTCAGGTTTGCCAGGTTTGGCCGCGATTGGTTTTCGGTCTTTTCGCGGTCCCGGGAATATCCGCCCGTCAGGATCGGATCGAATGCGGCACGCTCTTTTTCTTCCTCTGTTCGGCTGATTGCCGGATTAAATTTTTCTACCTTCAAGGCACGGTTATTTTCCAGGACGAGCAGGATGGCATCCTGTACCGTTACCACTATCGGGCCTTCAGGTGTAATTGTCGGCACTGCAACGCGGTCAACAGGCAGTGTGGTTTCGTCTTTGGACTGGGGTGTCGTTGATGACGAAGGGCGCGGGCCTATATAGTCTTCACGCGTGTCTCTATCGACGGACGCACAGGACACGAGAGAGTAACACACTGCGGTTATGATAGTCATCTTTACGAGATTTCTTATTACCTGTTTCGCTGCCATGCTTTATACGCTATCCTCCGTATGTGGTGTTTCAGTTACTTTTCTCCGGACCAGCCGTGTATCAAAGAAAAGGTAGACCGTGGGGACGATCACCAGGGTAATCAGTGTCGAACTGATCAGCCCACCGATGACGGCTCTGGCCAGGGGAGCCTGAACCTCTCCCCCCTCACCGAGGCCGATGGCCAGGGGCACCATGGCCAGGATCGTTGTCATGGCTGTCATCAATATGGGGCGCAGCCGCCTCCGTCCAGCCTCTTCAATCGCTTCTCTGAGCGGCATGCCGTCCCGGCGGCGGAGCAGGTTTATATGATCGACCAGCAAAATAGCATTGTTTACCACGATACCGCCGAGCATGATACAGCCGATAAAGGACTGTACGTTAAAGGTGGTATTGGTGATGAACAGCATGAGGATAACCCCTATGGAGGCAAAGGGCACAGAGAACATCACCACGATAGGGTATCGGATCGACTCGTAGAGGGATGCCATGACCATGTAAACGAGAAGCAAAGCCAGGATTAGACTCAGCAGAAGTTCTCTGAAGGCTTTTTGTTGCTCCTCGTAGTCACCGCCGAAAACGATACTGAAATTCTGGGGTACGGCGATGGATTGGAGCCGCTCGCGGATATCGGCCAGAATCGAGCCCATATCCCGTCCGCTGATGTTTGCTGAGACCATGACGATCCGTTCCTGATCTTTTCGTTCAATACGGACAGGCCCCGTCTTCGGCTTCATCTTGACGACATTCCTGAGGACGACCGGCTCGCCCCCCGTGCTTACCAGGGTCATATCCAGGATTTCGCGGATGTCCATCTTTTCGGCATCCTTTATCTTGACGCGGATGTCATATTCATCTCCGCCTTCCCGGTAGCTACCCGCTGTGGTTCCAGAGAGGACGGTCTGAAGCATGTTAGCGATCTGCGAGACCGTCAATTTCATGTCTGCTGCTTTCTGCCGGTCAACGAAGACAAGTTCCTCGGGACTGCCCGATTCCCTGCTTAACTGGGCGTCGGTGACGCCGTCAACATCTTCGACAATTTTTTTTACCCGTTCCGCAAGGGCATCGGCGGTTTCAAGAGCATATCCCCGTATTTCGATCTGTACCTTCTCCGTTCCACCGGTGCCCATTCTTAAGATGAAAAGTCCCTGACCTGCCCGGGTTCGGATAGTAACGCCGGGAATATTGCTGAGCTGCCGGCGGAGGACAGAAGCGATCTGTTCACTGGACCGGGATCGTTCCGCTCCGGGTACCAGGGCGATCCGCATTTGTCCCGAATGAGATCCCTGGGATCGGAAGCCTGTTCCTCCGATGCTGGTCACTGTGTTTTTTATTTCCGGGACTTCACGCTTGACAATTGCCTCGATCAGCTTGAATTTTTCCCCGAGAACCTCCATCCTCGTCCCCACTTCCATCTCGGCGTTTACCCTGACCTCGCCCTCGTCGGTCGTCGGCATGAACTCGACACCGACAAGGGGGATAAGGACCAGGCTTCCGGCGAGGAGCAGGGTTACACCGATGACGATGAGTCCTGGACGATCGAGGGAAAAATGGAGCAGTTGCTTATAACCGTTTTCCATCCTGTCAAAAAGTCGGCCACTAATCAGATAGAACCTGTGTAGCAAGGTTTCTCTCGAGTGATCTGCTACCGGACGTAGAAGTTTCGCCGCCATTACCGGGACAAGGGTCAGGGCGACCACCAGGGCGCACAAAAGGGCAAAGCTCACCACGGAGGCGAGCTGTTTGAACATGATTCCGGACATGCCGCGGACGAAGACCAGGGGTAGAAAAACAGCAAGGGTCGTCAGGGTGCTGGCAACGATCGCAGCGGTCACTTCCCCGGCACCCTTCACCGTTGCATCCTCGGCCTTTTCCCCCGATTCCCGGTACCGGTAGATATTTTCAAGGACGACGATGGCGTTATCCACGAGCATTCCTATGCCGAGTGCCAGACCGCCGAGAGTCATGATATTCAGGGTGAGACCTCCGAAATACATGATGGCAAATGTTGCAATAATGGAAATGGGTATGGCAGTGGCAATAATAAAGGTGCTGATAATATTGCGGAGGAAAAACAGAAGGACCAGAATCGCCAGGATGCCTCCGTAAAGTGCCATCGATCCCACATTCGTAATAGAGTTGCGGATATAATCGGACGTATCAATGATCGGTGTAATGGTGATTTGAGGAATATCCCGAGAGATGTTTTCCACTTCTTTCAGAACGCTGGTGGCAACCTCTACGGTATTCTTGCCTGACTGTTTTCGCACGCCCAGGCGAACACCGGGCTTTCCGTTTACCGTGATGATACGGGTAATCTTTTTCCATGTATCATCGACACTGGCTATATCCCGGAGCTTTATCGGAGCGCCCTCCCGAATCGAAACGACGGTGCTGGCAAGCTGATCAAGGCTGGTGTATTCGCCCTTGGTACGCATGGTCACTTCGAAGGTTCCCCTGTCTATGTTTCCCGCCGGTAATGTAATATTACCCTCTCTGATCCGGCTGAGAATCTGATCAAGGGGCAAGTCCATCGACTTGATTTTACCAGCGTCGAGATTTACCTGAATCTCCCGCTCATAGCCGCCCCAGACATCGAGAGACGCCACGCCGGGGATCCGCTCGATGCGGTACTTTACCTGATCGTCAATGAGCTTGCGCATCTGCAGGGGGGTCAGATTGCTTGAAGCGCCGAAGATGAGGACGGGAAAATTTGCAATATCGAATTTGCGCAGCGTCGGGCGCTCCGCATCATCGGGAAGACGCGGAATGACGCGATCCAATCGATCCCGGATATCGTTGGATGCCGTATCGAGATCCGTTCCCCATGAAAAAGTTACCCGGACATTGCTTGCACCTTCCGAAGAGGTGGAATAGACATCTTCAACACCGGGGACTGCGCTCATCGCCTCTTCAATGGGACGGGTTACCAGCTCTTCGATCTCTTCGGGGCTCGCATTTTCATAGCTGGTTCGAATGGTCAGCGTCGGAAAGGTAATGTCCGGCATCAGATCAATGGGAAGGCGGATGAGAGAGATGCTTCCCAGAAGGATCACAATCAGCATCATCATGATGGTGAATATAGGCCGTCGGACGGCGGACCGGGAGAGATTCATAAGATGTTACCCATTAAAGACAGTTCAAAGTTCAAAGTTTAAAGTTCGGAGCTGATGCCATCAAGCATTAGTTTCGATAATGCCGATGCCGGTGGACGAGGAATTTATTTTTTCTCCGGCAATGTAATTGCGGAACCATCCTCAAGAAGGTGTTGTCCAACGGTTACGACCAATCCGGAAATGGCCGGCTTGACGATCTCTGCCGTATCCCCGCTGATTATGCCTACTTCCACCGTTATTAGTTTTGCCCTCATCTTTTCCGTGTCTGCGAGGTAAACGCTCCTCAGTCCATTGCTTTTTATCAGGGCGTTGACGGGAACGACCGTTGCATTATCGTGGCGGTCAAATTCTATCTGAACTCTTACAAACATACCCGGCTTGAGAAGTTTATCGGGATTGGGAACGTTAATCTCGACCCTCGCCTGACGAGCGGCTTCCTTCAAAATAGGTGCGATGCGTTCAATAGTGCCGGTAAATATTCTGTCGGGATATGCATCGGTGCTAATGACGGCACCCTGTCCCGCCCTGACTCGCGGATAGTCCCGTTCGATAACGTGAATCACTGCTTTGAGTGTGCGGATATCGATAATCGACGCAATAGGGGCATTGGCGGTCAGCATAGCTCCCTCGTCGACGAAACGTTCACCTACGACTCTGGGTTCATTACCGTTTTCCCATGATGCCTTGATTCGCGTGTAGGCCTGTCGAACCTGGGTGGTTTTCAGCTCCGACTTCTTCTGGGCAACCTGAGCTACCACGACCTTCTGCTTGGCAAGAGCGGCCTTGTACTGGGCTTCGGCCGCATCGAGTTCGGATTCAGAGACGATTTTCTTTTCCCGAAGGGCTTTCGCCCGCTCAAATTCACGCCGCGCAAGATTCAGGCCGCTGCGCTTTTCCTCCATATTTGCCCGGGCCACATCCAGTTCGGCCCTGGCTTGATCGACTTGTTGAACATACTCGTCATCGTCGAGGACAGCGATCAACTCTCCCCGTGTGACCTCGTCACCGATGTTCACAAAAAGCTTCTCTAATTTCCCCGCAACCTTCGGAGCCACGATGAACCGGGAGTCTGGTAATACCGTGCCGGTGAAAATCCCGATCTCCCGGATGGTAGTCTTCTTAACGGGCGTAACCTCGACAGCTACCGACAGGTTCTGCTGTCGAAACGGTCGTTTCGTCGAGAGAGACATTTTTTGATAAATCTGCCAGCCGATCAGTGTCGTTACTACGACAATAGCGACAATAATGTACTTTTTATTCATTATGAAATTCTCGCAGTTATAGAAACAGCATTTTCCTTTTGTGTCAATTTATCGGAAAACTATAAGCGATTCTTTGCTGAACAGCAATCATTTTCATGTAACTTTTTGATTCATCCGGCAAAGAAAAGAGGAGATTGAAGGAAGCTCGCGACCCATGGTTGGGGTGTTACGGGCAGAAATAACAGGTGCACGGGAGCATATGAATAATTTTTCGCTCCGTGTTAATGATGCTCCTTTAAATACTTCCCGACTATTTCTTCGGCGAGGGTATCAGGATCCGATTCTCTTCGAAATATTTTATCGATCATTCGATCCATTTCACCGGATTTCATAAGTTTCGTTACGATCGGTTCGAGAATGGCTGCATCAAGGGTCTCTTCCAGTTCGATCATAACATTACGGCGCAGGCGCTCGCCTAACAGATCTTTACTGACAAGATTTTGATAGTGAGCCTCTATTGTATCCGTTAATTCCTCAATACTCTTCCTGAAGGAATCCTGATTATTTGTGTTTCCGGCCTTCACGATAGGGGGACGCCACCCGCCGGGATACTTGTCCGTCTTATACATATTAAGCATACTCATGAGTTCCTGATATAGTTTTCCCACTCCGTCCCGATCTGCTTTATTGACGATGAATATATCGGCTATCTCCAATATACCCGCCTTGAGTGTCTGAATCGCATCCCCCAACCCAGGAATCTGAACAACTATGACAGTATGCGCTTGGTTTATTATATCTATACCCTGCTGACCAGCACCAACGGTTTCGACAATGATAATATCTTTTCCCATCGCATCCAGTATATGAATTGCATTATTCACAGACTTGGACAATCCTCCGAGGGATCCCCTGCTGGCCATGCTCCTGACAAATACACCTGAATCTGTAGCATGACGCTCCATGCGAACCCTGTCGCCGAGAATGGCACCACCGGTAAAGGGACTGGAAGGATCGACAAGAAGGGCGCCGACTGTCTTCCCCCTCTTTCGGTACTCGTCTATCAATGCATCAATCAGGGTGCTTTTTCCCGCTCCCGGTGAACCGGTAAAACCAACTATGTGAGCTTTCCCCGTATGGGGGTAAATACTGCTAATCGCTGTTTTAGCCTCCGGAATACAATCTTCCAGGTTTCTTATCAGCGTTGAGGCAACCCGAGTATTTCCGGCCAATATCTTTTTTTTTCTTTCCATTACTGTTCGCCTTTTATATTTATCATTTCAACTTTTACATGAGCTCTACATATACCTAACCCAGATAAACTGGAAATTCGAAATTCGAAGCACTAAATGCGAAACAAATCCGAATTTCTAATATTCAAATGTTCAAAACATCAACACCACAGAAGTGGCATTAACCCTATTGTCAAAAGTCTAACTCTTCCCCGTTTAGATATTTGTATTTTTGTCATTCGATATTGTTTCGAGTTTCGAAATTCGATATTCGAATTTAAGTTTTGTAAGGACTTATCCGCCATAAAGAAATTCTTTTGCCATCTTTGCACGAACTTTACACTTAAGGGACTAATATGAGCCGGAGGATCTGAAATCGAAAACCTGTTCTCGTTACCATATATGATCTTTAAATGCGATGACTTTTCGTAAAACCGGCGATATCAATACTGGAGGCACACCCTCGTTGGCACGCTCGAGTCCGATATTAACTAAAATAAAATCTCTATCAAGTCTCTGATCGGAAGGGTTTTGATTCTCGGGAGTTGCTTGATCTATTTAAAATAAGAAGACCAGCCCCTAAGGCTGGCTGGTCTCAAAATTATTGAATTTCCGCTAAGGTTAATTATCTCCGGCCTCTGAAGCCGTATCCGTCGCGCTTGTTATACTCATGCCCGTTCCATTCACCCTGTCGAGGACAATCGCCATATCCACCACCCCGATGACCGATTCCCTTACCATGCCGAATAAGCGGCAGTTGAGTACGCTGCTCTGGAGTCAATATCTTGCGCATCTCTACTCGATGTTTGGTTCTTTTTTCTCCGATCTGATCACGCAGCTTATTGATTTCCTTTTGCTTGGCCAGGAGTGCATCCTCATCAGGATTGATCTGCGCCCATAGTGCCCGCAATTCGGCATGCCTGACATTAAGTTCGGCTCTCAAGGGTACTACTTCTTTTTTATTTGCCTCCTGCAGAGTCTTCATTCTGGAATTCTGTTCATCTGTTAAATTTAGAGATGACAACCCATATCCACGTTCCAGACCTCCCATTCCTCTACCATGCCTGGAATCATAATTCTGACCAATACAGGATCCTGAGCCCGAACCCGGGCCCCAGCCGAGACCTCTGCCAAATACAGGAAATGCAATTGCAGCCATCAAAAGCACAATGCCTAAACCTATCGCTAATTTCTTCATTTCATTATCCTCCTCGGATTTTTCTGTTTGTTTTCTTATAAAGCAACGGTTGTGCCAGAAGAGACGGCACACCTCAACATGCTGACATCACTAATTATTTCAAATGTTCGGATGTCAGCACCATATTTCTTTGTTATGGATTCGCAAAAAATGTATAATAAGTATCCTTTTCAGGTATCCAGTTGGATAAATATTATCCAGTTAACTGAGTGCAAAACATACCTCATGGAGCGCTTGAAGTACCGAAAGATGGCGCATTTTACGATTAAGATAATGTGGTATTCATTTTGCTTGAGCAAAAAAGTATGAGTGATAACAGAACGAAGAAATCATGGGTAACGATCCCGCCCTGGATGATCATAGGAGCCGTGATCATCCTGGCGCCGATCTTTATCTTCTGGACCTCTGAAAACATCAACAAACAAAAAGAAAACACGACGAGACTCCTCCAGGAAAAAGGGGCAGCGCTGATCAGGTCTTTTGAGGCAGGAGCCAGAACGGGAATGATGGGTATGCGCTGGGGGGGGCGTCAGGTCCAGAAACTGCTTACAGAAACAGCCCAGCAGCCCGATATTGTTTATCTTACGATAACGGACAGCCATGGGCAAATCCTGGCCCATAATGATTCCTCTCAAATCGGGAAATTTCATGGAAGAGACCTGAATATCGAAGAAATTACACGATCCAAAGAGGTAAAATGGCGACAGGTATCCGATAACAAGGGAAAAAACATTTTTGAAGTTTACAGGCAGTTCTCACCATCCCGGCGGCATTTCCCGATGCATTTTGACAAAAGGAAACACAATGACTGGCTTCGATCCCGAATGATGATGAAGGAAAATAAGCCATTATTCCGCCTTGCCATTTTTGTCGGTCTTGATATGCAAGCTATCGATACCGCCAGAAAAGAGGATACTCGACATACAATCATTATGGCTCTTATCCTTCTCCTGATCGGCTTTACTGGGATTATATTACTTTTTCTGGCGCAGAGCTACCATGCAACGAAGACCTCCCTTTCCCGGGTCAAGGCATTTTCCGACAGTCTGGTGGAAAATATGCCGATCGGTCTTGTGACCGTAGATGCTAATGATACCTTAACGACGATGAACCAGACAGCCGGGGAGGTTCTCCACCTGACAGCTGCTGAAACTGTCGGCAGAAAAAGCAGCAGCATACTACCCGTGGAACTCAGCCAACTCATCGATAATCTGAAAGGCAGTGTGGGAATCATCGACAGGGAAATAGAATATCCAATGAAAGACGGCAAACACATTCTCCTTGACGTGATTGCCACAGAACTGAAAGATGAGGATGGAATATTCCTGGAATATGTCATTCTTTTCAGAGATCTCACCGAAATCCAGCGTTTGAGAAGTGAAGTTGAACGAAGTAAGCGCCTGGCCTCCCTCGGAAGGCTTGCCGCGGGTATTGCCCATGAAATTCGTAACCCCCTTAGTTCGATTAAAGGCTTTGCCACATACTTCAGAGAGCGATACCACGGCAATCCTGAAGATAATAAGGCGGCTGAAATTATGATCAATGAAGTTGACAGGCTCAACAGGGTCATCAGCCAGCTTCTCGAATTTGCCAGTCCCGTGCATACCCGATTGACGCCTGCATTGCTGCAACCGTTTCTGCAGCATTCCGTCAAAATGATCGAACGGCAGTCCAGGGAAAAGAATGTCACCGTCGTGACCGATTTTTCCTCAGAAATCAAAGAAATCCCGATTGACCCTGACGGTATGAGCCAGGTCCTCCTCAATCTTTATTTGAACGCGATCGAGGCGATGGACGGCGGCGGCACCCTCTCGATTGGACTTTCGCAGATTGAACAGGAAACGGTGAGCATTACGATTGCCGATACGGGAAAAGGAATCGATGCTGAAGAGATGGAAAAGATTTTTGATCCATATTTTACGATGAAACCATCAGGGACCGGTCTGGGACTTGCTATTGTTCACAGAATTATCGAAGCACACGGCGGGGAAATACTCGTAGAAAGTGAACAGGGACAGGGGACCACGGTATCGATTATACTACCCGCTCATAGCGAGAAGACCGGTCGGAACAACGAGGATTGATTTATATGAAACCTGAAAATACTGTTTTAATAGTCGACGATGATCATGCCCATCGAACAATGCTGCGAACATTGCTTACCGGATGGGGATATGCAATTGTCGAGGCGGATGATGGAGATGTCGCAATCGAAATGGTTCATGAGCAGCCTTTTGACCTTATTTTGATGGATATTCGCATGATAAAAGTATCGGGAATCGAAGCTCTTATGAAAATCAAAGAATTTAATCCATCAATACCTGTTATCCTGATGACCGCTTATTCATCCGTTGAAACGGCCGTGGATGGTTTGAAAAAGGGAGCCTATGACTACCTCACGAAACCGCTGGACTTTGATGAACTTCGACTCGTCATAGAAAGAGCTATGGATCATACCAGACTGAGAGAGGAAAATCGTCTTCTGCGGGAAAGTTTGGGCGTTCATTTTGACAGGCACAATATAATCGGCCGCAGTGCCCCCATGGAAAGGCTTCTTGAAACAGTGGGGCAGGTATCCCTGGCTGAAGCGACAGTTCTAATCACAGGTGAATCAGGCACCGGCAAGGAACTGATCGCCGGGGCAATCCACTTCAACAGCCCTCGAAAAGATAAGTCGTTTGTGAAAATAAACTGTGCTGCAATAACTGAAACGCTCCTTGAATCAGAACTTTTCGGTCACGAGAAAGGGTCCTTTACCGGTGCAGACAGGAGAAAGGAAGGTAAGTTTCGCTATGCTGACGGCGGAAGTTTGTTTCTGGACGAAGTGAGTGAAATGTCAGTCGCCATGCAGGTAAAACTTTTACGTGTACTCCAGGAAAGGGAATTTACCCGCGTGGGCGGAAACGAAGTAATCAAGGTCGATGTGAGGATTATTGCAGCTACCAACAAAAACCTGCTCGAAGAAATCGATACAGGTCGATTTCGGGATGATTTATTTTACCGGTTAAACGTTATTAATCTGAACGTACCCCCCCTGAGAGAACGAAAAGAAGATATCCCTCTCCTTACCCATCATTTCTTGACCATGTTTTCCGAAAAAAACAACAAACAGATACAGGGGTTTACACCACAGGCAATGGATCGGATGTTGAAATATGAATGGCCTGGAAATATCAGAGAACTTATGAACGTTGTTGAAAGAGCGGTAGTTCTGTCACGATCGCAGTACCTGGATGAACACAATCTCTCTCTTGTGGAAAAACCTGAGCTCTATTCAAAAGAAGTTGTACCCGGCAACACTTCTCTCGGAGAAGTGGAAAAAGCGACCGTATTAAAGACTCTCGAGGCCACTGGCGGAAATAAAAGTGAAGCCGCTCGACGACTCGGCATAACACGAAGAACCCTTCACCAGAAACTTCGGAAGTACGGAATGATGTAATAAGCTGCCCCGTAGCAAATGTCTAAAAAACATATAATGAAGATTCGAGACCTTTGCAAAATGCTTAATTTCTTTCAAGTTCAAGGAAGACTAAAATTTTAACCACAGGAATACATTGAGTATTTCGAGGATTAAAATTTGAGTCTGACGCAGAAATTGGGCGAAGGGGAGCGTTTTGCAAAGGTCTCGATTCATCCCTCATTTGCAGAAGCCCAGTAGGTACAATCTTTAGATGCTTCATTAATCACGTGATCCACAAATCTGGAGAATCTCATGCATTTGTCCCGACTTGTCTCGCTATCATAATGGTAAAACAAACAATTGCCGCATGTTTGATCCCGAGTTACTCGCGACAAAGAAGATTTCCGGGAGTTTTCATCTTTCATTTTCTTTTCCTAAGACGGCAAAGTCGTAACAAAAGGGGTGTTGACCTTTTGCATGTAGGGCAAGGCTTTAGCCTTGCATTGTGCTTTACGCAGGGCTGAAGCACTGCCCTACGTTTCCGGGGCGGCAAAGCTGCAACCTGTCTTTGTGCAACGTACAGGCAGGCTGAATTCTGACTCCTGTCTCCTTAGTAGTTACTTCGTGTTTTCGTAATTTTCGGTCTTTCGTGATTAGAATTTGTTTTTACTTCGCACCTACATCACATCAACTACCTTCAAGGGCAATTGGGGATCTCCCGCCACCTCTTCTATCGCTCCTTTTGAACCTAAGACCTTTACCAGCCCGTTATCTTTCACTCCTTCCAGCACATCGGCAAATGCTCTGAAATCACTAGCCGTTGTTGACAGAACTTCATCGCGCATCCGCTGACGATCTTCATCGTCATTACCATTTAGATATCGTAGCATGGATGTATATCCCTTCGCATCGGAAAGCATATATGTGTCTATATCTCCTATGGCACCGATAATACCTTTCGTCAGTTCTTCCCGACTGAGGTCGATGTTACGCAAGAACTGTGTTGTTCCATCGAAGGTTTCAAGTGTCTCAACGAGATTCGGATCCCGGTATGACAGAAAGGTTAACACACCCGAAAGGCTGTTGAACAGGCAAAAAGCACCGTATGCTCCACCCTGTACACGAACCCGCTCCCATAACCATGTAGTGCGGAGATATCTTGATATAACCTTGGCCGAACCGTGAAACTTATATCCCAGCTCATAAAGATTTGCTCCTTTACCGACATAATTTATCTGGGCAGGAATCGTCATTCCTTCAAAGTTGTCCACATGTTGAGGTGACCATTCGAGTATATTTGAAGGTTCTGCCGGCAATTCACCCAGAAAACGATGAACCTGAGGTTCCACATGAGACCATCCCGCCTCATCAATGGTAGCATTGATGATCATGGTTTTTCTGTTTACAAGAATCCGCAACATTTCTTCAAGGGCGGCACGAACGGAAGGCCAGTCCTTATCCACATCCGCGGCAAGCTGTCGCAGGAAAAAGAGATAACTTACGCCGCTCATCTGCTCACTCAGCCAGCCGGCCTCAGAGAAATGAGACCGCAAACGCAGATTGACAATCTGATGCCCGCCAGGTACCAGCCCTTGCTCCTGTCTTGCCTTTTCTTCCAGCACCATCTGCTTGAAGCGCTCCCGGTTATCCAGACTGGGAGACAAGAGTATATCTTCTATAATACTCAAAAGTTCATCCACCTGGTTTTGCATTGCCTTGCCACGAAGGAAAAGCCACGCCGCAGTGTCATTGCTGTTTTTGATAACCGAGGTGAACGATGCGGGATGTATTCCTCCCGTCTTCCGGCTTATCCGTTGTGAAAGCTTTACAAAATCTTCTTTTTCCGTACCCATCTGAAGAAGAGCCCTGCCAAAGAGGGGAACATAAGAAACATACTTCTGCGGTAGTGTGTGCATATCAAAGCCCACGTCAAGGTAGATTATTCCATTGGTGGAAAGATTGTGATACAAAATGCGTGCGCCTTTTCGATCAGAGAGTGTAAGGGGAATTGTTTTATTCCTTTTGTCCAGGTCGGTGAGCTTTAATACAGGAATCCTTGCCAGCGCTTCGGGTGAATCCGGTGTCTCCTGCAGCTTATTGAGTTCTAATGTATTATCTGTGATCGATTGTAACTGGGCACCGGTCATTGAACTTCTGGCTGCGGCAAGCCCCTCTTTTTCAGCTGCCTCCTTCTTCTCTCTGAGATCGGAATCAGGTTTTAATATAACCGTGGTACGGTGTGTATTTCTGACAAAAAAACGGTCAATTAAATCTTCAAAAAAAGTCTTATCTTCACTTGTGCGAGTTTTTATTGCCTTCAGGTGGGATTCAAAGTTGAGCAAGGCCACAGGGTCGCTGTCATAAAGCCATGTGGTTAAAGAACGAAGCATAAGTATCAGACCCCGTGGATAACTCCCCGTGTTATTTTCACGCAAACGGAATTCTATTGTATTTATTGACGCTTCGATTGTTTGAGGATCAATACCGTCTCCGGCCAAACCGGTTAAAGTTTCAAGGATAAGTTCTTCTAAGATATCGGCCTTCTCTACATTAATTCCTTTCAGCCCGACGGAAAAAAACATCTGCCTCAGCTCATCTTCCAATCCAACCCCGGCGATATCCTCGCCCAATCCAGATTCAATAAGGGCCTTGCGAAGGGGAGAACCGGGCATTCCAAGGAGTATATAATTCAAAATATGCAAAGCCATGTTGGTCCGTGCGTCAATTGTTTCACTCAGTAGCCAGTTTACGGTAATCATTCCTTTTAATTGCGCAGCTTCTTCTTCTCCCGATGCATAGTAATGATCAAGACGTTTTGGCCGATCGAAACGTTTCTGCAACGGTATAGTCGAGTCAATATCCCGGCTGTCAAAGTCTTTCAGGTAATCATTTACAAGACGCAAACGTTCATCAGGATCATCGTCCCCGCAGAAGAAAATGCGTGCATTGGACGGATGATAATATTTACCATGGAACTCCTTGAACTGTTCAAAACGAAGGGATGGAATAATTTCGGGATCTCCTCCGGAATCAAAGCCATAGGTGTTATCTGGAAAGAGAGATTGCTGGGAATACCTTGCAATCAGGCTAGCAGGGGATGAATAGGCGCCCTTCATCTCGTTGAATACGACACCTTTGTATTTAAGAGGATCTTCCGCCTTTTTCAGTTCATAATGCCACCCTTCCTGCTGAAAAATGAAAGGTGAAATATTGGGATAAAAAACGGCATCAAGATAAACATCAATGAGATTATAAAAGTCCTGAACATTTTGACTTGCCACGGGATAACAGGTCTTATCCGGGTAGGTCATGGCATTGAGAAATGTCTGCAGCGAACCCTTCAGAATTTCCACGAACGGTTCTTTGACCGGATATTTCCGTGAGCCGCAAAGAACCGAGTGTTCCATGATATGAGGCAATCCTGCAGAGTCACCGGCCGGAGTACGAAAGGCGAGTCCGAATACCTTATTCTCATCGTTATTAATCAGTGAAAGCAGTTCGGCGCCTGTGTTGACATGTCGATACAATTTAGCCCTTGTTTGCAATTCCACGATATTTTCATCTTTTAACAGCTCAAAACCATGCACTATTTCCATTTCATCCTCCGTAAATATGACTACATCCCATGACAGGAATTGTAGTCCTGTTCAAATGATTTTCTGCTTATACACCATTCATAAAAATATTTGCAGATTAAATACCTTTAGGGTAGATAGGATAGATATTCACGAAATCACAGGAGAAAGGCAACAGTTTCGACTATAGGAACAAATAATGATCAAACAGATTTCCGCCGAATTAAAAAATCATGCCCCCTTTACGCTTTTTGGCGCACTAACGGGAATCATCATTATGGTACTTTTCCATAATATGCCCCCCAAGCTTTCCTATAATATATTTTATATACTTCATCCGGCACATGTTGTTCTCAGCGCCCTTGTTACCGCTTCTATGTATGAACTTCATAAATGCGGGGGGCTCAGATACAAATGCAATATCTGGGTTCTGCTGTTTGTTGGCTATGCAGGTTCTATAGGAATAGCCACATTGAGTGATTCATTAATCCCCTATCTGGGCGAGGTCATGCTTGATATGCCCAACAGGGGCATTCACATCGGCTTCATTGAAAAATGGTGGCTGGTCAATCCCCTGGCACTATTGGGTGTTGCCATAGCATACTTCAGGCCTACAACGAAATTCCCACACGCCGGTCACGTTTTATTAAGCACATGGGCATCGCTGTTTCACATTATAATGGCTGCGGGAGGAACTCTAAACTGGTTGTCCTATGTTTTTGTTTTAATTTTTCTCTTCCTGGCCGTCTGGTTACCCTGCTGCGCAAGCGATATCGTCTTTCCCCTTTTGTTTGTGGGGAAACCGGAAGAATAGCACCACAGAGTTACTCGAAAGTCTGCATAATACACAATTAAGAGCTTTGCAAACATCTCACTCATTATCCCCCTTAAAGTTCTTGACTCATCTTCAACAGTTGCAAAAATATAGTTGTGCAATATTGGGCATATAGATATCCCGAAAAAGTTCTTGGCACCACAGATTGCTCTTTGAAAAGTTTATAAAGCATCTTTACATCTCTCTGA
>Ga0265595_1001192_pt1 | contig 20861 bp, 33 predicted proteins | sample saktaG_15_FD_190148 | JGI IMG/M metagenome (GOLD analysis project Ga0265595, IMG submission 190148) | Saline water microbial communities from Sakinaw Lake, British Columbia, Canada - sak_2013_06_06_50m | ecosystem: Environmental > Aquatic > Non-marine Saline and Alkaline > Saline ... | reverse complement strand
AATAGGATTTGAATAAAATTTGATTTTTAATTTATTTTATTAGGTTAATTAGATTGGGCGTGTCTTAGTGATTAGGTGAAACTGCGGACGCCCACACCGGGCAGTTAGAATTTGTTATACGCTCTTTTTTTAGTATAGTTTGTTGAGGGGGGTGGGGTTTTTATATGTTTGGGGTTGGAATTATATATCTAATATTTTTCTTTTGGTATTTGTTTTTTTAAAGTGTTCTTCAAGGTAATTAATTAAGTGTTCGTACATTGCTATTATTGATTCTGGAGGATATTCAACCGATGCTCTTATTGAGTTTATTTTAGGAAAGAAGAGAAATTTCATATCTTCATCTTCCCATGTTTCTAAGGTTGTATAGAAGGGCGATATAAATCCTTCATGTATTAAGGGGCATCTCCATTTTTTGTATAGGATAGTTGCTTCATCTTTTTTTAGCGTTTCTGATAAAAGATTTATAAATCTTTTTTCTGAGGATTTCTCTTCTGAATACATTACTCTTGCTAGGCTTTCAAATCCTAGAAAAGAAATTTGAAAAATAAGTCTCCCATGAGTTTTTTCTTCTGATAGTTTTTTTAGTAAAGATATTCTCTTTCTGTGGAATAAAACGAATTTTTCGATGTCTATTTCTGGTGTTTCCATTTTTATTTTTTACAATCCTCAATGCAAGACTTTAACAGCATAAAACCAACAAAAGGTTATGCCTATAATATCCATGAAAATTTGAATTTCAGAACCCCCATTGGGGTTCATAAAAAATTGAAAATAAAATTGTGTAAAAAAATAAAGAATACTTCCAATTACTAAAGAAGTTACCATTAAAGATTCATTGTAAATATTCTCTTTGCGGATGAAATATGCAGTTAATAGTATAAAGAAGGTAAATATTAGGGGGAAATAAAATCCCGTTAATAAATGTTCTAAAGAATTTCTAAATATAAAATCAATAAACAATTTTCCTTCGTTACAGGTAGCCCAAAGGCGATTAAGGGCAAGAAGGCCTAGTATTCCTGTTAAGATTGTTAAAAGAGAAGTAGTTGCAAGATATTTTTTTATTTTATCATTCATAAACCAGTCACAAAATCAAACCTTAAAAAGCTAACTCATCCAATCGATAGTAGTGAGGGCGTTCTCTACCAACCCTCGTATTTTGGTTTTTTTGTGGTCTTTCTTCTAATTTCTCCACAAGATTTACATTTCTTCTCCTTATCAATAATATTTGACCTTGCAAGAGAAATCCCTCTCCAACGACCCCATTTATGAAATCCTAACTTACATCTTAATTTCTTATCTCCTCCTTTATGAATAAGATTTGACATGTTAATTTAAGTTGTATGTGTTATTTAAAATTATCTAATCATTAGTGGTGGGAGAGATTACCCTTTTAATTTCATTTTAACCACAGAGTAATTGAGATTTTGAAGAGGAGATTAAATTTCCGTTACTATCACAAATAAGAACAACGGGAAGTTGCCCTCCTTGACCAATAACTTTTGTGGCAAACAAAACAATTGGTAAGTAATTTTCAATATCATTATTTGAGGAGTAACCTCCAAGCTCATATTTTAAGCCATATTGGAGTGGACTTTTCCAAGTTTTATAAAATTCTTCAGCAGATGATTTATCATTAACTTTCTCAGTTCTAATTAATGAAATAGACATATCATATTTTTGAGTAGCAATATTTTTACAAGACTCATAACTTTGTTTACATTTTGTTATTAATTCGTCTTCCTTATTAATAACTTTAATTTGTGAATTTGGTTGAATATTATTTTCAACTTCTTTTAATCCGCCTTCGTTGTCAAAAACGAATAAAACACAATAATCTAAACTACAATATACAGCCCCTCTATTGTATTTATCGTCTTTAATAATATTTCTTGCGCTATACTTTTTGTCAAATTCTCTAGAAAATTGCTCCAATCCTCCGCCTTTAATAAAATAGGATGTATAAAAGGAATATTTCATGCCAGAGGTATCTATTCTTGATGCTATAAGTGACTTGAAATCCGCTGTTGTATTGAAAGAATCAGGATTTGAATCTTTCGCTTCTGCGACTGCCTTTACCCATTCATATAATTCCTCTTCATAAATAAGATTTTGAGAACCACTATCAGCTCTATATTTATTAACATATTCGAATGCCTTTAATGTTTCCGAATCTATTATTTTAGTGCTTGAGCCTTCCTTATCTGAGCCAAAATTATTTACAAAAGAAGAAATGCTTTCAAAATTTAAATAGGCAAAGTAAGCGAATCCTATAAGGATTATAAAAATAAAAAATTTAAATAGAAATTTATTTTTATGTTTTTTTTGGGGTTCATAATTATTTTTTTTCTTTATGTGGCTTGTTTTGTTCTTTGGGGTATTCCCCGAATAAGATTCTAACACATTAGAGATTATTTTTGTGGGATTTATTTCATAATCCTTGTTCTTTTGAATATAATTTCCACCCCATTTTTTATTATCATTATTAAGCCCACGACAATCATGACTCTCAGGCAACAGATGTTTATCACAATGTTTTTCTCCGCAAAATTTACAGTAATGAGGCAACGCCACTATTTTATCTTTGCAATAATGACATTTATTAATTGGAACTCTTTTATGTGAGTTTCTCTTTCGAAAATTCTTGTTTTTCTTATGTTTTTTGGAATCCTTTTTTTTTGGAACCATAAAGTATCTATCCTATTAGTCCTTAAAAATCTTTAGAATTGTCCTTTATTCGTAAGTATTTCATAATCAGCCCCTCTGTCCTTTTAGAAATTTTAACCTTACTGCCAGGCTTCCAATAAGCAACATGCTTTATTTCGTGTCTTGGTCTTAATCTTCCATATGCATTAATTAGAAATACTTTTGCATCATTAACGACTCTCCTGCCCTTAAAATCATGCCATTGTGAGCCCTTATAACTAAAAAGATATTTCGTTTTTCTTGTCCGCAATCCTGTTTCTTCTCGAAGTTCTCTCATTGCCGCTTTCTTCCTAGATTCTCCTTTATCTGCTCCGCCTCCGGGAAGAGCAAAGATTTTTCTTTTTCCAGCAACGACCAAAATACCTTCGCTAGATTCAACCATCGCTACGCCCTTTTTTCTTATCCTTGTCATTTTAATCCCAACCAACCCTTTATTCTTAACAGAATTCCTTTCTTTTTAATAATGCTCTTAATAGGTTTTTTCTGGTTCCAGCCCTCTTTCAATTTCCTCATAGTTTCCGCTAGAATGCGACGACTTTTTGCCTCTTTCCGATTCAATAATCTTCCCAATACAAAATCATATTCACATAAAATTTTATTTCCCTTAAGTAATGTTGCTCTAATCATGGAATAATTTTTAGAAACATTCTTTTTATTTAGAACAAATTTTTTTACCTTTTCATATTGAAAGTTATTTAATTTCATGGCTAATGTCGCATGGGGCTTATAATTATCCTTGATATCATAATCCTTTAGCGTAGAATACTTTTTTATTTGCTTTATCAAATCTCTTCTAAGTTGAATTAATTGTTCGCTTGGCTTTATGTTAATATAAACAACCTTAGAGTTATCGAAACAATCGTATCCATCTATTTTAAATTTTATAAGAGAATGTTTTTTACAAATATTCTTAAGGTCGCTGACTAGCTGTTTTTGTTTATTTGTGTAAAATGAGGCAAGAATAGTTACATGAGGAATTGGTCTTTTTTTCTTTGATTGTCTAAGATTAAATTTTTTATCTATCTCATAAATCATCTTTTTTATTTCATATTTAGCCTTTCCCTGGAATCTGAATTCAAGAAAATAATGTACCATTATTTAATATGTTTTTCCATTTCTTTAATTATTTCTTCTTTAGATTTGTTTCCATCAATAATTATTTCTGCCTCTTTTTTCTGGATATCTTCATATTTCTTTGATTCGGGTATTACAACATTCATTGTATAATCAATATTCTTACTTGTGTTATCTCGTTTTGTTCTCCTATAAAGGAGATTTACATCTGAAATATCTACCCAGATTTTTTTATCAAATAATTTTAAAAGTTCTTTATTTGCAAAAAGCAAATAGCCCTCAACGATAATTACACTATGGGGAGTTACTTTTCTATCAAATATTTCCGTCCATCCACGTGAAGGAATATGTGTCGATTTTCCTGCTTTTAGTTTTTTTATCGAATAGATTAATCTGTCATTTCTTAGGGCATTTGGGCTTTCCCAATTATCTGCATTTACTTTAAAGAATTTGTCTTGATTTATGTGTAAAAAATCTCCCTTGTATTTTCCCTCTAAGGACTTAATGACGGTTGACTTTCCAGAACAACTTCTTCCACAAACTCCTACCACAATAGGTTTTACTTTTTTAGAAAACATTTTCATTTTAAATTGCGATAATAATATTTAACTCTTTTAAGATACTCTGGCACAAACCAAACTCCGTGATTTTCATCAAAAACTGCCTCTTTTTTTGGAGTAACTTTTTTATATTCCCTGTTCCCCTTTCTTGCATATTTTTGTTTGTATAATTTTCCTCGAACCCAACGAGGAATATTATGTTTAGGAATTCTATGCCAATGAGCAAATAACCTTCTTATAGATTCAAACATCTTTTATTTTAATCCCTCAAAGATTTTATATGCAAAAGCTAAAATCAAAATAAAGATTGTTAAGAACAAATCCATGGCTGTATTCTGAAACGATTGATAAAGATAAAGAGCTAAATTAATTGAAGCGATAACAATTGCTATATCTGCAACTACTAAAAATGCATTTCTCCAAAAATCTTTTGGCAGTCGCATCTTTTTAATCCTCAAATAATTCTTTTGGCTTAAAATCCTCAGAAGAGTCTTTATTTATTTTATTTCCGAAAGTCAAATAATCTACAATCCTAAATCCATGAACTTTTGCAATAATATTCCGAGGGAATCTTTGAACTCGCTCATTATATTTCTGAGCAACCCGATTATAGCCCAATCTCGCATCTTGAAGTTTTCTTTCTATCCGAGTTATATTCCCAGAACCCATAATACTTTTGTATAGACTATCTGCTTTCACCTTAGGATATTTTTCAAAAACAGCTTGAAGTTTTATGAAATTATTTTCTATGTCCTGAATAGCCCCAACCTTTTGATTAATTGAAGCATCTTTATCCTTCGTCCAACGACTTCTCGCCTCGATTGTATCTTTAATGGTCTTATACTCGTGAATACTATATTTCTTTGCAACCTGAGCCAGGGAAGGAAGCATATCTATTCTCCTTTGCATAATTATATCAATATCTGCAAATTTTCTATTGAGACGATTTTTCCAATAAATAAATTTGTTATATATGGTTATCCATCCTTTCACTGAAGAAATTAAGGCTATTAATATTATAAGAAGGATGCTAATTAAAATATATATTCCGTATGCCATTCTAATATTTATCAAAGTACTCCTTATTTTTTAAATTCTTTGGTTTGAATTCAACTTCAAAATATTGTATCATTTTTTTAATTGCTTCTTGTTTGGTTTTCATTTTGTTTAATAATTTATACAACTCGACTAATCGGTCTTCCTCTTCTGATAGGTCTATTTGTATTTTTACCATGATATAACATAATGATATATGGTGATATAAAGAGTATTTAAATGTTTCTATTTTATTTTTTATGTTTGTTTTTTCTTACTTTCTTCAAAGTCAACAACCTAGCATCAACAACATCTTCTATCGCCACTTCATCTCCGGATTTTCTTGAATGCCATAAATCTTCTTTCGCATTATTATCATGAGTTTGAAAATTTTGATTATGACTTGCTTCTATTAAATGTGTTGTTTCATGAACAGCAACTCCGTCAATCTCATCATAATCCAAAGACTTGAGCCAATAATTTGAAATACAAATCATTTTTTCTTCAATATGAATATGCGCAACTTCATCCTTTACTGAATTGGGACAATAACCATCCCAAAACTTTACCTTGGGTAAAGAAACAGAAAGATTTTTTGAAGTTCTAGAAACTGCATCTATAAATCTACATTGTTTTTCATAGAGTAACGCTTTTTCAAAATTTTTATTATTCATCAACCCAATTAATAAAAAATTATTTTCTTCGTATCTCTCATTAATTTAATTTTTTTAGAAAAAATACCCTTTATCATATGAATATTTGATATACTAAATATTCTCATTTTAAAGTTTAGGTCTGCGCTTTCTTTCTTTAATTCTTTCCTTAGCTCTTTTCCTTTTTTCTTGCTCAATTTTTTTTCTTTTTTTAGGATATATTTTTGATAATATAAAACCAGCTATTGAACAACCAATCAAAGTAAGTCCTACTAACCCCCATATAAAAAGAAAAACTACACCAGTTATTAAACAAATCCAGCGATATTTTATAAATTCTATTCTTGATTTTTCTTCCATTCTAATATTAGGAAATTGAACCTTAAAAATGTTCGGACGTTGGCATTAGATTTTCTTACACTTACAAGACACTCTCTCTCGACTAGAAGAATAAGTTTTATAAGTCAAATCACAATCATATCCTAATTCGGAGATATTATCCAATCTATTTTCCTCTGCGTAGCCACAGACCATTTTTTTTCTTGTTGAGCTGGTTATATAGTCTTTAAAATTATCCCATGTTCCTGCACCTGTTTCGGTGGTTGTTTCATTACATTCACTACAAGGAGTTTCTTCTAAAACTTCAACTCTCGTCACAAGTCCAGTAATTAATGAGAGGATGTCTGAGAGTTGTGTTGTTATTGTTTCTTTCCATAGTTCGAGAGCTGATATTTTATTTTTTTGAATTTCTTGTTCTGTTTCTAATGTTGTAATTCTTTCTCCATAATATTCTTCTTCTATAACTACATTAAATCTTATATCACTCTCAATATCTGAAAAATAACCAACCCAACCAGTACTACTAAGTTCCTCACCTGCTATGATATTTCCCCTTATGCTTCCAAAAATAAAATCGTCGGAACTATCCCCTCCCCAAAAAGTTCCTTCAAAGTTAAAACGATGGTCGGAATTTCCTATAAATCCGCCACTCGAGGCAGGAATATATTCAACTTTACCTTGAAGATATCCCTTATAATGTTTAATATTATTTATCCAAATACTAACATTGGGAAATTGCCCATTGTTAAGTTCTGTAAAAACAATTGTAGAATTTTTATATAAGTTTCCAAGAGTATCTTCGATACTTCCTTTTATATATAATTGATATTCATTATTGTAAAGTAAATTGATATCTTTCAAAATATATTGTTCCGAAGAAACCGCACTCACACTCCCAATCATAACAACCATTAGAAAAATAAAAATAAACCACACTTTTTTCATAGATGTTTGAAGTAACAACTATATTTAAATTCTATTGGGATTGAGTATACGTTCAGTAAAGTTTTTATAATAGCCTCTTATGTTAATCTTATGGCATATTGCCACAAATGTGGAAAAAAGTTTGAAGAAAAAGAATCTTTCTGTGAGAATTGTGGGACTAAACTTAGGGAATTTGTGGAGGATGTAAAAGAAAAAGTAGAAGAGGTAGTTGAGGAAGTAGAAGAGGTTGTTCATAAGGTAAATTATGGGAAATTGGTATTTTTCATAATAATTATAGCTCTCATTGGATATATCGTTCTTGATGTTTGGGCAATGACACAATTAACTCCAGTTATTTCCGTAGGAAGTGTTTTTACGAGTATTGGTAATGCTGACGCTGACGTGAGTTTATCAAAAACACATGCTTCGACGACGATAAGATTGGAAAATCCGACTTTTGTTCCGATTTATTTTGCAAGGATAGCTTATGATGCGAATTATGGAAATACAAAAGTTGCGGATGGCAAAACTGGATTTTTTGTTATTGGAGCACATTCCCAGGCAGATATTCCAGCCGATTTAACTATATATCATTTGAACACTCTTAAATCTGGGGCGAAGTGGGTCTGGAATGCAATTACGGGGAAACAAGAAAGAAAGTATGCGAATATTTATATTGATATGGGGATAACTAAAATTAAAATTGCGACGATAGAATGAGAAAGTTGATTTTGATTTTAGCATTAGGGTTGGTTTTGTTTAATTTGGTTTGGGCTGAAGAATGCGAATTAGCTTTACCAAGATATGGCGTCGTGGAATGTTATGATATGGGAAATACTGATTCTATGGACATTTCTCTAGAACACGGTACTGAACAATCTACTGGTTCTTTTGTTTGTGTTTCTGACTGTGAGTTGAATACTATGGATAATATTCCTGAGGTTTCTTGCGGGGTTGGATGGGGTGCTCATTTAGAGTTATATAAGAATGCAGATATTGTTTACGAAGAAAGCTCTACTTCGTTTCGTTCTGAAAAAAATATTCATTTTGATTATGGCGACGAGTTAAGTATGATTGGTTATTGTAGAAAGTTATTGGGAGGGAAAACACCTTTACCAATTAATAAAATAACCATTTTGCAAAAAGTAGTAATGTTAAAGGAGGGTTGGGCAGGGACCTTACAATCTAGCACTATTGATAATACCGAGGGATGCGTTTTAAATAAAAATATAAATCCAGATACCGATATTAATAATTATCTTAATGTAGCCTCTGAAGAACAGGAAAGCAAACCATCGTCCACATATACTTCTCAATCACAATTTCCTATTAACTGGAGAGTTGGAGAAAATTATATTTTTGTTAAAGATTGGCAAACTGGAATTGCAGATATCTCTTTAGTTTATGGTAAAGATAATGAGGCCTATTGGTGTGGTGGACAAACGGGTAGTAGGAAAATATATAACGTTGACCTTATAACTAGTAATTCTGGGAAATGTTATTCTATTCCAAAATCTATTGCTAATTCAAATATAGAATGTTGTGAGGATGTGGATTGTCTAGGTTTGGGTTTTGGAGCTAAATATGTTTGTAATCCAGATAGTTGGAAATGCGAACAAACAAAGCCTTGCAATTCTCAGTTGGATTGTGAAAGTACTTTTGGAGAAGGGGTTTGTGAGAATAAGGAAATAAATAAATGGAATTGTGATACGAGTAAAGAGTGGGGAGATTATGCTGGAACTTGCGTGAATTCGATTAAATCTGTTTCCCAATGTCCTTCCGATTGTTCAAATAACGAATATTATAACGAAGAGGAGGGGAGGTGTAAATCTTTAAATAAAATATTAGATTGTCCTGTAGGAAAATGTTGTGCTGATGGAGGAAGCTATAAAGAAAAAAAGTGTGGTGGGAATCAAGAATGTTGCACTGTTAGTGGTGCCTTTGTGGGGATATGTAAAGATGATTGTTCTCAAATCACCGACGAAGAATTAAAAACGATGGAGGGTTTCACGGGGGCTTCAATCGGTTCCAATAACTCATCAACAGGAAAACTTATTTTGGTTGTTTTCTTAATTTTAATAGGTGGGGCAATTGTTTTTTTCTATATAAAAAATAAGAAGGTTCATAAAACAATAAAATCAAAACCAATTAAAAAAGTGGGAAAAGTTGAAGAAGAAAAACCTGTAAAAAAACAAATGGCTGGAAGTAAATATTGTACTGCCTGTGGTTATCTTATGAGAAAGGGAAGTGCGTTTTGTACGATGTGTGGGAAGAAAAACAATTAATTAAAATTGGAATTTTACAATGTTATATTTTTTCTCTTAGAAATCTAATAATCTTCTACATCTCCCAAATCAACTTGCACAGAATCAGCAAAGAATCCTTCGCCAGTTATTTCTAAAACCAATCCTGTATCGTCTGAAGGAACATCAAAAACCAATTCCCCACTCGCCTGTAATCCAGCACCTAATCTTTCAAAAGTAAATGGATTAAAATTCATCATACTAAGATATACACTTGCAGATATGTCTGGATTATAATTTCTGCCTTGTGAGTCTATTAAACTAAAATCGTTTGTGCTTAAAGACATCTCGCTATTCCCATTATTTTTAACGGTTAGAGAAATAATAACAAAAATTCCCTTGGCTTCTTCTACATTATACAAACTACCTAAAGCAGAAGATGTAAAAACACTGTCTACTGAATAGTCTATCTTATCTATAATTATTTTTTCACCAATGGAATATATTTTTGCTTGTTCTTGATTGTTTGTCGTACTTATTATTTCCTCTTCGGAAAAAATAGCTCCAATTCCTCCCATGATTATAAAAATAATAATTATTGTAAGAATCCAGTGTCTACGAAACCAGTTTTTGTTTGCTTTATTAGTCATTTTAACCTACTGTAATATTATGAGTTGGCTTATTTAAAACTTACTATCACTTTATAGTATGTCTAAAAGAAGTTCATTTGAAATAAAAAAGAAGATTTTATTTTTGCTTAAATCGGGTGATTTAACTTATGCTCAACTGGAAAGAAAAACTAATACAGGATTTAGAACGATTAAAAACAATTGCGATGAGCTTGAATCCTACGAATTTATAAAAATAGAGAAAAACAAAAAACATCCGAAAAGCGGGAAGCCTTATTCAGTGATTAAAGTAACCGAGAAGGGAAGGGAATTTGCTATACGTTCTCTGACTTAAAATTTATAAACCCGTATTACATAAGTATTACATGGTAGAGTTATCTAAGATTCAGAAGCCTGAGCCTAAAGATGTGATTATTACCGTTAGGACTACTAAGGAGAATAAGGAGTGGATGGATAGGAATAATATAAGTCCGAGTTTGTTTTTTGATGAGGCTATTGTTGATTTGAAGAAGAAGGTTAAGGGGAGTATTCATCGGGAGGAGTGTGTTGTTTGTGGGAAGCCTACTCGGGAATTGAATCTTGGGATTGGATTGGATACTTTTTCATTTTGTTGTCGGAATTGTATGAAGACTTATGTTGCTCAGCATCCCGATGGGAAGGGATTGGAAGTTACTGGGACTCGGATTTATGTTAAGTGATGGGCATTATTTAGCTACATATTGTACATATTTTTGTTGAATAGGTAATTTTTTGAGGTATATCTGTTAAAATTGATTAAACTTCACGCATTACTATCAGTTGGAGTATCTCTAAACATTTTTAAGGTTTGATTATATAAATAAATGTATGGAAAAGATATATCTCTCATTAACCAAGACTGCTAAAAACAGTGAGTGGATAGATGAAGTTCGTAATTCAGAAAAACCTGTTTGGCTTTCTTATTATAGACTTTCGTTATGCCATCAAGATAAAATATCGTCAATCATAAAAAAAGAGGGTTCAATAGATGTATTAATAAGGCCTTCAAAGGGAAAAGATGAAGATGGAGACACAAGAGGATTATACCTTTGGTTGCTGAAAGTTACAGATATAAAACTCTCAAAAGAACGATTAGAAGATGAATTCAAAAAGATTCCTTTAGAAAATGAAGAAGGTTCTGTAAGTTTTTGGATGAAAGTTGAAAAAATTACAGACATCAAAGAAAATTCGGAAAATTACTGCGATATTTCTGGAGAGCGAGTTAGGCACCTTCTCCCTTCTTTGGTAAAAATTAAAAATGAATAAACTACTAACAAAATCAAATTATCTCTTAGGCTTGCAATGTCCAAAACTACTCTGGGTTTCAAAAAACGATAAAGAAAGAATCCCTGAACCAGATATTTCAGCTAAACATAATTTTGAGATGGGAGATATTATTGGAGTTTTAGCGACAAAAGTTTTTCCAGATGGTGTAGACTTGGCAAAGTTAGATTTTATGGGAAACATTAACAAGACAAAAGAAGCCATTAAGAATAGGCAAACGATTTACGAGGCGGGAATTATGGTTGACAATTTATTTTCTAGAGCAGATATTCTTTTGCCCGTCGGAGAAGATGAATGGGATATAGTCGAAGTCAAATCAGCTACACAAATTAAAGATATTAATATTCACGATGTATCTTTCCAAAAGTATACCTATGAAAAAGCAGGCTTGAAAATTCGAAATTGCATTCTTATGCATATTAATAATCAATATATCAAAGATGGAGAAATTGAACCGGAGGAGTTGTTTGTCCAGGCAGATGCAAATGACAAGATTGAGGAATTCTCAAAAGGTATTAAAGAAAGAATTGATGATTTTATGGAAATAATTAAATCCAAAGAAGAACCAAAGTGTAAAATAGGAATTCATTGTTCTGACCCTTATGGTTGTTCTTTAATGGATGAATGTTGGAAAGATGTTCCAGAAGGAAGTGTTTTCGAATTTTATAGAATGTTTAAGAAAAAATGTTTTGAATTACATGACGGAGGAATTGTATGTTTGAATGAAGTTCCTGAAGATATTAAGTTAAATGATAAACAGAAGATTCAAAGAAGATTAGCGTTTGATGGTGGGAAACATATCGACAAACAAGGGATTAAAAATTTCTTAGGTAACTTGCAGTATCCAATTTATTATTTAGATTTTGAGACGATTAATCCGGCAATTCCGAAATTTGATGGGATGAAACCTTATCAGAGAATTCCTTTTCAGTTTAGTTTGCATATTCAAAAAGAAAAAGGTGGAGAGTGTGAACATGTTTCATTTTTAGCAGAAGGGACGAATGACCCTAGACCAAAGTTTATGCAAGCGTTAAAAGAGAATTTAGGTGACGCTGGAAGCATTTTAGTTTATAATCAAGGATTTGAGAAGGGAGTTATGAATGAGTCTGTGATTTTGTTGCCAGAGTTTATGCAGTGGTATGAAGAAAATATTTTGCCTAGGATTAAGGATTTGTGGGACGTGTTTAAGGATTTTATTTATTATGACCCGAAGCAGAAGGGGTCGACTTCGATAAAGTATGTTTTGCCAGTTTTAACTGATTTGAAGTATGATGATTTGGATATTAGGAATGGGATTTTGGCTAGTTTGGAATATGAAAGGGTTACTTATGGTTCTAATGTGAGTGATGAGGATAGATTGAAGGTTATGGAGGCATTGGAGAGGTATTGTGAGTTGGATACTTTGGCTGAAGTTGAGATTGTGAGGAGTTTGGGGAAAGAATTAAAAATGGAAGAGATTGAAGAATAAGATGGCCGTTCCTGATTTCCAATCCATAATGCTTCCATTATTAGAATGTTTGAAGGATAAAAAAGAACATACTTTAAGAGAAGTAATAGAAAAGATTTCAGAGAAATTTAACTTAACCGAGGAAGAAAGAGGAATTATGTTACCCTCTGGGAAGCAACCAATGATTGATAATCGTGTTGGTTGGGCTAGAACCTATATGAAAAAGGCAAAATTTATAGATATGCCCAGAAGGGGATATATGAGGATTTCTGAAAGGGGAATGGAAATTTTAAAACAAAATCCTTCAAAAATAAACATAAATTTCTTGAAAAAATTCCCAGAGTTTCTAGAGTTTAGAGAAACAAGGAATGAAAAAACAAAAACTATAGTTGAATCATCAAAAGATAATGAGGATGAAACTCCTGACGAATTAATGGAAAGGGGAAATAAATTAATTAATGAAAATCTTATTCCAGAAGTTCTCAATGAATTGAGGTCTTCTAATGTCTATTATTTCGAGAGAATTGTTGGCAATCTCTTAGAAGTTATGGGTTATGGAGATTTTAAAGTTACTAAGAAATCTAATGATGGAGGTATTGATGGAATTGTTAATCAAGACAAATTAGGAATTGATAAGATATTCTTCCAAGCTAAAAGAAATGCAGAAAATAATCCAGTAACTGCAAGTCAGGTCAGGGATTTTGTAGGAACTCTTGATATGAGTAAGGTAACTAAGGGGTTCTTTATTACAACTTCTAAATTTCCTGTGAATACAAAAGAATTATTATACAATACATCAAAGACAATAATTTTGATTGATGGACAAAAACTTGCAGAATTGATGATAGAATATGATTTGGGAGTTTCTGTAGAGAAGACATATAAAATTCGGAAAATTGACCCTGATTTTTTTAGAGAAGAATAAAAATTTCTTAAGGTTTTATTAATTGAGAAGAAAGTGTTAAAAATATAGATTTCTTAAGCTTTTTATGAAAAAGGGATGGAAAGATTACAAGATTGGTGATAAAATAATAAGTGCTCTTGTTTCTATTGATGAGAAGGGAGATAAGAGACTAATGAGGGGGCTGTATAAAGATTGGAAGAATTTAAATGACCGATTGAAAAAAATTGGAACAAGAGGGATAAATCTTCCAGAAACAATTTCGGAAAATGCATTTTGTCTTTTCTTTGAAGATTGTGTAAGAGTTGTTAAGCTAAAAAAAGGGAAATGCTCTTTTGATGCAATTAATATCAAGACTGGTTCAAGAATACAAATCAAAGCAACTTCCGTTAAAAGTGACTTAACTTCTTTTGGCCCACGTTCAGAATGGGACGAATTATTCTTCTTAGATTTCTCGGAAGGAGATGGGTCTTTTCGGGCTTTTAAAATAAAACCAGATTGGATTTACCGACATAAGGTCAATAAAAATCAGACATTCAAAGAACAACAAGAACAATCAAGGCGTCCAAGATTTTCTATAATTGACAATATAATAATTCCTAGAAAATTGAAACCAGTGAAAGTTTGTAAATTATAAAACTTTCATCATTTCTTTAGCTATTCTTTGGACAACGGGAACCGTTACACTATTCCCTGCTTGATGATATAGTTTACTATCTGCTAGTTTTGGAAGCTTAAAGCTTTTTGGAAATCCTTGTAACAAGAAACATTCTTTCGGAGTTAATTTTCTTATTCCTTTGTGATTTTTAATTATTGGAACGTTGTGGCCCCCAAGTCCCATATTAGCAGTAAGAGTAGGGCATACCCCTTTTTTATTCGCTCGGACATATTTTCTTCTCCATTGATAAACAGTTAATTCAGAGTTTATGTCATCCTTTATTTTTCTATAAAGTGGTTTGTCATTATAATAGTATTTATTTTCAACTTCATTTGAAGTAAATTCTCTAAAATTCTTTGTTAAAGGAATCTTTTCGGGAAATTTAAATTTTTTCATTTTTTCTTCATCAAGAAATCCAATAATGAAAATTCTCTCTCTGTTTTGCGGGATGTTTCCATGGGTCATACTATTGAGAATTTTCTCTCTTACATTATAACCTAATTTTTCTAAAGTTTCTTTTATCACTTTGAAAGTTTTCCCACCATCATGTCCTTTGAGATTTTTTACATTCTCTAATAAAAATGCTATGGGTTTTCTTTCTTCTAGAATTTCAGCAATTCTGAAAAATAAATTTCCTCTTCCACTTTCATCTCTAAAACCTTTTCTATAACCTGCTATGGAAAAAGCTTGGCAAGGAAACCCCCCCAATAAAATGTCAAATTTAGGAAGGTCTTTTATATTTAATTTCCAAATATTTTCAACTAATAATTTTGGAGAATCAAAATTTAAATCATAAGTTTCTTTACAAGTCTTATCAAAATCATTAGAGAAAACTGTTTTAAACCCTTCGTTATCAAATCCTAATCTAATTCCTCCAACTCCTGCAAATAAATCTAATGTTTTAAATTCCCTCTTCATTTTGTTTCTATGTTTTCCCATGTTTTAATTGTTTTGTATTGCAATTATGCAATCATTTCTCAGATATGACTGCATTTCTGCACCAGCAAATTTTTATAATCATAAAAAGACCTTTTAGAAAATCCTTGGTTTTCCCATTCTTTGATTCTTGCTTTGTCTTCGCTATTGTTTTCTAATAGTCCACTTAATAAAACGAGCTTAGGATTTATTTTTAAATCATTTAATAGAATTTTTTCCCAGTCAACTTCTTTATTTTTGCATTCTTCATATAGTTGAATTCCCTTAACAAACGTTCTTAGACTAAACTCGCAAAATTTTGAATAGGTTTTTATTAGGTTAAAGATTTTTAATTTTTCTTCGTAACTTAATTTACTAGTCGTTTGTGGGATTATTTCTTTGATTTTGTTTAAAATTTCTTCGTCGCTTGGTTTAAATTCTATATGCCAACCTCTATCTTTTAGTGCACTAATTTTTTTAGTTAATTCTTTGAAATCATTTGTTAAAATGCAGACTTTGGATTTTGTTTCGTATCTTTGAGGAATGCTTAGTTGATTTAATAGATTGTGAGTTGTGAGCCAAGCGATTTCTTTTGTTTCTATTGTTTCGCAAAACATTTTAAGTAAGCTGACCGTTTCTTCGCTGTTTAATAATCCGTCGCAGTCGTCGATAATAATCGGTAGGTTTTTGTATTTATAACCAAGTATAAACATTTGCATCGGTGTTATATGGCTTAGGATTCTTAGATAAGTTCCTTCTGACATTATGCTTTCAATTAATCGAGATTTTCCGAGTCCGCCCCTGCTTTCAATTATTAACAAATCGGCATTCCCATTTTTAAACATGTTAATGAAAAAAGATAATTCCGAGTAGGTTTTAATTATCATCTGAAATCGTCCCCTCTTTATTGCATTCCATACAGAGTTTAACTTGTTCATCAATCAAATCGCCATCCAAGTCACAACAAGAGAACTTCCCGCAACATTCAGAGCAATAAAACTCTTTATATTTCTTTAGAGTTAGTTTGTCACACATATTAAATTCACTCCTTGTTTAATTAGGTTTTCAGTTTCTAAAATTAATTTTAAGACCTTCTCGATGTCTGAGATTAAGTTTAAGACTTCTTTGTTTATGTCGTTGTCTCCGCAGTATTCTTTTAAATATTCGTAGGCGTTGCCGAGCCTTTCTGTTTTTTTGTTTGAAAGATATATTAAAACGGCCGAAGAAAATTCGGCTACGATTTCTTTTTGTTTTTTTGTCCGTTTGTTTAATAGGCCTGTTCTATCGTGTGAGGCGTGAGCTAGTTCGTGGAAAAATACTTCTTCTTCTGGGGAAGCCATGAAAATCTTTTTTTCTTTTGGTGAATAGGCTCCATAAAAGCCAGAACTAAAACCTATACTTTCAACTTTTAACCCCCATTTTTCAGCAACATCATAGAATTTAAATTCTGGGAGTGGAAGATTTTCATACTCTAAAGCTTTGCCCTGTGTGTCTTCAACTCTAAAAACTGGAGTCGGCTTAAATCCAATTAGTTTTAATTCTTCTTCCTCTGTTTTAATTATACAAGGGGCTAGAATGTAGAATGCTTTAGAACCATGTTTTATTCTTCTTCCTGAGCCCTCCCATGAACAAAAGCCCCTTGCGTCCTGTGTTCCGTTGGTAAAGGCTATTAGCTTGTTTCTAAGGCTCCAGTTAGCCATGGGAATATTTATTTTTGGGTTTGTTAATAATGCGATTGTTTCTGGGATGTTGCCAGTTTTGAAGAGTTCTAGAATTTTGTTTATTGCTCCGCCTATTCTTTCATTACAAACATTTTTATAAGTTGAGTTTTTTTGTTTCATTGTCTTATGTATTAGCGTACTGGGACAGGGGGGCTTCGGCTCCCCATTATCGTATAATTATGTGTGTGCCTAACTTTATAAACCTTTCGTATATATATTTTATCTGGATTTCACGAGATTATAAGCAAAAAAGAGGTATAGTCATGTTTCTCTGTCGATAGAAAATATAGAACATTATATTTATTATATATTTTATATATAACTTGCTTAATAAAAAGGTTTATAAAGTTTGTTTTGTTGTGCCTAATATGGTTTATGTGAGAAAAAAGATTGTGAAGGGTAAGGAATATTATTATCTGGTGAAAGGTGTAAAGGGAGAGAAACACACTATGCAAAAAGTGATTGCTTACATTGGTGGCAAAGAAACACTTAGAGAGCTTTATGAGAATATTGGGGATAAGTTGGATTGAGCTATAACTATTTTTTATATATTAATTATGGTTTCACCATGTTTTCAAAAATGACTTTTTATATATTTTATATATTTTCATTTTGAAGGTATATGCTTTTTATATATCTGAAAAATTGTAGATTTTTTGTGGTTTTTGTGTGTTGTTTGGCTTCTATGCTTTCGCTATAGTTTCACAATGTTTTCAATGTTAAGTAAGCTCATTATATTTCTTAATGCGGTGTTGTTGTTTGTTAATTCTGTTTCTGGTATACCATGTGAATTATCTATAGCAAATTCTTTATTTTCCTCCGTGAATCCTTTTAATAAGTAGGCCTTGGCTATCTCAGAATTAAGAACTGCGATATGCATGCGTTGAATTTTGGCTATTTTGTAGGTTCTTAATTTAATATTAAACTCGCTTTCTAATAATGATTTAACCTCGCTAACTTGCATTTGTATAACACTACTTATTTCCTCATCTGTATCGGCAAATATATTTTTGAGAACAGCAACTATCTTTTTCTCTGAGTAACACATACAAGTAAAACCATGAAGTATAGCCTTGATTCCTTTATATTTTTTGTTTGTTAGTGGTTCGTAGATTGTGGTTAGGTCGTGGGGGAAGCCGTCGGCAGACTTCAAAACATTAAAAACAACTTGTACATTATGACATCTAAGATTCTTTCTATTAGTACTATTCCATAGGTATTTGAATAGCTTTTTGCCTGATGTAGTTAGCGTTATGGGATTTTTTTGTTTGGAAATTAATCCCTGTGCCCTAAATTTCGTAATATGGTGACTTATTGTTGAATCAACTTTATGAAAGTAGTTTGCTATCTGTCGTTGGTAAGTTAATTCACCATTTTGATTGAGCCCAATATACATAAAAATACTATAAGATAAACCTGTACCTTTACGAGATAAATTACGAAATTTATTTTTCATTTTTGATTTCAAAATTTAGTTTAACTCTCATTTGTGAAATTTCGAGCAAGTTCATGTCACGAAGAAAAAACAGGATTTCTCTAATCTCTGATTTTTTTAGGCTGAAATTTTTACAAAGTTTTTCATATATATAGGAGGCCGGGATGAATTTTTTCTCCGAATGTGTATTGAGCCTTTTTTCTATTTCTAAAAGTCGGATGCAAAATATGCCATAGAGGCCACGAGGTATATTAACTAGAATTTGTTTCTTCATGTGGTTGTCGAAGAGTCTTTGGCTCTTCTTCATTTTTTAATTTGGTTTTTAATATTCTCATCCATTCCGGAAGGACTCTTTGAAGCATGGAATTGTAAGATTCATCTTGACAGAGTTTCAGATTGTCGAGTTGGTTTTTTGTTTCTGGTTTTATTGCGATTAATTTGTTTTCAGCCATGCCTATATCAGTATAATAACATTTATTAGCAAATGGTGGCATCTATTTTAATGAAAAAAATAAAAGAGATTAGAAAAAGAGACGGGAGTCGTGCTTATGAATTAAATATACCAGTACATATTCTTAAAATGTTGGGGTGGCTACCCTTAAAGGGCGATGTAAAAAAAATCAAAGTTTCAATTATTCCCGATTACATTTCTAAAAAAAGGATTATAGTAGAATTGGATGATGAGCCGGAAGAAGGCTTTTCTTTTAAGAGATTATCTTTATATAAAAAAGGTAATCAAATAGAAAGAAAATCTTATAAAAAGAGAATGAAGAATTTTAAACAAAAAATAAAAGAAAAACAAATTGATTCTGGGATGATTGAGGATTATAGGAAGCAATTGGAGGAAGATAAGGTTTATATGGTAAGTAACAAGAAAAGAAAAAAGATAAATAAAAACGAAAGGTTGAAGCAATTACAAGAATTAGGAGATGATTAGTTTAATGTTTTGTTCTCTTTAATTTTTTTAGTTAATAATTCCAAAATCTCTTTATCTTTAACTAATTCATTCATTAGCTTATTCATACTATCCCTCTCAAAATCAGCTTCGATGATTTTATTCGCAACTTTTTCATCAAGCGGTAAAGAACAGATTGAACAAAACTTATCTGTTGCCCCATTGACCTTCGAACACCTTATACAAATTTTAGGTTTCAGGGGAGAATCAGTTTCTTTCTTATCTATCTTTATTCCATTAACTGCGAGTATCGCCTCGTCGGTATCTTTTCCTGAGAGGTGAATGTATACTCCAGCCATTTTGGAACTTTGAGCCCATCCTAAATAATGTTTCATTGTTGCTTCTGGCATACATTTCGCCATAATGGTAGCTCTTGAATGTCTCAGAAGGTGAGGATAAACCCTTTTTTTAATTCCAGCTCTTTTTGCAGAATCTTTTAGTATTTCTCCAATGGCAGAATAGCTTAAAATTTTATTTTGATAATTTATCCAGAGTGGTGCTTCTAAATTATCTCTCAATGGATGTGAATTAAGCCACGATTGAAGGTAGGGAGTTGATTTTATAACTAGGATTTTTCTCATTCCTGTCTTTCCACAAACTGTTATTCTGGCTCCATGTTCTTCGAATGTAAGATGCTTAATTTGCATTGAACCTATTTCTCCAACTCTGCATCCCGATTCGCATAAAACTGCTATTAATGCCCTATTCCTGTCGGTTTTTCCTGCCTTAATGATGTTAAACATTTCTTCTTCTGTTAAAAGCTCTTCGGGTATTTTTGTATTCGCATTAGAAATAGTTACAGTATACCAATCAACTTCCTCAGGATATTTACCCTTACCCTCTACTCCCCTAATAAATTTATAGAATTTTCTTAGAAATACTTTTGTCCCCTTTTTTGTATGTTCAGATAAATTTGAGAAGTTCATATCTCCGATAATTTTTATCATATCTTCTCGAGTGACTTCTTTAAAGTTCTTTCCTTTTAATTGCTTGTTAAACCAGATTGCTTCTTGTAAATATCTCCCAGTCTTTGATGGGCTTATATTGTCTGCTAGAAGTCTGTCTCTAAAGCCTAAAACAATTTTTTTGTTTTTTTTGGAGAATTCCTTACCTTCTTGAACTCTCTCGACGAGACGCTCTAAAACTCTTTGATAATTATGTATGTCTTGTGCCTTGTTCATTATTTACTCACTAATCATCAGGTTATATATGACGATTAAGAGCGTATTAGAAATTCTTCACGCCCACACCGGGAGTTGAACCCGGGTCTTGGCCGCGACAGGGCCACGTACTGACCGCTATACTATGTAGGCTTTGATATTAATTGGAGAATTGGTTTTTAAAGATTATGATTAAGTTTATTAAAA
>Ga0265595_1001190_pt1 | contig 20866 bp, 18 predicted proteins | sample saktaG_15_FD_190148 | JGI IMG/M metagenome (GOLD analysis project Ga0265595, IMG submission 190148) | Saline water microbial communities from Sakinaw Lake, British Columbia, Canada - sak_2013_06_06_50m | ecosystem: Environmental > Aquatic > Non-marine Saline and Alkaline > Saline ... | reverse complement strand
GATTCCCTATTCGCCAGAGCGACGCTATGCCCAATGGATGTGCCACTTTGACAACGACACCAAGTATCGGCTCTACTCACCGGAGTTCAGGGAAAGGATGGCAGAGATTGATTCCATTGATCTGCTAGTTAATATCTACTCAAAGGCTAAAGCCGTTGATTTTGCGGATAAGACCTTTTATGCAGACGTGATGACCTATTTACCTGATGACCTGCTGGTAAAAGTGGATATCGCCAGCATGGCTCATTCCCTCGAAGCGCGGTCGCCGTACCTGGATCAGCGGTTGATGGAATTCGCGGCCAGCATCCCTCCTGACCTTAAGCTTAAGGGGATGACAACCAAGCACATACTCAAAAAGGCGCTCGCCAACATTCTGCCGCCTGAGATTTTGCATCGTGAGAAGATGGGTTTTGGCGTACCTATTGGTCGCTGGTTTCGCCACGAGTTGAAAGACCTCGCTTATGACATCCTTCTCGATCCGAAGAGCGTCCAGCGTGGATACTTCGCTGTGGGCTTCGTTAAGAAGATGCTTGACGAGCACGTTTCTGGCAAAGTTGATCATGGATACCGCATCTGGGCCTTGCTGAACCTTGAGCTGTGGCACCGGATGTTCATTGACAGCGCTGATGTAAGCCAACCGTCACTGAGCCTTTGAGGATTGGGCAGCGACGGAGCGACGTTTTATTTCATGTGGCTCTCTGGTAGTTTGCGTGGCTGGTTTGCCAAGTGGTCAATTCTTTGCCACGAATGACACGAATTTGCACTAAATTTTTTCGTGTTATTGTGCAATTCGTGGCAAATTTCTCACCTTGACCACGCGAAATCCTAAAGAACCTTTCATGTGAGGAGGCCATAGATTGCGAGAAAGATTGCTGGAATTGCTTGCCTGCCCCTGCTGTGGCGGCTCCTTTACGGAGAGGACATTCTCAGAGATAGAAGGCGAGATTGTCGAAGGGTTGCTCACTTGCCAATGCGGCGAAGCATACCCGATCATCAATGCCATCCCGCGCCTTTTACCCAATGCTTTCCATGAGCACCCTGAATTCCTGCAAAAATATGGAGAGGAAATAAAACAGCCTGTAGGCGGCTTCGACAAGCAACTTGAGACAGACCTCGATAGATTGCAGAAACGAACCCAAAAAAGCTTCGGCTACCAGTGGACGGCTTTCTCGGAGATGATCGAAGAGTTCAGGGAAAACTTCTTAAATTACACCTACCCTATCAAGCCATCCTTCTTCAAGGGTAAAATAGGACTGGATGCGGGATGTGGCTTTGGCAGGCACATTTACTACGCGGCCGAGTTTGGAGCGGAGATGGTGGGGATAGACCTGAGCGCGGCGATAGATTCGGCTTATCAGAACACCAAACACCTGAGGAATGTGCACCTCGTCCAAGGAGATATATACAAATTACCCTTTAGAGAAAAAGCCTTTGATTTCGCATATAGCATTGGCGTCCTTCACCATTTGCCTGACCCCGAGAGGGGCTTTTATTCATTATTGCCATTATTAAAGCTGAATTCCTCGATCTTCATTTGGGTATACAGCAAGAAGCGGGTGAGGACCAACGCTGCTTTAGAGTCGGCAAGAAAGATTACCTGCCGAATACCCCACGGATTTCTACTCCGGTTGTGTTTTCTAGCGGCCCTGCTCGATTGGGCGCTCTTCATCCAACCATACAAAACCCTAAGGACAATCTCCTCCTTAACGGAAACCATGGACCGATTCATGTTCCCTCGCATTAAACTTTACGCCAGGTATCCTTTCCAGGTGTGCTATGCTGATTGGTTCGATCGCCTTTCTGCGCCGATACGGTTTTACTATAGTGAGGAAGAGCTCGAAAAGTGGTTTGAAAAAGCCAATCTGAGAAACGTCAGAATATCGCCGACAGGTAACTATGGATGGCGGGCCTATGGAGAGAGTTAACATCATATATTTGATCACCGACCTGGATATCGGTGGGGCTGAAAAGGCCTTGGCGAGAACGGTGATTGGGCTAGACAAGAGGATGTACAATCCTACTGTCTGTTGCTTACGCGGGCGTGGCCCAGTTGCCGAGGAGATAGAATCGGCAGGAGTGCCGGTAGCCCCGTTAAACATGAGTGGCAAATTTGACCTTGCTGCTGTGTTCAGGCTCTTTCGGTTATTGTGGAAAGAAGAGATAAGCATTGTTCATTCATACTTGTATCACGCTAACATACTAGGTCGAATTGTCGGGCGGGTTGCGCGAGTCCCCATAATCATATCCTCAGAGAGAAGTGTGATACTTTCAGAGGAGGTTGTCAATAAGAACACCCTTGAGATGGGCAGTCGTTTGCGTCGGCTGATGAATGGACTGAGCATGCGCCTATCTGACCGGGTAGTGACTGTATCCGAACTGGTACGAGAGACCCTGATAGCCGCCTCGAAAATCGATCCGAAAAGACTGGTGACAATTCATAGCGGCGTTAATTTGGAAGGCTATCAGATTGATGGCGATATCACGGCGAAAAAGAAGGGCCTGGGTTTAGAAACCTCGGCAGCGGTAATAGGCGCTATTGGACGCCTGGACAGAGTTAAGGGCGTGGAATATCTCCTTCGTGCTGCAGCAAAAGTGATTTTCAAAACTCCGGATGCGGCGTTTCTGATAGTTGGAGATGGCTCACAAAGGGAAGCCCTGGAGCAATTGGCCCGCAGCTTGGGTATCTCGCACCGTATGGTATTCACTGGGCAGCGAGATGATGTCCCAGAGCTGCTATCCACGATGGATGTATTAGTCTTGCCATCACTTTACGAAGGCCTTCCCAATGCTGTCCTTGAAGCGATGGCCGCTGGCAAACCTGTGATAGCCACTCACGTTGGCGGCACGCCGGAGGTAGTGGAAGACAAGGTAACAGGCTTGCTCGTCCCACCACGTGACCCGGAGGCGCTGGCTGAAGCGATCATAGCCCTGATCCAAGACCGCGAGCGAGCCGAGGCCATGGGACAGGTGGGGCGGGCACGGGTGGAGGAGTACTTCAGCGTGGAGAGGATGATAGCAGAAACTGAGACATTGTACGAAGAGTTGATCGAGGAAAAGATGAGGATGCACTATGTGCCAGGCCAGGGATGGCAGCTCATCTGAAGATTGAATGGTATCAGGGACAGCGACGGCAAAGTGAGGCATTGTGAATAGTGATACTAAGACGAATCAGGTTGACAGGGCCGCACATCGCTATCAACAGACACGTATCGCCCATTGGGATCACGTGGCACAAAGGCTGGACAGATGGCGTGGGGGCGGAGGCTTTTATCAGAAGCAACTTGTGCACTACTATAGACTCCTGGTTACGCCAGGTTTGCGCGTGCTGGAGGTCGGTTGCGGGCTTGGCGATCTGTTAGCTGCGTTGGAGCCATCTGTCGGGGTTGGCGTAGATTTCTCTGGAGAGATGATCAAGCGAGCCTCGAAACGATACCCTGGGCTGCGGTTTGTGCAAGCCGACGCACACGAGCTATCACTGGACGAGCAATTCGACGCCATCATACTCTCGGACCTGGTCAATGATCTATGGGATGTTCAAGCTAGCTTTGAAAGGCTGGCGGGCCTGGCACATCCCCGGACGCGGCTGATCCTCAATACCTACAGTCGTGTTTGGGAGATCCCGCTCGCGCTGGCCCCGCGGCTGGGCCTCAGCAAGCCGAATCTGGAACAGAACTGGCTGACGGGCGAAGATATCACCAACCTGCTAGAGTTGACGGGTTTTGAGGTTGTCAGGCACACGCAAGAGGTACTCCTGCCATTCTACGTACCGTCGCTCTCCGGATTGGCCAACCGTATCCTGGTCAAACTGTGGCCATTTTCCTACGCCGCCTTGACCAACTTCGTGATTGCTCGTCCAAGGCGGTTGCCTGAACAGAGCACATCCGCTGAGGAATCACTGGTGTCCGTGATTGTCCCTGCGCGCAACGAGGCCGGTAACATTGAGGACATCTTTGCACGTACGCCGGAGATGGGCCACGGCACAGAACTCGTGTTTGTCGAGGGACATTCCAGGGATGACACCTACACAGCAATCGAGCGAGCGATCGCCAAATATCCAAAGCGCAGGTGCAAACTGCTCAAACAAACGGGGAAAGGGAAGGGAGATGCGGTCAGATTGGGGTTTGCCAATGCCAGTGGCGATATCCTGATGATTCTCGACGCTGACTTAACCGTTCCCCCAGAAGACCTGCCTCGTTTCTACGAGGTTCTGGTATCTGGGAAGGGTGAGTTTGTAAACGGTGTTCGTCTGGTGTACCCCATGGAAGGCCAGGCGATGCGGTTCCTCAACATAGTCGGGAACAAGTTCTTCAGCCTGGCCTTCTCCTGGCTGCTTGGGCAGCCCATCAAGGACACTCTATGCGGTACAAAGGCCCTTTGGAAGCGAGACTATGACTCGATTGCAGACAACCGTGCTTACTTTGGTGACTTTGATCCATTTGGTGACTTCGATCTTCTGTTTGGTGCTGCCAGGCTAAATCTCAAGATCATTGACCTGCCTATCCGGTATCGTGAACGCACGTATGGTGAGACGAACATCCATCGCTGGCAGCACGGATGGCTTCTGCTTAAGATGGTATGGTTTGCGGTCAGGCGTATCAAGTTCACTTGAAAAAGAGGGGAAGCGGCGCCTGGGTTGTTGCGGGAAAGTAGTTATCACGTATGGGCATTGGGAAGGTTTACGACGTCCATGACATGAGATGAAGTTGAGGCAACGAATCGGATGAATGCTTATATCATGCTGGCACTCTCATTAGTTTGTGCTGTGAGCAGCCAATTGCTGTTCAAATTGGGTTTGCAAACGATTGGGGGACTCTCCCGAGGAAGTTTCGATGCCTGGCAAATAGTTCGCATGATCACCAACTGGCAGATATTGGTCGGACTTGCCATCTACGTGGTGGGTTGGCTATCTTGGATGGCTGTACTGTCTCGACTAGAGCTATCTTTTGTCTACCCCTTTACCAGCCTGAACTATGTTTTGGTGTCGCTCCTCTCGTGGGCTATACTTGGTGAAACTGTTTCGCCGGTACGAATCCTGGGGATAACAGTCATATGCTTAGGGGTGTTCATTGCTTCTCGTGGATAGGAGGTCTTCCACATCCCTAACCTGGACAAGCCAGAACCAACAGGCTTTTTGTCACGAATTACACGAATTTTCACCAATTTTTTTCTTTTTCGTGCTAATTCGTGAAACCCGTCCTGAGCCTGGTCGAAGGGTTCGTGGCAGATAAGAAGTGCATTCCGAGATTCTTGCTCATTGTGCAAGAATTTGGTCGATAAGGTACTAATGTTGATGTTATGGTAGGCGGGCAATTCTTGCCCCTTACGACGGCTACATTCCTGCATGCCGATTTCGCTACCTCGTCTCGGGCAGTGTGTCCATGCGAAGCCTGATGCCTGGCTGGACGTTCGGGTTCTGGCGCTGGCTGGAGATTTTTCTGCATCCCTATATGGGGAGTCTGGCCATGTTCGCAAGAATTGTTCTCGTACGCACTGGCTCAATGTCAGATCAGACAAATCGCCCAGACTGTTCCCTCCAGGAAGAGGTGAGATGACATGACTCACGGGTACTCTGAGCGCGCAGAACGCGAAATAGCTCACGGGAAGCTGTTGGCAACAGCAGATACAGAAACTGTTTGGGGGTGGGGAACGCCAGCGGGACGCAGACGTGCCAGGCGAAGGGCAAGCTTAGTGGCGACGGCTGCCAAGCTTGGCCCCGGAGTCCAGGCTTTGGAGGTGGGCTGCGGAACAGGGATATTCACAGAATTGTTTGTCCAAACCGGTGCAGCTATCGTTGCAGTGGATATCTCGCCTGAGTTGCTTGAAAAAGCCAAGGCGCGTGGTCTTCCTACAGACCGAGTGCAGTTCTTGTGCCGGCGTTTCGAGGAGTGTGATCTGTACGGCTCCTTCGACGCCGTTGTGGGGTCGTCTGTGTTACACCATCTGGAAATCAGGCCCGCCCTCGCTACGATCCATAGATTGCTCAAACCAGGTGGCACTATGGCCTTTGCTGAACCCAACATGCTTAACCCTCAAGTCTTCGCGGAGCGTACCTTTCTACGGAGATGGTTGACGTACGTATCGCCTGATGAAACAGCATTTATTCGATGGTTGCTTCAGAAGCTTCTTTGGCAGATTGGCTTTGACGAGATAAGGATATCTCCTTTCGACTGGCTGCACCCACTCACGCCCGAGGCTCTTGTTCGCTTGGTGAGTTCATGGGGATGCTCACTGGAAAGAATACCTGGGTTGAAGGAGTTTGCGGGCTCACTGCTTATCCGGTGCAGACGCCCAGTGCAGGCTTGATGAACCAAGTTAGAAAACGTTGATGCCCTCTGGTGCTGCCCTATTGGTTTTCGCTATTGTGCATCCGATGAGACGAGGTTCCGGCAGCCTGATTCTGGTGGATATGGCCGACCGGCTGTAGACCTGGTGCACTTCGTCGCCGAATACACGGGCTTCGAAGGGTGGATCGTGTGGGATATCACCAAGCCCAACGGTCAGCCGCGCCGATGCCTGGACTCCGGTCGCGCCGAGCGGGAGTTTGGGTTCAAAGCGAAGACGGATTTCAAAGAGGGCTTGAGAAGAACCATAGATTGGTATAAGGCTCATAGGTGATATGGTCAGATTGCCACGCCGTCGAGTTATCCAGCCCACAAGTGACGACGATCCCCTGCCCTACTACTATTTTCCCCTGACAGGCTGGGCATATCGGGGTCGTCTTGAGATGGCTGTTTCACTGTTGGGCGACAGAGAACTCGACAATCTTCTGGAGATTGGCTACGGCAGTGGGATCTTCCTGCCTGAACTATCGCACCATTGCCGTCAACTGATCGCTATGGATATTCACGGTCAGGGTGCCAATATCCGGGCGATGCTACAGCATGAGAGGGTTCAGGCCGAGCTCGTGGATGGTAGTGTCACTGCTATGCAATTTGCGGATGGAGCGTTTGATGCTGTGGTTTGCCTAAGTGTATTGGAGCACTTACAGTCGCCGGATTTGAAGTGTGCCTTGGCGGAGATTCGTCGAGTGACGAGAGAAGAGGGTACTGTCATTTTGGGGTATCCTGTGCGCAACATGATGATGGACGCTTTCTTCCGTGTAGTTGGCTATGTCCCCAAGGACATCCATCCGTCCGGCCATCGTGACATCTGGAATGCGACAACCGAAGTGCTGACGATCAGGCGTGTGCTTCGCCTTCCTCGCTTTTTACCAAAGGATATGGGCTTCTATGTTGCATGTGAGTGTGTCAGAGAAGCAAGACAAACCGACTAGTCTGTCCACGAGAACGTACTTGCTGGTCTTTCTCCTGCTTACCGTTGCGGTTGTCCTCAGGTTCTACGACGTCACGGATAGAGGGCTGTTTCAGAGTGATGAGGGGTACTATCTGCTGGCGGCCAGGACCGAGAGAGCAGCCCTCGATTGGGCGGTCAAACGTGGGCTTGGTCTGACCGATGAATCTATACGTGAGGCCTTGCTACGAGACGGAGGCACGAATCCAACCGCTGCCAAGCCGGGATACCACGGTCTGATGGTTGTGACTTCGATTTTAGTTGGGATGCAGGATTACACTGGGCTGGCTGTCTCAGCCGTATCTGGAGCACTGACTATCGTAGTAGTCTTCTGCATCGGAAAGATGCTATACGACGACCTGACGGGCCTGACTGCGGCTGCATTCCTGGCTGTATCAAACTACCACGTCACCTTCTCCCGCTCAGGTTTGCCCGGCACTACTTCCGTCTTCTTTGTCATGCTGGGCTTCCTGTTCTACCTGCAAAGCACGAGGCAGGCACGGCTCGCCAACCGTTGGTTGTTCCTGGCTGGGTTCAACATTGGCTATGCTTTCACCTGCCATTACAATCTCTTCTACGTGCCGCTGGTTTTTGGCGTTTTCGAGTTGGTCCACTGCTGCAAAGCCAGAGCCCTGAGTTCGTCGAAGGACAGGGAACGTGCGGTGAAGGTAAGGCGGCTCTTCCTTTTTAGCTTGTCTATGCTCTGTCCGCTGCTGTTTTTTGAGGCTATTTACAGGCCAGCCAAGATGCTAATCTACGCCCTGGGTATGGGAGACATCCTGGCCCAGACGGCTTTCGGGCAGTTTTTCAGCTATTTTGAGCAAATCTGGCATCAGATAGGCCCGGTAGCCCAGAGCGGAGCAGTAGCTAGAGATTTGCTATTCTACCCCAAGCTGGTTGTTTACTTTGATGGCTATTTGGTTCTCCTGTTGTTCCTGATAGGCCTGGTAGTCAGTCTAAGAAACCACCGGGAGAGCTCGCCAGGGGAGCAAATCGCCCTGAGCTTATTCTTCGTTGCTGTCCTGTTTTGGACACTGGTTTCACCCTTGCAGTTTGGCCGGGCGTTCTTGTTGGTTACGCCGTTGCTGGCCCTCTTTTCCGCCAGGGGTGCGGTTTGGTTGGCGGGCAGGAAGCGGGCCCTGGCACTGGGCCTGGCGGTGCTGGTTATGGGCTATGGCATGTACCACGCCCTGCCGACGCTGCACATGAGGTCGGGTTACAGGGAGGCCATCGCCTACATGCAGGCCCACCAAGGGGTAAAACACATCAGTTCAGTGGTGACCGTTTCGCGTACCTACGTGGGCGTTTGGAATGCTCAACACCTGGTGCCGCTGGCGGAGGCGCAAGAACTCTATGATCAGGGCTTCAGGTATCTCCTTTTGGATCAAGATAGGTACATCTCTCGGGGCGAACTGGTTGAGAGAGCTGGATCACTGGAGCCGGTGTTCGAGACAGCGCACAGCACCGATGCTTTCTTGTACGAGGATTTTACCGACGAGATACGGGATCGGATCAGGCGTGAGCCAAAGGTATTGAGGGTGTATGAGCTTGCGCCCCTGTTGTACTGAATCGTCAGGGGGCTGTTGAAGAGGAAAAGGTATGAAGCTGTCCATTGTGATTCCAGTGTACAATGAAAGTCGCCACATCGAAGAAGTGATCGCGCGGGTGAAGGCGGTGGCTCTCCCGACTGGCATCGAGCGCGAGATCATTATCGTGGACGACGGCTCCACCAACGGCACGAGCGATATCCTGACGCGTTACGCGGACGACGACACTGTCATCATCCGTTCCTTGCTACGCAACCACGGTAAGGGCATAGCGACACGAGTGGGCATCCAGCACGCCAACGGAGATATTATTCTCGTCCAGGACGGTGACCTGGAGTACGATCCCAACGACTACCCGGCGCTGATTCAACCCATCCTGGCGGGTGGGGCGGCAGTGGTCTACGGTTCCCGTTTCAGCTCTGGAGGCAGGCCAGAGAGTATGAGCGTTGCCAACTGGCTTGCTAACAAGATACTGATGCTGACCGTCAATCTTCTCTTTGGAGTGAGGATCACCGATGAGGCGACGGCCTACAAAGTCTTCCGGGCAGACGTCATCAAAGGGATTTCCCTGGAGGCCAGGCGCTTCGAGCTCTGCCCGGAGGTGACGGCCAAGGTGCTGAAAAGAGGGCATAGGATACACGAGGTACCCATCCACTACAGAGCTCGCTCCTATGACGAGGGGAAGAAGATCACCTGGCGGGATGGGTTTGTGGCCCTATGGACGCTGGTCAAATATCGGTTTGTGGATTGAGCGTTTCTCACCTAGCATAGTAGGATGCAGACAAACACGGACGAACACGGATGAAAACGAGATCGCTCTTATTAGAAAGGTTGCAAAATACTCGGATAAAAAAGGGGACGTTATGAGATGTAAAGGGCTGAACGCTATTGGCACTTCCATACGCAAAGATAAGTCAGTTAGATGGCTGTTGATAATATTGCTAATAGCTGTCACACTGCGTCTGTTAGTATTAGGCGGTATTTGGCCGGATCGGCAGAAGATTCTCCAACCCGATTCCGGCGGCTATGATCGTTTAGGTTTCAATCTTGCGAAGCATCATACCTTTTCTGGCTCAGAACGTGCGCCATTTGAGCCGGATGTTTCCAGAACACCGGGCTATCCCCTTTTTCTCGCGATTGCATATATCATCTTTGGGCACGCACAATTCATTGTTATTCTTGTTCAGGAGCTGTTAGGTGTCATCACGGTGTATGTAACCTATAGAATTGGTCGGGTGCTATTCAATCGAAACGTTGGCCTAATAGCTGCAGGCTTTATGGCCGTAGATGTTGGCCAAATACTTTATGCAAATCAATTGCTAACAGAGACTCTATTTACTTTATTGCTATCGCTCTCAATGTACTATTTGATAACGTCACTTAAAGAGAATAGAACGAGGGAAGGCATTCTAGCAGGGATCTTTCTCGGGCTGGCAACGTTATGCAGACCTGTGACTTTCTATTTGCCCGCCTTTCTAATACTAATCTTTGCATTGTGCCATAGAACCGATTGGCTTTCGAGCCTGCGGAGGTATTTAATCACAATAATATGCTTTGTGGCGATGCTAAGTCCTTGGCTAGGCCGAAATTACTATTTGTTTGGCGAGCTTCAGTTATCTTCCAATCAAGGAATCACCTTACTCTTTTACAATACAGCCTATTTGAGGGCTAAAACTAAGAGCATAACTTTTGAGGAAGCTCAGAGTGAGATTCGCCGCGAGGTACAGAGTGAGCTCAGGGATCAGGATGTTAATCCCCTGAGGAAATCTGCAATTTACCAAAGGCGGGCTTTAGATGAGATATTGCAACATCCTTTCGATTATGCATTTGTTCACTCCCGTGGAATTATCTTTCAACTGTTCTTTCCTGACGCGACAGTGGTCGCCAATATGCTAGAACTTCCCACCCAAACCGGTATTTTCGCTGACTTTCTTACGAAAGGGATAAAGGCAAACTTGGAAGCCATCCAGAATTACTGTAGCATGTTTCCAGTTGAGGTTGTTCTTATCTTGTGGATAGTGGTTTTGCTACAAATGGGCACATTGGCAATCAGTTATTTATTGGCTATCTATGGTGTACTGATTGCCTTAAAAGCAAGGCAACTACTTGCGGTCTCCACGCTGGGCCTTGTTGCTATTTACTTATTGCTTGCGGTTGGGCCAGTCGCCAGCTATGGCCGCTATCGCTTGCCTAGTATGCCATATATTTATCTCCTGGCCGCACTCGGTCTCTGGAAAGCATCCCGTAGCAAGCTGCTTCGTAGACAGGTAAAGTGAACTGCTTCTTTGCGTGAGTAAGCTATTACGCCATGTTGAGTGGTATATGATGACAGCCTATCTAGCCACCGGCGGGGCAGTCTTCATCAACTCTAACATCGTCGCCGAGTTGGTGCGGCGAAGGGAGCGAGCTGGCGAGGACATGGACTATGTGCTGCACCAGGGGGGCTGAGGTGCCGCAGGAAAGGTCTTTGAGGCCACTTGCGGAAAGCGGTATAATCTGCTAGAATTAGGTGGGGTTTGAAGAAGGATTGGCAAGGGCAGTAGAATGGTATAAGAGCCATCCATAGGGGGAGGGATATGTCCAGACAAAGCGGGGTTATCTCACCATCAACAACCGCGACAGCTTTGGCAGAATTGATAGGCCGCTTGACTATCGAGGGAAAAAGAAAACTGGCTAAGGTCATAGACTGGAACGAGTTCCAGCGACTGCGCAAAAGCGAAAGGCTCATCGGCGATCCAAAGGTTTATGTAGGCACTACAAGAGATGGGCTAAGCCTGGAGTTGCCGATGGGATGTGTTCGCCCCTTCATCCAGGCTTTGCCGGCTAGTTTATCCGTCGGAAGCGTGGAAATCTTCGCCCAGGACAGCAACGGTTCAAGGGAATACTCTCTGGCCGCCAGCAAGCTGGAGGCGTGGTTGGGAAGCCATGCCAATGTCTTGCAGGAAGGTTCGATCATGATCGAACTGGGGCCTCATACCCTGACCTCAGGCGGCGGGGGATGCTTATCGCTGGCACTGGAAAACGCTTCTAGTTCCACGCTGCGAGAGATAGCCAGGAAAGCTCTAAGGCTTTGCGGCTTCGACCACAAATTCAAAAGGGGTAAATTCTCCGCCCTGGTCTGGAAAGACCAACTTGAGGTAAGCGAGTGAAGAAAATCGTTAAGAGCACCATCAGCTTCTACCGGTTATTAATCGAGCATAGTCAAAGAGAGTATGAACCTTCGCCTGAGCACATTCTCAAGAGGATGCTCAAGCCCCTCTGCCGCAATTTCTCAGAGATCATGGAGAAGGGTACAAAGAACAACGCATGGGAGGTCATTGAGACCTTCGCACGGGAGTGTAAGAAAGCGGCACTTGAATGAGAAGGGTCAAGGTCGTGCGGATCATCGCCAGGCTCAACATCGGTGGACCGGCCATCCATACCATACTGCTCACCGCCGGATTGAACGACCAGCGATTCGAATCCATGCTGGTGACGGGAGTGGAGGGTAAGTACGAAGGGAACATGCTCGACCTGGCGGCTGCCAAAGGGGTCGAACCCATCATCATACCTCAACTGAGGCGCAACGTTGACCCTCTAGGCAGTCTCATCACCCTGTTCAAACTCTACCGCCTGATGCGCCGCGAGAGACCCCACATCGTCCACACCCACACGGCAACAGCAGGCTTGCTGGGCCGTCTGGCGGCCAAATTGGCGGGAGTGCCCGTTATTCTACACACTTTCCATGGACACGTCTTGCACGGCTATTTCGGGCCCCTCCAGAGCAAGGCTCTGGTGTGGATGGAACGCCTCCTTGCTCGCCTGAGCGACCGCATCGTCACCGTGAGCGAGGGGCAGAGACAGGAATTAGCCGCATACGGCATCGCGCCCCTGGAGAAGATTACGGTCGTCCCCCTGGGCTTTGAGTTGGAGGAACTGCTGGCTTGTGAATCCCACCACGGCGAACTGCGCCGCGAGCTAGGCTTAGCTGATGGAAATAAGCTCGTTGGCATCGTCGCTCGCCTGGTTCCTATCAAGAACCACCATCTCTTCCTCCAGGCAGCCCAGGTGGTGGCAGAGGCTGTGCCCCAGGCCAGGTTCCTGGTGGTGGGTGATGGGGAGTTGAGAGAAGAGTTAGAGGTTTATGCTCGCGACTTGGGACTGGATGAGAAAGCCTTCTTCACCGGTTGGCGGCGAGACTTGCCTCGCCTCTACGCTGATCTGGACGTGGTGGCCCTCACCTCCATCAACGAGGGAACGCCTGTTTCCCTCATCGAAGCCCTGGCCGCAGGAGTGCCGGTGGTGGCCACGGCGGTGGGCGGCGTACCCGACGTGGTCGTTGATGGAGAGACCGGATGTTTAGTGGAAGCAGGGGACGTGAAGGGGCTGGCCGAGGCCATCATCGAGCTGCTCAGGAATCCGGAAAGGGCAAAGGAGATGGGGAGCGCCGGTCGGGAAGCTGTCTATCCCAGGTTCGCCGCCCAGACCCTGATCGCCAACGTCGAGGGGCTTTACGCCGAGTTGCTGAGGTAGAGTGTATGAAAAGAATATCGTCGGAGGAGTTCGAAGCAGAGCTCTCCAAAATAATTGATTCGCTAAAAGCATATAAACCTCAAAGGGTGATCCTTTTCGGGTCTTTTTCCAGAGGAGATTATAATGCCTTGAGCGATGTGGATCTGTTAATAGTCAAGGAGACCGAGAGAAATTTCATTGACAGAATTGGTGACATCTTGGCAATATGCGATTATGAAATCCCCATAGAACCTTTAGTTTACACCCCAGAAGAGTTAGAGCGGATGCGGGGAAATGGAAACTCCTTTGTGCAAACCGTATTGGAGGAAGGGATCGTTGTATATGAACAACAATAGACGAGAAGCCAGGAGATGGTTTGATCAGGGTAAGCATGACCACGAAGCAGCTAAAGTGAACAAGAGAGAGGGATTCTATGAGGTTGCTTGCTTCCTCTGTCAACAATCGGCTGAGAAAGTACTGAAATCTTTCCTTTACCACCAAGGCGAGAGGCCGGTAATAGGCCACTCCACATATCTATTAGCTAAAAGGTGTCGAGCCTACGAAAGCGAGTTCGCATCAGTTCTTGACCTTTGCAAGAGCCTGGATCAATATTATATTCCCACCAGATACCCCAACAGCCTCCCCGGCGGCATACCTCATGAGGTGTTCACGAAAGAGGATGCTCGAAGGGCACTCGAAGGCTTGAGACAGATCATCGCGTTGGTGTCTAGTTTTCTCGATTTCGATGAGGAGCCGAAGCTTGAGGCTGGCAGAGAGGAGACAGAAAAATGAGAATCCTCGTCACCGGCGGGGCAGGCTACATCGGCTCGCACCTGGCGGACGCCCTGATGGCCCAGGGCCACGAGGTCCACGTGGTTGATAACCTCTCCACAGGGAAGATAGATAACATCCGCCATCACCTGGGGAACGAGCGCTTTCACTTTGTCAACGACAGTATCCTCAACGAGACTTTGATGGACCGGATCATAAGTCGGGTGGACCTGATCTATCACCTGGCGGCTGTGGTGGGGGTCAAGCACGTCATTGATAATCCTCTACGGGGCATTTTGACCAATGTGCGAGGCGCCGAAACTGTACTGGAACTGGCATATAAATACTGGCGGAAAGTAGTCATTGCTTCCAGCTCTGAGGTCTACGGCAAATCAGAGAAAGCTCCCCTGGCCGAAGAGGACGACAGCATCCTGGGCCCCACAGCCGTAGGCCGTTGGTCCTATGCTCTGGCCAAAGCCATTGACGAGCACCTGGCCTTCATCTACCATGACAATGGATTGCCGGTCAGCATCGTCCGCTATTTCAACTCCTATGGCCCTCGCCTCGATCCCAGAGGTTATGGCAGCGTCGTGGCCAAATTCATCAACCAGGCCCTGGCGGGCAAGCCTCTGACGGTGTTCAGCGACGGGCAGCAAACCCGCTGTTTCACTTACATTGATGACACCGTCAAGGGCTCCATTTTGGCGGCAACCCTGAGAGAAGCCGAGGGGCAAAGCTTCAACATCGGCAATGACCGGGAAACTACCATCTTGGAACTGGCTCAGTTGATCAAGAAACTGGTCGGTTCGACTTCGGAGATCGTTCGCATACCCTATGCGGAGGCTTACAACACTAACTTTGAGGAGACACGTCGCCGGGTGCCGGGTGTGAGAAAGGCCGAAAGAGTGCTGGGTTTTAGAGCCGAGGTGCCTTTGGAAGAGGGTCTCAGAAGAACCATTGATTGGTTCCGGGATGAACATATTAGAGATTAGAGATTAGAGATTGGAGATTGGAGATGACAAAGCTAGGCGTTTTCTGTGAAAAGCTTATAGAAGCTGGTTGGTTGGCAGCCGTCATCGTGACGCCCCTTTTCTTCAACGTCTTCTCCGACCGCACTTTCGAGCCCGATAAGCTTACCCTACTGCGCTCTATCGCCCTGGTTATGGCCGTCGCCTGGGTTATAAAAGTGCTGGAAGCTGGAAGCGGCATTCAACTCCAAACTCCAAACTCCAAACTCCAAACTCCATTAGTTCTCCCCACGCTGTTCCTGGTGACGGTGTACATACTGGCTACCCTTGCCTCTGTGACCCCCCGCGCTAGCCTCTGGGGCTCTTACCAACGCTTGCAGGGTACCTACAGCACCTTCTCGTACATTGTGGTCTTCTTTCTGGCCTTGCAGGGCCTGCGCACTCGCGAGCAGATCGAACGGTTGGTTACCACTGCCATCCTGGCCAGCTTGCCCGTCTCCCTGTATGGAATCCTGCAGCATTATGGCCGAGATCCTTTGCCCTGGGCATCCTCTGTCACGAGCAGTGTAGCCTCCAACATGGGCAACGCCATCTTCGTGGGCGCCTATCTGATCATGGTCGTTCCCCTCACCCTGGCTCGCGTTGTTGAGTCCTTCTCCGCCATTTTGGCCGATGAAGGCGGAAGGGCTCGCGAAGGCGTTATCTCCGATGTGATTCTAGCGACCTGCTACGTTTTCATTCTGGCTGCTCAGTTGATCTGCATCTTGTTCAGCCGGAGCCGCGGTCCTATGCTGGGGTTGCTGGCGGGGCTCTTCAGCTTTGTGCTCCTGGTACTGACTCGATTGCGCCGGCGGGCAGAGGATCAGACCTCGACCAAGCTCAGCGATGGAGGCAAGGCCATCGCTACAGTGATCCTCGGCGACCTGATCGGATTTCTAGTAGGCATGGCAGGTGGTGCCCTCCTGGGCAAAATCGGCTTCCTTGGCGGTGCTCCCGACAGGACGCTTCTATCCGCCATTGGATTCTTTGTGGGGATAGCGAGCGGGGTGGTCTGTATCGGATTCCTGGTTATCTTGCGCAAGGGATGGAAATGGCTCTGGCTGTCCTGGATCATCCAGGCCCTTGTCCTGGTCGCCTTCTTTATAGTTTTCAATTTGCCTGGCTCTCCTATAACATCGTGGCGAGAATTGCCCTACATCGGCCGGTTGGGACGTGTCTTTGAGACCGAAACCGGCACTGGCCTGGTACGAGTGCTCATCTGGGAAGGGGTCGTAGAAATGATGACACCCCACGAGCCTATTCAGTACCCCTCCGGTCAACCCGACAGGTTGAACCTCTTGCGGCCCCTCATAGGCTATGGGCCGGAGTCAATGTTCGTGGCCTACAATCGCTTCTATCCTCCAGACCTGGCTCACAGCGAGGACCGTAAGGCCTCCCCCGACCGTTCCCATAATGAGACCTTTGATGCGCTGGTGATCACGGGCCTGGCGGGCTTCGTAGCCTACATCTTGCTCTTTGGCAGTGCATTCTATTATGGCTACAAGTGGCTGGGGTTGATCGAGAGCTCCAGGCAGCGCAATGTCTTCATCGGTCTATTCCTTGGGGGCGGTCTGGCCGCGGCCCTTTTCCTCTGGCTCTGGAAAGGGGCAGCGTTCGTGGGCGTGGGCTTGCCGTTAGGTATTGCCCTCGGCCTGGTCGTATACCTGATCGTGTCCGCAATTGTGTTCTATGGACGGCCCAATACCCAATCTCCAATCTCCAATCTCCAACCTCCAACCTCCAATCTCCAACTTCCAACTTCCAACCTCCAATTCCTACTCATCGCCCTAGTATCAGCCTTGCTGGCTCATCTCGTTGAGATCAACCTTGGTATCGCCATCGCAGCCACACGAACCTATTTCTGGGTTTATGCAGCGTTGATGGTCGCCACAGGCCACTATCTGGTGCGAGCACCCGCTTCTCCCCAGGCAACCGAAGCGCCCCTCCCCCTTCATCCCCCCCAAATTGGGGGGGAAAGAGGGGGGGCAAAGCAAACTCGCAGGAAACGCCGCAAGAGCCGGCAGAGCCAAGACCGGGGCCCCAGCAAGTCATCTTCGCCAGAGATCCAGGTGCGAACCTCCAATCTCCAACCCTTCGGCCAGGACTTCGGCGAGCTCAGTCGAGCCGCTCAGGGCAGGCCTCTAACCTCTAACCTCCAGGTTATCACCTACTCTTTGCTAGTGGGCCTTATCCTGGCAACCATGGGATTTAACTACCTCACCCCTCAATTCGACATCGCCGCTAAGGGCTACAGCTTGGTCTGGTTACTCGCTCTCACCTGGCTTCTGAGCGGCGCTATAGTCGTGGCCCTGATAAGCAGACAGACACAATTTAGACGTGGTAATTGGCCTTTGGCTCCCTTACTTTATGCCCTTATCTCCCTGGGGTGTTTCCTCACCTTTTTCGTCGTTCGCACTCGTCAGATACGCAGCGTAATCACCGTGGCATCCCTGAATGACTTGCTAAAGCAAGCCAGTGCCGTAGCCAATGGCCTGGTGCTCTATTACGTCTTTGTTCTACTCCTCCTCGTAGCCATCGCAGGTGCGTTATTGTACAAGAGACCATTGCCCCCCAGCTTCTGGCGACGCCGCTACGGGTGGCTTTACCCCATTCTGGTGGTCGGAGTCGTAGTCTTGGTCTTCACGACCAACATCAACGTCATCAGGGCCGATGTCGTCTACAAGCATGCCAAATCCTACCTTTCCGCGGGCCAATATGATGCCAGCATCGCCCTCTACCAGCAGGCCGTAAACCTTGCTCCCAATGAGGACTACTACTACCTCTTCCTGGGCTCGGCCCTGTTGGAAAAGGCCAAGCAGGCGCCAGAGGGACTAGCCACGCTACCGGAAGACATCAGCGCTGCCAGGGCGCTGTCGCTCACACCACAGCAGATTGCCAGTCTGGGCCGCGAAGACCTGCTGATCATCGGCCAGGCAGTGCTGGTTGAGGCGCGGCGGCTCAACCCGCTCAACACCGACCACAGCGCTAACCTGGCCCGCCTCATTCGTACCTGGGGTCAGATTGTTTCCGACCCGGCCCAGCGGGCTGAGAAGTTGAGTCAAGCTTTAGAGTATTACCGTCAAGCGACCAACCTCAGCCCTCAAAACGCTCAGCTCTTCAATGAATGGGCACAGGTTTACTACATCTTGGGCGATCAGGAGAAGGCCCTGGAGAAGTATCAACATTCTTTGAGCGTGGATAACGAGTATCACGAGACTTATCTCCTCCTGGGCGATCTATACCTGAACATGAAGGAGCTGAACAAGGCTGCCGACGCCTACTCCAGGGTCTTAGAGCTAAATACCGGAATAGTACAGGCTCATAGCTCCCTGGGTTACATCTACTCGCAGCAAGGGAAGCCCCTGGAGGCCGTGGAGGAGAACCTCAAGGTGCTGGAGTTAGTCCCCAACGATTACGCCAGCCACAAGAACTTGGTCCTTCTCTATCAACAATTGGGACGAACAGATGAGGCTGTGGCAGAAGCTCAAATCGCCCTGGGGTTGGCCCCGGAGGGGGACAAAGCCAGCCTGGAGGCCCTCCTCGCCCAGTTGAGGCCAGGACAGCCCTTCGGCCCCGCTCAGGACAAGCCCATTACCAGTTCAGATGAAGAGTTGGTCCAGACCTATCTCGCCGAAGGCCAAACCTATTTGAACGAGAAGGACTTCGAACGGGCGGAGGAGGTTTACGCCAAGGCTCTGGAACTGAATCCTGACATAATACAGGCCCACAGCGCTCTAGGCTACATTTATGCCCTGCAGGGCAAGTTTCAGGAGGCGCTGGAAGAGAACCTCAAGGTACTGGAGTTAGCGCCTAACGACTACGCCACCCACAAGAACCTGGCCATGATCTACCAGCAGTTGGGGCGCATCGAAGAGGCTATGGCCGAGGCCGAGACCGCTTTGGAGTTAGCCCCAGAGAGCGACAGGCCAGCACTGGAAGCTTTCATCGCCCAGTTACGACAACAGACCAGTCCTTAGCTAGTGCTCTTTCCCAAAAGTTCTCAGGGTAAACTTGCTTGTTGATCCGAAGACACAGATGCGTTGTCATTCTGAGCCGAAGCGTAGCGGAGGCGAAGAACCTCGTTCCTTGCATAGCGAAACGATAGCCTAACAAAAACGAGATTCCCTTCGACTGGGCTCAGGGCAGGCCTCGTCGCTTCGCCCCTCAGAATGACGTGCCTTCGAGGCTTTACCCTGAAAACTTATGAAATGCACCTCTAGTAGTTCCAGGCCAATGAGACCAGGGGCCATCAGACCAAGGACGACCAGACCCAAGACCATCAGACCAAGAGGACTAATATGACTAACTACATGCTCATCCTTGTCACCGCCCTGCTCTTCGCTGTTGGCGTCACCCCCCTCGCCAGGCGACTTGCTCCACGCCTGGGGGTAATGGATCAGCCCAGCACCCGCAAGATTCATACCAAGGCCATGCCCCGCCTGGGGGGGGCAGCCATCTACCTGGCCTTCATCCTGGCCCTCCTGCTCTTCGGCGACCGCTCCTACGTCTCCCAGGGAGCGAGCATCCTCTTGGGGGCTACCCTGGTCTCTTTTTGCGGTGCCTGGGATGACCGCTGGGGGATGCGCCCCCTGCTCAAACTGGGGATAGGCCAGCCCCTGGCCGCGCTGATTCTCGTTGCCTCAGGCATCAGAGTCAATTTTCTACCCCACTCCATCCTCAACATCCTGGTGACGATGGTCTGGGTGGTGGGGATCACCAGCGCACTGAATCTGCTGGACAACATGGATGGGCTCTCCGCTGGCGTGGCCACTGTTGCTTCCGCCTTCTTCCTCCTGCTGGCGGCTATGAGCGGGCAGTATCTGGTGGGCAGCCTGGCAGCGGCCCTTCTTGGAGCTTGTCTGGGTTTCCTGCTCTATAACTTCAACCCTGCCAGTATCTTCATGGGGGATACGGGAAGCCTCTTCATCGGCTTCGTCCTGGCCGCAGTGGGAATCAAACTGCGCTTCCCTGGAAGGATGGACGTCGTCACCTGGATGATTCCGGTGCTCGTCCTGGGAGTACCTATCTTCGACACCACGCTGGTAGTGGTCTCCCGCCTGCGCCAGGGTCTCAACCCCACCACCCACCCAGGCAAGGATCACTTCTCCCATCGGCTGGTAGCCATGGGTTTAAGTCAGCGGGAAGCAGTGATGGCTATCTATCTGATCTGCGGGGCATTGGGCATGTTGGCTGTCTTCCTGACCCAGGCCAGCATTGTGGAAGGATACGCTATCGGAGCCATAGCGCTTCTCGTGGGTCTGTTTGGGCTGTGGAGACTGGGGCGGGTTAAAGGTTATGAGTTATGAGTAATGAGTGATGAGGAACGGGCAATAAGTAACGAGGAAGTGCAAACTCGTTACTCGTTGACTCATTACCTCGTTCACACGAAAGGAATCATGGGATTTGGAGAACATTCCTCGACACATAGGCATTGTCATGGACGGCAACGGGCGCTGGGCCAAACAACGGAAGTTGCCGCGTTTGCTGGGACATCGAGCAGGTACAGAGAACACTCACCGGGTGCTCAGGGCTTGCAGGGAGTTTGGGATCGAAATCGTGACCCTCTACGGTTTCTCCACGGAGAATTGGCGGCGACCGAAGGGCGAGGTGAACGGGTTGTTTGGCATTTTCGAGGACGCTATTGACCGGGAGGTGCCGGAACTACACCGAAATGGCGTTCGCCTGCGCCATCTAGGCCGCACGGATAGGTTGCCGGAGAGATTGATCCAAAAGATAAATAGCGCGATGGAGCTGACCAAA
>Ga0265595_1001187_pt1 | contig 20885 bp, 21 predicted proteins | sample saktaG_15_FD_190148 | JGI IMG/M metagenome (GOLD analysis project Ga0265595, IMG submission 190148) | Saline water microbial communities from Sakinaw Lake, British Columbia, Canada - sak_2013_06_06_50m | ecosystem: Environmental > Aquatic > Non-marine Saline and Alkaline > Saline ... | reverse complement strand
ATCTGAATGTCCGTGGGCGCAATTTTATGACCAACAAAGTCCCATCCGGCGCCTACCGCGGATTCGGTGCCCCGCAGACGATTTTCGGGACGGAAATGCTAATGCACAATATTGCCGAAAAACTGGATCTCGATCCGCTGAACTATAAAATGCGGCATATGCTGAAACGCGGCGACGCTACCTGCACCGGCGGACAGATTCGCGATATTGTCAAACTGCCGGAAATTATTGATAAAGTAATCGCTATGTCCGATTACCGGAAAAAATACAAATCCGGCGAAAAGTACAGTGGTGTCGGCATTTCACTCTTTCTGCACGGCTGTGGATTTACCGGCAATGGCGAGCAGATGATCAAAGGCAAAATCATTCTGAAAAAAAGCGGTGAAACTGTCATTCTGAAAGTTTCCAGCACGGAGATGGGGCAGGGTGCTGAAACTGTTTTGCGTAAGATTGTCGCCTACTCGCTGGATATTTCATTGGAACAGGTAAAGTATGAATCGGTGGACACGGGATTGATTCCCGATTCCGGGCCTACTGTAGCGTCCCGGACAACGATGATCGTTGGCGGGTTACTGCGGCAGGCCAGCCTGGAATTGAAAGATCGCTGGGATGCAGCGGAGGACGTGGAAGTGTCAAAAAGTTACAAACATCCCGATTTTCTGGAGTGGGATAATGATACATTTAAGGGCGACGCTTACCCGGTTTATTCCTGGGGTGCCAACGTGGTGGAAGTGGCAATCGATCCGGTGACGTATGAAATTGATGTGAAAAAGATTTGGGCCGTTTATGACGTTGGAATGCCCATTGATGAAACAACTCTAATCGGGCAAATGCAGGGCGGTATCGCCCAGGGTATCGGCTGGGCAACGATTGAGGTCATGGAGACCGACCATGGAAGATTGCTCCAGAAAAATCTGACGGATTATAAAGTTCCGACCTCAATGGATGCACCGCCCATCGACTGTGAATTTATCAGTCAACCCTACGAATTCGGACCTTTCGGTGCGAAATGTGCCGGGGAATTACCTTTTGTGGGTGCTCCGCCGGCAGCGGCTGCTGCGGTTTCTCATGCGCTGAAAATTCCGATTACGTCGATTCCTCTGACACCGGAAAATTTGATGGAGATGGACAGCCATGAAAATTGAATTTATTTTGAACAATGAGCCGCAAACGATAGATGTCCATCCCGCGCGGCGATTATTAGATATACTACGTGAAGATTTTAAACTAACCAGTGTCAAAGAAGGTTGTGGTGAGGGCGAATGCGGCGCCTGTGTGGTGTTGATGAACGGTAAAGCGGTCAATTCCTGCCTGGTTCCCGCCGGCAATATTGTCGGAAAATCGATAGTGACGCTGGAATCTTTTAAAGAGACAAAACGCTATCAAATGATCGAAAGTTGTTTTTTGGAAGCCGGTTCTGTCCAATGCGGATTTTGCACACCAGGGATCGTGATGGCGACGGAATCACTGCTTAGTGAAAATCCTCATCCCACGGACAAAGAAATCAAAGAAGCACTTTCGGGTAATCTCTGCCGATGTACCGGTTATAATATGATTTTTAAAGGTATTCATCTGGCAGCAGAAAGGGGACAGGGCTTATGGTAGACGGATTCCGACCAAAGACGCTACAGGAAGCGCTGGAAATTCGATTAAAAACCGACTGTCTGCCGATCGCCGGTGGGACCGACTTGATGGTTCAGAAGGCCCGGGGTTTTGCCCTGAAACCGGATTTTGACAAACCGCTGCTGTTTATCGGTTATCTGCCGGAATTGAATAAAATATCGATAGAAAAGGATCAGATTCATATTGGTGCCGGAGTGCTGTTGACGGATTTACTGAATAGCGATAAAATCCCGGAAATCTTCAAGGAAGCGGTTTGTCTCATGGCATCGCCGCCTTCCCGGAATCTTGCCTCTGTCGGCGGCAACATATGTAATGCTTCCCCGGCCGGAGACACGCTGCCCCATTTATATGCTGTTGATACGCAACTGGTTTTAAAGAGCGCCAAAGGAGAAAGAAAAGTACCGATTGACCAATTCATTACCGGCCCGAAGCGAACCGATTTAGTGAAGGATGAATTGCTGACGAAAATCATTATTCCGAACAGAATATTCGGAGTGAATTACTACCGGAAAGTCGGACAGCGTAAAGGTATGAGTCTGACCAAAGCGGCTTTTCAGGGCATGGCGGATATTGAGCAGGGTAAACTGACGGATGTTCGGATTGCGTTTGGTTCCGTGGCGCCGACAATTGTGAGATCACGGGAGATTGAAAAAACGATGATTGGAAAATCGGTGGAAGAGATTAAAGAAGAAATTCCGGAAATTCTGGCGAAATACGCGCCTTTAATTCGACCGATTGACGATGCTCGTTCGTCGGCTGCCTACCGGAAAAAGGTCTGTCTGCGGCTGTTGGAAGACTTTTTAAGAAAAATGAGTAAGGAGAAATAGAATGAGTGATTCAAAAAAAATAGTACAAATCGTTTTAGTGTTTGGTGGCCTGTGGGGCGCTTGTGAGGCGACATTGGGGTATTTATTGCACTTTCTACCCATCGGATTTTCCGGTATGATCATGTTTCCTATCGGGTTTTATTTTATGTTCAATGCCTTCAAGATAACGGGAAAACAGTCGGCGATTTTCTATACGGCACTGATTGCCGCCGGTATTAAAAGTATGGACATGCTTTTACCTGGAATGGCTGTTGTACGTGTAGTCAATCCGGCGGTATCCATTGTTCTGGAATCACTGGTTGTGTTTGCGTTTGCGCGATTTTACCAAGAGGAACGGATATTCTCAAAGTCTTTTACAATGGGATTGGGCTGGGTCTTGCTGTTTATTGGTGCTCAGGCGCTGGTGCTGAAACCGGCGGAAGGGCTGTACCTGATGCCTGTTTCTCAAATGCTGGCATTCATCGCAATGAATACGGTTGTCAGTGGATTGCTGATTGGAGCGTATTTAAAACGATCCATAATTCTGGATTGGCGACCCAATTTTCAGAAATTGTCATTCGTCCAGCCAGTAATGATTATCGCGTTGGCTGTTTTATGTGAAATTGGGAATTCACTGATATAAAAAATGAATTTATTGCATAAACTCATAGAATCAATCACGCCAATTCCAGTCCAGGAAGCGATTGTTGGCGTTTTTTCCACATTAGTAAAAACCGACACCGGATGCGGTATTGCAAGCACGATCAAGTATGGCAGTCCGCACCAGCGCATCAAAGATTCCGGTGATCTGGAAAAATACAATCTGCGGAAATTGGCCGAATTTGCGCTTTCAGAAAATCTTCTGGAAGCATCAGTGGGCATGGCAGCGATTAACAGCACTTTCGCAGTGGCTGACCGGCGTAACAGGAAGATCAACGCCAGTGACATTATTTTGGAGAAGGGGTGTGGCAAAACGTTGGGAATTATCGGCCATTTTCCCTTTCTGGAAAGACTTTCTGAGCAATTTGAAAAGGTCTATATTTTTGAGAAATATCCTCAAAAAGGTGATTTGGGCGAAGCGGATATTCCGGACTTCCTACCCAAAGCGGATATAGTGGCGCTCACCGGGACAGCCATCACAAACCATACTTTTGAGAATATTCTGAAACATATATCACCTGCTGCTTTTAAAATTATTCTCGGTCCATCAACGCCTTTATCACCGATGTTGTTTGACATGGGAATGGATGTGATTGCCGGAGCAGTAGTGCGGGATTTTAAACAAACCCGCCGACAGGTATTGCAAGCGACGCCCAGCCGCTATCTCGAAGGATTGGACTTTGCCACAATGTTCCGTGAGGATTATCAATGAAAAATATTTACGACGAACTGCTTGAACTGAATCGAGGGAATGCAGCCGGTGTACTGGTGACAGTAGTGAAAAAAACAGGATCTGGACCGGCGGATTCCGGGACGAAAATGTTGGTCTATCCCGATGGTTCGATTACCGGGACTGTCGGAGGCGGCAGCATCGAAAAACTGGCAATTGATAAAGCACAAACGGTGTTCAATATTCGGAATAATTGCCTTGAAGAATTTACAATGAACGAACCGGAAAGCGCCGGAATGCAAACGGGTATGCTCTGCGGTGGAACAGCGACCCTCTTTTTTGAATATTTCGCACCGCAACACCATATCTATATTTTTGGTGCCGGTCACGTGGGAAAGGCGCTGGCCTGTCACCTGAAAAACCTGGACTATTTTGTAACTGTAATTGATGACCGCAAGGACGTTCTCGAAAATCTGGAGAACGCGAATGGAAAAATACTCGGTCCATTCGAACTGGCTTTGGAAAATCATTCAGTGGCAGAAAACGCCTATTTTGTAATTGCTACTTATCAGCATAAATATGACGGGTTGGTGCTGAATCGCATTTATAAATCCCATTGGAATCCGAAATATATTGGAATGGTGTCCTCTCGCAGTAAACAAAAAATATTACTGGAGCGCCTGAAAGCGGAAGTGCCTGATGCAAATCCGGACATTTGTTATATTCCAATCGGACTGGATATCGGTGGCGGATCGCCAGACGAAATTGCGCTGTCCATTATTGCTGAAATTCAGATGGTCCGTTATGAAAAAAGCGGGAGGCACCTGAGGGGATGATCTTTCTGGTTACCGGTGATATCAATGAAGGCAAAACGACCTATATACGCTCGCTTTACTCCGAGCTTGGCGAAGGCGACGGTTTCATCTGTCCGAAAGTGATGGAAAATGACGTTCTCATTCGCTATGATATTGAGCAACTAAGCAGCGGAGAGATAATGCCTTTTGCTATGCCGGTTGACAGGATGCCGAAGGATTGGGATGAACAGTGCCGCTTCGGGAAATATTCCTTTTCCAACCGGGCAATACAATATGCTGAACGGGTAATAGATAAAATTATCGAGAATAAAACGGAACCCTTTTTTATTGATGAGGTAGGCCCGCTGGAGATTGAGAATCGCGATGGTTTCCATTCCATTACAGAAAAAATTATTGAGTCAGGTTTAGATGGATTTATCGTGGTTCGCCAGCAAATGACTGATAAATTCATAAATTTATTTAAAACCGATTCAATTCAGTTTTTGCCGATAAATATAAAAAAAACATAGATATTGATATAGAAAAGAGGATAATATGATTGATTTGACGATTAACGAAAAACAACTGCAAAAAACCATACAACGCTGCAAAGAACGGGATATCATCATTCCGACTTTTCAGCAGATGAAGCACCCGCAACTGATTCCCGATTCAATTAAAACCGAATTAAAATCCATCGGTCTATGGGATATTCATCCCCTGAATTTATTTAGGATCAGCTGGAAAAATGAACCGGTGCACAGCGGTGGCGGTTTCAATGGTGTGAACTACATGGTGTTACCGCCGGAGCTGACAGGCGTAAAAGCCAAAATTATTGCCCTTGTTGGTAAATGGTTTCCCACCGGCGCGCATAAAGTTGGTGCGACGTTTGGCTGCCTGGTGCCACGCCTTATTACCGGACAATTTGACCCAACATCGCAAAAAGCCGTCTGGCCGTCAACGGGTAATTATTGCCGCGGTGGTGCCTATGATTCGGCGTTGCTGGCCTGTGAATCCATCGCAATTTTACCCGAGGAAATGTCTAAAGAACGCTTTGAATGGCTTTCCAATGTGGCCGGTGAGGTGATCGCAACACCAGGTTGCGAAAGTAATGTGAAAGAAATTTTTGACAAGTGCTGGGAACTGCGGAAAGAACGTGGTGATGATATTGTCATTTTTAACCAATTTGACGAACAAGGCAATCATCTCTGGCATTACGAGGTGACCGGCAGCGCATTAGCAGAGGTTCTAAAAGCCGAAATGGGGCCCGACGATCAGTATGCCGGCATTATTTCGTCCACCGGTTCTGCCGGGACTTTGGGTTGCGGCGATTACATGAAAGAACTTTTTCCACAGTCAAAGATTGTGGCCGCTGAGGCGCTACAGTGCCCAACTTTACTGAATAATGGTTATGGCGGTCACCGCATCGAAGGTATTGGTGATAAGCATGTACCCTGGATTCACAATGTCAGGAATACGGATATGGTGGTGGCCGTGGATGATGAAAAAACCATCCGGCTGATGCGTCTGTTCAATGAGAACAAAGGCCGCGAATACCTGATGCAAAATGGTGTGAATAAAGATCTTGTACAGAACCTTGATCTGCTGGGAATTTCGTCGATCGGCAATTTGCTTGCCTCCATTAAATTTGCTAAATATTACGAACTCAGTGAAAATGACATCGTCATGACGATTTTTACCGATTCTATGGAGCTCTATGATTCCCGAATGAAGGAGCAACACGAACAGAAAGGCGCTTATACGCATGATGACGCCGTCCGCGATCTGGAATTGCTGAACAATGTTACTATTGATAGCATGCTGGAGTTGGATTATTATGCCAAAAAACGGATTCATAATTTGAAATACTATACATGGATCGAGCAGCAGGGCCGGGAATTGGCTGAACTGAATGCTCAATGGTACGATCATCGAAATTACTGGGGACAAATCCATGCCCAGACGCCAAAGATCGATGCGCTGATCGAAGAATTCAATCAAAAAACAGGAATAATTTAGCCGCAGATTTACACAGATGAACACGGATTTTATATAAATAATCTCAGCGCTCTCTGCGATCTCCGTGGTTAATTGATAAAAGGTTTGATTATGTCAATACTCATTAATAATCCTTTACTCTGCTGCCGGATGGATAAGGATGTCAACTCTGATAATGTTCTGGACACCTTTTCCGGCGGGCATATCTATATCGAAGAAAACAGGGTTATTTCAGCAGGGCCGGAGGAATTCAACGGAACCGCTGATCGGGAGATCGATGCCTCCCGGATGGTAGTGCTGCCGGGGTTTGTAAATACACATCACCACTTTTTTCAGACATTGACGCGAAATATTTACGCGACCCAGAAATCCGAACTCTTCGACTGGTTGATAACCAATTACGAAATCTGGCGCGGCATCAGCGGTAAAGCCTTTTATATCAGCGCGAAAACCGCGATCGCCGAATTGCTGAAGTCAGGTTGTACAACGACATCGGACCACCTCTATCTTTTTCCGAATCAGGCTGAATCAACTCTAATTGACCGGGAAATTGAGGCGGCACAAGAGTTGGGAATCCGTTTTCAGCCGACCCGCGGTTCCATGTCGCTGAGCAAAAAAGATGGTGGTTTGCCGCCTGATGATGTGATTCAGACCGAAGCGCAGATAATTGAAGATACGCTCCGGCTAATTAAAAAATATCATGATGCTTCTTATGGCGCGATGACGCGAATTTCGCTGGCGCCCTGTTCGCCTTTTTCGGTGACGCCAGAATTGATGAAAGAGACTGCCCGGATTGCAGAGGAAAATAATCTCCAAATCCACACTCATCTGGCAGAAACCAGGGATGAAGAGGATTTTTGCATCAATAAACTCGGGCGGCGGCCCTTTGATTTTATGAAATCCGTAAACTGGATTGATAGCAATGCCTGGTTCGCGCATTCCATATACTTGAATGACGAGGAAATCCGTCAGGGTGGTGAGGTCGGGATTGGTGTGGCTCATTGTCCATCGTCGAATATGAGGCTGGGTTCGGGAATCGCCCGGATTAGGGAAATGCTGAACGCCGGGATCAAGGTCAGTCTGGGTATTGATGGATCAGCCTCTAATGATTCATCTAATATGCTGCTGGAAATGCGGAACGCCATGCTGATCAGCCGTCTGCGGAAGCCGGAATTCTGGCTGAATACTGAAGAAGTTTTGTGGATAGCAACGGTTGGCGGAGCGAAGGCGCTAGGCCGGGATGACGTCGGTCAGATTAAACCCGGAAAGTGCGCTGATATTACGATGATTTCCATGGATCGGTTGGAGTATGCCGGCGCCCAGCACGATCCTGCCGCGGCGATTGTATTCTGTGCTGCCCAGAGCCCGGTGGATTGTGTGATTGTGAATGGAAAAGTTGTCGTGGAAAAAGGACGAATCGTTGGATTGGACGAATCCGTGTTGATCCGGAAACAACAACAAATTTCCGATGAACTGGTTATCCATGCGGAAACCGAAACGGGAAAGAAATTACGACGTTAAAAAGAAAGGGTTCAAAATTTGAACCCTTTCATAATATGATGAATAAGTTTAATCCTCAAACTGATATACTTGCGCTAGATTTCGACGGCGTTGTCATCGACAGTATCGAGGAATGCCTGGTGGTCAGTTACAATGCCCTGGCAATTCATCGGGGCAGACCGGACCGGATTTCGAAGCTCAGTGAACTGGATCTAAAAATTGTTAAAGAAGCCCGACGAATCCGGAATTTTATTCGCCACGGTCAGGATTATGTCTTTATTCAACTAGCATTAGAGCAAAAAGTCACTATCGAAAATCAGCCCGACTTCGACCGGTTTTTAGAAACACATAAATCTCTGAACGCTGATTTTCGTGAGATCTTTTACGGGGAACGCGCCAGGTTCCTTGAAGATAAACCCGAACAGTGGCTGGCGCTGAATCCCTTTTATGCGGGAATGCAGGAGTTCCTGGAAAATTTTCAGCCAAAAAAACTGCTCTATATCATTACGACGAAATTAAAGGAAAACGTTCTGGCGATCATTGATGCTGCTAGGATTGACATTCTTCCGGAGCATATTCACTCTGCGGATAGTGATTTGACAAAAACGGAAATTATTCAGAATCTGCTTAACGAAAAACAAATAAGTCCGGAGCGGCTCCATTTTATCGACGACCAAGTGGATATGCTGATCAAAGCACAGAGAATAGGAGTCAATCTGTATCTGGCGGGATGGGGCTATAATAACACCAGACAGATCCAAAGGGCCCGAGAGAATGATCTGGAACTTTTGTTGCTGACTGATTTTTATAGATTATTTGGCGGGTTTACGTCGCCAAAATGCAACAAATAATCCAAAAACATATAAAATTGATAAAACCAATAGCAATTTAGTCCAGCGAACTTCTGCGACTTCGATAGTGCTGGTGTAGCGTGTCTCACCGGGGGAGAGCATTACACTGTATCCATCAATCCTGCGAGGCTGCTGCATGCCGGTGTGGTAGTATTTGCCATTGATTTTCAGATCAAATACTCGTCGCTGATGATTGAATCCTTCCAGAATGACTTCGCTGGTGTCTATAAAAACTGTATCGCCAAAGGTGACCGAATGGTTCTGTTCGTTAATTGCCAATTGAAAACAGACTTCCTGGTCGTAAGCGCTTTGATAGAGGCGATAATGACCAACGGCATAAGGCCTGTTTACTGACAGTCGGACAGTATCCTGATCATTAATAAGCAGGTAACTGGTAAACGCTTTCGGCATGCGTTGGCCAGGGTGCATTAGGATCTCGAATTTTAGTAATTTGATAGAAACGTTATACTTGTCAGATTTCGTGTCCGAATAATCGGTAAAAAGAACAGTCTCACCTTCTGAAATATTGATATTGAAGCGCTGGTTACTGCTTTTCTCAATGGCGATTACAATGAAACAGAGCGCTAACAGGATATGAATAATTTTTTGAATCGGACTGCGAATTCCTTTAAGAAACACACTGGTAATCGTAATTACAGAAAGTAATCCCCAGAGGGCGATATTGATCGGAGAGTCATAAAATTGGTCCAGGTGAAAAAACCGGATTAGCCCATTATCAGAACCCGGATATTCACCAGGCGGAAACTCACCAGTCTGGGGAATAAAGGTGCTGACTATAAGAAATAGTAACAGCAGTATAGTGATTGTTTGAAAAGTGTTTATCCAGAATTTGCGCATGTTTAGACTCTATTGTTCAAATTAATTTAGCAGAAAGTAAAAAGATATCAAAATCACAAATTCCCATCATGACTTGATTGCTTTTGGTGGCGGCTCTTTCCCATATATTAAATCATCCATAAACAGTGCAACCCTCCGAAATATTGATGAATTTCGGATACCCATTCGGATCAGGTTGTGAAATGCTGTGTTTGGATGAGAAAAAGGACAGACGCGCATGCACTGCGCACAATCGGTGCCCACGGTGCACCAATAGGAGTAGCAGTTCGCATCGTTTATTTTCCAGCGTTTTATGCCATTGTAATCTTTTGGCTCTCCCATGGGAATCGCTCCGGCCGGACAATTGACAGCGCATTTTTTACAGTGACGACAAAATTCCTCAATGGAAGGATCGAATTTTGGTGTATCCGGCACCAATGGCAATTCAGTTGTAACGACTGCAATGCGGACACGGGGGCCCAGTTTTGGGGTCATGAGCAATCCCATCCGGCCAATTTCACCGAGCCCGGCATCCCTGGCTACTAAGGGACAGATAAGCAAATAATTCCCATCGATATGGGCCCGGGCGGAATATCCGAGCGAACGAATGTAATCTGCAATATTCAGGGCAATCAGTCCGGAGTTCAGGTATTGTCGGGCGGATTCGGCGACTGTCGGCGCCAGGGGGGCCGAAGCGACCGCGTCGAAGTCCATCTCAACGGTCAGTGCAATAGCGAACTGGTGCGATATTTCAACAGGCTTTCCATATCGTTTGCCACGTCCGGAAAAAGTGTAAAAATGATAAGGTTTCAACCGGGTTATTCCCACCGAGTGTGCGCCGGATTGTATAGATCGTTCCTTTAATAACTGACAGATTTCTGCCGGTTGGATATCGTTTGTTACCGGATTGACCGGTCCGTCGACCTCATCTCGTTTACGGGCAATTTTATCGAAATATATAGTTGCTTCATTAAAATATTTTGGATGATAATAAGTAGTTACCTGGGAAAGTAGTCCCGATTTTTCACGGAACCTGTCATCGATGTCTTTATGCTCCCGATGAGTGGCGTAGTAACCGTGATAAAGCTTTGATCCAGGTTCCAACTCTGCCCGGGAAAACATGGTTTCCCGCTCATCAATGCGGTAATCGTTTGGGATTTTAGGGTTTCCATTGGATTTTACAGATGTTGGGATTACCAAGGCTGTTCCGCCGATCAGGATAACGGTTAGGAGGCATATTCCCCAGATCGGCTGGATGTGTTCGGGCAAAACTGAGATAACTAAAAAAGGCAGTGTAAGGATGACAGAAAGAAGCAGTGAAAACCAGAATGCACGGGTTTCTTTTTCCCGAAATGAAATCACAGCGACCAGTACCCAACCACAAAAAACCATCAGACCAGCGATAATGGTCACAATTAATAAAAGATCATTCACCATGACGATCCGAAGTTTGGACTAACCAGAATGCCGGAGTACTTTTCCGGCAAAAGTGTCTGTATGCTCACCATTTTCTATGGTCAGTTTTCCATTTACTATGACATGCTCAATGCCTGTCGGATATTGATGGGGATCAGTAAATGTGGCATTGTCAATCACGGTTTCCGGGTTGAATACCACAATGTCGGCGAAGTAATTCTCTTTCAAATATCCGCGTTGGTCCAATCCTAATTTTTCAGCGGCCATGGACGTCATTTTACGTACTGCCGTGGCCATGTCGAGAACTTTTTCATCTCGAACATATTTTCCCAATACGCGGGGGAAGGTTCCGTAATGCCGGGGATGGGGTTTTCCTTTGCTCAACTTTCCGTAGGGCGCTACTGCCGTTCCGTCGGATCCGATCATGACCAGCGGCGACGCGAGTACCTTTTTCAGGTTGTTTTCATCCATGGCGAAACCGATAACACTGACCCGGATTCTTTCTGCGATCAACAGATCCCGAATGAATTCAAAGGGTTCTTTGCCGGTGATTTCCGCGCAGTCCAGGATGGATTTACCTTCATATATTTTGTTTTTCGGTTTGTGACAACTACTGATAATCACCCGGTTCCAGCCGCCGATCCGTTTGCCCCGGCTCTCTGTATAGGGTTTGATCTTAATCAGATCTGCTTCGTCTTGGAGTCGATTAAGAATGTCCGCGTTATCGCCCTGCCGTGACCAGAGCGGCAGAAAGGATGACAACCCGGTGCTCCAGGCGTTGTAAGGATAGCGGTCGGCATGGACAGGAAGTCCCTTTTCATGGGCCGTATGGATCATTTCCAGCATGTGATCAACTTTATACCAATTGGATTGATTACAGGCTTTGAAGTGGGATATTTCCAGGGAAACGCCGGATTTCCGGCAGATTTCCAGGGCCTCCTCGATGGCCTCTTCCACCGTATCGTCTTCATTGCGCATGTGAGTGGCGTAGATGCCGTTGTGTTCTTTGACAACTTTGCACAGTTCAATTAATTCCGGGGTTTTGGCGTAACTGCCGGGAGCGTATTCCAAGCCGGTGGACAGTCCCAAACTGCCGGCCTCCATGGTTTTATCTAGCACCTGTTTCATTTTTTCCAGTTCTGCCGGCGTTGGTTGCACATCATTCTTCCCAATCACAAAGGCCCGCAAATCGCCGTGCCCGGTAAACGTGGCATAATTGAAAGAGGGGCCGGCCTTCTCGATGGTTGATAAAAATTCATCAGCGGTTTGCCATCGTTTTGAAATCCCATAGCGCTCCTTCAGGCTGCCGTAGAGCTCGTGGCTGTCGTTTTCATTCAGTGGAAAGGGTGAGGAACCGCAATTACCTGACACTTCGGTGGTGATTCCTTGGCGAATTTTGCTTTCGCCCCGTGGATTGGCTAAAAGTTCGGTGTCAGTATGAGTATGAATGTCGATAAAGCCGGGACAGACAATGTGGCCATTTGCGTCAATGATTTTGTCGGCGCCGGCATCGGAAAGATTGGTTAGCGCGACAATTTTATCTTTCCGGATACCGAGATCAACTGCTTTTACGGCAGCTGTCGTACCGTCGATTACCCGGCCGTTTTTGATAATCAGGTCGAATCGGTTTTTTATCGAGCACCCGGCCATAACTCCTATTCCAATCATTGTGCTTGTTTTAATGAATTCTCTGCGGTCGATTGTATTTGCCATTCAAATCCTTTAATAGTTAACCGGAATTTAGGAAAAGCACATGGGAATGAAAAGACGATCTAAAAAGAAACTGCGAAGTTTTTTTTCGCAATTTCTTTTAGAAAGTTATGTATATTCGGATTGTAGATTCGATTCGAATATTAAGTGGTTTTATTCAGTGTTGCTGGCTCCCGGGGTGGAATTTGTAAAAGTTATCCAACTGTTACCACCATCAGGGCTGCGTCCAACCGAGACGTCAGTTGTCTGAACGCCAAACGACAAAGAATCAATGACCGTAGTTGTATCTGAATCGGTGAGTATGATCGATTCACCGTCTGCCGACAGTTTAATATCTACGTGTAAAATCCCTTGTTCGGTTTCTTTGTCGGCAAAAAGAATAAGAAAACCACCGCCAACAATAGTTGTACTGTCAGGACAGGTAGTGGGAATTTGCCACGTACCCAGGTCGTCAGAATTATCGCTGATAAACATGCCGCCGATATCAATGGCCTGATTACTGGAATTATAAATTTCAATCCAATCATCATAGTCACCGGCATTATCCGCCAATATATTATCGTTATCAGCCATAAATTCATTGATAAACAGTACATCTGCAACATTAACGTACTCGGGACCGGTGCTATTCTCTGAATCACAAGACATGATCAGAAACAGGCAAGCTGTGATTGATAACAGTGTTATTAATTTTTTCATGTTAGACTCCTTTGTTTATTTTTGTGATAACAGTAAAGACTTGTGGTATAAATTACAAAAATCTGTTTAAAATATAAGTAATTGGCTTGATTTCCATTGAACTTTTTCTCATTGTTAAAACTTAGACAACTAAATTGGTTAAAATATTCAGTTTTGAGGATAATTAATTTGCATTGTCAATATTTGATTGAAATGGTGCTACAATTATCCTGAAAAAAGAATGTAGTGATAAAAAAGGGCACACTGTAGTGCGCCCTTTTTTATCACTACCCACACAAAGAAAGCATTAATCTAGAGAATGTACAACCAATCCACTCCGAAGTTTGGGTTCGAACCAGGTGGTTTTCGGCGGCATGATTCGGCCGGCGTCAGCGATGGCCATCAATTGCCGTATAGAAACCGGGAACAGAGCGAAGGCCACAGCCATCTCGCCGGAATCGACCCGTTTTTCCAGTTCACCGAGTCCTCGAATACCGCCGACAAAGTCAATGCGTTCGTCTTTACGAAGGTCTCCGATACCGAGAATCGGCTGCAAAATATTTTTCGTCAGGATTGATACATCAAGACTTTCTACCGGATCCTCAGGATTGAAGCTCCCCGGTCGGGCATCCAGATTGTACCACTGGTGATTGAGATACATCCCAAAAGTATTGGCGTTTTGCGGTTTGGCAGAACCACTGCAGCAGACCGGGTTGACACTGAATGTTTCGAGTATCTTTTCCAGAAAATCCTGTTCGCTGAAACCGTTCAGATTCTTAACAACCCGATTATAATCGATGATATTCAGTTGATTATGAGGGAAAAGTACCGCCAGAAACCAATTGTATTCTTCGTTGCCGCTATGATTTGGATTGGCTTTGCGGCGTATTTCACCAACCATAGCCGCGGATTTGGAGCGGTGATGACCATCGGCGACGTATGTATAAGTAATCTGATTGAATCGTTTGATAATGGATTGAATAATATCAGTATCACGAATGACCCAGACTGTGTGCTGAATGCCATCATCAGCAGTGAAATCATAGGTTGGTTTATTCTTAATAAAATCGGCGACCAGGCGATCAATTGTTTCATTGGCATTATAGGTCAGGAATACCGGCCCGGTATTGGCATTGGTGTATTTGACGTGGTTGATGCGGTCCTTTTCCTTAACCTCCCGGGTCAGTTCGTGGATTTTGATTTTATCACTTAAATAATCGTCCACCGATGCATCCACAACCAGTCCGTACTGTTCGTGGTCGTCCATGATCTGGCGGTAGATATAGATACAGTCGTTCTCATCCTGAATCAACCAACCTTTTTGTACCATGGTTTGCAGGTTTTCGGCGGCTTTCAGATACACTTTTTCATCATAATGATTGATATCTTCGGGCAGATCGATTTCCGATTTGACCACATGCAGGAAGGAATAGGGATTACCCTTTACTTCGATGCGGGCTTCCTCGGAATTCAAGACATCATAGGGGCGGGAGGCGATTTTATCGGCCAAATCCGGTTTAGGACGGATTCCTTTGAGTCCTTTGATTTTAACCATTCAAATTCTCCGGATGCTTATTGTTTTAAAACAGCGACGATTTTTTCTGCGATTTCAATACCGACCCGATCCTGGGCTTCTTTGGTGCTGGCGCCGATATGCGGGGTAACGGATACCTTCGAATGATTGACGAGATCCGGATTGGGTGTTGGTTCATTCAGAAACGCATCAATCCCGGCGCCGGCGATTTTCCCGGTATTCAACGCTTCCAGGAGATCATCTTCGTTAACAACGCCGCCACGGGATGTATTGATCAGAAAAACTGTTGATTTCAATAGTTCGAATTCGGCTTTGGCGATGAAATTCTGGGCCTGTTTTGGAACATGCAGTGTGATGAAGTCTGATTCCTTGAGTAATTCTTCTTTGCTGACGATCTTCACATTCAGATCGGTCTTGATTTCCGCCAGATCATATACCAGCAGTTTCATACCAAGGCCCAGCGCCATTTTTGCGGTAATCTGTCCAATTTTCCCAAATCCGATGATTCCAAGGGTTTTGCCAGACAACTCGAAGCCTTTGTAGGCTTTCTTGTTCCATTCGCCATTACGCATGGTGATATTAGCCTGGGGAATAAAACGGGCCAGGGCAAACATATGGGCGAAGACCAATTCCGATACGGAGGCCGAATTGGCGCCCGGAGTATTCAGAACCGGGATGCCTTTCGATTTGGCATACGCATGATCGATATTATCAATACCGGTGCCGCCTCGGGCAATAAGTTTTAGATTTTTCCCGGCGTCAATGATGTCACAGGGGACTTTGGTCGCGGAACGGACTAAAATTCCATCATATTCCGGAATGACTTTCAGCAGGTCATCATGTTCGTAAAACTGAACGTCAAAATCGATCTGGTTGTCTTTAAAAATTGCTTTTCCAAATGGACTGATTCCATCAGTAATTAATATCTTCATTTTCCTCTCCTCATTTTAAACCACAATGACACGAAGTTTTTACTTCTTATCATTAATGTCTAAATGCTTCGTAATATTTAAATTTCCGATTCAAGCAAAACCAGCAGCTCTTTTAATTCAGCTGGTGTGCGATCGGCCATATGGGCAATCCGGAACGTTTTTTCCTTCAGGTCACCATAGCCATTGGAAATCATATAGCCTTTTTCGCCGATACGTTTATTCAGATCAGCAATCGAGATACCTTTAGTATTTTTAATGGTGGTCAGGGTGTTGGATTCATACCCTTTGGTGGCAAATTGTTCGAAGTGCTGGTTGGCCCAGGCGCGGGTTATTTTTGCCATTTCCAGGTGACGGGTAAAACGGTTTTCCAGACCTTCGACATTCAATATATAGTCCAGTTGTTTGTCAAGAGCGTAGTAATGGGATAGTGATGGTGTTGACGGATATTGATAGGGCTTTTTCTGCATGTAGTCATATATCTCGATGAGGTCAAGATACAATCCACGGAATTCCACTTTGCGGCCCTGTTCAATGGCCTTTGGGCTGATTGTGCATACTGACAATCCCGGTGGAAGGCCCAACGCTTTCTGAGTGCTGGTAATACAAACGTCGATTCCAAGTTTGTCTACATCAATTTTTACACCGGCAGCCGATGAAACCGCATCTACCAGCCACAGTACATCGGGATACTTTTTCTTGATTTCGGCGATCTCTTCAACAGGATTCATGACACCGGTTGAGGTTTCATTATGCGTTATTGTAAATACATCGTATTTACCCGTAGCTAGATATTCATCAACGGTCTCTGGCAGGGTCGGCTGACCCCATTCGGCTTCGACTTTATCGACAGGGATGTTGTTGGCTTTGGCCATTTTGGCCCAGCGGTTTCCAAAAGCGCCAACGGAAAATACAACGGCTCGCTTGGCTGTTAGTGAACGGACTGAACCTTCCATTAGTCCGGAGCCGGAGCTGGTTGACAGCAGAATAGGATTTTCTGTGAAAAATACTTTTTGCAGTTTTTTACAGATACTTTCTCCAAGGGCAGAGGCATCTTTGGTGCGATGCCCGATCATGGGCGTGCCCATGGCTTCCAGAATTTCAGGTCGTACATCTACCGGACCAGGGATAAATAATCTTTTATGCATAACTCCTCCTTTGGGTTTTTGTTTGATTTATACTATCAGTTTTATTTGTCTGCAATTTCTCTACCAATTTTTCAATTTCTTAATATTTTTAAGGATACCATCATAATTTTTGTACAATACTTAAAGAATTTAAATAATTCTGAAGGAGAAGAAAAATAGTTTATGTGATTCCGGGGAAATGCGGATTTCCGTCGAGTTTAGCCTTTATTAGTGGAAGGAATTCAATTAGCTTCAGGTTCTTATTTCCAGAAAATATATTAAACCGGATTTCCAGAATTAGGAAAGAGATTTAACTGAACAGAATTATTGGCAGCGAAGGATATTTCTCAAAAGTAAAAAATATTTTGCGTTGGTTTTGGTTCTATAAAAATTAAAATGCCGTGTTCCTCGTCGGTTGGGCAACATCGGTGCACCGGGTGGCATGAGTTTTGACATTCCAAAACCGGAGTGATCACTTCTGTGTAAGAGAAAACTGCTGGTGATTTATTCAAACTCACAATCAAAACGAGAAGGAATATCATGAATCCGAAGACAACTGAGTGGAGCAAACTGGATTTCAGTTACAAATACGTTCCTTACCGGTTTCATAGCTATTGGAAAAATGGAGCCTGGGATACCGGAAAACTGACGACCGAAAACAAACTGCTGATTGATGAAGGGGCTGTCTGTCTGCATTATGGCCAGGAAATATTTGAAGGTATGAAAGCCCAGCGTTCCAAAGACGGTCGCATCCTGCTTTTTCGGCCTTATGAAAATGCCAGTCGGTTTAACGAATCGGCCCGGCGAATATTAATGCCAGAAATTCCGGAAAAGAAATTTATTGATGCAATAAAGCAAACACTCCTGGCCAATGAAGAATACATACCGCCTTATGGAACCGGTGCGTCGATGTACATTCGCCCGTTTATGCTGGGTGTGGGAGAAAACCTGGGTGTAAGGCCGGCTACGGAATACCAGTTTATCGTTTTTGTGACACCTGTCGGCCCCTATTTTAAGGAAGGTTTTAAGCCGATCAGTCTGAAAGTCGAAACCTATTATGATCGTGCGGCCGCCCATGGCATCGGTCAGGCAAAAGCGGGCGGCAATTATTCCGCATCACTTTTACCCCTGAAAAATGCCCGGGACGAAGGTTTTAATGAAGTGGTCTATCTCGATTCCATTCACCATAAATATTTTGAGGAAACCGGTGCGTCCAATGTATTTTTTGTATTGAAAGACAATGTCATTATTACACCGAAATCGGAATCCATTCTAAACAGTATTGTACGACGTTCAGTAATGGAAGTGGCCAGGGAGGAATTCGGATACAACGTCGAAGAACGACCGGTGGGTGTTGACGAAATTGAAACATTTCTGGAAGCTGGTGCCTGTGGAACAGCGGCGGTGATTACGCCGATCGGGTGCCTCGGTTTCGAAGGAAAACGCTACCAGTTTTATGCCGACGGCAAAGAACCGGGCCCAATCACAACGCAGCTGTATAACTATTTAACAGCGTTGCAGGTGGGCGATATTGAAGATACCCGCGGCTGGCTGGAAGAAGTTCGTTGAAAAAATACTGGAAAGATCTATAAAGGAATATCATCATGGTAACGGACAAATTTAAGTGGGACGATCTGGATAAAGACGGCATGACCTATCTGATGGAAAACCGGAAAGAGGTTTTTAGAAGTTATCAGAAAATGGTTGGTAATCTGGGCACCCACCTGGATGAAAAAACCCGGCAGTTGGTGATGCTGGCAATCCAGGTCAACAGTCCATCGCCGGATGCGATAAAAATTATCATTCCCAAGGCCATACGGGCCGGCGCCACCCGGGACGAAATCATCGACACGTTAATTTTGACAACGCCGGTAGTTGGATTGTCAACTGTAATGAAAATGTTGCCCTTTGTATTAAAAGAGTTGGAGTCTTTTGAAACAGCCTACGGCGAGGTCCGCTGATTCTCAGTTGTGAGAATGCATTAATTGAAAAGCAGGGAGCACCATGCCCATCTCAAAAAAGATCGCTGAAAGTATAACCCGATCGTCCTGGATACGAAAGATGTTCGAAACGGGGATTGTCCTGAAAAAGGAACATGGCAGCGCAAAGGTCTATGATTTTTCCCTGGGTAATCCAGATGTCCCTTCACCTCCGGAATTTGATCGGGTACTGGCTGATGAATCACAAAAGAGGGGTGATTTTGTTCATGGATATATGCCCAATGCCGGCTATCCGGACACCCGCCGTTCCATTGCCGACTTGCTCAGTCAGGAGAGCGGCCTACCCTTTACTGAGAATCATGTCATCATGACCTGTGGCGCTGCCGGTGCGATCAATGTGTTTCTAAAATCGATTCTCGATCTCGGTGATGAAGTAATCGTGATTGCGCCGTTTTTTGCCGAGTATAATTTCTATATCGACAATCATCAGGGCGTTCGGATTATTTCGGAATCCACCCCGGAATTACTGCCGGATCCGGGTGATCTGGAGCAAAAAATCGGTCCACGTACCAAAGTTGTTATTATCAATACACCCAATAATCCAAGTGGGCGTGTGTACTCGGAAAAATTGCTGAAAAACCTGGGTGACCTGCTGCAGCGAAAAGGCCGTGAACTGGGCCATCCAATCTATTTGTTAGCCGATGAACCCTATAAGAAAATCATTTTTAAAGGGTCGACCTATCATTCGCCATTGCGCTATTATCGTAATACAATTCTGGCCACATCTTTTTCAAAAGATCTTTCGATAGCCGGCGAGCGAATCGGATATCTTGCCGTCAGCCCACTGATTGATGATGCTCACGAAATTGTCAACGCGGCTACATTTTGTAACCGGATTTTAGGTTATATCAATGCACCGGCATTGATGCAGCGGGTTGTCAAACATGTCCTGAACGCGAAAGTAGACGTAGCGGTTTATGAGAGACGCCGAAATCTGATGTGTGACGGACTATCTGAAATTGGTTATGATTTGATTAAACCGGAGGGCACTTTTTATGTATTTCCCCGATCGCCGATTCCCGATGATGTGGCTTTCGTTAAGGCACTTCAGGACTGCCTTATACTGACAACACCGGGAAGTGGTTTTGAGCGGCCCGGACATTTCCGGATAGCCCTGTGCGTTTCCGAAGAAACCATTGTAAGATCACTTGATGGATTCCGGCAAACGTACAGGCAGTTTAAAAATTGATGTACAATCATTTATAAATGGAGTGAATTATGACAATATCAAAAAGCAGAGGACATGTGGTGATCAATACCGAGGAGTGCAAAGGGTGTGAACTCTGTATTGAAGCCTGTCCGTCCGACGTATTGTTTTTGTCCGATAAGTTTAACACCCATGGGTATCATCCTTCTGCTTATAAAGGCGATGCCTGTACCGGTTGCGGTATCTGTTTCTATACCTGCCCGGAACCGGGTGCCATTACGGTGTTCAAACGCTGGGATTTAATGACGGAAACCGCTGCCTGTTCGCATTGTGGTGGTGACTATAAAGTATTCCACACGGATGAAAAACCGGATGTGCTGATCTGTACAAATTGTCTGAAACCAATAAAAGATTCCCAATAGAGAGAGTGAGGTTTGATATGGCGAAACAATTTTTAAAAGGGAATGAGGCGGTTGTTAAGGGTGCCATTCTGGCTGGCTGTCGGGCCTATTATGGGTATCCGATTACACCGGCGAGTGAAATCGCGCATGCGGCCGCGATGTACATGCCGCTGGCGGGCGGAACATTTGTTCAGGCCGAAAGCG
>Ga0265595_1001186_pt1 | contig 20907 bp, 13 predicted proteins | sample saktaG_15_FD_190148 | JGI IMG/M metagenome (GOLD analysis project Ga0265595, IMG submission 190148) | Saline water microbial communities from Sakinaw Lake, British Columbia, Canada - sak_2013_06_06_50m | ecosystem: Environmental > Aquatic > Non-marine Saline and Alkaline > Saline ... | reverse complement strand
CGATCCTAATGGAGATACTCTGACTTATTCTTTTATTATTAAACCAGATGGGATGAGTATTGATAGAGAGAGCGGTTTAATATCCTGGACGCCCGCTAACAATCAAGTAGGAATTCATAAGATAATCGTAGAAGCTTCTGATGGTAAACAGAGCGACACTCAGAGTTTTGAAATCGAAGTTGTCAATGTGAATAACCCCCCGCAAATTCTTTTACATTTTCCTATTAATCTAAATATTGGAATAAATGAAGGAGATTCCATAAAATTTGAAGTTCAAGCCCACGATATTGACTTAAACACAGTTTTAAGTTATAAATGGTTATTAAACGGAAAAGAAGTATCAAATTCTACCAGTTTTGGAAATGATTCAAAAAGCAGCTGGATTTATTCAACTAGTTATGGAGATTACAGTCAGAAAATAGTCAAAATATTAGTAAGTGATGGAAAATTGGAAGATAGCATACAGTGGAGTGTAACTATAAATGATATTACCTCTCCCGCCCAGCTAACCTTAAATGCAGTAACTTCACCAACTAACATTTCCTCTCAAACTTTATCCGGCACCAAAGAGGCTAATTCTTCTATCTGGATTAATGGGGTAAAGGTAGTTCTTCTTAATTCTAGCACTACCTGGTCATATTCTTATAATCTTTCCGAAGGCAATAACATTATCTCGGTCACTTCCCGCGATGCCGCCGGCAACGAAAGTACTGCAATAACTGCAATTATTGTATTAGATACAATTAATCTAGCTGTGCCAACTTTAGATGCTGTAGTTTCTCCAACTAACGTTTCACCTCAGACTTTATCCGGCACCAAAGAAACTAATACTTCTATCTGGATTAATGGAGTAGAGGTAGTTCTTCTTAATTCTAGCACTACCTGGACTTATGATTTTAACCTCTCTGAAGGCGAGAGTAATATTTCAATTACTTCCCATGATGCCGCCGGCAACGAAAGCTCTGCAGTAACTACAACAATAGAATATGACCTTGATACTTACGTTGATATAGGGAATACTAGCGGGATAGAAGATGGAACAGAAACCCATCCATTTAATTCTATAATCGCAGGAATAGATGCAGTTGCTCCTGGAAAATCAGTTATAGTGGCCTCAGGGACTTATAACGAGCAGCTAATTATAAATAAAGAAATTACTCTCCAGGGGGCAAGCCAGGAGAATACTTTTATAACCGGAAGTAGTTTAACTGAAAATTTAATCAGTTTGGAAGCAGATAATATTACTATATCTGGTTTTACTATTGATGGTGATAACAGTACTAGTGTTGGAATTTATTTTGACAATCGTTCTTTTATAAATATAAATAATAACTTAATAAAAAATAATGAAGATTATGGAATAAGCTATATCAATTCAGCTCCCATAATTGAAGACAATAATATAGAGAATAATAAGAGTAGTGGAATAAAGGTTGCAACAAACGGGGCAGGTATAATCCGAAATAATTCTATAGTATCTAATCTGCATGGAATACGTACCTATGGAGATTCTTCTCCCGAGATTACCAGAAACAATATTAGCAATAATAATACAGGAATCTATTGTCGAGAAAGTGCCACCCCTATTATATCTTACAATAATATTAGCAATAATTCTGGTTATGGAATTCTTATAGATGATATTTCAGTCAATTTAGTTAATCCGGATATCGGTGGTGGAGATGGGCAAAGTGATGGACAGAATAAGATCGTAGGAAATTCAAGTTATGGTGTGAGAAATGAAACTGATCGTAATGTAATGGCGAAGAATAACTGGTGGGGAGATGAAGGTGGACCTAAGAATCCTAACAATTCAAATGATGTTAACGCCGGTCTTTTAAGTGATTGGGCTTATTGGAGCGCAACAGGTGGAGATATTATCTTCACCCCTCATTTAACTACCAAACCCTAAGTTTTACCAAAAGTTGCCCAAAAGTGCCTGGCACCTTTGGGCAACTTTCTATGCATTTTCGGGGCAAAATTTTCATTTTTAGTACTTGAGTATATAATGGTTGTGTGGTATGTTATAAAATATAGAGAGATAGGCTAAAATATGGGGAGGAATGAGCTATGGAAGAGACGAGAAAAAACAAGAATAATAATATAGATATATTAGATGGAGATTTTTTCGAGCTGGATAAGGCTAATATGATAGGGTTATTAGAGGAATTTCCGCAGAAGATGAGAGATGCCTTGCGTTTAGGAGAAGAGTTTTCTATTCCTACTAACTTTTTACCTGCCCCTATTTCCACCCAGAATTTAAAAAATATCGTGATATTGGGAATGGGTGGTTCGGCCATTGGCGGGGATCTATTATCCGATTATTTAGCTGATGAATTATCAATTCCTATAGTAGTCATTCGCGGCTATGATATTCCCAAATTTGTAGATGAAAATTCTTTGGTTTTTGCAGTCAGTTATTCGGGAAACACCGAAGAGACTCTTTCTGCCTTAAAGAAATACTTGGAAGCCAAAGCCAGAATCATTGCTTTAACTTCAGGGGGCAAATTAGCGGTACTTGCCCGAGAAAATAACTTCCCGGTGATTAAAGTTCCAGCAGGAATTCAGCCTCGAGCTGCCATTTCTTATCTGTTCTTTCCGATATTGAAAACTTTAGAAAGGTTGAGCTTGATAAAGGAAAAAGTCAGCGAGATAGAAGAGACAATCAACATTTTACAAGACCTTTCTAGGGGATATTGTGCTAAATCTCCCAGCGAAAACAATTTAGCTAAAAAGGTTGCCCTGAGCCTCTATCAGCATCTGCCCCTGGTCTACGGTTCTGAAGGATTATTAGAGGCAGTGGCTATGCGTTGGAAGACCCAGATAAACGAAAATAGTAAATGGCCCTGTTTTTGGAATGTATTTCCTGAGCTCGATCATAATGAAATAGTGGGCTATGAAATAGAAAATACCATAAACCGACAGATCAAAATTATTTATCTTCAAGATAAAGAAGGACTTTTGAGGGTAGAACAGAGACGGGAAATTACCCGCAAGATTATCCAGGACAAAGTAGCCGAATTTATAGTTTGCCCTACCAAAGGTAAAGGGAAAATGGCCCGCATGTTTTCACTAATTTTCTTAGGCGATCTGGCGAGCTATTATTTAGCGATATTAAATCAGGTTGACCCTTCGCCGGTAGCCTGCATAGAAGATTTAAAAAAAGAATTAGCCAAATAAATTAATAATTTGCAAATCAGTGATAGGTACATTGGTATATTGGTGAATTAGTAATAAACAGGAGAATATCTATATTGAAATATCTAGGAGTTGGCGTTATTGCCTTTATAGTTTCTTATATTTTAACTCCCTATATGGCTCGGGTAGGGAAAAAACAATATATGATGGACATACCCGGTCATCGTAAAATACACCAGGAAGCTATCCCCAATTTGGGAGGGATAGTTATTTTTTTTGGATTTTTACTGAGTCTGCTCTTTGTAGTGCCGATAGAAAGACAGGTTAAAGCCCTCTTGATAGGCGGGGTAATCATTTTGTTATTAGGGGTTGTAGATGACATAGTAGACCTTTCTCCTAAGCATAAATTCATTATTCAAATGGTTCCTGCCTTAATTGTGATTATATATAACAGTGACTTAATAAATAGTTTTATAGTTAATCAATTAAAAATTTTTGATCTATTAGGTTATCTTCTTTATCCCGTCTTAATTTTTTGGATAGTCGGAGTTACCAATTCCATTAACATAATAGATGGATTGGATGGACTGGCCTGCGGAGTTTCCATTATTGCCCTAATAACTTTTCTTATTTTAGGATTAAGGCAGAATTTTGAAATTCTTAGTCTTATATCAATCGCCCTGGCGGGGAGTATGTTGGCTTTTTTAAGATTTAATTTTTATCCGGCCAAAATCTTTCTAGGAGATTCCGGCAGTACTTTTGCCGGTTTTATGTTATCCTCTATAGGGGTCTTGTGTGTATTAAACAGTGGGAATGCCTTTTTTATTTTTATTCCTGTTATTATTCTGGCTCTACCTATTTTTGATACACTGTTTGCTATCTGGAGGAGATACCGAGGGCATCATCCTATATTCCAGGCCGACAAAGGACATCTTCATCATCGTCTTTTAGCACGAGGGATATCTCATAAAAATATAGTGCTTATCTTATGGGGGATAAGCGCTATCTGCAGTGTAATCGCCCTTGTTTTAGCGCTCTAGTGTAAAAAGTAACCCAAAGGTGCCTGGCACCTTTGGGTTACTTTTTACGGCGGGAAGGAAAAGAAACATGAAATTGGGAAAGAAAAAAGAGCAAATAAATGAAAATGAAAAGAGCACCGTTTTAGTTACCGGTGGAGCGGGATTTATCGGTTCGCATATTGTGGATTTGCTTATCAAGAATAATTATAAAGTTGTGATAGTTGATGATTTATCTTCCGGCCGAGAGGAGAATATCAACAAGAACGCCCGATTTTATAAATTAAATATCACCGACCAAAAGAGGTTAGCTGAAGTGTTTAAGCAGGAAAAACCTGATTATGTATGCCATGAAGCCGCCCAGATTAGTGTATCTTTTTCCGTGAGAGACCCTTTATTTGATGCTCAAACTAATATCCTGGGTTCCTTGAGTTTATTGCAATGCTGTCTGATGAATCAACAGGCTAAGGGAATAGCTTTTGCCTCCAGTGGAGGGACTATTTATGGAGAACCAGAGCATTTTCCCATCAGTGAGAATTACCCTTTCATGCCCCAATCACCTTATGGAATCAGTAAAGTTGCTGTTGAGCATTATCTTGATTTTTATCAGAAAAATTATAATCTTAATTATGTTTCTTTGAGGTATGGAAATGTCTATGGTCCCCGTCAGGATCCTTACGGTGAGGCCGGGGTTATCGCTATCTTTATAGAAAAAATGCTAAAAGGCGAGATTCCTACTATAAATGGTGATGGAGAATATACCAGAGATTATATTTATGTAGAAGATGTGGCCCAAGCCAGTTTACTCGCTCTTCAAAATATGGTAAAATTATCTAAAGTTGTTCGGGAAATAGAAAAAGCTAAAACCAAAGAAGAAGAAAAAAAAGAATCTGAAGCAAAAGCAAAAGCTCAAGCAAAAATTGAAACCAAAGTGAAATTTAATGGCTTTAATCTGGGGACCGGCAGAGGAGTTTCGGTAAATGAAATCTTTTCCCTTTTAAAGAAGATTATAAAGTTCCCTCATCCGGCAAATTATGGTCCTCCCAGGGCAGGGGATTTAAGAAAGAATATTCTGAATTGCCGCTTGATCAGTGAGGTTTTAGGATGGCAGCCACAGTTTGACTTTTCAGCGGGTTTAGAAAAGACAGTTTGCTGGTTTAAAGAGAATATTTAATAATTAGTTTTAATTTCAAAAATTTATCCTAAAAAGAAGGAATTTAAGATACTTTTGTCGTATTAATATAATTGGATTAAGCAGAAAAAAGGTTAAAAACAAAAAAACAGAAAGATAAGGCAAAAATAAGGATAGAAAAGAAATAAACGAAATAATGAAGGAAAATAAATTTATATGATTGAAACCGGAATGGTGTTTAAAATTGCAGGTATCGTTATATGTAGTGTGCTGATGGTCATCCTGGGGAGAGCAGATAGAAAGAGAAAGCTTCCCACAGGGGTCAAATTGATATTTCAAGTTTTAATTTCATTAATTATAATTTATTCCGGAGTTAAAATAGAATTTTTGCGGGCTCCTTCCTCCTTATCGGGAGGATATCTTTATCTTAGCTATTTATCTATCCCCCTAACCATAATCTGGCTGATAAGCATTACTAATTCTATCGGTCAGGCAGATGAACTGGGAGACATCACCCCCTATATTGTATTTATCGCTTCCCTAACTTTTTTAGTGATATCTCTTATCCAGAGGCAGGGATTAATTTTGGCCGAAGCACTATCTTTGATTATGGCGGCAATTTCATTTATTTTTATCAAATATCTTCCTCGGGGGAAATTTTCTTCCTACTATATGTCTTTTGGATTCATATTAGCAGTGATTGCTATTGTGGGAGTATCCAAGAGTACAGCAGCTTTAACTTTATTGATTCCTCTTTTAATTTTGGGCGTACCGATTATAGACAGCTCTTATTCTATTGTGGCTAATTATGCCAGTCAGGAAAGCCCAGGCCCGGGTATAGGAGGAAAGTTACCATTATTTTCGGAGAGCGGAAGCGGAAGTGGAAGCAGGTTACGACAGAAATTGCAATCTTATGGATTTTCAGCTCAAGGAGCGAATCTAACTATTATCGGGGTCTCTCTCTACTTAAGTTTATCAGCTTTTATTATTTTTATATACCAGAATTTCTATCTACTGTTAACCCTGACCGCTTTTGGCTGGGTGGTTTTTGAATTACTGAAGAATAAGATTCGGTCAGAGGAATTGATTATCGGAAGAGATATTTTGACCAACCGCATAAAACTTTTTCAGGTGGGAATTGACCAGGTAGATAATCAAGAAACTATTCAAAAAATAGAGGAATTTATAGTTTCTAAAAAAGCTCATCAGATTGTTACTCCGGATACTTTGGCTGTATTGCGAGCAAGGAAAAACCCTGAATATCACGCTATATTAAAATCTGCAGATTTGGTTACCCCCGATGGAGCAGGTATTTTATGGGCTGCCACGACTCTAAATTATCCTTTACCTGAAAGGGTAACCGGTATAGACATAATACACAACATATGCCGATTGGCCACCAAGAAATGTTATTCCTTATATTTATTAGGCTCTTATCCTGGTGTTGCCGGGGAAGCTGCCCTAAATTTAACCAAGAAATATCCGGGAATAAAAATAGCCGGAACTCATCATGGTTATTTTAATTGTAGAGATCATGAAAATAGCGAAAATTGTGAAAATGTTAAAAATGGTAATAGCGATAAGAATAAAGAGGAAAAAGAGATTATTGCCGAGATTAGAGAAAATAGACCGGATATATTGCTGGTGGGTATGGGTGTACCCAAGCAAGAAAAGTGGATTAGTAAAAATTTAGATAAATTAGATGTTCCGGTCTGTATGGGGGTAGGCGGAAGCTTTGATGTCCTTTCCGGCAGGATACCGCGGGCACCATTGTGGATGCAAAGACACGGAATGGAATGGATTTATAGATCGATTAAGCAGCCAAACAGAGCTTTCCGAACTTTAGCCCTTTTTTACTTTATCTGGTTGGTGATTTTAGGGAAGATAGTTTCTTCTCTAAAAGAAGTAGATTAATAATCGATAGTAGATAATGCTTAATAAGTATATGATAATTAGTTGAAACAGCCCAAAATAATAGAAGTATAAAATATTAATTAATTTAGTATTTTAGTATTAATGCATTATCTTAATGGCGATAGATAATAGATAACAGAATTATAATATTGCCGATCACCCTATTTACTTATTCTTAAAGTTAAAATAATTAAATCCCCCTCAATATATCTTAGACAAGCATCACCCTTTATTTTATATCAATATCCGTTTTTCTAATTAATCAATTAAATAAGGAGATAGCTGATGAAAATTTTGCTTAAAGGTGCAATAATTGTAGTTGCCTTACTAATTCAACTTACTCTTATTAATTCGATTACCGTTCTGGGATTAAAGCCTGATTTGATAATGGTAGTAGTAGTAGTTTTTTCCTTGCTGAAGGGAGAAAAAGAAGGGACTATCTCCGGATTTGCCTCCGGCCTTTTGCAGGATATCTTTTCTACCGGTCTCTTAGGAATAAATGCCCTGGCAAAGACGGTGATAGGTTTTACCTGTGGAATATTAAAAGAAAAAATATTTCATGAACATATATTATTTATGATTCCGTTAATAACTTTTATTGCATCATTTATACAAAGTATTTTAATATTTTTGCTATTACGTGCTTTTGGAATCGAATATAACCTGGCCTGGAGCTTAAAACAGGTAGCCCTCCCCGAGGCTTTATATAGCAGTCTACTATCACCTTTTATTTTTTTAGCGATAAATAAACTTTTTCAGAAAATTAAAGAATAAAAATTAAAAAGTAACCCAAAGGTGCCTGGCACCTTTGGGTTACTTTTTCCATTAAAATTGAGGAGTAATTATGAGGGAATCTTCTACAATTCCAGAAGATGTGAAACAACGGCTAAATTGGTTATTGATATTTGTGGTCATCTGCTTTTCAATATTAGTTGTCAGTTTGTGGTATTTGCAGATGATTAAGGGAGAGGAATTTAAGGAAAGAGCGGTAGAGAATTGTATCCGTTCTTTGGTAGAAGATGCCCCGCGGGGCAGGATTTATGACCGCCAGGAAAACTTGTTGGTTACTAATCGTCCGGCAGTAGTAGTTTCTGTGATCCCGGCAGAGGTCGATGATTTAGAAAAACTGAGTGAAAGGCTAAGTAGAATAATAGGTATTTCTCCGGAAGAAATTTCGCAGATAGTGAAAAATTACCGGGAAAACCCTTTTAAACCGGTAAAAATCCTTGATGACTGTAAGACAAATAAAATAATCGAGATTGAAGAGAGAAAAGATGAATTAAAAGGAGTAGTTTTAGAGGTTAAACCTCGGAGGGATTATCCTTACCATGATTTTGCAGCTCATAGCTTGGGTTATGTGGGAGAAATAGATAAAGAAGAGTTGCAGCAATTTGGCAATCCAAAATTCCAGGGAGGGGACATCATAGGAAAAGCCGGACTGGAAAAATATTATGATGATATTTTAAGAGGAGAAAAAGGAGGGAAGGAAGTCGAAGTTGATGCCTTGGGTCAGGAGATAGCTACTTTATTATTCCAGAAACCGATTCCGGGCAAAGATTTGGTATTAACTATCGATAGAGACTTGCAGCTTTGCGGAGAAAATTTACTCTTTAATAAAAAAGGCTCTATTATGGTAAGTGACCCTAACAGCGGGGAAATATTAGCTCTGGTTAACAGACCTTCTTTTAGCCCCAATATATTTGCTAATGGAATTTCCAGTTCTGATTGGCAAAGGCTTTCTTCTGATGCCGATTACCCTTTGACTAACCGAAGTGTTCAGGGTCTTTATTCTCCTGGTTCAATATTTAAAGTGGTTACAGCGGTAGCTGCTCTGGAAGAAGGAGTTACTGATAGAAAGAGAAAGATTTATTGTTCGGGTAGTTTTGAATTAGCTGGCCAGGTTTTTACTTGCTGGGATGAGACCGGACACGGGAGTTTGAGCATTGTAGATGCGATTGCTCATTCCTGTAATATCTATTTTTATACTTTAGGAAAAGACCTGGGGATTGAAAGATTTAATAAATGTATGCAGAAATTTGGATTAGGAGAAAAAACGGGTATTGATCTACCAGCAGAAGCTATAGGGACAATTCCTTCTGCCCAATGGAAAAAGATAGAAGTTAAAGAGATCTGGTTCCCCGGTGATACCATAAATCTTTCTATCGGTCAGGGATATCTTTTGTTAACCCCTCTACAGGTGCACAATATTATTACTGCTATTGCTGGGGAAGGTGAAATTTATAAGTTGCATTTAGTAAAAAAGATAATTTCAGCTAACGGTAAAACGATAAAAGAAATTAAACCGGAAATTTATAAGAAACTAAATTTTTCGCCAGATACATTTCAAATCCTTAAAGAAGGATTAAGGCAGACCATATTAAAGGGAACGGGTTGGAGAGCAAATATTAAAGAATTAGCGGTAGCCGGAAAGACCGGGACAGCTCAAAATCCCCAGGGGGAGACCCACGCCTGGTTTATCGGTTTCGCCCCTTATGAGAATCCAGAAGTTTGTATTACCGTTTTTATAGAAAATGGGGGAGAAGGGGGAGAAGCAGCCGCCCCCATAGCCCGAGCTATGCTGGAAAAATATTTTGATATCCAAAATTAAAAAGTAACCCAAAGGTGCCTGGCACCTTTGGGTTACTTTTGTGCCAGGAACTGCTGGTGGAGGATAGAAGTTGAAAGAAAAATTAGATAGATTGACTGAAAATTTAGATTTTACTCTTCTTTTTGCGGTAGTGTTTCTCTGTTTTTATGGAATTTTAGTGTTATACAGTTCAACGCGTTTGGTGACCACAGAGGGGGGAAGCGACCCTTATTTTTTCGTAAAACGGCAATCCTTATGGGCGTTGTTAGGATTCATATTTTTAACTATACTAATTTTTATCGATTACCATAACCTGGAAAGATATTCTAAAGTAATCTATTTTGGGGCTGTTGTTTTACTGGTAATGGTCATATTTGCCGGTAGATCAACTTATGGAGCAAGGCGTTGGCTGGCTATAGGACCTTTTGACTTTCAGCCCTCGGAGTTTGCTAAAATCGCTTTAATAGTGTTTTTAGCAGATTTTTTATCTAAAAACAAACAAAAATTGGATAATTTTTTCTATTATTTACTGCCATTTGCTTATACCGGGCTATTAATTTTATTGGTGTTCATACAGCCGGATTTAGGCACTTCTTTAGTATATTTAGCTATTCTGATAATAATGTTGTTTGTGGTAGGGGTTAAGATAAAATATTTAGTTTTTACTTTTTTTGCAGCCTTATCTTCTGTTCCGGTTTTATGGATTTTTCTAAAAGATTATCAGAAAAATAGATTAATTTTATTTTTAAATCCTAACCTGGATCCTTTGGGGGGCGGCTATAATGTTATCCAGTCGAGGATTGCCATCGGTTCGGGAGGTTTCTTAGGGAATGGAATCTTTAGCGGTCTGCAAAGTCAGTTAAATTTTCTACCTGCTCAACACACCGATTTTATATTTTCTGTAGTAGGAGAAGAATTAGGTTTTTTAGGGGTCATCTTTTTATTAGGACTTTATGTAATAATGTTATGGCGGGGAATAAAGATTGCTTTAGAGGCCAGAGATTTATTAGGAACTTTATTAGCTACGGGTGCGGTGTCTTTCTTATTTTTTCATATAGTAGTGAATATTGGAATGGCTATGGGGATGTTGCCAGCTACCGGATTACCCCTGCCTTTTTTAAGTTATGGGGGAAGCTTTATGATATCTAACTTAATAGCGATAGGGATATTGCTAAATGTGGAATTGCACAAGGTAAAGTGGTAAAACAATTGGCTAATAGGCCAATTGTTTAGTCGTTAGTGAATAGTGAATAGTCCTTAGTTAAGAATTAGTGTATAGCGTTTGCCCCCTCACCCTAACCCTCTCCCTCGGAGGGGAGAGGGAATAAAGAATCTGTATATTTTAATTTATTCTATATGCTATGAGCTATAATACGATATGCGGCTTTATTCTGAATACTGGCTTCTAGCTCCTGAATTCTATTTATTCACGAGATACGTATTTATATAACCAGCTAACTAAGTGAGGAGAGAAGAGATTGGATATTAAAAAAATATTATTTGAAGAGTTATTGGATAAGGTAAAAAAACCGGGGAGATATACCGGTAAAGAATTTAATGAAATAGTAAAAGAAGAGAATGCATCCACCGTTAAAGTAGCCTTTGCCTTCCCTGATTTATACGAGATCGGGATGAGTTATTTGGGATTTAAAATACTGTACGAGATTATAAATAAGAGAGACGATGCTCTGGCTGAGCGAGTCTTTTCACCTGCGGTGGATATGGAAAAACTACTGAGAGAACGACAGATACCCGTTTTTTCTTTAGAGACCTATAGACCTTTGAATTCTTTTGATATAGTTGGATTTACGATTCAACATGAATTATGTTATTCCAATATCCTAAATCTTCTCGAACTTGGGCACATACCTTTAAGGTCGGATGAGAGAAAAGAAGATGACCCCCTGATAATTGCCGGTGGACCAGGGGCCTTTAACCCGGAACCCTTATCCCGTTTTATCGATTTATTTGTAATCGGAGAAGGGGAAGAGATTGTCGGTGAAATTATAGAAGTTTATAAAAGATGCAAAGAAAAAAAACAGGGCCGAGCTAAACTTTTAGAAGAATTAGCCCGGATAGAAGGGATTTATGTCCCGTCTTTCTATAAAATAAGTTATTTTAAAGACGGAAGGGTTAAATCGGTTGCCCCTAAAAAAGAAACCTATTATTCAGTAATTAAAAAGCAGATTATTTCTGATTTTGATAAAGCAGCATATCCTCTTTTTCCCATTGTCCCCAATATCGATGTGGTTCACGATAGAATTACCCTGGAAATTTTTCGGGGGTGTACCCGGGGATGCCGTTTTTGTCAGGCAGGAATGATTTACCGCCCGGTAAGGGAAAAATCGGTCGATACTTTAATTGGATTGGCTGATGAAATTCTTGCTCATACCGGATACGAGGAGATATCCTTGTCCTCTTTAAGCTCAAGTGATTATAGTGAAATAGAAAGTTTGATTACTAAATTGGTAGACCGATTTGAAGAAAAAGGCGTAGGGGTTTCTCTGCCTTCTTTAAGGATAGATTCTTTTTCTGTCGCTTTAGCCCAGCAGGTCCAGAGAGTAAGGAAGGCCGGTCTCACTCTCGCCCCGGAGGTAGGAACTCCAAGGTTAAGAGATGTGATAAATAAAAATGTTCAGGAAGAGGATTTGTATTCTTCAATAAGCGCAGCTTTTGAGAAAGGGTGGAGGAAGATAAAACTTTATTTTATGGTTGGCCTGCCCACCGAGACCGAAGAAGATGTGGAAGGGATAGTAAGACTGGTTAGTAAAGTTGACCGAATGGGGAGAGAAATAACCGGAAGAAAGATTAGCATAAATATTAGCGTGTCTGCTTTTGTGCCCAAACCGCATACTCCTTTTCAATGGGAGGCCCAGGAGGAGAGAGAGTCCTTATTTAAAAAAATAAGATATTTAAAAAATAGATTAAATTGGAGGAATATTTCTTTCAGTTATCCGGATATTAATCGAATTTATCTGGAGGCAGTCTTTGCCCGGGGAGATAGAAGGTTAGGTGAAGTATTAGAAAAAGCCCATTCTTTGGGGTGCAAATTTGATGCCTGGAGAGAACAGTTTAATTTTGAAGCCTGGGAGCAGGCCTTTAAGGATTGCGGGCTTAATATGGAATTTTATGCTAACAGGGTGAGGGAGGAAGATGAGATTCTATCTTGGGACCATATCTCCTGTGGAGTTAAAAAAGAATATCTGCTTGAGGAGAAGGAGAAGGCTTTAAGAGGAGAAACAACTCCCGATTGCCGTTTTGAGGATTGTACGGGGTGCGGAGTGTGCCAATTAACCAACTAACGAGATACGAATTTACTAATTAATAAATGTAAACAAAAGGAGAATTTTTTAGTTTGGAACAATTAGTCAGAATAAAATATTTTAAAGACGGACCTATTACCTATATCTCCCATTTAAACCTGGTCCAGGTTTTTACCCGTGCTCTAAGAAGAGCCGATATCCCTGTGGTTATATCCAGTGGTTTTAATCCCCGGTTTAGAATATCTTTCGGTCCCCCCTTACCTCTGGGTATCAGTAGCACCTCTGAATATTTAGATATCAGACTAAAAGAGGAGGTAAAAGTCGAGGAGTTAACAGAAAGATTAAATCTGGTTTTGCCTCAGGGATTGAAGATATTACGGGCTAAAACAATCCCTTCCTCTGCCGATTCTTTAGTAAAGGTAATCGATAGAGCTTCTTACCTTATCATCCTAAAGATAAAGGAAAAGCTATTAGATTCAGCAACTAAAAATCAAGAAAATGAATTAAAAGAGCTGAAGCAAGAGGTAGAGAAAAATAATAAAAGATTTTTAAATTTGGATGAAATCACCGTAGAAAAGCAGACAAAAAATGGGATTAAAATGGTTGATATAAGACCTTCGATTTTAATTATATCAGTAAAAAAATTTAAAAAGCAGATTTTAGAGCTTGGTTTGGACCTTAAAATAGGACAGCAGGGGAATCTGAACCCTCGCTATGTAGCCAGAGCCTGGATTTCCAATTTTGCAAATAATTTTGATATCATCCAGATTTGCCGTGATGGTTTATATGTAAAAGGTGAAGAGGTTATTTAAGTATCAGATAAAAATCTATATAAAAAATTTATTAAATTTTTAAGATACTGTTTTAAATATTAAGTTTAAATTTTTTATCTTTACTAATAGGATTATTTAGAGTAAAATATATTAGTATATCGTATGTCGTATATCGTATATCGTGAAGAAAATAAAAGACTGAAGATAAGACAGTATCGAGTATATAATTAAGAATAGCGTAGAGCGTATACATTTAGTTAGTTGGTTAATTAGTTACCTCGTTAGCTAATTAGAAAAATAGAATTCAGGAATCAGAAGATTGATAACTGAAAATCGTTTTTTCTATCTAAAAACTATAAATTATAAACTAAAAAACAGGAGTTTTTAATGAATAAAAAAGTAATTATTGATGTGGGTCTAACCGAAGAGAGGGTGGCCGTAATCGAGGGTGGCCGATTGGTAGAAATCCACATTGAGAGAATTGAAGATGACAAGATTGTAGGTAATATATATAAAGGTAGAGTAACCAATGTTTTGCCTGGGATAGAGGCAGCGTTTGTAGATATTGGAGTTGAGAAAAACGCTTTTTTGCATATCGATAAAACTGCAGATGATCAAGATCAAGATCAAGAGTCGGCTACAGAAACCGATTATAATTTTGCTTCCAAAACCGCTTTGAATAAAATCAAAGTTAACCAGGAGATAATGGTGCAAGTAGTAAAAGAGGCTATACCTCCTAAAGGAGCACGGGTAACCACTAATATTAGCCTCCCGGGCAGGTATTTAGTTTTAATGCCCAATAGCATAAATCTTGGTACTTCTCATCGGATCGAAGAAGAAAAAGAAAGAGAAAGGTTGAAAAAAATCGTTCAACAGATGAAACCCAAGAATGCAGGATTGATTATTCGAACTGCTGGCTGGGGGAAAGAGTTGGAGGATTTTTTGCCCGATCTGGATTTTTTGACCAGATTATGGGATAAGATTAAAAACAGAGGGATGAAAGCCAGGGCTCCCATGTTATTACATGAAGACCTGACTCTGACTTATCGGATTATTCGAGATCTGCTTACCGAAGAAGCAGAAGAAATTTTAATAAATTCTAAAAATGAATACAAAAATATGTTAAAGTTTTTAAAGACCCTATCTTTATCGGAATTAGAACCCAGAGTATCTCTTTACACAGGAGAAAAGCCCATATTTGAGGAATATAATATAGAAAAAGAAATTAACAAAGGCCTACAAAAAAAGATATGGCTTAAATGCGGAGGATATTTGGTTTTTGACCAGGCGGAGGCCTTAACGGTAATCGATGTAAACACCGGTAAATTTGTTGGTAAAAAAGATATGAGAAAAACCATTTTGAAAACCAATTTGCAGGCAGCTGAGGAGATAGGACTTCAGTTAAGGCTTCGGGATATTGGAGGGATTATCATAATCGATTTTATCGACATGGATAATCAGGAAGATATAGAAAAGGTAGTAAATAAATTAGGAGAAAGTTTTAAAAAAGATAAAACCAAATCTAATATTATTCAGAATACTGAATTAGGTCTGGTTGAACTTACCCGAAAGAGATCCAGGAGAGATTTGGAAAACGTGCTAAGAACCACTTGCCCCTATTGTTCCGGAATAGGTCGAGTTTTGTCTGCCGAAACCGTAAGCAATATGGTTCTACGCAAGTTAGAAGACTTGTGTAATACTTCAAGAGCAGAAGCCGTTCTATTAGGGGTACATCCTAAAGTGGAAGAAAATTTATCCGGGGCAAAGATGCTGCTGATTAAACAATTAGAGAAAAAAGGAAGAAAAACTATTTATATCAAGTCTTCAAAAAATATTCACATAGAGAGGATAGATGTAGTGGCTGTCGGCAGGTTAAAAGAAATAAAGAAAATTAAACGAATGTTTAATTAGTCGTTATACTATATACGAAATAATTTGACAACCATATCAATATATGCTAAATTTTATAAGCGTCGGTTTCATATCCGCACAGGTTGGGTCTAAAAGTAGTCGGTTTATCTGATTACTACCTAATCATGGCGAGTTTAGAAGGCAAGGGGGATTGCTAAAAATGCAAGCTGTTATCGCAACTGGAGGGAAACAGTATCTAGTAAAAGAAGGAGATATTATCAGGGTTGAAAAATTAGAGCAGGAAAAGGGAAAGAAAGTAGAATTTGACCAGATACTAATGATTGACAAAGATGGAGAACATATTATTGGCCGACCACTGGTAGAAAAAGCTAAGGTTGTTGGAAAAGTTCTAACCCAGGATAAAGCTAAAAAAATTATAGTTTTTAAATATAAATCCAAAAAAAGATATCGCAAAAAGACCGGGCACAGACAACCTTTTACTGAAATTTTAATTGAAAAAATACAAATTTGAAGGTATAATATAAAGTATCAGGATAGTTAAAATTTTATATATAATTTAATCAGAAGCAGGTTTAAGAGGGTGAGGTGAGAATTTATGGCACATAAAAAAGGTCAGGGATCAATTAAAAACGGTAGAGATAGTAATGCCAAGCGGTTAGGAGTAAAACGATTTGCCGGTCAATTTGTAACAGCAGGTAGTATCTTAATAAGACAGAGGGGAACTAAAATTCTTCCCGGAGAAAATGTGGGAAGAGGTAATGATGATACCCTGTTTGCTTTGACTGAAGGATTTGTAACTTTTGAAAGGAAGGGAAAAGATAGGAAGCAAGTTTGTGTTTATGCTGAAAGATCTTAAAATAAGAAAATAATTTTATTAAACTAACCCTGAGTTTTTTTGTAAAACTCAGGGTTTTTTAGTATCATTAGGTAAAACAATAAAAAAAAGTGCCAGGTTCCGGCACTAAATTTTCATTTTAGCAGGAGAAGAGTATGTTTGTGGATAGAGTAAAAATAGAAGTGAGAGCAGGAAAAGGGGGAAATGGAGCTGTAAGCTTCAGAAGGGGAAAATTTATCCCCAAAGGTGGTCCTAACGGGGGAGATGGAGGGAAAGGCGGAGATATAATTATTGAAGCAGATGATAAGGCAAGGACATTAATAGACCTTTATAATCACCCTCATCAAAGGGCAAAAAATGGAGAAAGCGGACAGGGAAGCAACAAGACAGGAAAAAACGGAGAAGATTTAATCATAAAAGTTCCTTTGGGAACTGTGGTAGAGGATATAAACAGCTCCATAATTTTAGGTGATTTAACCGAAAATGGGCAGAGGATTACCGTAGCCCGGGCAGGACGGGGTGGACAGGGAAATTTTCGTTTTAAAAGCTCTATTAGAAGGAGCCCCAGGTTTGCCCAAAAAGGAGAACCGGGAGAAGAAAAGAAGTTATATTTAAGTCTAAAAATAATTGCCGATGTAGGATTGGTTGGCTACCCTAATGCCGGAAAATCTACTCTGCTTTCTCGGATTTCAGCAGCTAAACCCAAGATTGCCGATTATCCCTTTACCACCCTCGTCCCTAATTTAGGAGTAGTTAGTGTAGATGAAGTAAAAAGTTTTATGGCAGCAGATATTCCCGGTCTGATCGAAGGTGCCCATCAGGGTACTGGTTTGGGAGATAAGTTTTTAAAACACATTGAAAGAACTAAAATAATCTTACATATTATCGATGGTTCTATAATAAAAAAAGAGGATCCATTATATAGTTTTAGGGCTATAAACAAAGAATTAAATAGTTTTAGTGAAAAACTGACCAAGAAACCACAGATTATTGCCATAAACAAATGTGACCTTGTTTCTGTTAAAGAAAATATGACCTACCTTAAAGATGCTTTTCAGAAGGAAGGTTATCAAATATTTCCCATTTCTGCTTTAATCGGAGAAGGATTAAATAAACTAATCTATGGCCTTTCTTCTTTGTTGGATGAATTAAAATTAAAAGAAAAAGAAGCGATTGCTGAGGTTTTACCCAAAAAAGAAGCAGTTTATAAATTTACCCCTCGATTTGTAATTAATAAAAAGGGAGACATTTATGAGGTTGCCGGTGCAGAGATTGAACGGATAGTAGCGATGACCAATTTTAATAATGAGGAAGCAATAAGTTATTTCCAAAAAATTATAAAAAAAATGGGTTTAGAGAAGGCTTTAATTAAAAAAGGAATTAAAGAGGGAAATCAGGTAAAAATCAAGGAAATCGTTTTTACTTTTTCAAACAAATAAGGTATAATTTTAATAATTAAATAGCTAACTAATACAATTGGTCAATTAAAGCAAAGGTGAATTAATGACTAAAATAGCCAATTATCTTATAAAAGAAAAATTATCATTGAAACTTTTTTGCATCATTATTGTTTTTACAATAATGATTAGTTTTTTTTGTAATATACAGATTGTTCAGGCCTCTGACAAGAGGATAAGCGTTTTATATTTTAATAATCGTAGCGGGCAGTCAGGCTGGGATTGGCTAAGCAAAGGTTTGACCGACATGCTGTTAGATGATCTTTCTCAGAGTGATATTCTCGTCTGTTCTTCTCGTCAAGAGATAGAGGATTTGTACTATAAATATGACTTGTTGCCCATTTCAGCTGAGATAGATAAATCTCTATTAATCCAGTTTAATGAGAATCTAAATGCCGAGGTAATATTTTTTGGAGATTTCTATCTTTCTTCTCCCTCTAATTTAAATTTAAGTCTTAAAAAGTACGAGATCCAGAGCGGAGAAATTACCGCCTTTCGAGATTTTATCGTGGGGAATACAGATATTACTAACTTAAAAGATAAGCTAGTTTTATTTATCTTGAAAGAGTTAAATGTTGAATTTTCAATTCAAGAGAAAGATAAATTACAAGAAATTCCTACTACCTCTCTTGATGCTCTGAGTCATTATAACAAATGTCTTGAATTAATGGACAAGGCCATTGTTGAATATGAAGGTGTCGATTATCCCAGCAAAAAGTTATGGGCTGAGGCTATAGAATACGGAGAAAGGGCAGTAGCGGCAGACCCCAAGTTTGCCGAAGCTTATTACCTTTTAGCGGAGATTTATAACAGAACCCATTGGACTATTAGGGAGGTAAACAGTTTAAATAGTTTTATACAACTGGTAGAAGATAATCATTTGAAAAGCAAAGATATTTATAAAAAAGCTTCTCAGGCTTATTTTCGGTTAGGATATTCCTTTTATTCTAAAGGCGAGAATGAACAGGCGACTAAATATTTTATTTCTTCTACAAAATATGATCCTGATTTATTAGAGGCCCATCTCTATTTGATTCAAATTTATTATTATATGGGTGAGATAAACCTTTCTCTTGATGAATGTAAAGAAGTTTTAAGGATAGACCCCCGGAACAAAGAGATTTCCTGGTTTATTAAAAAGAACGAACAGTCCCAAAAATACGGCCGGAAGGCTTATGAAAACTACGAAAAAGGTTATCTATCTTATAAAAATGGCAATTTTAAAGAAGCAGTAAGTTATTTTGAATCATCTATTTTAGCAAATCCTGATTTTAAGGAACCTCATTACTATTTGGCCTTAAGCTATTACGAGATAGGGGATCTGGATAATTCTATTTATCAATGGGAAGAAGTCATCAGGATTGATTCTTTCGACAATACAGCCAAACATTTTTTAAATAATTGCCTGGAAGAAAAAAAATACGGGAGAGAGACTTTAAAGTATTTTAACACCGGCTATGATTATTATTTGAAAGGTGAATATGATAAAGCCCTCGAAGAATTTACTAGATCTTTAGATTATAATCCGGAATTTGAAAAAGCCCGTCAATTTCTTTCCCGCTCATATTATCAGCTTAATCTGATGGACGAATACCGTGAAGAAAGAAAAAAGACGACCGAATTAAAAGCCAGTAGTGAGGAGGAAAAAGCTGTAGAAAATTATAAATTAGGCTATGAATTTTATTCTTTAAAGAATTATACAGTGGCTATTGAAGAAATAAAAAAAGCCCTGGATATAAAGAGTAATTATCCTCATGCCCGCTATCTGTTGGCTGAGTGTTATTTCCAACAGAAAGAATATAAGTTGGCTCAGGTAGAGTATGAGAGAGTTGTCACCGATTCGGAGATAAACGAATATACCGATGATGCCCTCTGGGGCAGCGGGTGGTGTTATTATCTGTTGGGAGAATATGAAGAAGCGGCCAAGAGGTTTTTGAAATTATTAAATGATTTTTCCGATAGTGATTTAGCCTTACAAGCCAGACATAAGTTGGGCAAATCCTATTTTCAGGCGAATAATTATACGGACACAATCAAAGTATATCGGGAATTTTTAGAGAAATATACTGAATATAAAGGGAAAGAGACAGAAGAAGTGTATTACTTGTTGGGTCAGGCTTACTTCAGGTCTGGAAAATATAAAGAAGCAGAAGAAGTATTTAATAATTTATTATTTTTCTTCCCGGGGTTTGAATTGGCTTTTGAAGTGAAATATTATAATAGTTTGAGTTTATTTAGAGAAAATAAATATGAAGAAGCAATAGTACAATTAAAGGACTTAATCTCAGAAGCAGAAATAGGAGATAATAGGAAAGAGGAGGCTCAATATTTACTGGCTCGCTGCCTGCTTAATTTACAAGAATATAGTGAAGCTATTGAAAATCTGGAGAGCTTAAAGCAGTTCGAAGTGGAAGATTCTTTATTAGAAAAAGCCAGTTTTGATTTAGCTTTGGCTTATTCCCGTCAGGGCGAGAAAGAAAAAGCAATTTTAGAATTTCAAGAATTTGTAGAGAAATATCCGCAAAGCGAACTTATTAATTCAGCCCATTTTGAGCTGGGAAAAGATCTATATGATTTAAAAAAATATAAATTAGCTTTAGCAGAATTAGAGAAAACATCCACTGATGAAGCACTCTATTTAAGAGGGAAGGCCTCTAAAGAATTAGGGGATCAAGAAGGAGAAATTGCAGCATTTGAAGAATTAAGAGAAAAATACCCCCGGAGTAATTTTTCACAGGAGGCATATTTTAGGTTAGGCAACTATTATTATAATCAGAATAGATACAAAGAAGCAATTGAAGAATTTGACAAAATTATTCAATTTTTTCCTCAATCTCCCTTGCTCTCGGAAAGCTGTTACTGGATGGGATGGAGTTATTTTAAATTAACTGATTATAAGAAGGCGGGCGAATATTTTAAC
>Ga0265595_1001183_pt1 | contig 20970 bp, 20 predicted proteins | sample saktaG_15_FD_190148 | JGI IMG/M metagenome (GOLD analysis project Ga0265595, IMG submission 190148) | Saline water microbial communities from Sakinaw Lake, British Columbia, Canada - sak_2013_06_06_50m | ecosystem: Environmental > Aquatic > Non-marine Saline and Alkaline > Saline ... | reverse complement strand
ATCTGTAGCATAAGAGGTGAGTGTCCACAGGAAAGATGTGGAGATTAATGCAAATACTAAAACCATGGAAATGATTTTCTTTAATTGACTTTTTTTCATTTTTTTAATCCTCCTATAATATTATTGGGATAACGAGTGATATTGCTAAGGTAAAAGACATATGCTTTTGAACTTTCAAATCTTCATTTAAGACCTCCTTAAACAATATTTATGCTACTGAAGCATTACCACGCACGACCTGTTAAAACATGTATTTTTCGATAAAGAGCCCCCCTTTTTTTTATATATATAGTTTCCTCGAAAACTCTGAAAGCCTTGTCCTATAAGTGTTTGCTAAAAGCAAGCACTTCTTGTTTACCCCCAGAGTTAACATTAAAATTAATATTTTTTGTGAAAAAAACTTTTAAAATTCTTAACTTTTTTCACAGGTTCTTTTCTCATTACCGTGAAAAGTTCAAGGAAAATTGTTTTGCCGGAACGGGGTTTACATTGAGGAGCCACCGTGTTACGCTCGTTTGCGAGGGCAAAATAGCCTCCCGCAGGGGCTGATTTGCCGCATTTGCCCCAAAAACTCGGTGGCAGAGGCTCAATGTCAACCCTTGGAGGCAAAAGAATTTAATAATCAAAACTCTCATTTTCACGGAAACAGGAAAAGAGCCCTAAAGTGATGATATGTTGATTTAATATTAATTATTTGATATAGTAAATATTATATAGCGAAACGATACACTGTAAGTAAATTGCATCATATTTATAATTAAAAGTAAATAAAAATAATCTAAAACAACTATTTTACAAAAATATAATTTAGGAAACATGATATTTTAAAGATAAGTATATTGCTGTAAAAGATGAAAACGCGTGTCAATGGGCTAATAATTCGTTTTATATACGAAACGTTTTGTTTAGTTGGAATGATAAGAGGTAATATGTAGCTTCATTGTAACTATCATTATTATCTATATGAAAACCGGATGTGCGAATTTGGTGATTCAGACACATCAAGTTAATTCCGTCATAGGCTGTGTCCCCAAGACCGAGTCTTGAGGCGGCGACGGCATCGGGAGGATCATTTATCGGGCGGTTATAAACAATATCTTGTTTTGATATCCAATTTTTATAATCAACTTCAAGATAGCCGGTTTTACTGTTAAACGAATGGTGATTTTTTTTAGTGTCCGAACGATAAATATATAAATACCCCTTTGTTTCTGTATGGTCAAGAATAACGTTTCGCGATAGTGACAAAAAATAATAAGGAATTAATTAAATAATAGCACAATATATTTTAACATGCAAGCGTTTTTACAAAAAAAATGACAAAATATAAATATAAATGTATAATTACAATAAATATTGTAAACAATATAAGTATAATATGCTATAATTTATATATTGAAACGTTTCGCTGTTAAATCGCCAAATACAAGCCAATATCAGTAATTTTGATAAAATTAGGGGAAAAAGAGGACTTGCGTATTCGAAAGTCCGATTATAGTATGAATCAAATCATTATTACAGAATCTCCATAAACCAAAGTGGCATCTAATTTTCGGACAAATTGTTCCGGTGGAAGTTTTTTATTCAGTCGGTCTATCAAGATATTGGTTGAGGATTCGGCAATCTTTTTAATTGGCTGACAAACCGTTGTGAGCTTTGGTTTATAGATGTGTGAAATTTGCAAGTTGTCAAAACCAATAAATGAGCCCTCCTACTTAAAAGAGACAGTGATTCGTAATAATATCTCTTGATTTCTTAAATTTCCAGCATATTACATTTTCCGTGTCTCGAACCTTGCCTTTTGTCTATTCAAATTGTGTTAAGTAAATGCGATGAGCGAGATGAGGTTATAATTTTTTAACTTTGATCTCCCGTCCTAATCCAATTTTACTATTTGACTATCCAAAATAAAGGTTAACCCCTTGCGTGCGGCTGACTTGGTGCTAATTTTAAGCTTTTTTTACTCGAGGACAAACAAGATTATGCTACTTTTATCCAATTCACTCATCAAACCCCCATCACAATCTCATCCAACGCCTCCGCCGCCCTCTCATCAAGGGATTTGATTGCGTGGGAATATATCATTGTTGTTACACTCGGATTGCTGTGCCCCGCCCTTTTAGATACAGTGGGGATTGGTATCCCTGCTGAAATCAGCAGAGTAATGTTGGTGTGTCTAAGTGAATGAACACATATATTTGGCAAATTATTTCTCTTCACAAAATCCCTAAACCAACCCGATATGGTATCTGGGTGGATAGGGTTGCCATTTACTTTTGTAAATATTCTATCCGTGTCAATCCAGTTGTCGCCCATTTTAAGCCTTTGCCCCAATTGCCACCGCTTAAACTCTTTTAGCATTAATATTGCACTGTTTGAAAGCTTTATTGCCCTTTTTGAACTTTCCGTTTTAGGCTCTTTTGTAAATATCCCTATCCTGGGTAGATATTGACTTGACCTTACTATACTTAGCATATTATTTTCAAAATTAATATCCTTCCATTCTAAGCCACAAAGTTCCCCTCGTCTTAGCCCACTGTATATAAAAAGTAATATCATTGTTCTATATTGATGAGGTGCATTTATTAACAGTTCTATTAATTTTGCTGTTTGCTTTTCATCAAGATATTTTGCTTCTGTTCGTGCAACCTTTGGCGGCATAACTCGCTTTGCAACATTCTCAGGTATTACTTGCCAATATACTGCTTGCTGCATTGCAAATCGTTGAAGGTAGTCATCCTCAATTAACTTTTCACATTTACGAGCCACCAACCACAAATATATGCGATTGAAAAACATTTCAGCGAGTAAAACCTCGCCATCTTTTTGCACCGCTTTTAGATGTTCGTTTATCTCTGGAATAGTCGGAGTTGTTTCATCTACCAAATCCACGCCCTCAAACTTTGTTATTTTAAGTCTTGACTTTCTTGTGCCGTCAAGTATTGCTTCTGACAAAGGTTTTCTTTTCCTTCCAGAAGTGTTTCTTGCCCCTCCATGTCCGTTTGCCATTTCATTCACGCCTTTCAATGATAATTTTTGATTTTTAGATTTTTTATAATATATACGATTTTAATATATATTGAAACTGTATATAGTAGGGTTGCTATTCTTTTGAATAAAATGTTGCTGTTTTAATCCCAAAGCAATTATTAACACGACCACTTTTTTGAATGGTATAGCCCATTATACTTTTAAAAACAAAACCCCAAAATGCTCCTATGCTCTTTTTAACATAATCATCTATATTAAAATTTTCATCTTTTCCAGGTAACTCTTTATTGTAAAACCTTATGAACGATATTGCCGGCGGTATATGATGATAATCATTACAGAAAATTATTTGCCCTAATAACTTCTCATCTTTAACTGCTTCAAGGCATTTCTCATAATACTCTGCACACTTTCTACTAACAGTGAATTTAGCAAAGGGCTTATATGTCGCCTTAAAGGATTTATATCTCTTGCTTGGTGGAATATATTTATCCGACAAGGATTTACATATTAAATTTTGATTGCCATTTTGTATGAGTTCTATAATTTCTAAACCTGTGAATTCCATATTTTCTCCTTTTAAAGATAACATAGCGTATTTGTAATATAGCAAAACGCCATATTATAGACCTACTGTTTTTCGAGTTTTGCCAAATTGGCTTTTTCAAAGTTTTTTGATGTTTTTTTAATAATAAAGTAGATTATTTTTTTCAAGTTTTGCTGTGTTTTTTTCAAGTTTTGCTGTATTTTTTTCAAGTTTTTCTGTCATTTAATCAAGTTTTTTGAGTTTCCCAAAAATAACAATGTAGTATTTGCAAGGGTTTCAGGCTAAACTTGATTTTTAAACTTGAAATTGGCTTTTCTCACACGCTACCCACAGCCCGTTACAGAGGATTTTAGGGACAGCCTTTATACCCCGCCTACCATATATTACCAATTATTATATATAATAATTGTTTTCTTTTCATTATTTAAATCTACTGCTTTGTAACAAGCGGTTTCATTCCTGAAACATTAAAATCAACTGATCGCTTAGTAAGCTTAAATATCCTTACAGACACTCCCATACCGCAAAATTTTTCAGTATATGTATTTTCACTTTCCCCATCTTTTCTAATTAACATTCCACAGTTATACATATCTCTATAAAGCCTTTTGCTTGATACTGGGAAAGTTCTGTTTTGTCTTCTATAATAATCAAGCACTGCCGACCTTGTTTCACCACAAAGCAGATAATAATATTGTTTATCTTCAAAACCAATAGAATTAAATGTTTCCCAAGCTTCATAAGTAGGATTTGCATTTAGGTCAACAATTCGTTTTTGATTTGTCATCAATATTTCTCTTAATGCTGTTAAAAACATCTCAACTGGTTGTTCATCATTTGCAGACTTTGCTTGCTCAGTTCCAATTTCATTAAATGTTTCAAATGCTTTTGTTTTAAAATCATCTGCATCTTGTTTGCTCATTAAACACTTATCGCAAGCATAATCACAAAATGTTATAATGGCTGACATTAACCAAGCAATATTTGAAGGCAAGCGGGTATGTGCAAGCGGGATTTTAATGCTATCCCTAAATTTCAAGAATATTATTTTTAACTTTTCAGGAAGACTTTTAGCATTTTCAATCTGCCATAATATAAACTGCTTCATAAAGGCATTTATTTGTTTGCCCTGTTCTTGTACTTTTGAAAGCTCAGAAGGGATTATTTCTCTATTTTCAAAGCGTATGATAAAGTATCGTGCAAGCCCTGATATTCCAATATCAGGTACATCTTCACCAGTTATAGCTGAAAGTCCTCGTGGTGGAAATGAAATTTTTAGTGAAGTATCTGCGTTTAAACGCGACCTGCCTGCGTGGTCTCCCGCTCCTCTTGCAAGACGTTGAGCTATTGCAGTCATCTTTTGCATTTCATAGGCATTTTGCGGGTGAAAATCATCAACTAAAATAATGCTGTCTTTTAGAGAAAATGCCCTTTTTTCAATGGCATTTGCTGTATCGCTAAAATTTGCAGTTGAACTATCAGCGGGGCTATAATTTTTAAACATAGCACAATACAGTATATTTAATGTAGTCTTAAACGAACCACTTGCGCCTACACTATATAGGGCAAAACTTGGAATAAAACCCGCTTTACTCAAAAAATAATTTAAAGGTGCAAGCAAGTAAAAAGCAAGCATTGGATAGCTAACACTTTTTGGTGCAATATGAAAAAGTTCCATAACTGACAAAAAGGCTTCCTTTTCACTTATGATTTCTTGATTGAAAGCAAACTTTGAGAGTGCTGTATCAAGTTCGCATTCTACATTTGAAATATTTCCAACTACGCCACCATTATACAAGTAACAAAGTTTACCCTCATACTCGCGAAAGCCAGTATGGGTAAAGATAGTCCTTTTGATAATATTATCCGCTTGGCTTTGAATATAATCCCTTAAATATTCCTTTTGGTTAGGCTGAATTCTTGCTCGCAAGTCCCAACACTTAGTTACATAGTTCATATTTGTAAAATCATTAGCTGATACGGTAACCGCAGGCAATGTTTCGCCAGAAGCGAGTGTTCCGTTGACTGTGAAAAATCTAATAGTATTCATTCCGTCATCTTTTGTTATGTCCTCAATCGGCTTTGCGTTAAAATTGCTAATTAAGATTACTCTTTCACCCGACTGGCGAAAAACACACCCGTTTTCTATAAAATATGTGCTGTTTGCGGATGGTTCTGTTGATTTAGTTTCTTTTTGCTGTGCTTTATATGCCTTCAACATTGTTTCAAATGTTTTTAAAGCACCAACATTTTTCGCCTTTTCCCTGAGATTGTTTTCAAATTGTGCAGCTACTATGCCATCAAGGTTTTGCATTTGCTCATATATACTCTGTTCATTAAATTGTTCTTTTGTAAGTTTTTCAATTATAAATGGTGTAAATTCTTTAATAGCAGTTGCATATCCGCCCACACTGTTGGAGATTGTTTTAATCTCAATTAATGATAATGGCGGTTTACACTGAGTTGAATTTATTGTAATAAGTGCTTTGTTTATTGCATCGGCACTCATACCTTTTTTTCTCATTGTTCCAGCAATTGAGGTTAAAGTAGTATTACGGTTTCCTTCAAAAAAGGTAATAGGAATTTTAGTTTCTTTTTCCGTAATTCCGTAACTAATATTTAAAGTGTGAGAAACATTCAATAGTGCTGTTTCAAACTCCGCTTCGGTATATTTAATTTTAGGATTAAATACTTCGCACTCCACCAAAAATGGAATTCCTTTGTGATGATAAAAATTTGGCAATCGCATTACTCGCGATAAGTCTTTTATCTGCTCATCAGTGCCTAAAAATGAGTTTAAACCTTCTTGTATAGCTTTGAAATTTTTAATATTACCTTCTGAAATTAGCCAATATACATGGTATCCGCGAACTGTTTTTACTATAATAGACGGCTTAAGAGGGAAGGAAGAAAGACGAGTTTTTTGCTCATCCTCTGTTCCATTATCAAAATCTACAAAATGAGCAGTTATTCTCTCAATCTTATCACTTTTTTGTCCACCAGCATTGACTACAAAGAATATACCGTTTCCCCCATTATTCCATTCCACAAGCTCTGCCTCAAGATTATTAAAGTTAGAGAGTTTTGCAGAAAAGTTCTTACTGTTTTTAGTTTTCTTTGTATCATCAAAGCTACGAATATATGCCATTTCTTCTTCCTTGCGAAAAGCACTTAAAAATTCTATTGTTTTAACTTCCATATTATCTTATCCTTTCAGGCAACTTTCTCATTACCCCACATTCAGGCTCTGGCTGTTTAATAGTTTTATGTAGAGATTCATTTATTAGGTCAATATCAATTAAAAATTTCTTCCCACTTCTTACAGATGGGATAACGCCAGACAAAACCATTCTACGTAGTGCAAAGGGAGTAATGCTTGTTTCGCTGTCCTGCTCTTTTATGTAATTATAAGTTTCGCCAATTGTTCTCATTCTTGCAACCATTATTTTTCACCTTCCTTTTCATTTTCAATAATTTTAAGTATCTTTGTTTTAAACTCTTGGTTTAGAGGATAGCGTAACTTCCGCGTTAATGTTGGTTCGGAAATGTTTAATCTTTCTGCTACTTTCCAAAGCGGTACTCCTGCTCCTTTTGCTATTAATCTTAATTCTTTGTTGGTTTCTTGCATTTTCTTTAACTCCTTTCAAATTTATTTTTTAAATCTATTGATTTCTCCAGAATAGTATGATATGATGTTCTTGTCATCATTATTATATGTCAATAATATCATATAGTCAAGTTATTATTGACATACTTAATTTTAAACAAGTATTTCATATTAAAAGGAGTTTTTATTATGTCAAGTTTATTATTTCCATTAAGTGCTAAGGAAGCAAAAAAGAAACAAAAGGCAACAGGCATTAAAACAAGTGCAACTGACAACAAAAATGCTTTATTCCCCACAAGACTAAGAGAATTAAGAGCAGAAAAAAAAACTAATGAAGGAAAAGGAACTTCACAACAATTACTTGCTGATGAAATTGGCGTGACAAAATCAACAATTAGTCTTTACGAAATGGGAGATAATGTCCCTGACGCTAAAACAATTGTTAAATTAGCAGAGTTTTATAATGTTTCTACTGACTATTTACTTGGATTAATTAATATCAAATCTTCAAATATCGATTTTCAAGGAATACACAGAAAAACAGGCTTGTCGGAAAAAGCTATTGAGACATTAACAAAACAGAAATACATCAAAGGTTATACTGACCCAAAAGAAACGGTTTATCAAGAAATTAGTTTCATTATTGAGCATAAAGATTTTCCCGAATTAATAAAAGAAATTCATTTTATTAATAATATTGGTGAAAATCTTTGCAATAAATCTGGCAAGAAAATAGAAGAAATAATGGTTGAAACATCAGGAGGTCTTCGCATGCCTTACAATCATGCTGTTAAATATTTTAAACAAAATATAATTGACAATTTTAGAAAAATACTTGATGATATTACACTACCGATTAACATTTTAACTGATGACAATGGAAAAGATGAGATATAAATAAAACTAAATATAATTAAAAAAAGTTAAGGAAGTGCTATTATGGCAACAATTAGAGAGAGAAATGGCTCATATCAAATTAGGGTTTATGCTGGGCGTGATGTAACAGGCAAGCAGATTGAAAAAGTAAAGACTTGGAAACCAGAGCCAACACTAAATCCAAAACAAATTGAAAAAGCTCTTGATGATATTGTCTATGAATTTGAAAAAGAAGTGCAAACTGGAGGAGCTATTGACGGTAAAATTCGCTTTTGTGAATTTGCAAATAAATGGCTTGAAGCAAACTCTACACATCATTCGCTTTCATATAGGCAAAGAGCAAATCAATTACTTGTTAGAATAAACGAAGCAATAGGTCATATATCCCTTGAAAAATTGCAACCTCATCATATTATGGATTTAAATAAAAATCTTTCAGAGCCGGGAATTAAGAAGAATTCAAAACGAGCTAAAACTGATAAATTAACTGGAATAATGAAAGAACGAAAACTAACCAAGGTAGCACTTGCTACAATGGCAGGTCTTGGGGCATCAACCTTAAAACCAGCCTGTCGCGGAGAAACAATAAGTATTGAAACTGCCGAAAAAATATCAAAGGCACTTGGAATTGAACTGAAAAGACTTTTCACTATTGTAGGAGAAAATCAAACTCTTTCAGAAAAGACGGTTTTACACCATCATAGGCTTGTTAGTAGCATTCTTCAGTCAGCTGTCTATTGGCAAGTTCTCAAGGAAAATGTAGCAAAGCGAGTGAAACCACCTAAGGTTAATTATAAAGAAGCAGAATACCTTGATGATAACGATGCACAGAATTTAGTTGGTTGTTTGGGAAAAGAGCCGATAAAATGGAGAGCCCCAGTCCTTTTACTTTTATATAGTGGTATGAGACGAGGAGAACTATGTGGTTTGCAATGGGATGACATTGATTTTAAAAATAGCCTTATACATATCAAAAGGGCAAGCCAATATTTAGGTGAAGGCATTGGTTCATTTATAAAAGAAACAAAAACTGCCTCATCAAAACGCGTTTTAAAAATGCCATTATATATATTTGATGTGTTGCAAGAATATAAGAATTGGCAAGATGTTGAGCGATTAAAGGTTGGAGATAGACAAATAGATAATGGTCGTTTATTTACTGGGGAAAATGGCAATCCAATATGCCCTGACAGTATTAATGGATTTTTAATAAGGCTAATTGAAGAAAATAATCTTCCGCATTTTACACCCCATTCTCTAAGACATACCAATATTTCATTAATGATAGCAGCAGGGGTTCCACTACAAAACGTTTGTGCAAGAGCGGGACATGCAAATATGATAACTACCTCAAAACAATATGCACACGTAATACGCATTGTTGACGAAATGGCGAGTGATGCCATAGGGGATATTCTAAATCCAAGAAATGCAAATAAAAAAATCGCCCAAAATAGAGCGATAATATAAATACCATACAAATGTTCAAAATTACATTTTTTATGGTATTTTTTAACGGTAATAACAAAAATAACGGAATATTTTTTTATTTAGTTTAATATTACAATAGGCTATTTTACTGGCTTTAATATCTATTAGTAACGGAATAACTGAATAATAAAAAATAATATTATGTTTTTATATTACATGTTGAAGCAGTCTAATCACACCTATATGATAATAAAAAAATATCTATACTATATAGTTCAATACTGGAGAAATAATGTTACAAGCACGCTAATTTGATTTATGATAATAGCATATTTGTAATACTATTTCTCTATTAAAAACTTTAATAGTTTTTAATGGTTGCTTTGCAACTATCATCAACTTTGAAAAGTTGATGGAGAACAGTATTGAACTATATTAACGATAATTTTACGAAAAATTATCAAAAAGCTACGCTTTTATTAAAATATATTCTATATTTTAATGGTTAATTAGTATAACATTATTTTAGTTATCCAATTGCTCAAATGCCAATAATGCAATAATATAAGCATTATTGATATGAAATTTGCGTTTTATATTGACAAAGTTCTAATTATAGTTTATATTAAATATATACACTGCAAATAATATTTCAAAAATTGTATGATAAAGAAGAGAAAATTTAAATGAAAAGATTACTAATAGAACAACTTAAGATATGGAAGAATAAAAAAGACAGAATGCCGCTAATCGTAAAAGGTGTTCGCCAATGCGGAAAGACTTTTTTACTTAAAGAATTTGGCGAAACATATTATGAAGATGTTGCATATTTTAATTTTGAAGGTAATAAAGCTTTGCAAGAACGCTTTGAAAGCGATTTAGATGTTAATAGAATAATAGTTGAGTTAGGCATTTTAAGAAAAAAAGCAATAAACCCAAATACAACACTAATTATATTTGATGAAATTCAGTTTTGCAACAAAGCATTAACTTCACTTAAATACTTTTGTGAGAATGCACCAGAATATCACATTGTGAGTGCAGGATCCCTTTTGGGCATTGCTCTTTCAAAGCCATTATCTTTTCCAGTTGGAAAGGTTGAGTTATTAACACTATATACTATGAATTTTTATGAGTTTCTTTTAGCTAACAATGAAGAGATGCTTTGCGAGTATTTAATAACTTTGAAACCAGACGAAAAAGTGTCGGATTTATTTGCTTTAAAATTAGAAAACTATTTAATGAACTACTATATTACTGGTGGTATGCCAGAGGTTGTTAAAAAGTGGTGTGATACAAAGGATATTAATAAAATTGAAGCAATACAACAAAAAATTCTTGATAGCTATGAACTTGATTTTGCAAAGTATGCACCATCAAATGACTTTCCAAAGCTATCAGCTATTTGGAGGTCTATTCCTGAGCAGTTAGCAAAAGAAAACTCTAAATTTATTTTTGGTCAAGTTAAAAAAGGTCTTCGTGCTAAGGACTTAGAAGATGCACTTGAATGGCTAATTTCGGCAGGACTTGTATATAAAGTAATGAAAATCGAAAAGCCATTTATGCCCTTATCTGCTTATGCAGATCAGACTTATTTTAAGTTATATATGTCAGATATAGGTTTGCTACGTAAAATGTCAAACCTACCAGCTGAATCGCTAATCCAAAAAAGCGATACCTTTAAGGAATTTAAAGGTGCATTAGCTGAAAATTATGCACTTTGTGAAATTGTAATCAATAGTGGAATAACACCATTTTATTGGAAATCGGGAAATTTAGCAGAAGTTGATTTTGTTATTCAAAAAGGAATGGATATTATTCCTCTTGAAATCAAGTCCCAAAAGAATGATAGAGCAAAATCTCTTTCTGAATACAATAAGAAATATAAGCCGAGAATATCCTTTAAAATAACTATGAATAATGTTAGTGGCACATCGCTCAAAAATATTCCTCTTTACCTTTTATGGAATATAAATATGTATATTTAAGGCTTTGCTTTTCCCCTTTTCAGCCTTAATTAACGACAGTAAGGCAAAGTATTATAAAGCCTTTGAACTTTGTAGGCTACAGCCTAAACAAAGCGAATGTTTGCGATATTACGCCTTTTATTGCCTATTTTATAAAAGAGATTTTTTCAAATACTGTAAGGATATATTCAAATAAATTTGTCCGTCATTTTAATGACATTTGTCCAACTACTTTATTGAAAATGTTGCAATTAATTCCTATGGATACGCTCATAAATTTGTCCGTCATTTGTCCAACTACTTGACTAAAAACTGCCTATTTTGATAAGAAATCGCCTTAAATAACAATCTGAATAATTGAATGAAAGCCCGTATTGGTGCGGTTTATCGCCATTTACTAAAAATTAATAAATGATTTTATTGACACTCATAACCCAAAGGTCACAGGTTCAAATCCTGTCTCCGCAACCACATTTAAACCTTACAGCCACAAGGCTTGTAGGGTTTTTAATTTTTCTGAAAAAGTAGGCAAAACCTCCAAGTTGATGTTTATTTGATGTTTATTTGTATAAGAAATGGCATTAGATTACCTCAAATAAGTGCGTATTGGTGCGGTTTTCCCGAGATTATCGCAGATGTTTATTTGATGTTTATGCTGTAAATTCCTTGTAAATACTGGGATGTTTCCTCAACCTCTGCCCTTCGGGTTCTGCACCCGACGGTTATAGGTTGAAAAACAAAAAAAAGCCCTATTTCCTCTTTTTAAAAGGTCATAGGGCTTATTTTTATAACATTAATTAATATAATATCTTTAATCCTCAATAAGTTCATAGATTTTTGCTGTAACTTCTTTTGTAAATTCCACAATCTTATCATTACTGGACAATGTTGGAATTACATTATCAATCTTTTTTAGCACGCTATACATTTCGGGAATAAATATACCAACTGTTAGAGAAACAATAAATGTATAATTAAGTTCGGGTTTTTTAAAGTTTTCTTTAAAACCTTCAACAAAATCTCCTTTGGAAATAATGTTTTTGAAGTGCTCAAATTTATTTAATATTTCAAAATTATCATTGCTTTTTCTTTTTCCACATATTTCTTTGAAAATCTTTCTTATAACATCTTCTTCTGTCGTATTGACACTAATATCAAACTTAAATTTGCCCCAAGCATCGGATATTTTAAGACACGGTCTTATCATCAATTTTAAGTCATAATTTTGAACTCTTAAAGATGTTGTTTTTAAGAAACTAAGTTTATTGTTTTCATTATATAAACTGTATCCTTGAGCAATCGTATTGCCAGGGTAAAAGTGCAATTTTAAATCGTTATTATAATTTTGATATGCTAATTCCTTTATATATTCTTTTTCCTGTAATTTCACCCAATATACTGGCTCTGTGCTTTTATTTCTTATATTTAAATCCGTACCATAATTCAAAGCAAATCGTTCAATTCTTCTCCTAATATGTGCATTATCATTTTCTCCAAGTTTATCAAAAGTTTGAACAGGGAAAAAAGCTGGAACGCTATTTTTTATATGTTCAATATAATCGTTTAAAATAACATCTTTCTCATTTGTGAGAATATTTATATTATTTAAGCATTCTATAACATTATACCACTCTAAACTACAATAATTAGGCTCAGGGTCACTAAGATAACCGTTTTCTTGCCATTCAGACTTAAGCTGATTAATTTGCCTTTTTAATTGCTCAGTTGCATCGGTGCTATTCCTCTTTGCCTCAATTATTATTAAAGTACCCTTAGAAAACATAACTATATCAGTTATGTTTGCAACATCACTTTCGTCCTCATTATTACCATAGAACTCCAGTTTTGAAGTCGTAAGAGTTATTCCCACAAAATTGTCTATTACTAAATCTTCTTTTGCAAAATCCTTAATTTTAACTTGCACTTTCAAAAACCATTCATCTTCATGGCAAGGTTTTAATATTTGAATTTCAGCTTTTTCGGAAACTAAATCCAAAAATCTATCAAATGCAAGTTCATTGTTTTTAAGGACTAATCCAAGATTTCTTGTACTATTATTCTCTATTGGCAATATACCTTTTTGATTATAGTATTCAAATATGTTTAAATGGTTTTTCATTTCGCCGCTCCAATATTTTTATATTCACATCTCTCATGCTTTTTTAAAAGTAATATTAGTACTTCAAGACGATTTAGTTATCATTCGAAATGAATCGCCAAAAATCAATTACATGCAATAAAAAATGTGTTAAAAGATAAATCCAAATAACCTACCAGAATTATCACTCTCATCAGATAAAGCAACTGCAATTTCATAATTTTGCGGAACATACTTACCATTTTCATCATCAGGAATATCGCTTTTTAATGCTGTCATAATATATTGCACATCATATTCAGATGAAATTTTTCTAACCAAATCCAAATACTGTTTTTGTTTTCTCGGGTCAAGCGATTCTAAACAACCATCATGATAAACAGTTCTATAAAAACTTTTATTGATATAGTTTTTTATTAAAGCTAAATCAAAGCAAGCACAAAGTATTTTTTTATATGTGTGACCATCATTTTGAGATGTAACTTCATTTTTTTCATTTAAGATTTTTTCTTTGAAATCTATATTGCCATCTCCATTTACAGATAACCAAAGACTTGCTTCATTATTAATTATTTGTTTAACAAAATCATGAAAATCCATTCTTATGCTCTTGTAATCATCATTACCTGTATCTATTTGTTCTTGCAACAACTCTGAAGCCCTTTCAATTTGACTATCAATTTTGGACAGCTCTTTTCGCAATTTTTTAATTATATCTACATTTTCCATCTCTGTTTCATATTTAGTTAATTCTTTTTCGATAGATATAAGCGATTCTCTATAGGAATTGTATTTTTCAAATGTATCTGATTGAGTAAACACATCCATATTACTCTTTCGTTTATTATTTAGCTCTATCAGCTCGCCTTCTACTTTTGATAATGTTGTTTTCTTCTTTTCCATAGATTTAAGCAAATATTGTTTTCTTTCTGTGAAAACCTTATTATTAAACTCTATTAATTCCTTATATTCCTTCATTAGTTGTTCAGGAAAAAATATCTTTGTTTCCTCATATATTTGTTTAATTGTATTTAAATCATATGTTACATTGGTTTTTAATGATTTATCAATCTCATTTATTTCATAATCTAAATCATATTTTCGTCCATTCAATTTAGAAATTGATTCTTCAATATGTAAAATTAACTCTTTTTCAATTTTATTATCTTGCAAGTAAAAATCAAATTTATCCAACCATAACATGGTCTTTTCTCTTTCTTGCTTTTTAATTTCTATTAATCCTTTTATTTTATCGATCTCTTTATCTGATACTTGAAACTCATTTTCAATTTGAGAAATTAATTTTTTCTTCTGTTCTTTTTCATAATCCAAATTGTATTTATCCCTCATATATTTACTATCAAATCCTAATAACTCGAATAAAATGGGCTTCCAATCCAAATCTGAACCCTTAAATTTTTTTAGTTTAAAAACATCCGTATAGTCATTTTGGTTCTGAAAAAATAGCTTAGAGTCTTTCTATACTTCTCATTTTTCAAAACATCAAATTCTAAATATCTGTTTAAAACAAACCTGGCATTATCTTTATCATTTTTAGCACTTATACTTAAATCAACATGGTCCCAAAAAAATTCATTGATGAAGTCTTGATATGGTTCATCATGCAATTTGAAGGATATTTTCGTGTTGTTTTCTACTGATCTCTTTATCGTTAAGTATTTAGAATTGTTTAATTTTAATTCCATGAAAAATATATGTTCTGAAAAACCTGATTTTTTTAAAAAATAATCTTTGTCAATCCCTTTTAAAAACATAAAATCAATAAGATTAATTAAAGTGCTTTTCCCTAAATTATGAGAATCCTTATTCAAGTCGTTAGGATACTTTATATCCCCTAAAATTATATTAAACTGCTCATTAAACTTGACTGATTTGAATTTAAGAGAATTAGAATACATCTGCATTATTTTCATATCAACAACTCCAATTCATCAGTTTCTTTACAATAATCAACTTTCCCTAACAAATATAAAAACGACAAAGCTTGCGGGAAAACATATTTGTTTTCTTCCCCGCCATTTTTAATCAATTTTTCTAAAACTAATTCATATTTCATTTTTTCTTTTTTTCTAAAAATGCTTAATATTTTCGAACCAACAACAATAACACTGTAGTTGATATCTAAATATTTATGTGGCTTTATCATACTTATCATCTCTTTTTCCCAATATCACAATTCCAATACATATAGGTAATAAAAACAATATACAAATCACGATTTTCTTCTAGACCAGATACATTCTTATCAACTAATCCATTATACAGTTCTCCTAATATTTCGTCAAACGAAGAAAAAAGCGAACGCATTGTCTGAATTTTAAATTTTATTTCAAATGCTGTTTTATTATAATTATCTAAAAGAGTCTTGTTTTTTGGGTCTTTCAAAAAACTATCAATTTTATAAAAATATTGCAAATGTTCCGATTGTATGTACTCAAAATAATCTTCTGAAAGAGAGTTTAATCTATTTTTCTCTACTTTTTCTGTATAATCAAACTCTCCATCATAAATATCACCCGAAACTTCGCTTTTATTTTGATTAAAATAACCTGAAAACTCTTCAATTACATTTTTTATATCTTTCTCATAAAAGTGTATTGCTTTAGGTTTGTAATTTTCAAAATTATAGGTATATGTAATATCACCTTGTGCTTGAGTGTTATTATTTCCATTTGCATTTTGCTTATTACTCATAATAATTATTCCTTTATTTTATATTGATATCTCTGCCAGCCTGATTGTTTCCGTCCCCATTAATCTTTTGTTTCGTTTTAATAACCTTCTTTTTTGTTTTCTTGCTTAAGTTTATTTTAATGAAAATTCCAAATGAAGTTACTGCAAAAATTCCAATTATCGCTAAAGCTATTTTGCCAATTAATTCCATATCCATTTGACATACCCCTTTATACAATATAGTTATTTATTGTTAATCATATCACGAATATTGTATGAATGCAAACGTTTTAACAAATTCCTTTTACCCTTTTCAATAATTTCTATTGACATAATAAGGTTTGGGAAACCATATTTTAATGTTATTATCAACAGCCAACAAATGAGTATTCTCACCTGTTGGCTATTAATTATTTTATGCTTGTTTTTGTTTTATACTCGAAATTTTTAGCATATTTTCAATTACATCTGCCGCCATTTCATCTGCTGTCCTCAGTGCGTGGCTGTAAATATTCGCTGTTGTGCTTGTTTGTGCATGACCTGCTCTATAAGATACAGTTCTAAGTGGCACTCCTGCCGCTATCATTAAGGTTATATTTGTATGTCTTAAACTATGTATTGATATTTTAGGCAAGTCTGTTTTAGCTATAAATCCACTAAACCAACCTGTTATTGTATCTGGATGTATTGGTATACCATTCCACTGCGTAAATAATCTATCGTTTTCCTCCCAAGCATTGCCAACCTTTAACCTTTCTTCTAACTGCCATAGCTTATGTTCTCTAAGCACTTCAAACGCAACTGTTGGCAGTTTTATTGTTCTATCCGATGTTTCGGTTTTGGTTTCCTTTTCAAATATACCTTTACCAGAAACATATTGACTTGAACGTCTAACTGTAATCATATTATTTTCAAAATCTATATCCTTCCATTCTAAGCCACAAAGCTCTCCTCGCCTTAGCCCACTGTATATAAAGAGTAATATCATTGTTCTATATTGATGAGGTGCATTTATTAGTAATTCTATTAATTTTGCGGTTTGTTTTTCATCAAGATATTTAGCTTCTGTTCGTGCAACCTTTGGCGGCATAACTCGCTTTGCAACATTCTCGGGTATTACTTGCCAATATACTGCTTGATTAAGAATTGCCGATACTAATCTATGATGATGTTTTATAGTCTTATTGGATAAGCCAATTATTGGTTTAGAGGGTTCAAAATGCTTGTTAAAATCAATATTGAAATATCCGCATATCTTATTTGCAGTTTGCTCTGCGACAGCTTGTTTTTTAAACATATTATATATTGTATTAGTGCAAAGTTCTGTTTTATCAGCTGTACTTTCTCTTGTTAATTTTTTCTTGTCAAAATATTTTAATAATTCATCCTTAGCTATAAAGGTCAAGCCCTTATGATTAACATCTTGTCCTAAATTCGCATAAACCGCCATTAAATGATGGGGCTTTAATTTATCAAGGCGTATGTTTCCTATTTCTGGTAACATACGCCTTAACATATATTCATATCCAATTATTGTTTTGGGTGAGAGCTGTTTTAAAGCATAATCCCTCATCCACCGTTCGGTAAACTCCATAAAGGTTACAGAGCCATTTAATATCTGACCATTTAATACTTTTCTTTCAAAAAGCATAACCTGCTCCTGTAGCTCTTTTTCAATTTGCTTTTGGGATAAACCTTCTTCTGGTTTGTAAGTCATAGTTTTTCTAAGCTGTTTTCCTGAGCTATCATAACCTGTGCTTACCATTATAAAATACTTGCCATTTCGCTCTAAAATAGATGCCATAATTTTGCCTCCAATTTCTTGTTTTTTACAGGTGTATGATACCTCTAAACCCTACATAATGCAAGGAAATTTCACTCATTTACTTAAACTTTTTTAGGCCGTCAAACTTTGTTTTTATAGGTGCTTCATACCCCTTTAAAACCTCTTCCGGCTTAATCGTTTTTAGATGTTCAAATAAACTGTCAAGGTCAATTAAATACTTCTTTCCTGCCTTAATGCAAGGAATAACACCAGTTATAACCATTCGCCTTAAAGCATTGGGTGTTATAGCTGTTCCAGTATCTTGCTCTTTTACAAATTGATAGGTTTGAGTTAGTGTTCTATATTTTGCCATAGTTATTCATCTCCTTTGTTGTTTTTTATTTGTGCTAAAATATCGGTTAATTTTTTAGGGACAGGTAAGCCTATGATGGCTGCGTTTTCAATTATGCTTATGCCTTCATTTGAGATATAAAAAAATAGCACTGCGGTTCTTAATGCACTGCCACTGCCTATTAGTCGGGTATCAATAATATGAGCAATTCCTACAAGCGAAAATATAAGCACCTTTTTGAATATGCCCCTTGCTCCGACCTCACTGGATAGCCTCTTTTCAAGCACTGCACACATAATTCCTGTGATGTAGTCTATAACCACAAAGGCGATTAGTGCATATAAAAAGCCGTCCAGTCCTCCTAAGAACCAGCCCAGCCAGCCACCTATTGTGGCTATTGTTAATTGAATAGTGTTCCATACTGTTTTCATTGTGATTTTTCCTCCTATAATTTTAATTTTTTGTATTAAAAAAGCACCTTTGCATTTAAGCAAAAGTGCTGAATTGTTTTATATGTGACTAAGATATAACTACACCGTCAGTTTTCTTATTCCCTGAAATCTGCCCTACAAAGTCCTTTAATAATGGCTTTCCTTTCCTGCCACCACTGTCAACTGTGAACTCTGTCCAAAAGCCACCTTTGCCTATGGTGTGTCGGACAGATGTTACTGTGCCAATAACTGAGTGCTTGCCATCGGTTTCTATAAGCTCAATTATATCTCCAATTATTAGCTGTGGTGTGAATATTCCTGCAACCTCCATAATTGTTTAACTTTTTAATTGCTAATAAAACACAATCCTTTTGAAAGTTGTAAAGCATATTCCAAATTTTCGTTTTCTTAAAATTGTTATTATCAGTTTCAAATCTCTCAACACTTAAGTCAAGTTGTTTTCCAAACAAATCATTAAGTGTGAAATAATATAAAAATTCAGGGGAATGTTCTTTATACACATACTCCAAACTCTTTAATAATTCATATTTAAAATCAATTGTTATATTATTGCCGTACCAAATTCGTTCAAATATTTCTTTTGCAGATACAATCTGTGTTTTATCCATTGCACTAAAAATAAAAGTATCAAAGTTTATACTGAAATCGGTATCATGATTAGCTTTATTGTTTAATTCAAGTGATGAAGAGCCTTGTATCATAAAATCATCATCAATTAAAATTATGTTGCTTTTAATATTGTGTGGCGGACAAGTTTTCTTAACATTCACATGTTTTTTTATAAAGTCAAACATTTCTCTGGCTTTAGCAAAGTGGCGAAGTTTATTTTTCTCAATAATATCATAATTATTAAAAAGTAAATCTGATGGGTTAAGTTCAAGTTCAAATTCACGAAAAAGCTCCTTAGTATTTGGAATATATGATATGTCCCGAATAATGAAGTTTATCTCTTTAACATTAGCGAGATTTTTTCAAGAATTTTGTAAAAATACCACGAAAACCACGAATAACGCACTTTAATCAAATAAGCACTGTCCCAAAAAACCAAATTATTATTTTCTCGCAACAATATAGCCACCCAAAAAGAGTGGCTACTTGCTATTTAATTACATACACACAGCACCCTTTAACCCCTTACTAGCCTTAAACGAAGGTGTTTTAGAAGATGATATGTCAATAACTGTAGCAGTTTGAGGGTTTGAAAGTTATACTTATAAACCAACTTTTTGGTGTTGCATAATTTATTGGTGTCAAAGATTTAGTGTTGTAGTTTTGGCTTTTTAGGAAGAATTTTTGCAACTAAACCAAATGCACTATAATTCAATGATATTGTCCGAAAAATTCAAAATAAATTTATCATAGTTTTTAATTTGTTATACTCGCTTGCTTCCGCAGGTAGGGCAGAAATTTGCTGTATTTGTTTTCCCACAAGTGCATTGCCATATGTTATTTATGGGTGGTGGTGTTTGTGCGGTTTGCACTATTTCTTCGGCAAAAACAGGGCATTCTAAAACGCTTTCAATTGTTGACAGCATTTGAAATGCACTCATTGAGGATAATAAAATGTTATCATCTTCAAACACAAACGAAATAATGTTATGCACACCAGCAGTTGCAAAAAATCCGCCATTACTTATAACATCTCCATTTGCCATTACTTGAAAGTTTTCAAGTAATATTAGTGCATCTAATACAAGGAAATTTGTTGCGAGAAGTGCATAGTTTTGTGAAAGTTTATAACCTTGCTTAAAAACAAGACATTTCTTCTCTACAAGGCTTGCAAGCAATTGGGCAATTTCTCTTTCCATAGGCATTTTATATGCATAATTTTTTATCAGTATTTTAACAAGCCCATTTTCATAGCCCTTTGAAAGTTCGTTTGTTATTTCTTGTAACGATATGATTTCTGCTTGATTTGAATTACCTGCATAATTGAGCAAGGTGTTTTTACGATAAATATCAATAATTGCAAGCAGAACAATCATTTCATCTGCCTTAAGCAAAACTTTTACATCAGCAGTTTTAATGTTTGACATACTGAAAATTTCCGAAAGACCAATAATTACATCGTTAAAATCTTCTATTTTTTTGAAAATAAATTCCCCATTGCTATTTTCAACAAGTAATATTTTGTCATCACTTCTATAAGAATATTTCTCTATAACAAAAAATTCGTTTTTAGCTATAATG
>Ga0265595_1001180_pt1 | contig 21016 bp, 24 predicted proteins | sample saktaG_15_FD_190148 | JGI IMG/M metagenome (GOLD analysis project Ga0265595, IMG submission 190148) | Saline water microbial communities from Sakinaw Lake, British Columbia, Canada - sak_2013_06_06_50m | ecosystem: Environmental > Aquatic > Non-marine Saline and Alkaline > Saline ... | reverse complement strand
CCGCCCAACGGTCCGGACGGCACAAGAAATAGTCTACCAGGGGGGTCAGTTTTGGATGGCACAGGGGGGTCAATTTTCAGTGGCACACGACACCTCCGCCTTCATCCCTCATCCCTCATTTCTACCGTCCCCCCTACGCTGAGTCAGCGCCCGCCTTGGCCTTTGCGCTTTGACTTTTGGCTTTTGACTTGAGTCCAATGACTCGTTTCACCCCTCCGCCTTCATCCCTCATCCCTCGTTTCTACCGCCCCCCGTACCCTGAGTCAACGCCCCCCGGTGCATTGGGGGGACTCTTGGACAGGCTCTCTGACCGGCTCTTGGTCAGGTTCTCTGACCCGCTCTTGGTCAAGCTCTCTGACCCGCTCTTGGTCAGGTTCTCTGACCGGTTCTTGGACAGGTTCTCTGACCGGCTCTTGGTCAGGCTCTCTGACCCGCTCTTGGTCAGGCTCTCTGACCGGCTCTTGGTCAGGCTCTCTGACCCGTTCTTGGTCAGGCTCTCTGACCCGCTCTTGGTCAGGTTCTCTGACCCGCTCTTGGTCAAGCTCTCTGACCCGCTCTTGGTCAGGTTCTCTGACCGGTTCTTGGACAAGCTCTCTGTCCCGCTCTTGGTTAAGTTCTCTGACCGGTTCACAGTCCAAGCCGGCGAACGGCGCAATTGCGCTGCTTGACTCTGAACCATTTCGGCTTATCCTCACTTCTGATGCCTGACGGGAACCCGACGGACCTCCTCTACTACGGCGACAACCTTGACATCCTGCGCCTGAGAGAGAGAAGAGGCTAGATGGAGTCGCTGCCGCTGTTCAGCCCGCCCGATGTCCATTCCGACTTCGACCCGAACTGCACGGCAGTGCTCCACTCCGGCGACGCGCTGGAGTTCCTTCAATCGCTGCCTGACGGGCTGGCCACGCTCGTCATCAGTTCACCGCCATATAATCTGGGCAAAGAGTACGAACGGCGGCAGAACGTCCGGGCGTATCTCGACGGCCAGGCGCCGGTGCTGACCGAACTGGCAAGAGTCCTCGCCGACAACGGCAGCCTGTGCTGGGAAGTCGGCAACTACGTGGACAACGGCGAAGTAGTCCCGCTCGACGTGCTCTACTACCCCATCTTCGAGAAGCTCGGGCTTAAGATGCGAAACCGCATCATCTGGAGCTTCGGCCACGGCCTCCACGCCTCGCGCCGATTCTCCGGGCGCTACGAAGTCATCATGTGGATGACCAAGAGCGCCGACTACAAGTTCAACCTCGATGCTGTGCGCGTGCCGTCGAAGTACCCCGGCAAGACCTACTTCAAAGGCCCAAAGAAGGGGCTGCCGTCCGGCAACCCGCTGGGCAAGAACCCGACCGACATCTGGCAGTTCGTCGAGGACGAATGGTGCCGCGAAGTGTGGGACATACCCAACGTCAAGGCCAACCACCCGGAGAAGACCATCCACCCCTGCCAGTTCCCGGTTGAACTGGTCGAGCGCTGCGTCCTTGCGCTAACCGACGCCGGAGACTGGCTTCTCGACCCATACGTCGGCGTCGGTAGCAGCATGATAGCCGGCCTCAAGCACGACCGGCGGGTCATCGGCTGCGACAAGGAAATGCGCTACACCGACATCGCCCGGCAACGCATCCGGTCGCTTGCCGCCGGCACCCTCAAGACCCGGACGCTTGGCACAGCGGTCCACGTACCCTCGGGCCGTGAGAGAGTGAGCCAGATGCCATTCCAGTGGGTCGCACGCGACCGGAAAAGGAAAAAGGCATGATCGTCGCCGGTCGCTACTCGTTCAACCAAGGCGCTGAACAGGTCAATGCGCGTTACCCGAAACTGCTTGTGGAGATCGAGGACGCCATTGAGCATGTCGGAGCTGCCGGACTCAAGACCAAAGTGAGCAAAGAGAAGACAATGCCCGGCACCATGCTCTTTGACCCCCGCGCGCTCAACGGCGAGTTCAAGAGGGAATTCACGCAGCGCGGCTGGAACAGCGTCAGGGTGATGTGCGACTACTCGACCGACTTCTATGTTAGCGATGCACCGGCCCGGAAACCGCCCAAGGGCGCGTTCCGTGAGATGGACTTCGTCAAAGACAAGCTAGGCGTGGAAGTCCAATTCGGCAAGTATGCCTTCATGGTGTACAACGTCTGCGCCAAGATGACCATCTTCCGCAACCTCGGCTACATCGACGCGGGCGTCGAGATAGTCCCGGTCAAGGCCTTCGCCGAAGACATGTCTTCGGGGGTGTCGTACTTTGAGCAGTTCGTCTGGGACCTGGAGCATCGCGGTGTCGCCGACATAGACATCCCGGTACTTATCCTGGGCATAGATGCCTAATGGCTACTTCGTTTCAAGCGCCAACGCGCGAGATGTAGGGTGAGAACCCTCTCCGGTCGTGTGGATGCTCGCCCTTCCAAGGCCATCTTCCGGTCAATCATTGCTGACTACGACCTGAATCGAGCCATCTGTGAGCTCGTGGATAATGCACTCGACATTTGGCATCGCGGAGGAGAATCCCATCAACTTGCCGTTGCCGTTTCCTTGGACACGACGCAACGTACGATCTGCGTCACCGACAACGCGGGAGGCGTCAAGCGCGAGGAACTGAGATTTGTTTTTGGACCGGGCCTCACAGGTAACCGGCCAACCGACAAGGTGATCGGCATCTTCGGCGTGGGTACGATGAGAGCAGTCGTAGCTCTTGCTCAGCACGTGCGGGTTCGATCGCGCCATGCCTCATCCTTAACACATGAGGTCGAATTCGACGACGCTTGGCTAGCGACCGACGAATGGGATTTGGATCTCTACGATACGGACAGCATCGCTGCATCGACTACATCCATCGAGATGGACAGACTGAGGTTTGCCCTGACCGATGACCTAGTTCCGCAGCTTATCGAACACCTGAGTGCTGTTTATGCGAGATTTCTGGCCGCCGGTCGCATCGGCATCAAGGTTGGCAACGATCCCGTCAAGCCCACTTGCTTCGATAGCGACTGGGCATTCCCGCCAGGCTACCCGCCGCAGGAAATCTGCACTAGTCTCAAGACCCGTGATGGAGACAGCGTTGACTGCCGAATCACATCGGGCTTGACGCAGGAGTCGAGCCCGGCCACTGGCGAGTATGGAGTCTACGTGTACTGCAACGATCGGTTGATAGCGAGAGCCCTGAAGTCCATGGAGGTCGGATTCGCCTCAGGGCTGGCGGGCAAGCCGCATCCAAAGATCGCCTCGGTCCGGACAATAGTCGAGGTCAGCGGGCCCGCCAGAGCCATGCCGTGGAACAGCAGTAAGTCCGGGATCAACTTCAGCCACCCGGTCTTCTCGGCCATACAGAAACCGATAATAGATCTCGTGACGCACTACGCCAGCATAGCGCGAGCGCTAATCGGTGATTGGCCAGACAAGGTGGCGTGCTACACGACCGGCACCATACAGGAACACAACTTCCGGGACGCGGAGGCGATAGACACCCGATTCCTTCCTGACCCGCCGCGTTCTAGATTCGACTACGGCGAGCGCCTTAGCAAGCTAAACAGGAAGGTCCATCTCAACAAACCATGGACTCGCGGGCTAACCGGCAATATGTACGCAGTAGACTTCATCTTCAAAAGGCGTTCCCTCGATCAGAAGAATCGCGTCTGCCTGATACTACTTGACAGCATACTTGAGATCGCGTTCAAGGACTACCTAGTCAACGAAGTAGTCCAGCCGAAGACGGGCAAGTTAGACGACATACTTAGACAGCGGGCTCTGGTGGAGCGTGAAATCCAGCAGCATCTCCCTCACCTGGGCGCAGACATGTGGAAGAAGATAGCATACTTCTACAAACTCAGGTGCAAGCTAATCCACGAGAGAGCAGATGCGCACGTCACAGACGATGAGATCGAGGAACAGCGCTCGGTAGTCGAAAGACTACTGAAGGCCATGTTCGGCCTCCGGTTCGGCGCCAACAGCCTCTAGTGACTTGATCTCCCACCTGGAAGGAACTAGTTGAACTACTTGGTTGACCTCGTCCGCGCCCTGGTCTGGCCCGCAGTTGTGCTGACCATCGCGCTGTTGTTCAGATATGAACTCCAAGGTCTACTACGTAGATTGTCCCGACTCAGTTTCCGGGGCGCAACTGCAGAATTCAAGGATGACTTGGCGCGTACACAGAGCGCCGCAAAGGAGCTCCCGTCTCCGGCGGTTCCGCGCCGAGGACCGGTGCAAGGAATAGAGGCCACTCTGCGGCGCCTAGCAGAGGAGTCCCCACGGGCTGCGATCATGGAGGCGTGGCGACTTGTAGAAGCGAAACTCCGCGCTTTGGCTGAATCGGAGCTCGGGCCAATGCCAGCCCGAACCCAGCTGATGGATCGACTTAGGCCGTTGGTGAATAGAGGTAGACTGTCGCCCTCTTTGCTCGACTTGGTACCTAACCTAAAACGCACTCGCAATACCGCTGTTCACGAGCCAGAAGCGGACATCGGCTTCCACGACGCGGAGGCCTACATCGACATTTCTCTTAGTGTCCTAGAATGGCTCTCAGATACGAATGGGCCGACCGGTGGAGAGGCCCCAGCTGGTTGACCTGCCATCGACCGCCGCAGCCGACCCACGTGCCATCCCCGCCCGCGAATCCTAGAATCCAGCCGAAGGGAGAGCCCCTCATAGCCGGAATCCGCTGAACACCGTGCAAGGAGGTTTGCCAATGAGTAGAAACTCCCGTTTGAACGCCCCTGCTCGCAGGACCGCTCAGTCTGAACTCAGAGGCCTCGCACGCTGGATAGACGACTTCTTGGCGTCCCGCGCGCTGCCCTTCAGTGCGCTGACGCCGAACAAGCTGCCTGTCGCAGGGGGCGTATACGCAATCTCCATAACCCGTGGGCCGCGGCAAGGGATTGTGTATGTCGGCACGACAAAGGACTTGCGGCGCCGCATATACCAGAATCACTTGATGGGCGATAGGCACTCCTCGCAGTTGCGCAACGCGCTAGTGCACTTCGGATGCGCTGCTGATCATGATAGCGCGAAGGACTACATCAGGCAGAACTGCGGATACCGCTTCGAGCTGGTTTCGTCTGAGAAAGAGCGCCAGGTCAGAGAGGCCCTTGCCATCGCCGCATTGCGGCCCGATTTCTCGCTCTACAAGAGCAAGGAACACTAGGACAAGTACCCACGCCCAAGCCGAACCGCTGGCATCCGGTCATGCTGCCGGACGACTACCTGCGAAAGATGAAGCAGGACCTCAGCGAGGTCGAGGCTCAGGTCGAGGCTGAATCCCGCTACGAATCCGTCTCGGACGACCCCCCGCCGCCCGACGACGACCAGACGGCTTGACATTAAGGCCCGAAGACGTAGTATGTCCGCGATGAAGCATAAGCTCTACGCTTACCGTGCGGACATACAACGCGTCCCGAAGCTAATTGGACAACTCTATCAGGCGGCACGCGCCCTACATGAGCTGTTCCCGGAGCGTCCTTTCACGCTCGACGGGCACTTGGTGGGAAACATCGGCGAAGTCATCGCGGCTTACACTTACGGCCTGACCCTGACCGACAAGGCCGTAAATCCCGGGTTCGATGCTCGGACAGCCGATGGCCGAACTGTCGAAGTCAAGCTGACTGCCGGCAAATCGGTTTCGGTTTCCTCCGACCCAAAAGTGCCGGATTGCCTGGTTGTACTGAAATACCACGAGACCGAAGGGTTCTGCGAAATCTACAGCGGCGAGTTCCCGGTTGAACTTTGGGACAATAAGAATGAGAGCAAACGCCGCGTCAAGAGTTTGCGGCTCAACGAATTGGCAGGCCTAGTACCCGTCCGAGTGCTCAGACAGAAGAACGCGCTCGTGCATCTTAACAGGCTGTTCGGCCAGCGCCCCACGCGGGTTTGACTAGCCCGGCCGCTCCGCCTGTCAGGCGCTTGCTTGACTCTGCACCCCGATGCTCCATAATGTCCCTGATGAAGGCCGACCCCTCCGTGTGGCAGGAAGTGAAACAGGCATGATTGCCCCTAGCCTCGCTGTGACATAGCATGGACTCACTTGATAGGATACGACGGCAAGTCGGCGAGTACGTTGAGGAAGGCCGCCGGGTCGCCGAGCAGGGCCACGAGGTCTGGGCCAGACGCAATGACGCTGCACTTCCAGCGTTCTCCTTCGCATACCAAGAATGGTACCGGAAATGCCTAGGATTGCTCGAGGTGAATGGTTCCAGTGCACTTGAGGAATTCACCAAGCACTACGCTGATGACATCAGCATCTGGACGAAGCTGAACCCTTCGAACTACGGGACGACCGACACCGCGGTCAAGCTAAAGATGTTTATAACCGCGCAGGTCGCAATGGTGGCCGCGCTAGCGTCCGAACTCTCTGGGCGAGCCATGAACATCCAGTCCGAATTGTCGTACCAGTACATCGCTGATGAGTACGACCAAGCTCAGGTACTGTCCGAGCTCGGTTTTGAGCGAGCTGCAGGGGCTGTTGCGGGCGTGGCGCTGGAGCGGAACCTACGCCTTCTCGCGCAGAAACACGACGTGGACGTGGCGCCAAACCCGCCCGCCAAGAAGAGGGCCGACTTCTCGGACTACTTGGCCGCCCTAAAGAAGAAGGGTGTTATCAATGAGCTCCAGCGCAAGCAGTACGAAGCTCTTTACGAAGTCCGCAAACAATGCAGCCATCCTGAGGAGCCCAAGCGGGAAGACATAGAAAGGCTCATTCACGACGGCAAGCTGCTTGCGGCGACGGCCCAGTAGTGCCACGCAGCAATCCCGAGGACGCAACAAAGGACTATTGACATCACCAGCGCTCGCACATTTAACCTGCCCATCCGCAGTGACGGACTCATGAGCCCCGCCCCGCCGCCTCGGCTGCCCGGCCCGCCGCGCGGGCGGCGTCTCTCCTGCCGTCAACGCGAGTCATGAGCCGTAAGCCATAGACCGTCAGCCGCGTCCGGCGGACATGATATGTAGCGGGGGCCCGAAGGCCCCCGCTTTGACTTGGTGCGCTGTTGTCTACCGCAGCAACATCAGTTTCTCAGAAGCCGTACCGTTGGGCAAGACGACCTTGAGCAGGTAGACGCCGTTTGCGAGGTTGCCCGGCTTCCAGACCGTCTCGACTTTGCCCGCGGCCATCTCGCCGTCGGCGAGCATCGCCACGGAGCGGCCCGACACGTCGAAGACCTGTGCCCGGACGCGGCCTGCAACCGGCACGTTGTAGCGTATCTGGACTGAGCGGCTGAAGGGATTGGGCACACAGGCGACGCGGGCCGCGTCGGGGGCCAGGGCCACGCCTTCGCGCTCGCTCACACCGAGCAGGTTGTCATACCAGGACTGGGCCGAGTCCGCGTTCTCGGCGAAGTTGGCGGCCGAAATGCCGCCGACAAAGGCGAAAGCGCACTTGTACGTTTCGCCCGCGGCGAGGTCGAACGGCCCGACCGAAGCACAGATCGACCAGTCGTAGCTGTGGTTGGAGTTACGCTGGACGATGGTCCCGTTCAGGAACCGGTATTTCATGTTGTCGGTCATCGCGGTGTCCTGCGGGTAGACATAGATGTTGTGGTCGACTGCGGACAGGTTCGCAAACGAGGCCGGGTCGAGTATCTTCACGCCCATGGTCGGGTTTTCGCCGCTGGCCTGGCGCATGCTCATCGTCCGTCGCGCTGTGTCGGCCGCAGCCTGGTCAACCGTGTCAGGACCGATATCGAAGTCGGCAAACACGCCCGCATACAAATCGTCGACTGTGCTCGTGCCGCTGTTGTGGATATCGTATACCAGCACCGCGAAGTCGTCATACCCGGGCGCGTTAGTCATGTATGAGTTCTGGACCACCGTGATGTTCTTGGGCGCTACGTGCCCGGAGTCGTTAATGACGCAGCGGAAACGCTCGTCGCCCGAGCCGGGCGGGTAGATAACCCGAAGGCTGTCCTTGAGCCGGAAGTCCGTATTGTAGCTCGAAGCCGGGTTGCCGTAGAAACGGTCAACCACGTACGAGGCACTGTTGCCCAGCGCCAGGCTTGAGTAGTAGAGCTTGCTCGGCGCGGCCTTTGGATAGCAGAACCCGATGCCCGCGTCGAGGGATGGCGGCGCGTCATATCCGATCGATCCGAGGGCCGTAACTGACAGTTTGCAGTACCCGGTGTCGTGGGTCATTACTACCGCGCCCGGGGTTGGCGGCACGCCGACGTACAGCGTGAAAGTAGGGTCCCACGAGCCCTGGTCGCTGGTGACGTGGCAGGTGAACTGAATTTGGGACCCGGGCGGCGTGTTGCCGGCCGCGGTCAACTGGTATCGGTCACCGCGCGAGGTGTCGCCGGCGCTCATCGTGCCATAGGAAGAACTCGAGTCCGGGACCGTGATGTGGGTCGAACTCTCGCTCAACAATCCCTGGACGTTGGTTGCCTGTACGCTGCCGATGTTCTCGAGCGTCACGTAGAGATCGACGGTCTCACCCGGGTCCAGTTGGTGGTTACCGCTGTCGTCAATGTAGTAGCCCCGAACGTTCAGGTACGGCATTGGTGTTCCGGTGTAGACCCTGACCGAGTCGGTCACAGCCAGCTTGTCCTGTGCGTAGGCGGTGACGTACAACCAGCCTGGGGCAGAAGGCGCAATAATGATGTCGACGTCGCCCGAGGAATTGGTCTTGGCCCGGGTGCAAACCTCCCCGGGTTTGTACAGACCAACCCAGGCGCCGTTCGCCGGGTTGCCGCCGCCGGCGACGTTGACGTGAAGGTTCGAAGTGCCGGTGGGCACCGAATCGGGCACAGCGACCGTGAGCGTCCCGGGTAAGTCGCTCCACACCGGCATTGCCGGCTCGCCCATCAGGTTGTAGTCATAGAAGCACCAGCGCCAGACCTGCTGGTTCTGCGGCAGACTCGCGTACACGTCCTTGCCACGCGCGTGGGCAACGCCGAGCATCCACGAGTCCTTCTGGATGAAGAAGTCATAGAACCGGACGCAGAGCTTCTCGGACGGGCCCATCGAAGGCGGCGTGCCCCAGCCGTAGCGTGAGTTCAGCATGTTGGCCACCGAGCCGCCATTGGCGTTGTTGGCCAGGACCACGGACAGGCAGGACTGGTTCTCGAAGTTGCCTGAGATGCAGGCCATTGAGTTCATAATAACCAGCTTGTCCATGCCGTTGGTCTGCGCTGCGGCCTGGGTCGTGGTGTAAATCGGCGAGCCACCGTCAGTGTAGAAACCGTAGTCGTCGCCGTGCGCGGCCGCGTGGCATACACCGTAGCCGGTGTTAATGGCGCTCCGGAACACGGAAGGTGACGGCGCGAAGACCTCGGTGTCGGTCCAGTCCGAGGGCGTGATGCCGGCAATCGTGTCGGACACGACCTTGCCCGTGTACCCACTGAATAGATTCACCCAGGGCAAGTAGGCCTTCTTGATGTAGTCGGTGTTCGGCGCCTTTTCATAGCCGAAGACCTTGTTCACGAGGGTCTGGGCGTTGGCGGTGCTGGCAATCGGCGCGCGGCCGACGTAGACGTCGGCGTAGAAGTCAACCGTGTCGCCGCCGGCCTCGCCGTAGACATGGTTGCCATTGCCGTCCCAGGACCACTGCAGGTCGGAGTAATACAGGTCGGCGGGTATGTCGCCGGCCTCGGAATTGACAACCGAACGACCGCGCCTGGCGGGGATTACCGAATGGGCGCCAGCCAGCAGCACCCACATCGTCCCGTGGTTCGCGTAGTAGTCAATGATGAAGTTGCGGATCTTCTCCTGGTTGTCATAGCCGGTGTAATTGGCATAGATCCAGGACACGGTCTTGAATACCGTGACGTAGCCCTTGCACGAAAGCCAGTCAGCCAACGGCTGCAGCGTCAAAGTGTACGCGTCATCGGTGATAATGACGTACTCGGCATCGGTCAGGTCGGTTTGGCGCAGCGCCGGCGCGTACTTCGAGATGTCCGACACGTTCGCCACGAAACTGCGCAGCTCCGAGGCCGCGACGTCTATCTGCGTGCGCGTCATCGGGGTCGCCGCGTAGGAATTCTCCTGGTATGTGACTTTCAGTGTCAGAGAAGTGCAGAGAGTCACCTTGCCTGCCGCCGGTGAGTACTGGAGCGGATACGCGCTGACTCCGCACAGCCGGTACCCGGTCTTGGTGCCGGTGTATCCGAACTCCACGAGTTTGCCCGGGTACTCGGCGCTCGAACCGTAGACCGCGCCGCTCGGCCCGACAAACTTGGGCTCGGGCTTAACGCTCAGCGGCCGCGGCGTTTGTGCCGGGTAGAGGTTGTGCGTACCGGGTAGTTCGACCTTCTCCGAACCGACAACCTCGACGTTTGTCACGGTGGCGTTCGACGGGACCACAAACGTGACAATCGCCTGCGGGATAATGGGTTCGCCCGGCGCGGACGTTGATACATAGCCGCGCAGGTCCGGCACGTCATAGCCGTCTGCCTTGGTGAACTTCACCTCTTCCGGTGAAAAGGTGAATGTCTGAGTCATTGTGCCGGCCAAGGCCAGCAACGGAATGACGAAGCACATCAGTGCTTTCCTCACTTTACCTCCCTGTAATATCCTGCTCGGGAAAGAAAAACTCCAGTTCCCGGCGGACGTCTTCTTCTGGATTGGATGCATGAACTGCATTTGAACGCACCGACGCACCGAAATCGGCCCGGATTGTACCCGGGGCCGCCTTGGCCGGGTCGGTTACGCCGACGAAATCACGAACCCGGCGGCAGACATTCTCTCCTTCCAGTCGCACGGCGACCAGCGGCCCGGAGGTCATGAACTCCACAAGCCCGGGAAAGAACTCCTTGCCCCGATGAATCGCATAGAACTCCTCTGCCTGTTCCCGGCTCAACCGCCGCATGTCCATCCCGGTAATCAGGAAACCGGCCGTTTCCAGTCGACCGATGATCTCCCCTACGCGATGCTGCCCGACTGCGTCAGGCTTTATCAGGAGGAGCGTGCGATTCAGTTTGATGGGTTCCGACAGGAGAATATTCTATTCGCTGGCCGGGAGCGTGTCAACGAGACCCTTGACCCGGCTTCGGTACAATCTCGGCCGACACACGCCCCGCCAACCCGGTGACGCCGGCGATGATGGCCTTTGCACTGCAGGTCGCGAACGTCACCGCGTCGATGCTCTCCGGCTTGGCCGGGTCAAAGGCCAGCAGCCTTTCAAGCAGCCCACCGCCTAGGACTATATCCATGTAGGCCGGGCTCTCGGAATTGTCCAGCAGGTAGATCCGTACCGGCTTCGCCTGAGCGTCCAGCAGCACCTGCACCGGCACCATGCCGGCATAGCCCATGCTGGTCACGCCGGCGCTGTCCGAGAAAACCTCGTATCCAAGGACCTGGCCGGAGCTGTCGCGGACGACTCGATGCGGAAACGGTTTGGACACCGACCGCGCAGAACCTGCGGTCGGGAACGTCCTGCTGACCGCGTCGGGAAGCGTGTCCGGCCTGGAGGCAATCGACGACTTGTCGGCCGCAACCTCTGTGTGTGTGCTCTCGACAGCCGGCGTCGCGATCGGGGTCTGAATCGTAGCGGCTGTTTCCGGTTTCGACACCGGGGCCCGAGTCTGCTCCTGCTTCGGCGCCGGTTTGCCTCCGCAGGCTCCCAGTGCAAGACACAGGGCAGCCGCGGCAGGCAGAAGTAAAGCGCTGGAATTCATAGTCAAATGAAAGCGAATAGTTCTAGCAAAGTCAGGTCCGAAGTCAACCCGGTCCTGCCGTCCGACCGATACGCTTGACAGCGGCCTGCCGCGGCGGCAATATCATCATAATCATGAAAGCCAAATCTGTTGGAACTCCACTGGATCGGGCCGCCGGCCCATACCTCGACGACATCGCCGGTGTCGCGGCCGAGCTTTCGCGCCGCGGCTGGGCCGAGGCCAACGCGGGCAACATCTCGGTCAGACTCGGAGCCGGACCCGGGGTCAGCGCCCTGCTGGTGAAACGTGCAAGTATCCGGATGCGCGACCTTGCGCGAAGCCCGGCGGAAGGCCTGTGCCTGCTCAGGTTTGGCGCCGGCGATCGGTCATACTCGGTCGTGCCGAGAGGCATTAAGCCGTCGAGCGAACTCCCCACCCACGTCGCGGTACACGACATGCTTGCGATGTTCAGGCACCATGACCGCGTGGTGGTCCACACCCACCCGACCGCGCTAATCAGCCTGACGCACCGGTTCCCGAACTCAAAGCAACTAATCCGGTTACTACTCAGCATGCACACCGAAGCGCCGATTCTGCTTCAAGACCGCTTGACCGCAGTCCCTTTTCTGCCGCCCGGTTCTTCGTCACTCGGCCTTGCGACCGCCCGGCTGCTTGAACGCTTCTCCGCGGTCATCTGGCCCGGACACGGCATCGTCGCGGTCGGCCGCAACGCGGCAGCCGCCCTTGACCTCATTGAGCTGACGGAGAAAGCGGCCCTGATTGCCCTGAAGCTCGGCAGCCGGCTCGGTCCCAAGATCGGCCTCTCCCCTGCCCAGCAGAAGTCCATTCGCAAGGCATCCGGCCTCGAATGAGACGACCGCGAACTCAAGGCCCGCCTCGGCATCTCGGCCGTTCGCTTGCGGGTAAGCCCGCGCCCGACGGCATCGAGACGCGCTTCGAGGTGAAGACCCGCGACTCGGAACTCCCGCCCGAAGCATTCGCCAGGCTCCCGCGCCGGCCGATTCACATCGTGCTCGACAACCTGCGCAGCGCCTTCAACGTCGGCTCCATCTTCCGGTTGGCTGACGCCGCTCGCGCTGCCGAGGTCATCACATGCGGGTACACCGCCTATCCGCCCCACCACAAGCTGGAGCAGACCTCGCTCGGCACAACCGACTCGGTTCCGTGGCGCCGGTTTGACGATGTGCCTGCGGCACTCACCGACCTCAAAGCCAATGGCGTCCAACTCGTTGCCGTCGAGACCGCAAGAGGGGCGGCTCCATTCCACCGGTTCGAGTACCGGTTCCCGGTTACCATAGTGTTCGGTAATGAGGCGCTTGGCGTGTCCGAGGCCGCCCTTAAGATGTGCGACGCAGCGGTCGAGATACCGGTCTTCGGCTACAAGAACTCAATCAACGTCGCGACCGCCGTCGGCATTGTGCTCTACGAGCTCCTGCGTCAGGGCAAGTGGCTCGACGAATCTGTTGCTCAACCTGCCACCCCGCTCCTGTCACCCTGAGCGAGTGAAGCGAGTCGAAGGGTCTCTCCGGAGAGATTCCTCGACTTCGCTCGGAATGACGTGGCCCCGCCCCTACTCGACCGGACGGAATCTCGGAATCTGGGACTTGAGCACGGGCCGCTTGTAGAACCCGACGCCGGCGACAAACCCCTGCCACTTTAGCAGCACGAACCCGTTCTCGGCGTCGGCCTCGATGCTCAGGCTCTCGCCATTGACAAGCCGCCTGGCCTGCTCGTCGCTCAGCGCAATCACGTTGCGCGTCGCCTGCCTGCCGAGAACCTGCATGCCGAAGGTCGTCGGCTTCAGCGAGTAAGGGTACATCCTCGCCAGCCTGATGCCCCGGCGCATCGGCCGGACCGCGTCGAACTCCATCACCTCGCGCGTGCCGACAAATATAGTCTCCTGGTCCTCCAACGCCCGCAGGCCCGCGAACGCGTCCTTGGATATTCCGAACCGCTCGCGGATTTCTCGCATGCGCTTCGTCACGCCGGCTTCCTTATCAGGGCTACGAAGAACGGTTCGGTGTCGTTGTCCTGCGGCAGGATTCGCCGGCAGCGGCCGACGGCCTCGGGAAACTGCTCGCGCCCCCATTCAAGAAGTCCCGGCCGCATCATGAGGCCCGGCAGTTGTGCCTCGCCGACTTCAGCCTCCGGCTGTTTTGAAAGCAGGTGCGCAACGACGGCCTCGTTCTCTTCGGGCGCGACCGTGCACGTTGAATAGACCATCTGGCCGCCGGGCCTGAGTGCGAGATACCCGGCCAGTATGAGTCGCTTCTGAATCGAAGGGAACCGTTCAATCGCCGCCACCGACCAGTGGGCCAGCGCCTGCGGTGACTTCCGGATGGTGCCCTCGGAAGAACATGGCGCGTCAACCAGCACCCTGTCGCAGGTTCCGGCAACGGCCCTGCCCAGACTGGGCCCGTCCATCCGGCATACGGCGACGTTCAGGCAGCCAGCCCTGTCAACGTTGCCGAGCAGCCCGCGTACCCGCGTCGGTGACGGGTCATTGGCAATGATGATTCCCGTATTCTCCATCATCGCGGACATCTCGGTTGTCTTTGACCCGGGTGCGGCGGCCAGGTCCAGCACGCGCTCGCCTAATTGCGGGTCGAGAACCAGCGGCGGCGCCATCGAAGCCGCTTCCTGTACGTAGATGAGGCCGATGAAGTGCTCCATGCGCTTGCCGATGCTGGGAAAATGGGGACTGTACCGCGCGTCCTCGCGCTCCGGGGGACTGTCCCCTTTTTCCGGAAGGCTGAACCCCAGCTCATACCACGGCAGCGGGTCCGGCCGCAGGTCGACCAGCAATTCCAGCGCGCGCTCGCGAGTTGCCTTCAGCGTGTTTACCCGGAACGTCCGCTTGAGCGGCCGCTGCATGGCGTCAAGGAAGGCATCAAAGTCCGGGATGAATTGCGAGTACCGTTCAATGAACTCCCTCGGAAACACTCGGCTGAGCGTCGTCACGTTCCTCAGTCCGTTCCTCCGGAATTCTGACTTCTGCACTCTAGCTTCTGGCTTCTGACTTCGCTCGCTCCGACGGAGCGCGACCACCCGTCAAGCCGCCGCAACGCATCCAGCTTGTCCTTGTTGCCCAGCTTCGCCTCGCGAATCCCCTTCTCAAGAAACGCCACCGACCGGTCATAGGCGTTCCTGTCCACCGGGTACGGCCACCCGTCCTTGCCGCCGACCGCGAACGTGTAGGTGACCGGGTCGCGGAAACTCAGTGGCGCGCCGTGCGTCACCTCGGCAATCAGGGCCAGTGCACGCACTGTCTTCGGCCCGATGCCCTTTCCCAACAGCAGGCTGCTGAAGTCCGCGGGCGGCCGCTCATAGGTCGAGACCAGCACCTTCTGGAGGTGGCTGGGCCTGACGTCTGCCAGCCCGACCGGGTGCTGCTCCGGCATGCCCAGGGCGCGGATGCGCGCGAGGTCGCGGACTGTCACGTCCGGTGACCGCGCCGAGAGCGCGACCACTGCCCGTCGGGCCTCGTCGGCTTCGGACGCAACCATGTTCAGCGGCTTGCCCGTCTGGTCGCAGACAATCCCCGCGTGGGGCTCGACCGTGAAGTCCTGCAGTCCTTCCGAGAGCCAGTGATAACGCCTCGCCCAGCGCGTCTCGGTATTCATTCCCTGTTGGACCACCGCCCAACTGCCCGCTGTCGTACCGATGAACACGTGCTGGTATATCTGGAACCCATCCTGCAGCGCGGCCGAATCGACCTTGGCGCTCAGCCGGCTGGCCCGCACCAGTCGCTCGCCGTCCAGGCTGAACTGCTCCGAGAACCCTTCGATCTCGGCCGGGGTCTTACGTGACGCCCCGCCCTTGCCGCCGCAGACGTACAGCCCGAGGTTCGCCTCCTGCCCCTTCACCGCCTCCTTCAGAGCGCCGCACACGGTCGTGGTTACGCCCGACGAATGCCAGTCGAACACCAGCACGCAACCGAAGCTCTGGAACCACACCGGGTCGCTGAACCGCCGCAGCAGCTCATCGGCCCCATAGTCCGCCACGACAATCTCCGTCACTGCCCGGCACAGCCTGACCATCCGGTCAAACAGCCACGCCGGCGCCTTGCCCCAGTGCAAAGGCATCATCGCGATTCCGCGTCTCACAGAGGTATTCTAGAATCGAAGCACAGCCATGTCGAGCCCAGTCGAGACACCCGTCAGAAGAATGGTGAATAGAGAATAGTGAGTTGTGAAACCCGAATCCGCCTTTCACTATTCACTATTCTCTATTCACAACTCCCTGTCCGCCTTTCACTATTCACTATTCTCAATTCACTATTTGCGTGGCGCACTGCCGCGGTTGACCCCGTGTCCCACACCGCTATACTCGCCAAGTCTCGATGAACCGCAGACTCAGAGAAGCGCTGACCGGCCTCGCATATCTCCTGCCTGCGCTCGTTATCCTGGTCGCCTTCCGAGTCATCCCGATAATTCTGTCGGTCCGGATGAGCCTGTTTGATTGGGGCATGGCCGGTGCCCGGGCCTTTGTCGGCCTCGGCAACTACGTCGCGGTTCTCCGCGACCCTGTCTTCTGGAAGTCGCTGCTCAACACCGGCTGGTACGTCCTCTTCGAAGTCCCGCTCATCCTCTTTGTCGCGCTCTTCATCGCCATCCTGCTCAACCAGAAGATTCGTGGCCTCGGCGCGTATCGCACCATCTATTACCTGCCGGTCGTCACCTCGATAGTCGCTGTATCGGTTGTCTGGCGCTGGATACTCCAGCCCGACCGTGGGCTCCTGAACTATATCCTCTCGTGGTTCCACATCTCCGGCTTCCGCTGGCTGCAGGACCCGCGCGGCCTGTTTCAGCTCATCGCCGGCCCATCGGTCCAACTGCCACCAAGCCTGCGCGGTCCTTCAATCGCGCTCCTCTCCCTCGTGATGATGGGCATCTGGAAAGGCATCGGGTACAACGTCGTCATCTTCCTTGCCGGCCTGCAGAACATCTCCAAGTCTTACTACGAAGCCGCGCGCATCGACGGCGCGGGCCGCGTGGCGATGTTCCGGCGAATCACCTGGCCCCTGATATCGCCTACGACCTACTATGTCCTCATCATGTCCTGCATCAGCGCGTTCGAGACCTTTGCCCAGGTCTGGATAATGACCGGCCCGCCCGCGGGCGGCCCGCTCTCCACGACCAAAGTCGTGATGTACTACTTCTACGAGAACTCCTTCGAACTCTGGCGCCTCGGCTACGGCGCGGCAATCGCCTTCTTCGCCTTCTTCCTCATCCTCGCGCTAACCATCCTCCAGCGGGTGTTCCTTGAAAGAAGAGTCCAGTATGGCTAGCGAAGAGCATCAAGCCTCAAGCCACAAGCCGCAAGCTCCGACCATTCGTCTTTCGTCATTCGGGTTTCATTCGTCATTCGTCCTTCGGATTTCGGAATTGCACCGATGAAGACCCGGACCCTGCCAATACACATCCTACTGGTGCTGGGCGGAGTAGCCATGGTATTGCCGTTCTATTGGATGCTCACGACCTCTCTCAAGGCCCCGCTGGAGGCGCTCAAGTTCCCGCCCACGTGGCTGCCAAGCTCACCCCAGTTCCAGAACTACGTCGAGGTCTTCAGGCAAATCCCTCTCTGGCGCTACCTCTTCAACACCGTCCTCGTCGCCTTCCTGAGCCTTACCGGCGTTCTCGTCACCGGCATCATGGCCGCCTACGCCTTTGCCCGGTTCCGCTTCCCCGGCCGCGAAGTACTATTCATGGTCTTCCTTGCCCTGATGATGATACCGCTGCCGGTCTACCTCGTGCCGTCCTACACCTTGCTCTTCAAGCTCGGCTGGATAGATACCTACGCGGCCATGATTGTGCCATGGATTGTCAATATCTTCGCCATCTTCTTGCTACGCCAGCACATACGGCAGCTCCCGCAGGACCTCTTCGACGCTGCCCGGATAGACGGCTGCTCGGACTTCCGCACCTTGGTCAAGATTGTCCTGCCCCTCTGCAAGCCGCCGCTCGTGACAATCATGGTCTTCAACGTCATCGCCTCGTGGAATTCATTCTTCTGGCCCCTGATTGTCACCAACTCGGACAAGATTCGGCCCCTGCAGGTCGGGCTCGCCTACTTCTCGCGGGAGCAGAGTACGAATTACACGCTGCTAATGGCCGCGACCACGCTCGCCATCATCCCACTGATTGTCCTCTTCTTCGCGGCCCAGAAGCAGATAATCCAGTCCCAGGCGCGGTCAGGGTTGAAAGAGTAGACCGCGCCAAGCTCGAATTCCGAAGCTCGAATGACGATTCAAGTCCGAATGAGGAGAGTACGAAGTCCTGACCCCAGCTCTCCGCACGCGGCTTGACGGCGGTGCACGAGGCGATACACTAGAGAGCATGAGTCCACGACTGACTATTGACCGGGAGCGAATCTCCGAGTTCTGCCGCAGGCATCACATCCGACGGCTGGCGCTCTTCGGCTCGGTGCTTCGGGCTGACTTTGGCCCGTCGAGCGACGTAGACGTGCTGGTCGAGTTCGAGCCCGACCACGTGCCCGGACTCGCCTTCTTCACGATGCAACAGGAACTGAGCACGCTCATCGGCCGGTCAGTGGACCTCAACACGCCCGGGTTTCTCAGCCGCTACTTTCGAGAATCGGTCCTGAACGAAGCCGAGCCATTGTATGTCGCGGCATGACCTCGAAATCCGGCTGCAGCACATGCTTGATGCAGCCCGCGAAGCCGGTGCTCTTGTCGCGGGCCGTTCCCGCGCTGACTACGATGGAGACCGCACGCTGCGCCTTGCGCTGGTCCGTCTGCTGGAGGTCGTCGGTGAGGCGGCGGGGCGGATACCAATGGACTTCCGCGACGCGCACCCCGAGATTCCATGGTTCGGAGTAGTGGGGCTGCGCAACCGACTGATTCACGGATACGACGAGGTGGACTACGACATTGTCTGGCGGATTCTCACTGACGATATCCCGTCACTAGTCACTCTCCTGCAGGAGACCATCTCCGACCTCTAACAACGACGCGCACTACGCACGCCGTTGCCACCGCTCCCAGTCGCCGCGTTCTAGAATCCGATGCCGAAGGTGAGGACCCGCAGCCGAAGGCAAGCGTAGAGAGCGTACTCGCGACTGGAGTAGCTGTACTTGGGTGGTGACGTAAGCGCACCGGCATCAAACCCGACGCCAAAGCCGTAGTAGTCAACGTCGCAGCAGAGGGCCAGCCTGGCCGCCGGGCCGTCAAAAGGCGTATGCAGGGCAAACCACCCGCCACCGGCCTCCACATACACGTCAGGCGCAACGCCATACAGGAAGCCCGTCCTTGCGGGTCTTGACCACAGCGTGTAACCAATGTGCGCCGGCAGAAGCATCCCCGCGAATGGCTCGTCAGCCCCGAGGCTGACGCCGACCATTTCAACGAACCCTACGCCGAAGCGAACCCGGCCTAAGATGCAGGTGACGTCCGCAAGACGAAGTCTCTGCGTCCCGTCGCCACTCTGAGTGAAGAGTAACCCCGCGTCTACACCTTCAACTCGAATGAACCGGCTCGGCATCTGCCCCGGCTCGGGCGGCCCGCCAAAAAGGCCCGCAGCCAGGGCCGGCGCGGCGGCGAGCAGGCAGGCGGCCAGCAGGATGAGGCGCGGGAAGCGCATGGGCTACAACTTCAGCCGCAGCCCGACGCCGATGCCGATCGGTGCAGCGGCGCGCCAGCCGACATCCAGAGTCTTCTGGTAATCCGCGACTTCCACCGTGTCCTTCCCCGGGACGTAGTCGCGATACGCCCATTCCACGCCGTAGGCCAGCGAAAATCCGACGCGCTCGAGCGTCAGGTCGACACCCAACCTGCGCGACGGCTCGTAGCCGAGGCCGACGAGGAACGTCTGGTCAACCCCGAGCGTTCTTACGTCGCGCCAGTAGTGGTAGATGCGTGAGTCGAACTTTAGCCATTGAACCAGCTTGGCGACACTCACTGCGAGCCCGGCGCCTCCGGATACACTTGCGCCCTTGATTGGTGTCGTAACGCGGAAGACCGGTGCCGCCTGCAGCCTAACCCCGTAGAGAGTCCTCCGCCGCTCAGCCCAAGTGATGTCCCGCACCAGATTTGCGTACCCTGAGTACCCAGCTCTGAGGTCGAGCGTTCCGCTGGTCCCCAACCTGAGGCCGAGGCCGGCTAGCACGGCTACAGGGCGCACCATACTGTCACTGGCTCCCGGGCGAAAGAGAGCATCCTGGCAGACCGTCAGACTGAGTTCGTTGGCTCTGACGAGACCAAGAGATGCGAAAACAAGAAGCCCGATGATCGGGCCGACCATTGCTGCTTCTATTCTCAGCTTCACATTCGCCTCCTATCGACCGGCAACGGCGCAGTCCGGGCGTGGGGACTGGCAGACGAACGTCCGCCGCTCTAGCTGACGGCCTACGAACACGAGCAGACAGCCGGCAAGGAGCAGCAAGCCGGCTGCAGCCAAAGCAATGCGGACGGACGGACTGAATAAGCGCATCAGGTACCTCCAGTTTGAACGCACTAGACTAGCAGACCGGATTCCGCCGTCAAGCCGAGGGCCAAGAGGGCCAAGAGGGAAACGCTCAATCCAACTCGCCGCGGAGTTCCATCTCGGCGAACAGGGCGATGACGGCCTGCTTCATTCTGGTGAACGGCTCGGGCGGGAGTTCGTGCTCAGCGGCCCACGAGTCGAGTTTGGCCAGGGCCTTCTTCCGCCAGACCGGCCTGGTCTTGCGCGTGCGGCGCAGCGCGCCGAAGACCTTGCGACCATAGGCCTTGAGGAAGATGGACAGGTTGTCTTTCGAACTGACGTGGAGCTCGTCCATGACGTCGTTGAACATGAAGTGCAGTCTGCGGTCCCACGCCTCGGCCTTGGCGCGCTTCACCGCCTGCCTTACTCGCTTTTCGATGTCCCGCTCGGTTCGGACCCGCTGCCTCGCCTTATGCCTCAGGCCGATGTCGTAGTCCTGCGCCCGGTCCCGCTGGACCGGCAACATCTTTGCGGTCGCATCCAGCACCGCCTGCTTCGCGCGCTGTTCGAGAACCGGCGGCAAAGAGACGTAGTCATTCAGCACGTCCGCGATGTCGCGCATCCCATTTCCGCAGGCCCGCAGGAACGCAGCTACGTCGTTGGCGCCGACCTCGCGCAACCGGCCCTTCTCAACCTGGCACACCCAAGACTTCCCGCCCGGCCCGGTCTTGCCCAGACGCTCCGCCACTTGGGACTGAGTCAGACCGGCCCGTTTGCGCAGCTCTCTCAACTGTAACCCCAGAAGCTGGACGCAGTCTACCCACTCAGACTTGCTGCTGTGACGCCGCGTCTCCATATTGGGAGTTTAGACTTTCGGGCACCCGGAATCAAGCCCATCTGCTTCATAACTTCGGCCTCCACAATTCCTTATTCAGCCTTTCGGTAAGTCACCTACCCCATTCCCCCAAGCCTTCCCCCGATGCTTCCCCCCATTCTTCCCCCGACTCT
>Ga0265595_1001177_pt1 | contig 21070 bp, 19 predicted proteins | sample saktaG_15_FD_190148 | JGI IMG/M metagenome (GOLD analysis project Ga0265595, IMG submission 190148) | Saline water microbial communities from Sakinaw Lake, British Columbia, Canada - sak_2013_06_06_50m | ecosystem: Environmental > Aquatic > Non-marine Saline and Alkaline > Saline ... | reverse complement strand
GGATGGAGTCTTCGTCGGAGTCTTCGAAGGAGTCTATGTTGGAGTATCTCTTGGAGCCTCTGTTGGAGTATCTCTTGGAGTTTCTGTCGGAGTATCTGTTGGATTCTCTTTCGGAGTTTCTGTTGGAGTGTCTCTTGGAGCCTCTGTTGGAGCATCTCTTGGAGTTTCTGTCAGAGTATCTGTTGGATTCTCTCTTGGAGTATCTCTTGGAATCTCTGTTGGAGCCTCTCTTGGAGTTTCTGTCCGAGTATCTCAAGGAGTATCTGTTAGAATTGCTTTTGGAGTCACTTTTCGAGTCACTCCCCCTATGGCCCCTACCCTTGAATTATCGGCCTTGCATTTCGCCCCAACCGGCCGATAATACGACTGTTATGTCCTGTCAGTCCGAATTACTCAACTGCCGTTTCGTGCAACGGCTCCGGAAGGGCAAAACCGCGTGAAACCGCTGCCCCTGACCCCTGAAACCCAGGCTGTCTTCGCCCGCATCCGTACGTACGATTGGACGCTCCGCGTGTTCGGCATGACGCAGGGTCAGGCATGGCGACTGGTGGAGACTAGCGTCAAGAACCGCATCGACGCCGCCGGAGTCGCGGTTCAGGAACGGAACCAGTACCGCAGTTGCGTATGGGAGATGCTCAAGGCATTCCGCACCGAAACCGGCGAGCCGCTGGCCCGCGCGCTTGAGCTCGCCATCCGCAAGTGGGCCAACTTCGGCCTCGCGCCCGCGCTGCTGCAGGAACTGCTCTGCATCTGCTTCCTGCGCTTCGAGCAGGTTGGCTACGCCATGCCCACGGCCACGCTGCCGGCCAGCGGAAAGAAGCGCGGGCCAAAGCCGCGCCGCCTCCCTCGCCGTTCCTACGAGAAGGCGCTGAACAAGGGCCGCATCTCCCGCCGCCGCTCCGGCGCACCGGAAGAGCAGATTGCCGGCCACCGGGAAGGCTCTGCCCATGCGGCCGTGATTGCCGACCGGCTCAGGCCGGTTCTGGCCGAGCGCGGCATACCGGGCGGCCAATTCGTCAGTTACTTTGCCTTTGCCCAGAAACTCGGCCGCTACGCCCGCAACTACTCAGGCGATACCCTACGCATGGCCGCGTCCGACCTCGTGGACTTGTACGAAGCCAAAGACATCGATGGTGATACGCTCCGCGCCATCGCCCGGTCCCTGTTCGACATCAGCCCCCTGCCCTGACCGCCTCTCGCACTCGTCACTCGTGACTCGCTATTGGGACTTGGTGTTTGGGATTTGGAGTTTCCAGCGCTTCGCGCTGGCTTGACTTGACGCCCCTCCGGCATATCCTTCTGAGACATGGCAACGCCCGCGCCCGACGCCGTCAAACGCCTGGTCGACCGCTTCGACCTTGGTCGCAAGGTCTTCCAGTCCGGCGACTACAAAGAAGAACCACTCCGCGCCGAGTTCCTCAATCCCTTCTTCGAGTCCCTCGGCTGGGACGTCGCGAACAAGGCCGGGCTAGCTGGCAGTTGGAGCCACGTACCACCTTGCCAGAAGCGCTGCAGCGTCTGAGGTAGTTGGATGTCTGGCTCGCCGCCCGGTCGCAACGAACCGTGTCCCTGCGGTAGTGGACGCAAGTACAAGAAGTGCTGCTTGAACCGCCAAGCGCCACCAGCATCACCGCCACCCCGGGCGGAGTTGGACAGACTCAGCTCAGCTTTCAGCCGGTACAGCCGTCCAGAGCTTCTCCGAGCTCTGGCATGCCTCCAGTTGCACCCGCCGAATCACCCTCACATGTCGCGCCTGGAAATGGCGGCTCTTGTTGCCAGTTCACTGCCGGGGAGCGACAACGCAGTACCGAAACTACAGGAAGTGGCAGACGCTGTGAAGAGCTGCTTGCCGCTCAGGGGTTACTATGGGCGTATGCAGGACCCACCGGAACGGCTCTTCACAGAGAACGTCATTTTTCATGGGGGCAATCACGTCATCTATCCGGGTACGTCAGACGTAGACAGCTACGTCGTGCAGGTCCTGGCCAAGGCTATCTACTCTGAGCGACCGCATGATGTATACACTGCCATCACATGCCAAGGCATCCAGGCCATGCTTGACCTTAGCAGTGCGGTCGCCCAAAGAGCCGGGCACACCCGCTACATGGACTTGGAGGATCAGTGGGCTAAGGATTTGATCTGCCCGCCGCTCGCCGATGCCGAGAGGCTGACGCGTGCAGTGTCATGGACCAAAGCGGACATCAGTGAAATCACAGACAAGAAGCGGCTGCACGGCGACGTGTTCGAGCCGTTTCTCATAGATGCCGGCGCAATCTCCAGTTTCCCCGAGGACCCATCCTGCAATCCGCTGTACATCAGACCACTTGTTATCGACCAGGATGAAGTGATTGTGGCTGCTCCGGGTGCATTTGCTTCTGCACTGAGGCATTGGATCTGGCTGCTCGCTATCAGGAATGGACAAGCAGAATCGTTCTCGAAGTACTATCGAGATACGATGTGGCTCAAGGCACAAAGGAACCTGCGTCTGATGTCGTACCGCTGCGAGCAGGTCCCTCTTCAGGACCTGCCGAGCATGCTGCCCGCCCGCGATGGTGTGTTCAGGATCGACTCAGATAAGCTAGCGTATGTCCTTCTCCTTACTGATCCGCTTGCGGACTACTGCCTGGAAGAACCATTCGGATATTGGAGCTCGAAACGGTCGGCCGCAGCACTGCGGGAACGCATAGGTCTTGCCGTCAAGACACTCACAGAGAGCAGAGAAGCCCAGTGCGCTACGGTACTCGTACTGCTCCTGCTGGGTTCGGTCGGTAGGGGTATACGCGTAGACCCTGGTTCTGCGCCGGCGCGCAGCCGCCTCCTAGTACTTACCGATGACGAACTGGCAACGCTCGCATTCACGTACCCACGCGACGAGCTTACACTCTGGAAGTATGCTGGCGCCAAGGAGCATCTCGGCCACGAAACACGCCTGCTCTCTTGGTCGATGCTGGACACATTCGCCATTTATCGCGATCACGAGGACTCGCTATATTGTGGGGACGAGAGTCAGTTCCATCTGATGATTACAGTCCCTCCAGGGAGTGGTAGACACGTCCGTGTCAGGGCCATGCAGGAGCATGACGAGCATGCTGAAAAAGGTGGGGATCCGCCATCGTACATTTCCGTAGTTCGCGACGCGCCCGAGCCGGGATGCAGCATCTATGTGCCCGTTGCGTTGGGGGGTCTTAGTCTACAGCGCGTACTGACCGGTTTCCCGATGCCGCTGTGGATAGGCTCGGAGAAGCTACCCGGTGCCATGCGAAGCGACGTATGCGAGGTAGCGTATTGGATTCTTGAGACTTTGTCCTACTGGTTGTCGCAGATGAAGGAAGACATCGCGCCTTTGCTTCGGGCGCTAGGACCCGAACCAGTACACATATCCTTTGAGCTTAGGGACGAGAACCGATGGACCACAGACAGCAAAGAGCCCCTGGATAGCGCTGAAGCGCCCGCCTTTGAATTCGCAGCCAGCGGGAGGACGTGTCTAATCACAGTGCCGCCCGAGCTCCGTGCGCACATGCTTGGCACGTCAGGAGCAGGTGAGCGGGCGCTAGTCGCTGCCGCACTAGAAGCGCTATCATCACTCTGCACCGATGCCGGCGAGACCTCGCTATCGACTCCGGAGATCCGCTGGCAGTTGGTCAACGGCCTCATCAAGGACGGACCGCGCAGGAAGTTCTTCGTGGTCGCCGAGGAAAGAAGTGCCCTGCGATCCACTGGAGTCAGCAAACCTAGGCATCTGCAGAAGCACGACTTTCAGGAAATGCTCGACGGAATACTGCACTCTCTGGGAGAGAATCCACCGGCAGCCAAGAAGGACGTGCCGCAGGCGGAATGCACAAAGCTGTGCGAGCGCGTCGTGGATATCTACATAGAGCGGCTGCGCGGCCTTCTGCGCGACCTCGCGTGGCGGCCGCTCCTTGAGTATCTCATTGGCAACTACGAGGCCCTGCTGCACTCTCGCTTGACCAGGCGCATCACTCGCACCACTCAAGCAGCCTGCCACGGCGCTGATGATGAAACCACGGAGCTGTTCCTCACCGAGCAAGTCCGTGACACAGAGACTGCATTGGCTACGCGAATCCTCGTCGAGTTCGTGTCCGCCGAACTGCCTGTAGGGCTGATGCCAGTCAGTAGAGATCGAGCTGACCAACTCGTGGCCTGCGCATTCCAGGTATTCTATTGGGGGACGGTGAGTGACTCACTGCATTTCCGACTCGCTCCGACGAGGCTCAGTCTGCTGCCGAGCGGAAGGGTGGGACGGCACGACACGTCTTCATGGGAGGATTCAATGAGGACGTACTACGAAGCCAAGCTCGCAGAGCAGATGCGTGCTGAGGCGAAGGCATTCGCTCGCGGCAGCGAGGTGAAGAGACAGGAGCCCGGCGAAACGGAGAAGACGATGGCCCTTGACCGTGCCTTCGCCGCTGAGTTCGGTGTCTCGGCGACGGCACTAAGACCGTTTTGGGAGTTCCTCATGAATCTCGGGTTTAAGTTGGGTGGTGCTTGTGCAGTCTATCCAGCGGGAAGGCTGCGAGACGAAATCTCCGCATCGCTCGGCTGGCCAACGAGTCAGGTTGATGCGGTCATCAGTAGATTCTCACTGTCCCAACGTGCGAGGTGGGACATCCCTCCCGAGGGCTACCAACTGCGCGACATCGAGCCTTGGAAGTACAAACGCAGGCTTTCCTACGTATTGCGACCCTTGGTGGTGGTCAGCGAGAACGACACAGAGCCAGAGGTGCTCTGGGGTCCACGTCAGGCAGAAGAGGCGTCACATTACCTACTCGACCTTGTTGCGTCTGGACGGTATCCGGCAATGTCCTCCGGGATGCGTCGCTATTCAGCTAGGCGGAACAAGGAAACTGGCGACGAGTTCCTCAACCGCGCCCTGTCATGGTTCAGCAATAACTCAGCTTGGCAGTGTCATCCAAAGGTGACCATCAAACCCCACGGCATACTAGAGGCCGATAAGGACCTCGGAGACGTGGACATCCTCTGTCTAGCAGCCAACCGGGCGGTATACGCAATCGAGTGCAAGAACGTAGCCCTAGCACGCAACCCACGAGAAATCCAGGAAGAAATCGAGCACATGGTTGGACGCGCGGGACAGCCACACTCCTGGATGGCAAAGCACGTGGCGCGTGACCGTTGGCTGAGAAGCCACGGCATCGCATTGGCAGCTCGATACGGGTTGCCCTCAGCGCCGGACCGACTCACATCGCTATTCATGACATCGATAGAAATCCCTACACCATACGCACGAAACCTGCCGCTCCCGGTGGTGACGTTCACTCGGCTAGAGGCCGAGGGCGTATCGTTACTGGAGAGTATCGTGGAAGGCGTTCCAAAGAGTGAGTCACGGCCCCGTGTCTAGCTCATGAAGTGGCAGTATGGAATTGTGGCAGTGCTCGACGCGCTGGGTGTTTCTGGCTATGGTGACGAGGAAATCGAGAAGTTCCTCATCCTTCGTGACTTGGGGCTGACGAGGGACACTCCCCCGATTTCTGGTCGGAAGCGTGAAGCGTGTCAATGTCTTCGGCCCGTGGCGGGGGAATCCGGGGAACGCCGGCCGCATTTCAGCCCTCGGCCGCTACGCCCGCAACTACGCAGGCGAAACCCTGCGCATGGCCGCGTCCGACCTCGTGGACCTGTACGAAAGCAAACACCTCGACCGCGACGTCCTCGCCGCCATTGCCCGGTCCCTGTTCTACGCCAGCCCCCCTACCCTGACCGCAGCCGCTTCAGGCCACCCCAAAGTGTACACGGGGCATTTCCGTCCGGGACCGTCTTCGTGGCTTGGTGGCTGGGTGGTGGGTTCCTGCTTCGGTTCTCGGGTCAGGTGGTGCGTTTGACTGCGTCCGCCCTATCGATATAATCATCGTATGACGATAGCCATATCGATGAGGAAACCGTGGAAACCGTAACCATATCTCCGAAGTACCAAATTGTAATCCCGAAGCAGTTCCGGCGGAGGCTGGGGCTGTGCCCAGGGCAGAAGGTCCAGGCGATTGCGTACGAGAATCGGATTGAACTGGTTCCGGTGCGCCCGGTCCGGAAGATGCGGGGATTCCTGAAGGGCTTGGACCCACGAGTAGACCGGGACGACGACCGGCTGTGAACGTCGTCGACTCCAGCGCGTGGCTTGAGTACTTCGCCGACGGCCCCAATGCTGCGTTCTTCGCCCCGGCCATCACCGCCACCGAGAAACTGGTCGTACCCACGTTGAGCCTGTACGAGGTATTCAAACGGGTTCTACAGCAGCGGACCGAGGACGACGCCCTCATGGCTGTGGCTGTGATGCAGCAGGGAACGGTGGTTGAACTTGACTCCCACGTCGCCTTGAGCGCGGCGCGGGTCAGCATCGACAACAGGCTGCCGATGGCAGACAGCGTCATGCTGGCCACGGCACGTACATTCGGGGCGACGCTCTGGACCCAGGATGAGCACTTCAAAGGTCTGCCCGGGGTCCGTTATCGGCCGGCACGCGGCTAGCCCAACCCAACAGGACGGCCGGCCTCGCTCGGCACTCGACCGCCAGACCTCGGAACCGCGGGATTGCTCTGTTTGACTCTCAGACGCTCTCTTCAATGGCGGCCGTCGCCGCGCCTGCTTGACGCCCGGCACCTCACGGTTAGAATGAAGCCGTGAACAAGTCACCGGTTCGACGTACGAAGGCCATCAGGTTGAGTGGCAAGCCCGGCTATTGGGTTGCCCTTGACCCCCGCAGCAACCAACGGGTCGGTGAGGGTCGGACGCTGAAGGCTGCCGCCCGTCGTGCTGACGAGGCTGGCGTGAAGGACCCGGTCTTCACCCAGATTCCCCTGGAATCGTGCGCCCTCGTGATGTAGCCGGGCGAATTCAGGGATGCTGGGGAACGCTGACCGCACTTCGGCACTCGAACACCTGACCTTGGAACCGCGGGATTGCTCTGTTTGACTCTCGGGCGCTCTCTTCTATAATGACCGTGGCCCGGCTGCTGGCGGCTAACTCCTAACAGCTAACTGCTAACGGCCCTTGCCCCCGCCGGGGTGGTGGAATTGGCAGACACGCATGGTTGAGGGCCATGTGCTTTACGGCATGCAGGTTCAAATCCTGTCCCCGGCATACCACAGACGATTTTAGATTGCAGATTCTAGATTGTAGATCAGGGAGCAGAACCCCAGAGGCGGTGTACGCTGCTCCCTTTGGTCGCAGCACGTGCGCCTGCAACCCCTTGGCGCAACACCATTGCAGATTTCATATTGAGGAACAAGCCCGGCGCGGGAGGATAGGCAATGAAGGGTGAGAATGGAGTGAAGTTTGGGATGACGTTGGGCCGGTTCGAGCGGGGAGCCCGGACGGTCCCGGCCCTGACCGCATCGTATCTCGCCGACCTGGGCGAGGCCAAGGGCAAGCAGGAACTGTTCAAGCATCAGTCGCCCCAGATTCTGCGGGCGCTGCGCGAGAGTGCAATTGTCGAGAGCGCGGTGTCGTCGAGCCGCATCGAGGGCGTGATGGTTCGTCCGGCAAGAGTTGCGGCAGTGCTGCGCGGCCGGGCAGCACTCCATGACCGAGCTGAGGAGGAGGTGCGCGGGTACCGCGATGCCCTGCGGCTGGTTCATGAACGGGGCGCTCGTCTCGCAGTGTCGGAAGCTACCATCAGGCGGTTGCACCAGCTTGTCCGTGGCGATGCGTGGGACGCAGGCAAATACCGCGAGAAAGCGATGGACATCATTGAGCGTTACCCGAACGGCAGGCACCGGGTCCGGTTCAGCGCCGTGCCTGCCGCCCAGGTCGCGAGCACGATGGGTGAACTTCTGGAGCAATGGGGCGTCAATCGCACCGGGCAGTTGGTGCACCCCCTCGTGGTCGCCGCCGCGGTCAATCTCGATTTCCTCTGCATCCATCCATTCCGCGACGGCAATGGCCGGGTTTCACGTCTGCTGCTTCTCCTGCAGTGCTATCACCTGGGTTTTGAAGTCGGCCGCTACGTCAGCCTTGAGCGACTGATTGAGCGCAACCGAGAGCGCTACTATGAGACGCTTGAGTCAAGCTCCCAGCGCTGGCACCAGGGACGCCACGACCCGTGGCCGTACGTCAACTACCTCCTTTACATTCTGAAGTCGGCTTACCGGGAGTTCGAGGAGCGGGCAAGCCGCACCGGTCCGCGGCGCGGGGCAAAGACCGAAGCGATAGTGAAGGTAATCCAGGCCCAGCCCGGGTCGTTTCGGGCCGCCGACGTCCAGCGGCTGGCGCCTGCGGCCGGGCCGGACCTCATCCGCCACGTGCTGAAGCAACTCCAGGCGCAAGGACGAGTCAAGTGCCTGGGGCGCGGGCGGTCGGCACAGTGGTGCAGGACGGGCGAGTGGAATTAGGTATCAACTCCTTAATTGGGTAATGAATTGGGTAATAAGCTCCAGGTCCGTTGACGGTGAATTCTGTGTCTGATTCCCGCGTCATCATCTTGCTGCTGGACGGAGTCGGGTGCGGTGAACTGCCGGACGCTGCCGACTACTCCGACCAGGGCTCCAACACGCTTGCCAATCTTGCCAAGGCCATCGACGGGCTGAACCTGCCGAATCTGACCACGCTGGGCTTGGGCAACATAACCCCGATTCAAGGCATCACGCCGCAGGCGGAACCTCGCGCGTCATTCGGCAAGATGGCCGAGCAGTCGGCGGGCAAGGACTCGACTGCGGGCCACTGGGAGATCGCCGGTCTCGTCACCACGGAGCCATTTCCGTTGTTCCCGCACGGATTCCCGCCCGAGTTCATCCACAGCCTCGAGCATGTCATCGGCCGCAGGACCATCGGCAATGTCGTCGCATCCGGCACGGAAATCATCGAGGAACTCGGGGATGAACACCTACGAACACGCTGCCCCATCGTCTACACGTCAGCCGACAGCGTGCTGCAGATCGCCTGCCACGAGGATGTCATCCCGCCGGAGGAGTTGTACCGCATCTGCCGCGTGGCTCGCGGTCTGTGCACCGGCCCTTTCCGCGTTGGCCGCGTCATTGCCCGGCCTTTCGAGGGCAAGCCGGGTTCGTTCAAGCGGACTGCCCGGCGCAAGGACTTCTCTTGCTCGCCGCCGCTTCCGACATTGCTCGACAACGTGAAAGAAGCCGGCCAGCCGGTTACCGGCATCGGCAAGGTTGACGACCTGTTTGCCGGACGTGGATTTACCGAGAGTCACCATTCGGTCTCCAATGCCGACTGCCTGAGTCTCACCGTCGAAGCGATGGAGAAGACACGGACCGGCCTCATCTTCACGAACCTGGTCCAGTTCGACATGGACTGGGGACACCGGAATGACACGGCTGGCTTTGCTCGGGGCCTGAGAGAATTCGACGACTTCCTCCCTCAAATCACAGAACGACTCGCGCCCGTCGACCTGCTGTTCATTACCGCGGACCACGGCAACGACCCAACCACGCCTTCGACCGACCATTCCCGCGAATACGTACCGCTGCTCGCGTTTGGGCCCGGGTTCCGCAGAGGCGTGAACCTCGGCATCTGCTCTACCTTTGCTGACCTTGGTCGGACCGCGGCCGAATTCCTGAAGGTGAAACCGACGCCACACGGCACGAGCTTCCTTGAACTCATCCGATGAGTTCCTTGGAGTACGTGCAGCGCCGAGCTGCTTTGGACTGCGGCAGCGCCGAGCTGCCGCTTTTCGGGACCGCGGACGCGGAAAAGCAGGAGCTTCGCTCCCGCACTCCAAAATCACCTGACGCGAATCATGTGGCACCATAGTCCCCTGCACCAACTCAGCGAATCCGGTGCGTACATGGTCACTGCCGGCACCTACGATAAGCAGAGACTCTTCGCATCGGATGAGCGACTGACCATGGTTCAGGAAAAGCTGTTCGAATTGGCAGACAAGTATCACTGGCAATTGCAGGCATGGGCAATCATGGCGAACCACTACCACTTTGTCGCGTCGCCGGAACGCGAGGCCGCGACCCTTGCGAACATGATTCGGACACTTCATGCTGAAACAGCCTTGTCAGCAAACCGCCTTGACCAAACGCCCGGCCGCCAGGTCTGGTTTCAGTACTGGGATACGCATCTGACATTCGAGAAGAGCTACTTGGCGAGGCTGAACTACGTGCACAACAATCCGGTACACCACAAGCTCGTGCCGGTCGCGACGTCGTACCAGTGGTGTTCGGCCGGCTGGTTCGAACAGAAGGCCGGGCCGTCGTTCTGCAAGACGGTATCAAGCTTCAGGTACGACAGGCTGAAGGTTCCGGATGACTTCTGACGGCGGAATGGCGGCAGCTTCCGCTGCCGCAGTCCAAGGTCGCTGCGCCGCTCGGAAAAGCGGTAGCTACGCTACCGCACTCCAAGGTGGCTCCGCCACAAAGAAAAGCGGGGGCTTGGCTCCCGCACTCCAAGACGGAGGATGACATGACAAAGGCAGTACAAACCAGCCTGCTTCGCGCCGCTAGGGCAGCGGCGAAGAATGCATATGCCCCGTTCTCCAAGCTGAAGGTCGGCGCGGCCGTGCTGACCAGCAAGGGCCGCATCTTCTCCGGCTGCAACATCGAGAACAGCTCGTTCGGCCTGACTGTCTGTGCGGAGCGGGTAGCCAGCTTCAAAGCCGTGTCAGCCGGGCGGCGCGAGATTAGGGCTGTGCTGGTCTACGCCGACACTGCGAGGCTAACGCCGCCATGCGGCGCGTGTCTACAGGTGATTAGTGAGTTCTCAGAGAACCCGGAGATAGTACTGTCGAACGGACGCTCGACGAAGACGTATCGCCTGCGGGAACTTCTGCCGCACGGATTCAGATTAGAACCGACAGGATGTCATTCCGAGCGAAGTCAGACGAAGTCGAGGAATCTCGCCTGAGAGACCCCTCGACTCGACACAAGATGTCTCGCTCGGGGTGACAAGGCGGTAGCGTGTGGCCTGGGTTGGTCCCGCGCCTAGCTGATTCGTTCGAGGCCGTGCATGTACGGTCTCAAGACCTCGGGAATCACAACCGTACCGTCGGCCTGCTGGTTGTTCTCCAGTATCGCCACGAATATCCGCGGCAGGGCGAGGGCCGAGCCATTTAGCGCGTGCGGGTAGAACGTCTTGCCGTCCTTGCCTTTGACCCTGATGCCGCCGCGCCGGGTCTGGTAGTCCTCGCAATGGGAAATCGACGAGACCTCCAGCCAGCGGTCCTGCCCCGCGGCCCAGGCCTCAAGGTCATAGGTCTTGGCCGCCTGGTACGCCATGTCCCACGACGCGAGCCGCTTGACCCGGTGGGGAATCTCAAGGTCGCGCAGCAGGCTCTCGGCCTCTGCCCGCATCTCCTCCAACGCTTCGTAGGACTGCTGCGGGTGGACGATGCGCACGAGTTCCACCTTGTCGAACTGGTGAACCCGAATCATGCCGCGCACGTCCTTGCCGTACGAGCCGGCCTCGCGCCGGAAGCAGGGCGTGTACGCGACGTACTTGAGCGGAAGCTGGGACTCGTTCAAGGTCTGGCCGCGATGGTAGTTCACCAGTTGCGGCTCGGCGGTCGGCACGAGATACAGGTCGTCCTGCGTCTTGTACATCTCGCTCTCAAGGTGCGGCAGTTGGCCGGTGGCTTCGAGCGTGGCCGCGTTGGCCATGACCGGCGGCGCGATTTCGGTGTACCCGTGCCGCCGCGTGTTGGTATCGAGGAAGTAGTTGATGAGCGCCCGTTCGAGCAGCGCGCCCTGGCCTTTGAACACGACGAACCTCGAACCGGCCAGCCGGGCCGCGGCCTCAAGGTCGATCACGCCCAGCGCTTCGCCCAGGTCCCAGTGCGCGAGCGGCTTGAACTCAAACCTGCGCGGCTCGCCCCAATGGGCTACGGTTTCCTCTTCGGCAGTTACCGACGCATGGACGACGTTCGGCAACTGCTTTGCCATTTCCGCCTGCTCGGCCTCGATACGCGCCACCTCGGTATCGAGCCGTTTCACCTGTTCGGAAATCTCACGCGCCTCCGCGACCTCGGCCGCGCACTCGCGCTTCTCTCTCTTGGCCAGTCCCACGGCCTCGGAAACCTGCTTCTGCCGGTGGCGCGCGTCGTCGCGTTCTTTCGAAAGCCGGCGACGGTCCGCGTCCAGCGCGATTATCCGCTCGATGTCGATTCCGCAACGGCGCAGGGCCAGCAACCGCCGCGCCTCGTCCGCGTTCTCGCGTATCAGTCTGATGTCCATGACTGGATTCTAGGGAGAAAGAAGAGAACCGTCAATTGTGCCGGGCTAAAAGGAAACCGTAACGATACTGAGTCCGCCGGTGCCGGCCGACGGCTGCAGCACCCCGACGCGCGACTCCTCAAGGTGCAGCACGCGGCTGATCGGCTTCTCCAACCGCACGGTCAACAGCCCGGCACCCGTACCAAGCGCGGCTCCGGCCAGCACGTCCGACGGCCAGTGTCGGCCAAGATACACTCGGGATAGCGCCACCAGCGCACCGGCCACACCCAGGAAGGGGGCGAGCCTGGGGAATTTCAGCGCATACACCGTCGCTGCAGCAAAGTAGCTGGCCGCGTGGCCGGACGGGAACGCGCTGCCAAGCCATCCCGGGTTTGGGTCATCCGGCCGAGGCCGGTTCACAATGGCTCGCACGCCGACGAGCACTGCATTCGCCTCAAGGTACGAGCAGGTGGCGAGCGCGGCCGCCCTGCGGAGTTCGGGACCGCCGAAGAGATAGAGCGCCACGCCACTACCCCCGACTGTATAGTCTTCGCCAGCTTGCGTCACCGCCAACATGGCCACATCCATCGCCGGGCTGCGCCAGCCGCGCCTGATGCCTTCGGACATTTGCTGGTCCAGACCACCGCACAGCGCTGCTGCGAATAGAATCAGAGTCAAGACGTTCCGACCTCCGTACTGGCGGTCACCCCGCTCCGCGACTCGTGGCTCTCTGCTGCACGGCCTTGACCAAGAGGTCGTATTCGATGTTGACTCCGTCGCCGGTGCGGCGCTGCTTCAAGCTGGTGTTCTCCCACGTATGCGGGATGATGTTGACCGCGAACTCGCCGGGCCGAACCGACGCCACGGTCAGGCTGATTCCATCCAGACAGACCGAGCCCTTCTCGACCAGCGGACGCGACGTACGCCGGTCGGTTTCAATCGCAAGTGTCCAGTATCCGGTGTGCTGCTCGATTCGGCGGACCTTCCCAACCTCGTCCACGTGGCCTTGCACGAAGTGGCCCCCCATTCTGTCCCCTGCCCGCAGCGCGCGTTCGAGGTTCACCGCGTCGTCGGTCTTGAGGGAACCCAGTGTTGTCGCCTCCAGCGTCGCCGCAACGGCCTCGACCTCAAAGCTCTGCTTCGCCGCTTTGGTGACAGTCAGGCAGCAGCCATTAACGGCCACGCTCTCACCAAGCTTCAACTCCGCGGCAAACCCGGCGCCAATCGTGAAGACGCGGTTGCCACGCCGGCCGACCGTGCGCTCAAGCCGGCCGACGGTTTCAATGAGCCCGGTGAACATAGCCTTCCGTTAGAAAGTCCGGGCCAAGACAGCGGTGGTCCACGGACTTAAGTTCAATTGCATGCCCGAGCCCGCGCGCGGCAAGGCCATGACTGAAAGACTTGCCCGGGCCGAGTATCTTCGGCGACTGGAACACGTACGCCTTGTCGACGATACCTGCTTCCAGCGCCGACGAGGCCACGGTCGCACCACCCTCAATCAGTACGGTCTGCAACTGCCGCCGGTGCAACTCGGCCATCACGTCCGCCCATTTCAGCAGTCCGTTCTTCTCCTGCCCGACGCGGAGCACCTCAACACCCTTGGCCCAGAGGCGTTCGGCTCTGGCAGCATTGCTGCTGGCAGTGAACACCAGCACCGGCCCCGGTTCCTTGATCAGTCGGCAACCGGGCGGAGTCGCAAGGTCCGAGTCGAGGATAACACGCGTGAGCTGTTTGGGCGGCTTGACGCGGCAGGTCAGTAGCGGGTCATCGGCAATCACCGTCTTGACCCCGACGACGATCGCGTCCGCGCAAAGGCGCAGCCCATGTCCGAACGCGCGCGCCTCCGGCCCGGTTATCCATTTCGAGCGGCCCATGGCGTCGGCGACCATGCCGTCGAGCGTAGCCGCGACCTTCAGGATGACGAACGGCCGGCGCCTGCGCAGGGAGGTGAAATAGGCCTCATTCAGCCGCCGCGCTTCCTTGCTCAGCAGCCCGACCGAAGTCTTGATGCCGCAATCACGCAGAAAGCGCATCCCCCTGCCGTTGACGCGCGGGTTCGGATCGAGCGTCGCCGCCACGACCCGCTCGATACCGGCCGCATGAACCGCGCTGGTGCAGGCCGGGGTCTTGCCGTGAAAGCAGCACGGTTCCATTGTCACGTAGAAAGTCGCTCCCTTGGCCTTGCGGCCGGCGGCAGCAATCGCCTCGACCTCGGCATGGGGACCACCGAACCGGTGGTGCCAGCCGCGGCCGACTACCCGGACGCCTCTGACAAGCACGGCGCCGACCATCGGGTTCGGCGAAACCCGGCCGCACCCGCGGGCAGCCAGTTCCAGCGCCTCGGCCATGAACGCTTCGTCTTTCAACCGCCTATCATAGAAGCGCACCGGATGATGTCAAGAAACCGTGAAAGACGAAGGGGAAAGGAGAAATGGCAAAGTCCGGACTTGGGATTTTCCACTTTCTCCTTTCCATTTCTGCCTTCTAGCTTCTGACTTCTGACTTCGGCCGGTGTGCGGCTAGCTGTACTCTATCCGGAAAGTGCCGTATTCGTGTCGATACTCATCCCACTCCACTGAAACGTCGTTGACTTGTGCCTGGGGCGGTCCCTTACGCAGGCGCTGGACCAGTTGATCGAGGTTCTGCCTTTCTCCTTCAGCAATCACATCGACCCGGCCCTCGGGTAGATTGCGGACGACTCCGCACAAGCCGAGGCCCGATGCCTCCCGCACCACGAACGCACGAAAGAAAACTCCCTGGACACCGCCCGATACTACTGCGTGGAAAGATGCTCTGTTCGTCTGTCGAGCCATGAGTGAAGATAGATACACACCCGCATCGTGTCAAGCAGACCATGACGCATGTGGATAAGTGGTGGGCATCATGGGCACAAGTTGCCGGCAAGCCGCACACAGCCGGTGGGTTTCCCGCTCCGGTTCAGTGGCCAACCAGTTGGCAACCGGTGATGAACCTGCTGACAACTTGACTAGTCGCAACCCGTGTCTATAGTCAATGTGGAGATGACCTTGAAGAACCGGCTGCGAATCTGCCTGGCGGGTGTCGCTTTGCTGACGCTCGTCGCCATCGTCCAGGCGCAGATCGTCGCGGAGACCATCGGCTTCACGACGAGGGACCGTCAGATGTACGGCCCGGCAGTCCGCTACATCGCCTTCGACTCGCTCTCCGGCACCCACGCGGTATGGAAGGACGGCTACGGTTCAATCCGCTACAACTTTCGACCCCGCAGCGGGGGCTGGCGTTGGCCCGGCGGCATAGTAATCAACGTCGAACCGCGCACCCTCGGCTCGATGGACATCAACGTCAGCAAAGGCAGCGCCATGATTGCCGCCGACCACCTGCGCCAGAACGCCCACGTCCTTACCTGGCTTGCCGACACCGGCCCCGGAACCGGTAGCTTCCGGGAGCAGGAAGTTGCCGGCAGTTGTCGCTACCCGCTGGTCGGCGCGGCCAACTTTGGTTTCTACAAGTTCGCCGCCTTGAACAACGACTCGCTTCTCTACCGGGCCTACTTCGCCGTGATTACGGTCGGCCACGTCGGCGCCTTCCCCGCGTTCAACCTGGCCGTGTCCAAGCAGAGCGGCCGGTATGGTTTCATCTGGGCCGAAACCGAAGGACCGGACCGCGGCACGCTCTTTCTGAAGGAAACCCCGAACAACGGCCAGAACTGGTTCGAGACATCGCGGCTGTCGGACTCGGTCCCGTCGCCGCTGTCCCGGTCCCTGCTTTCCGGCTGCGGAACATACGACACAATCCGAATCCACCTGCTGACCGACCTCTGCGATGGAAACGACGTCCTCCACTCGCAGATCTGGCACTACTCCCGGTACCCGGCCCCGTCATGGCACCTTGTACACGACTACTCTTGTCCGGATGGAACCCGACTCGGTGACGATGCGCTCGCCGCTGACCGGCCCAGCATCGGAATGAACCGGACGACAGACGAGCTCTACGCGGTGTGGGAGCAGTTCGACCCGGACAACGTCGATCCGACTACCGGGCTGTGCCGCGCCGATATCTGGGCCGCCCGCACGATTGACGGCGACTACAACTGGGGTCTGCCCCTGCGCCTGACCCGGCCGGACAGCACCAGCAAACGCTTCCCGTTCCTGAGCGAGGTGGTCAATGATACTCTGCACATCATCTACTTCGCGGACCTGGTTGCCGGCTTCTCGGAACAGGGCCAGGGCCCGCAGACCAGCAACGCGGTCACCTACCTGCGGGTGCCGGTCAACATGCTGCCGACGGGAATCGCGGAGAGCAAGACGCTTCATGCTCGACGCTTCACTCTCGACGCCTTCCCCAACCCTTTCCGCGGGACCACAACCATCCGGCTTTCCGATTCACCGTTGGTCCCTAATCCTTCATCCTTCACCGTTCGTGTCTTCGACGCCACTGGCCGCCTGATCGAGTGCGCGTCCCTCGGCCCGAAACTCCCGCTAGCGGTGTCGTTCGGCGGCTCGGTTCGGCCCGGCATCTACTTCGCCACCGTCGGGACCGGCTCCGCCGCAGCGACCTGCCGCATTGTGAAAATGCCTTAAGGGCAAAGGACGAAGTAGAAAGGGAAAATGGCAAAGTCCGGACTTGGGACTTCCCACCTTCCACTTTCCCATCTCCCCTTTCCACTTTCCCCTTTCCACTTTCCACTTTGTCCCTACCCCCTTCCACTTTCTTCTTCCCACTCGGCCCTTCTGGCTTCGCCTGATTCGCGGATTGACAGTCTGGACATTCCTGCTATCCTCTGTGCGAGTTTAACACCGCCAAGGAGGAAAATTGGCTAGACATTGCGAGATTTGCGGCAAAATCGGCGTGGTCGGCTCGACTATCAGCCACGCCCATAACGTGACCAAACGAAAGTTCGAGCCCAACCTGCAGCGCGTCCGGGCCAAGGTCGAAGGCGAAAACAAGCGCATCTGGGCTTGCACGCGCTGCATCCGCTCAGGCAAAATCCAGAAGGCCTGAGGCTCTCAACCGCGAAATAGTGAGTTAGGAATAGCGAATAGTGAAATACGAAATCGTGGATTGTGAATGGTGAATAGCGAAATCCGAATCCGCCTTTCACTATTCTCAATTCTCTATTCACTATTCTCCTCTGGGGAGGTCTTTTGAAGTGTCTGATTACGGGTATTACCGGTTTCGCCGGCAGTCACCTGGCCGAGTATCTCTTGTCCCGGGGCGACTGCGAAGTGCACGGCACGATGCGCTGGCGCTCCCGGACCGAGAATATCACCCAGCTCGGCGACCGGATTACCACTCATGTTGCCGACATCCGCGACGCGACCGCGATGTACGAGCTGGTCCGGGACCTGAAACCGGACCGGATTTACCACCTCGCGGCCCAGAGCTTCGTGCCCATGTCCTGGGTCGCCCCGGCCGAGACCATGACGACCAACGTCATCGGCCAGATCAACATCTTCGAGGCAATCCGGGCGGTCGGCTGCCCGACCCGGGTGCAGCTCGCCTGCTCCAGCGAGGAGTACGGCATGGTCCTGCCCGAAGAGGCGCCGATAAAGGAGACCAACCCGCTCCGGCCCCTGTCAACGTACGCCGTCAGCAAGGTCGCCCAGGACCTGATGGGCTACCAGTACCACCAGAGTTACGGCATGCACATCGTGCGCACGCGCGGTTTCAACCACACCGGTCCGCGGCGCGGCGACGTGTTCGTCACCTCCAACTTCGCCAAGCAGATTGTCGAAGTTGAAAAGGGCCGGCAGGCACCGGTCATCCACGTCGGAAACTTGAACGCGGTCCGCGACTTCACCGACGTCCGCGACACCGTTGTCGGCTACTACCTCGCACTGGAGAAAGGCAAACCCGGCGATGTCTACAACGTCGCCACCGGCAAAGGCTACAAGATTCGCGAGATGCTCGACATCCTGCTCAGCTTCTCCACCGTCAAGATCGAGACCCGCCCGGACCCGAAGCGGATGCGGCCGAGCGACGTCGAACTGCTGCTCGGCGACGCGACCAAGCTCCGTACGGAAACCGGCTGGGAACCGAAGTACAAATTCGAGCAGACGATGAAAGACCTGCTCGACTACTGGCGCGCCAAGGTCTGAACCAACCCCCGCCTCGGCGGAACAACCGGGAGCCAGCGTGACCCGCATACTCATTACCGGCATCGAAGGGTTCGTCGGCGGACACCTCGCACGACACTTGGTGGCGTCCGGGCAAACCGTCTTCGGCCTCCACTGGGCTGACGCGCCGGCCGGTCTCCCGGGTGAGCTTCACAAGGGCGACGTCTGTGACTTCGACACGACACGGGCTCTGCTCGAAACCACCCGGCCAGACGGCATCATACACCTTGCCGGGCTAAGTTCCGTCGCCCTATCCGAGTCGCACCAAATGACCACTTACGAAGTCAATGCGCTCGGCACCCTCAAACTCCTCGAAGCGGTCCGCCAGCTCCAGCTCAAGTGCCGCGTCATCCTCATCTCCTCGGCCGACGTATACGGCCGCTCCAATGTCGGTCGGCCCCTAAATGAGGACCTGCCGTCCCTCCCGCTCAGCCCCTACGCATTGAGCAAGCACATGACCGCTGAGGCCGGCCGATTCTACCACCGGGCATTCGGGCTCGACGTCGTCGTCCTGCGGCCCTTCAGCCACACCGGCCCGGGCCAAACCGCAACTTTCGTCTTCCCCAAGGTGGCGAACGCCATTGCCCAGACCGAACGCGGGACGAGGGAACCGGTAATCGAGATGGGCGACCTCCAAGTCCGGCGTGACTACACCGACGTCCGCGACGTAGTCCGGGCCTACGGGCTTGCGCTCGAGCGTTGCGCCGCCGGAGAAACCTACAACGTCACCTCCGGCAAGCCGGTGAGTATCAAGGAAGGTGTGGACTATCTCTGCAGCCTTGCCCGAGTGCCGGTGCAGGTAAAGAGCTCGGCCGCCAAGTTCCGGCCGCACGACATCCCGCTCCTTACCGGTGACCCGTCGAAGTTTGCCGCCGCGACCGGCTGGCAACCGGAAATTCCATTTACCAAGACCCTCTCCGACCTGCTCGACTACTACCGCAACGTGTAGGACACAAGTCCCAGGTGCCAATGACCGGTCGAAACCCGGACTCTTCTCCTTCCCCTTCTCCCCCGGGCGCGCTCTAGGGCACGAGAGATACAAAGTGGAAAGTGGAAATGTCAAAGTCGGACATCGGACTCTCCGCTCCCCACTTTGTCATTTCCCCTTGGTAATTCGGACTTCGCCATGAAGCTCTCTGTCATCATCGTTACTTGGAACAGCGCGGCCGACATCGAGGCGTGCATCGACTCCATCAACTTCGGCTCGGAGTTCGAAGTCATCGTCGTGGACAATGCCTCCAGCGACGTGACCCGCGACAAGCTGGGCGCGTATCATCACCTGAAGCTCGTCGCCAACGGCTCGAACTACGGCTACGCCCACGCCAACAACCAAGGCATCCGACTCGCCACCGGCGAATACGTCCTGCTACTCAACCCTGACACGCGAATCGAACTCGGAGCGCTGGACGCGTTAGGCCGCTATCTCGACGAGCATCCTGCCGTCGGCGCGGTCGCCCCGCGGCTCGTCAGCCCTGACGGCGCTACCCAGTTCTCAATCCGCTCGTTCCCCACGGCGTCGTCGCTCTTCTGGGAACTCATCGGGTTCGCCTATCTCTTCCCGAAGAACCCGGTATTCGGCCGGTGGAAGATGAAGTGCTTCGACTACGGCCGGACCGCAGAGGTGGAACAGCCGATGGCCTCGTGCCTTATGGCACGCAAGACCGTGCTCGACAAGCTGGATGGGATGGACGAGCAGTTCCCGATGTTCTTCAACGATGTTGACCTCTCAAAGCGGATGTCCGACGCCGGCTGGAAGACAGCCTACCTTGCCGACGCGCGGGTGGTCCACCGCCACGGTGCCAGCACAAGGCAGGTGCGCGCGAGGATGATACGGGAATCCCACCGCTCCGCGTTTCGCTACCTGCGCAAGCACGACCGCTCCGGCATGTTCTGGCTGAAGGCGGTAGTGCTCCTGCCCCTGCTCGAAATCACCAGCCTCCTGCGCGTCATCGCCTATCGCCTGCGTCGACGCCCGAGCGGCTAGGGCCTGCGGCATTCGACCCGGCTAGGGCGTCCGGCTTTCCCGCGCAAGGTCGTGGTCGATGCTCGCCGCGAAGTGTCCCGCGATGTTCGACGCGAAGTTCGGGCAGACGTGTCTTCAACCGTGTACTCGATTGCGTCGGCAAGTGCGTCTGCACCTGAATAGCGACCTGTGTCTCGACCTGAGTCTCGACCTTTGCCTCAACCTGAACCCTTTCCTGTTCCTGAAGTCGTTCCGGTCGTTGTTCCGACGGTTCTACGCGCCGCTGTCCGCCGCGTTGACTCTTGGCTTTTGGCTTTTGACCTTTGACTTGTGCCGTCTGCCGCTGCTACCCCCCAGGCGGCCTGTGGGCCGCCCACTCCCCGGCAGAATTGTGGTCCGGGACCGCCGCACCACTACATATGGGTGGCGGTTAGCACCTTGGACTGCGGCAGCGGAGCTGCCGCTTTTCCGAAAGAATACGGTTCTCCAATCGGCATAATGCGGTACTGACAGAGCTTGCGTACAAGAACGGCTACGGGTCAAGGCGCTCGCACCAGAACTGCGGCGTTCGCTTCGGCACTCAGTGCCACGTTCAACCGCAGACTCAACGCGCGGTTCGACGCCGGACTCAACTCGCGGCTGAACGCGCAAGTCAGGCCGGAACTCGCCACGCGACTCGCCGCCCTATTCACTACCAGGTTGAGGCTGGCGTTGACGTCTCCACTCAGAGCGGCGCTGAGTTCCCTAGTCTGGGCGCGGTTGACCGCCGCGCTGAGCCCCGACCTCGCTGCGCGACTGACTGCCGCGATAAGTCCTAGATTGACGGCCACATTGATGGCCGCGTTGTACTCGGCATTGAATGCCGGAGTCAC
>Ga0265595_1001176_pt1 | contig 21103 bp, 17 predicted proteins | sample saktaG_15_FD_190148 | JGI IMG/M metagenome (GOLD analysis project Ga0265595, IMG submission 190148) | Saline water microbial communities from Sakinaw Lake, British Columbia, Canada - sak_2013_06_06_50m | ecosystem: Environmental > Aquatic > Non-marine Saline and Alkaline > Saline ... | reverse complement strand
ATATGTATAGGTGGTGTTGGTTTAGCGCGTGGTTATTTGAACCGACCTGATTTAACGGCTGAGAAGTTCATCTGTTGGGAGCCAGAGACAGGGAAGACGTATAATGTTGAAGATAAACCCGAGACAGCAATACGGCTATACCGTACGGGAGATTTAGGGCGATGGTTGCCAGATGGGAATATGGAGTATTTGGGCAGGATTGATGACCAGGTAAAGATACGAGGGTTCAGGGTAGAGCTGGGCGAGATAGAGTCAACCTTACAGAAACATCCAAAGGTGACCTCGGCAGTAGTTCTTGCTCGGCAGTTAAATGGTTCAGAAAAGGAGTTGGTTGCATATACAACAGGAGAAGCAGATGGCATAGCACTGAGGGATTATTTGAAGGAGAAGTTACCTTCGTACATGGTCCCGGGTTATTATGTGAGACTTGATTCAATACCGTTAACTAGTAACGGAAAGGTTAACCGAAAAGAATTACCTGTGCCGAAAGGAAGTGGTGTAGATATATCGGAATATGTAGCTCCATCAACAGCCATAGAAAAGACATTGGTAAAGATTTGGAGTGGAGTATTGGGTATAGCTGAAGACAAGATAAGTCTTAAGGCTGACTTCTTTGATATGGGCGGCCATAGCATTAAGGCAATAAGGTTACTAGGATTGATTCACAAGGAATTAGGAGTAACCCTGGCCTTAAAAGAATTATTTTTCGGCAGTACCATAGAACGACAGGCAGAACAGGTTTCGCACAAAGAATTAAATGGATACACACCCTTAGAGAGAATAGAAGAACGACCCGACTACTCTGTATCCTCTGCCCAGCGAAGGTTATGGGTGCTGAATCAGTTTGAGGGAACAGAGCAAGCCTATAATATACCTGAGGTAATTGTGTTTGAAGGGATCTTAGATAAATCTGCCTTAAAAAAAGCTTATCAAACCCTTGTGTCCCGCCATGATATTTTGCGAACAGTATTTAAGCAAGACAGCGAGGGCAATCCCCGCCAGAAAGTATTTAGTGTAGATGAATATACTTTTAGATTAGAAGAGACGAACTTAAGGAATACAATAGACAGTGAGTCCCAACTCAAGCAACTGGTCAGTAAAGATATATCGACAGGTTTTGATTTAATCAAGGGACCGTTGATGCGTTGTCGGCTCATACAGATGAAGGAAGACAGGCATGTATTGGTATTGGTGATGCACCATATCATCAGCGATGGCTGGTCGATGGATGTTTTTCATAAAGAGTTCAGCATGCTGTATAATCAATATACTCAGGGCATAGATCTTCAGCTGCCTTCATTACGGATACAATATAAAGATTATTCGGATTGGCATAACAAACAGCTGGAATCGCAGAAAATAGAATCCCATAAAGAATATTGGCTAAGGCAATTTGAGGGCGAGATTACGGTGTTGGAATTATTCTCTGATAAGGAGCGGCCAAAAGTAATGAGCTATCATGGAGCAAGTACCACAACGACAATAGACAAAGAAGTATTATTGAACCTGAACGCAATCAGTAAAGCACAAGGTGGAACTTTGTTTATGAGCCTGTTAGCTTGTGTAAATGCTTTGTTCTACCGCTATACAGGACAAGAAGACATTGTAATAGGTAGCCCGATAGCAGGCAGAGAACATCCTGACCTGGAAGATCAGATAGGGTTTTATGTCAACACGCTTGCATTGAGGACACGTTTCAGCGGGACAGGCAGCTATGAGGAGTTGTACCAACAAGTAAAAGAAGTAACTATAGGTGCATATGAACATCAGGTATATCCTTATGATGAACTGGTTGATGCCTTGAACTTAACCAGGGATATGAGTCGCAACCCACTTTTTGATGTAATGGTGGTGTTGCAAAACATAGATGAACAGAAAGAAAACTACATATTGCATGGACTTCAGGTAAAAGGATACGAAGCCCTAGAGTTTAATGTAGCAAAGTTTGATTTGTCATTTGATTTTATAGAGACCAAAGAAGGATTAGTAGTTCAAATAGAATACAACACTGATATTTACAGCAAAGAGCAGATAGAACGGATGCTCAGCCACTTTAAAAACATTACTGCTTCTGTTTCCCGAAATCCAAGGAAAAGATTATCTGAGGTTGAGTTTTTGTCCAAACAAGAAAAGCATTACCTTTTAGAAACCCTTAACGATACAAAGGCGGATTATCCAAAGGATAAGACGATCGTAGATTTGTTTGAGGAACAGGTAGCAAAGACACCTGGAAATATAGCTGTAGTATTTGAAGACAGAGACCTGACGTATAAAGAATTGAATAAATTCAGCAACCAGTTGGGAGATTATTTAAGAAAGAATTACAATATAAAGCCAGACGATCTAGTAGGGATTAAGTTGGAGCGAAGCGAATGGATGATTGTGGCAATACTGGGAATATTAAAATCAGGAGGGGCTTACGTGCCCATAGACCCGGATTATCCACAGGAACGCATCAACTTCATGGTGAAGGACAGCGCTTGTAAAGTACTCATTGACCAGGTTGAACTGGAAAAGTTCACAAAGGAACAAAACAAATACAACCATAAAAATCATCCTGTCGGCTTACATCCAGGCAACTTGGTGTATTGCATCTATACATCCGGCTCTACTGGAATGCCTAAAGGGGTGTTGGTTGAACATAAATCATTAGTAAATACAATTCTTTGTCAAAAGAGGTTCTTTGCAGTAAATGCTATGGATGTATTTGCACAATATGCTTCATATTCATTTGACGCTTCGGTCTCAGAGATCTTTGTTGCTCTATTAGCAGGACGAGAATTGCATCTATTTTCTAAAAATGTTAGAAATGATTTAGATTCTTGTTCTGATTACATTGCAAAACACAGAATTACTATTACAACATTTTCACCTGAAATCTTAAAATTACTTGATGTCAATACATTGATGTCATTAAGAGTATTAATCAGTGCAGGAGAAGTAGTTCAAAAAGAACAATTGGCTCAATTTACTTCAATTAAAAAATGTATAAATGCTTATGGTCCCACAGAATCAAGTATCTGTGCTAGCATGTATGATGTTCATCAAGCTGACTTGCATAAAAATCATCAAGTACCTATTGGTAAACCAATATCAAACACACAGATGTATATAATAGACAAACAATACAACCTATTACCATTTGGGGTAAAGGGTGAGATATATATTGGTGGTGCTGGTTTAGCGCGTGGTTATTTGAACCGACCTGATTTAACGGCTGAAAAGTTCATCTGTTGGGAGCCAGAGACAGGGAAGACGTATAATGTTCAAGATAAACCCAAGACAGCCATACGGCTATACCGTACGGGAGATTTAGGGCGATGGTTGCCAGATGGGAACATGGAGTATTTGGGCAGAATCGATGACCAGGTAAAGATACGAGGGTTCAGGGTAGAACTGGGCGAGATAGAGTCAACCTTACAGAAACACCCAAAGGTGACCTCGGCAGTAGTTGTTGCTCGGCAGTTAAATGGTTCAGAAAAGGAGTTGGTTACATATACAACAGGAGAAGCGGATGGCATAGCATTACGGGATTATTTGAAGGAGAAGTTACCTTCGTACATGGTCCCGGGTTATTATGTGAGACTTGATTCAATACCGTTAACTTACAATGGGAAAGTAAACCGTAAAAAATTATTGTATTCTGATATTGATATCGACCCATTGGGTGTGATTAAACATCCCAGAACTTGGACGGAAGGAGAGTTACGAAGAATTTGGGCAGAACTTTTAAATATCCCTAAAGAAAAAATTAGTGTTGATGTTGATTTTTATGCTATCGGTGGAAACAGCATTAAATTGATCAGGATGGTGAAATTAATCAAGGATCGCTTAGGTTTTGAAGTGACATTTAGAAAAATACTAGAAGGAGCTACAATTCGCGGGATAAAGCAGCTTGTCAATAAGGATTACGTACTAGAGAAAGGAAAAATGTTTTATTTTTTACATCCTTATGAAGAAGGGCTGCCAAACCTACTTTTATTTCCTCCTGAAAATGGAGAAGGCTTGTTTTTTAAAGATTTTTCCAGACTGCTTATTGGTAAGATGAATGTACTGACAGTAGATTATAAGAATGATATTAAGAATATTCATGTTATTAACATCAATGATCTTACAAGAAGACTGGCAATTGAAATTACAAATAGATTTGGTAGCAGTAATTTCTACTTAGGTGGTTATTCACTGGGGTACATTATCGCGCATAAAATAGCTACACATCTTCATAATCAAGCGTCTTACATTTTTAATTTTGATGGAATTATATTTCGAAACGAAAAAGAAGAGAAGTTAATTATTCCAAAAATGAAAGAAATTGAGAAGAGGATAAATCCGGAGATTATAGAAAAACATGAAATAATGAGTAATGCTATTGAATCAGAATCTATTGCTGAACGTTTTGAAAATTGTTACTTTGAGTTTCCGGTTGAATTCAAGATTGTCAATTTCTTTGCAAAAAAGTCACCCGTTAGATATATGGATCATGATTTTTTATCCTTTCATAAAAGTTTTAATATATTTGTTGATGGAGATCATGATACAATTTTTAAAATCGAATGTAATTGTCAAAAAATGTCTCATGAAATTTTAAAAAGAATAAAAAGATAAAACCATTTGGTATAACTAGCCTTGCATCTCAGTTAAATCAATTTCAATTGATTGCAAAATTGTTCTTTGACATCTTGATTTTCTTCGTTGTAAAGAGTTCTTTCATTGGCGTACGTTCAAACGCTGAAAGGCATATCTGTTTCAAGATCTAGTATAAAGATTGGAATATTTTCAATTTCATTTTGCAATTACTATTATGAAATAGACAGAAATTACTATCCGACTATGCGTCCTTACTGCATTTTCACTATGGCCCAAAAATGTTTGGATTTTAAGATGTTATTTTATTCATTTGAAGAATGTCTCAATCCCCAGAGATAATTAATAAAGCTGCGATTGTAAGTGCTGAAGATTTGAATTTGTTGGTAATGAAAAACGGTACATCGTTTGCAAGAATGAGCGCCAGGCACGAAAAGACGAAGCCACACGTAATGCTATCCTGGAATCATTGGAAGAAAAGCTTCATGGTTGTATCACTAAGGCTTTGACTATGGGGGAGTGACCGAAGACCATACAAAGGAGTTGCTTCCAAAAGCTGAATTTCTTTAGCTCTGTAGGTCCCATTGTACCTGTCAACACATCGTTTAAAGATATCATCAGAAGCAAACTCGATTAATTAAGCAAAAACCATTTTGCCTTGATTTATAATTGTATTTTTGAACAAAGAATGGCAAAACCCTTTTCAAATGTCATTAACAAAAAAACTCAGTAAATTTAGAATTAGCAAGCTTTCCAAAGAACTTAAGTTAAAGTTAACGCTACGCTAGTGATTAGACATCTATTTGAATTATGAACACAAAAGATAATAAAGAAGACTATGATTGGATTTGTACAAGTAACCATCTTATGTACAATCATCCGCGCTTTATTAAAATCAAGAAACAAAAGAAAAAAGAGTTAGTTGAAAAGCAAAATGTGTTCAATAGGCAGTTAGGATCTTTCTTTTCACTTATCAAAAATGCATATAGTAAGTTAAAAACGTTTTACAAATACTCGTAACATTAATTAATCAAACGGAAATGGTTCTACTTAATTCGGAGCCAAATCCCTGATTGGAAACAAAGGGTTTAAAAAATACCTGGCTGTTAAAAAGAACTCTGTAACCATAGATAAAAAGAAAATAGAAGAAGAAAAACGATTTGACGGAAAATGGGTTTTAACAACCAGTACCGATTTTCCAGTAAGCTAGGTAGCTCTTCAATACAAGGAATTTTGGCAGGTTGGACAGGCTTTTCGTGACATGAAAAGCATCCTGGATACCCGTCCCGTTTTCCACCAACTTGATGAAACAATCAAAGGCCATAAGCGACTTGAATCAATGGGATTAGATCTTGAGTGTAATGATGTGAAACGGAATCTGTTAGCGCTACAGGAAGTTGTACTGGATGAAACAAAAAACAGGAAAGTATCTATCAGAACCGCTTCTCAAGGGAGCTGTACAAGCATTTGCAGGGCCGTTGGGATAGCTCTTCGACAAACAATAAGAGAAATTGCTTGAAGCAAGAAAACCCATTGTTGATTATTCTCTGTGAAAGGCACTTTGTAGTGCCAACAAACTAATTATTGAGTTTAAAATGTTGCATATCAGAAATATAGAAAACCGAGGTGTTAAAGATCAGTCTAAACTAGACTCAAAAAAAAGGCAAAACACTGTCCAAATCGTCGTCAATAAAAAAACTCTGCGAACATAGATTTATCAAGCGTTTCAAAAAATTTAGATTAAAATTAATGCAACGTTGGCAAAAATCTTTAATGATTAATCCGGACAAACGAGCGAACATTCCAGTATAAACTTTTCCCGGAATAATCATCAATTATGAATACAAATGCAAAAAGGATCTATGACATGTTTGAATTCGAATTTAATATAGCAGACAATATTTATTCTTTCTTTACACGAGAAAAAAAAGACCATACGGCCCTATTATCTAAAGAACATTCCCTAATTAACACCTATTCTCAAAAGCGTATTGTGGATTTCGCTACTGGCCGCTATTGTGCCCGACAAGCATTAGGAAAACTTGGAATAACTTCATGTGAAATTTTATTAGGTAAATATAGGGAGCCCATATGGCCAATAGGTATTGTTGGGAGCATCAGTCATTCAGACAGCTTGACAGGAGCAATAGTAGCAAAAAATAAGGACTTTCACTCCATTGGTATAGATATCGAAACAATAGGATTTGTCAAACGTGATTTATGGGATATTTTGTTTACTAACAACGAAAAAAAAATTCTATCATCTCTTTCTGACAATGAAGCAGATATTTATAGTTCCGTTTTATTCTCCATGAAAGAATGCTTTTATAAAATGCAATTTCCTTTATCGAAAACATTATTAGATTTTACATGTGTTGAAATAACTAAGAATAATCAATGTTTCGAATTAAATGTTGTTGCAAATCTGCCTACTAAATATATAATTCCTAAACCTACTAATTTATTCTTTAGAAAAACAGTTAATAATGAAATTGTTTCATTCAGTTACATGCAGATTTAGTGAATATACCTATATTTATAATTCAGAAAAAATTGATATGTAATGTGTTTAATATGTGATGATCCAAGAACAGCCTGGGGAGCCATTCTGTTTACGCTTTCAAAAAGGTTCATTTCTCCTGTAAATTATAATTAAAGATTTTAGAGTCTGGTTAATAATTTGATATAATCTATTCATTATGCTGATTAATAAACGAATGTGAATAAAAAGTAAAAAGGCTTTCGCCAACCGAAGGAGAGATTTCTTCAGTTTGTAATGATCTAAAAAACTAACTAAAATGAAAACCGATCTAAGCGATTTGACCGAAAGCCAGTGGCAAAAGTTATTGAAAATATTGTTGATCCTAACCAAAGAAAGAGAAAATACTGCCTGCGGGATATAATGAATGTACTTCTTTATATTGCTAAAAGCGGAATACAGTGGCGAATGCTTCCCAAAGATTATGTGCTATGTGTAAATACCGGTTGAAAACTGCACTGCACAGGATTACGGTTGAAAACTGCACAGCTTATCAAAGAAGTTTAACTTGCCTTTCACACGAAAAAGGCATAAAAAATGATAAGCATGGTAGACAAACAAAAAATTATTCAGTATTGGCATGTCGAGAAGAAGTCAGAGGTAGAGATTGCCACTGAGCTTGGCTTAAGCCGGAATACGGTTCGGAGATATTTGAAGTCATTCCGGAAGGCACTTGAAGAAAGCCACCGGTCAGAGTTGCCTGAGCCGATCCTTTCTGATTTTCTTCTTACGATTCCAAAGTACAATGCCAGGAACCGGGGGAAAAGAAAACTGACCACCGAGATCATGCAGATGATTGATGGTTATCTGAAAGAGAATGATGAGAAGCGGCGAACAGGGCGAAGCAAGCAGATATTAAAGGGGATAGATATCTGGGAGTTGTTGCAGGCATCGGGTCAGGATATCGGCTACACGGTTGTCTGTGATTATATCCGGCTACAGAAGTCCGGCCATGAGGAAGCCTTTATCCGGCAGGAATATAATCCTGGAGAAAACTGTGAGTTTGATTGGTGTGACGCCTTACCATCGGCGGGGTTGACCGCAAACTGTACATGGCCACCTTCACGATGTGTAAGAGCAATTACCGGCTTGGGATACTGTTTCAGCGTCAGGACACCCTGGCGTTTATGGAGGCTCATATCGCCTTCTTTGCTCACATAGGAGGTGTCCCGCTCAGGATGAACTATGACAACATGCGTGTTGCGATAGCCGAGTTCGTGGGTGCGCATGAAAAGAAGCCGACGGTTGCCTTGCTGCAATTATCCACATTTTACGGTTTTTCATTTCGGTTTTGCAATATCTTTTGCGGACACGAGAAGGGTCATGTGGAGCGGAGCGTTGAGTACATTCGACGCAAGGCATTTGCACGTAAAGACCTGTTTGATATCTTAACCAACGCCCAAAGCTACCTGGATGAGACCTGTATCCGTTTGAATGACAAGAAGCTGACGGGTAGTCCAAGTACGATTGTCGAGCTAATGGCACAAGAGCGTGACCTTTTGCTTCCTCATCCCGGACGCATGGAGTGTTTTATTCTGGAAGAAGCCCGTGTGGACAAGTATGCCACTTTTGGGCTGGGGACCAACCATTACTCTGTTCCCGATCATCTGGTGGGTCAAAAGGTTGATGTAAAAGCCTACGCCAATCAGTTGAAAGTCTATCATCAGGGAGCCGTTCTTTGTGCACATCCACGTGACTATGGTAACGGCCGGTGGATCATCATCCTGGATCATTATTTACGCACCCTGGAAAGAAAACCCGGTGCTCTGCATGGTTCGGCGGCTCTCAAGCAGGCTCCCTGGGAGGTTCGCAACATTTATGAGGCTGTCTTCCGGGAAAATGCCCGGGATTTTATAGACTTGCTTCAGTACTGTAAAACTCACGATATTCCTCATAGCCGCCTGTGGGAGACTTACCTGCTGTTACGGGTAAAATGTCCGTCGGACATCAGCGTAGACAAGTTCAAAGTATTACTGGGAAACAATCCTCAGGGAGAAGGGATCACTTATCCCGATTCGGACATTCACCGGCATGCTCTGAATCAGCTTGTTGAAATCAGTCAGATCCTTCAAAAGAATTAGGCTATGGAAAATGATCTCGCACAGGACATTATGGTCTACAGCAAGGGATTGCGTCTGCCCACCTTCCGTAAGTATTATGAATCGGCAGCCATCGAGGCCGCCCGTGAGGGTCTCTCCTTTGAGCAGTATCTGCATGGTCTGCTCCAACAGGAGTATGAAGCCCGGGCGGAGAACCGCAAGAAAACCCAGATCCGTCAGGCAGGTTTTCCGCAGCTGAAGTATCTCCAGGATCTTATCCGGGAAGACCTCCCCAAGGAGGCTCAAATACGGTTACCCCAACTTGAGCGCCTGGAATTTATCCGCAAGGGTCAGAACCTGATCCTGGCCGGGAACCCAGGAACCGGAAAGACCCATCTGGCCTTGGGATTGGGAATCAAGGCCTGCATGGAAGGGTTCCGGGTATTGTTCACCACAGTTCCCCGGTTACTGACTCAGATCCGGGAAAACCGTTCGGAGAAAACCCTGCTTAATCTGGAACATCGTTTTGTGAAATATGATCTGGTGATCTGCGATGAGTTCGGGTATATCTCCTACGACAAGCAAGGAGCGGAACTGCTGTTTAATCACCTTTCTTTAAGGGCTGGAACCAAATCAACGATTATCACGACCAACCTGTCCTTTGATCGATGGCCGGAGATTTTTGGGGATCCATCCTTAACGGCGGCTATGGTTGACAGACTCACTCACCGGGCCTTTTTAATCAATATGAACGGTAAATCTTATCGGGTAAAGGAGACCAGGAAATGGAACGAACAATAAAATACACTCTCCAGGAAGCTGTTCGAAATGGCAACCTGGGAAGGAAGGCTTCGGCCTACGGCCTCACCCTTCCTTCCCAGGTAAAAAAGTACTTGGAAACATCAAAGGAAGATGTAATTTTACACCCCATAGCTGTGCAGTTTTCAACCGGTAGAGCTGTGCAATTTTCACCCGGTATTTACAGCTATGGGAGTCGGTTTATTATTACTTCTGTAAATGGAAGAGAGATGGTTTGATCGAAGAGACGCATGATATTCTTGTAGAAAAAGTCAGAATAGGCATTGGTAAAAAATCTACACCATCGGTTGGAATTATTGACAGTCAAAGTGTAAAGGCCTGTAATCTTTGTGAAGGAGATGTTATCTATGATGGTGTGAAGAAGACCAAAGGAAGAAAGCAACACATTGTTGTTGATACGCTCGGCTTGGTTATGATTATAGTTATTCATGCAGCCAATATCCATGATAGTTTCGGCGCTAAAGAAATTATGAAGTCCTTGAAAGATAAATACCTGACAAGCATTTTGAAAATATTTGCTGATGGCGGTTATCTCGGACAATTGATCGAGTGGGTTCGTATTCAAAATGTATATGGCTGGACCTTGGAAATCGTGAAAAGAAATGAAACACACACGTTCAACGTTTTGCCCAGACGATGGACAGTAGAACGAACTCTGCCTCGCTTTCTTTTCATCGAAGAATATCCAAAGACTATGAAAGATTACCCGAATCTGGTATCGCTTTTATCCATTTATCCATGATTCGGTTGACAGTTAATCGAATTTATAAATGAATTTTAAACAGTCTCTAAGTGTCCATCATTTTATTTAAAAATCCCTTTTCCTAGGGGACTCAAAATTGAACTCATGAATATAATGATTAACAATCACTGTAATTTGAATTGTGAATATTGTTTTGCTAACAACATCATTGATCAGGATAAGCAAAACATGTCCATAGAAGATTTTAAAAAATGTATCCTGTTTTTAAAAGAAGATAAAAAATCTTCCATTTCTCTCATAGGTGGGGAACCCACCCTGCACCCAAAATTTTCTGAAATTTTAGAAATAATAAAAAAAGTCGATTTCATAGATTCTATCTTTATTTTTTCAAATGGTTTATTTGGGGATCAAATCCGAAAATGTTTTATTGATTTTTCTTTAGTTAAAAAAATATCATTTTTAATCAATTATAACCATCCGAATATCTTAGGAAAAAAAGATGAGCTTCTAAAAGAAAATCTTAGAGTACTTAGTAAAAATGAAATAAACATTATTCTAGGAATTAATTTATACAAGAAAAATCAGGATTTTGAGTATCTGATTGAGGCCTGTAATAAATATGCAATTAAAAATGTCCGTTGGGCATTGGCTGTACCAAATAATAATATAAACTCAAAAATTGATGTTCGAGCTCATTTTATTTCTTATATCAATGACATATTTCAATTACTTGAAATTTGTCTTAAAAATAATATAAAACCTCAAGTCGATTGCAATAACATTCCTTTATGTTTTCTCTCAGATACTGAACTTAGGCGCATGACTTATTTGGGGAACTCAGATATCTCAATTTGCTCCCCTGTTATAGATATATTACCAAATCTAGATGTTATAAGATGTTTTGCCTTCCCCGATTATAAAGTAAAACTAAATGAATTCCGTACGTCTGACGAAATATACAATCATTTTGAAAAAAATATTGATTTGAATGCTGAAAAAAGATTTCTTGTCTCTGAATGTGAAAATTGTATATCTTATCAATTAAGAGGCAAAAGTTGTGCTTGTCTCGCTTATAAAATGAACTAAACCACTCTGGATTAAAAATCCAGAGGTTTGATGAAAAGGTAAAAAATGAAATTTTTTGATATCATTCCATTATCCAATTTCCAGCCTGTGAATTCGGCTTATCCTTATGGTGTTCCAGATATTCTTGTACGATTTCATCGGTTATATTACCCGTACTCCATGCTCCGTATCCGATTGCCCAGAAATGCCTTCCCCAGTATCTCTTTCCCAATTCCGGAAATTCTTTCTGTAGCATTATGGATGTTCTTCCCTTTAATCGCTTTACTAAGTTACTTATACTCAGCGATGGTGGATATTCGATATGCATATGTATATGATCCTTACTTACTACCCCCTTCAGAATTTTTACATTCTCACTATTACAGATCTGAACAAGCAAATCGCGACATCGTTTCTGAACGTCCCCTTTTAACACATGATAACGATACTTGGTCACCCATACTATGTGAACACTTAGCCAACTTACAGTATGAGAACTCTTTCGCATTCCTTCCATACCGTAAAGTTAGAGCTTTTATAGAAACTAAAGTAGCCGCAATAAATTGCGGGGATTTAACCCATAACTGAAACATTAAAATGATCATACATCCTACCAAGATATTTTTGAAATGACCTCTATTATTTTCAAAAACTACTTCTCTTTTTAAAGAAATCATTTGGATTGAGAAAGATAAATGGGAAATACGATTTTAGAAAAGCAAGTATTGCTCCTCTAATTGATGTGTTAGAATTTTTGAGGCCTATTCTTTTGTTCTGTTTGATTTTATATTTTGTCATTGGGTTGCATTTATTCCCCTAACTGATCTTTTACACTTGCGTGACTTCCCAAAATTACAACAATTTGATTTGCAAAAACATTATCTTTCAATCCTTTGCAGCTGAATCTCAGATCGATATCTTCTATTGTACGATACCCACTCTCCACTAATTACATCCAAGTCTGGATTCCATGATAGATCATACGTTCCATCCTGGGGATCAGTTCCCGGTTCTAAAAGCGACACTGTCCATGTATCATCTGGATTCCTAATCCACCCATATACCTGGATGGACCTGTTATTTCGTTTGACAAAACCGTATATTTTCATTAATGCCACTCCACTGATGATAAGGGACATGGAGTCATTAAGAAACTTCCCTTTCCACCTTCCGATTATTTTAGTCGCTGTTGGATCATCCTTTTGATAGGGTATATACGAAGATGTATCCAGTTCATCTTTTGTTGTTTGTGGTAGTTTTACTTGCTCCGTGTTTGGGGTTGTTATTACCGGAACAGTTTGAGATTTTTGATTTTTTACTTGGGCGTTGGTTTTAACGACTGTTCTTGACGATTGATCTGAATTATGTTCAGATCCACTTTTAGTTATGTACCAAACAATAGTTGAGAGAAGTACCAGGAAAATTAGAATAGTAAGGATTCTTTTCAGTTTTTTTTTCCTTCGGTACTTCCGTCCTAACTCATCCTCAACATAATTATTTTCCTGAGATGCTGTTTCTCTCCTCCTTCTTGTTTCTTCTGTCGAATCAGTCGAAACTTCAAGTTTTTCTAGTATAGAATCCAGGTCCGTCCCTGGTTCTCCGGATTGTTTAGCAGGATGAAACTCCACGATTTTCAGCACAGCAAGAATGTCCGCTTTAAATTTGCACTCATCCGGACCGCAGGGTTCTCCAGCCGCCAGCTGTTCGCTAATGGCAGTTTTTTTATCCCTCTGACAATAGGGGCAAACTCGTGCTCTGCTTTTTCGGCCAAAGATCATGGTCTGGACTTTGGATCTAAATTTTACTCCGGTTTCTTGTACTATATGGATTAGCAATTTTACTATTGGGATTTTGTAAATCAATCAAAAAAATATCCCTGAATTGACATACATGATTATCTTCAGCTACTTTAAATCCTTCATATTCAAAAGCAATGTTATCTACCACCAAACCTGCCTGATGCGGCGCATAGTACATAGTTTTTAATGTCAGGGCATCAACCGGGGAGTAAAAGGCGCTAAAAGAAGGATGGGAGTGCACCCAAACAAGCTGTAATGTGTTAGTTTCTTTTGCAGCGGAAGCTATTCTGGCCTGGTCTTCGATAGAAATTTCACAAAAAGTTGAGGTTGTTGCACTCCCGGTACCTGGTTCAAAATGGATACAAAGACTAAATTCTCCAAACATATCCTTAAAATAATAGCCCAGAAATATTCCGGAAGCCTCATGCCGGCGAAGGTTGTATGCTTCATCAGCAAGTTGTAAAAAAGCAAGCCATGCAGGAACTTCAATATAAACCGTAAAAGGACCGGGACTATTTGAATGTAATTTACCGCGATCAGCAAATACATGCTTTATCTCATCTTCATAAAAAAGATTGATGTCCATCGGTATTATCAATTTTCTTTCTCCAATGACCATGAGCTTACACCGATTAATCAATCATTACATCTATTATTTTCATCGGATCAGAATGGATTCCTTTTAATGTTAAAATATCCATGGGACAAATTCCGATATCCGCAAGCCTGCTTTCCAATATTGTTTTATTTTTAATCATGCCATGAACCTCTGAGATAATTTCCCAATTACCCGCGTACCCGGAAGATCGATATTCACGACACTCAGGACACCATCGCTCCTCATCGAAAATGCTAGAAATCTTTTTCCTGAAAGTAATCAATTTCCCGCATCCCTCACAATACCCGGTCAAGACAAAACGATCCGGCAGTGTCAGGACAAAGAAATCCTTCCATTTTTCATTAACAAAAGAAAAAAAATCTTTCGTAACCATTTGATTGTTTAAAGACAACCTGATCAACGGTGGTGTTATTTCCTGATGGATCCGGCAATCAGGACTCCGGTCGATCTCAATGACATTCATTCGATGATTTAATCCGTGATATTGCAAACACCGGTTTTTCAGAGAAGCATTTCCCTGAAGGAATTTAATGATTTCTGTTGCAACCAATACCCCGGCCATAGCCGAAGCAACCTGAATTGTAGGTATGTGCTGCAGTGAGGTGTCTTTGATCTTCAAACCGGAACAACTATTCCGTTTTTCCGAAAAATCGCCCTGACCAATAATTTCACGTAAACACGGGGCATCTTTTTCAGAGGGATCAAAAAAGCTGATGTCGACATTCAGGTTATCAAAACCCATTTCAAAAAATGGTTTTTGAAACCTCACACACCAATCGTTTATATAGGCTCTGGCTTTCATTGTATCCACGCAGCAAACAACAATATCGTGGCACGAAAAAATTCCAGGACCGACATCTGTGATTATATTCCCGTGGATTCCATGAATTTCGGGGTTTTCATGAAGCGCATACTCTATCAACCTTTCCGCGGCAACAAGAGCTTTTGATTTGCCGATATCGCTTTTTTTAAAAAGCGTTGTCCTTGATAGATTAGAATCTTCGATGAAATCAAAATCGATGATAGTCAGCTTACCGAATCCCATTAAAACCAGATTCTTTAGCAATTCATTCCCCCCGGCTCCGGCACCAATAACCAGCATGGTACAGGTTTTTATTTTTTCAGCGGTATCAGTACCCACCACACGATTCTGCCGCTCAAAATAATCTGCCATGATTATATTATTTCCTGATAATTTTAATTTTTGGAATGTTAGAGGTCTGCTTTATCCCGATTTTAATTTTAAGCTTCACGGGTTGTTGATTATCTTTTCCTTCACTTCTGGCACGAAGGTCGAATGGCCAGTTTATATTATTAACCCTCTGTTTATGCCGGTCAATTTTCCAAAACCGGTATGCCAAAGGTTGGAGGTGGCCGGAACCACTATCGTCCATCCATGCGGCCTCCTGATTGACCAGGGAACAGCATCCTAAAATAAAATACCACAACCCAAAATCTTTGGCTACAGACCATATGCCCCCAATACATAACCAGGTTGGAGAAATGTGATGATTAAATGGCAAAGCATTTGAAACATCAAGTTTAGTTTCCGGTGGATTATTTGATCCAGGATTCATCAGAACTGAATAATTCACCTTAACAGACAGTCCTCCCTCCCAATTCTTATTTAGCACATTGACATCTGTATAAACAGGCATTTTGACATTCACCTGGTATTGTTCCGGGTATAACTGTGATTCAGTTTCATGACCGATGCCGAATTGATTTTGGGAAAGGCGGTCAGTAAAGAAAATCTGTAAAACACCCCTTACATCGGAATCATTCTGTAATCTCCGCATCATTTTAAACTCTTCACGAAGCCTGATCTCATATAAATTTTGGTTGGATGGCATGTTGAAATGGGTTAAGCTCCAACAGCTTTTTTAACAATCTCAATTGTACCTCCATCCTGGAATCCTAATTCTTTTAATGGTTTGACTCCATCACAAATCCGGCCATCCTTCAACATAATGTATCCCATACTCTCACTCTTTTCAGAATCACTCAGAGGTTTAAGTACCTCTCCTTCGATGAGCTGGTCAATTAATTGTCTGTTGGTTATGCTAAGATCAACTTCCTGAACGGGTGTTTCGGCACCAGTCGCCATTTCTCTGATTGTTAAATTTGCCATGATGTTGATTTTTTTAGATTATTACTAATTTCAGATTCTATTTTCAATCAATCGTTTGATCTCTTTTGCATCCATAAGGGTGAAGCGATGAGCAGTGATAGTGCCTAATCCGAAACTGTGAATAGTAATTTCGGTACCTATAAAGCCAGAATCGATCTCCACAGTAGAAATTTTTGAAAAGGGGATTAAAATTGTGTCATAACCAATAAGGTATTTTTTCCTTTTTTTAAAAATGACAAATCGGTCACGGATCTCAATTATATCGGGATTGATTAAACTCCCACCTCTTGTCACCGCTGATTTGAACTTTGGCATTTGCACTAAGACATCTAACAAAGATAAATAAAATAGAGCGGTCCTTCAATATATATGCTATTATATCATAAATGCCAGCATTTCAGTGCCACTCAAAAGAAATATAACTTCAATCCAACTCCAAGGTTAAACCTGATATCTCTCAGGTTAAAGCCGTTATTGACATCAAAAAAAGTGTTATCCCTGAACCTGACACCCTGATGTTCCATATTGGAACTGATCCAATATGCCAGGGTTTCGATCCCGAATTTAAACCTCCCTTTTAAAAAGTCGACTCCCAATGCTGCCCCTTTGATTGCAAAGGCACAGGCATTTTCATCACCGTATAACGCGTACAGGGCAAAGTAAGGATTGACGGTGTGCCTGTAAAGCGCAAGTTGAATACGGCCTCCGTAACAAGGGGTCTTTGTCTCAAGACTGTCGTAAAGCAATTTTACATTTGCGAAGGAAACATAAAGACCCAGGGCAATTTCTTTGGAAACCCCGAATTGAATGCCAAGATGCTGCAGTGGATAGATTGTCAGTTGCCAGGAAGGCAAAGGGCCCGGGTGTAACTGATCAAGAGGTACATCAAAAACATGTGGCAGGCTTAACCCATAACCAAGCCCGAAAACAATCGGGGAACCGGGCGCTTTCAGCTTTGCCGGATCAATGGGCTGCCTGGGAGTATTCAAGGTAACCGGTGCACTTATCTCCTTTACATAACCCCTCACTATACAGTTCCATTTCTTTTTGGTCCTCAGGTCCTGAGTTATCTCAGGGTTCCCTGTTTGCTGCCATTGAACCTGCTTCCCCGATTTGAACTGGAAAATTCTCCTGTCGGAAGGTTGCCTGGAATGATCTGCTTCGTCATAATCCTGGTAGGAATATTCTTCGAAATTGACGATGGCTGGGACTGCCTGCCGGATCGCACTGATGGTTGCATCTTCAATCAGTTTCCTGTAATAGTTTGTGTTATTGACATGCAGGATGTCCTTCCTGTTATCAATGATGATCGAAGATTGCCCTTCCACTTCTTTGTTCACCTGCCCTGCCGCAGTAAGGGTCAAAAGCAAAAAAAAAGGAATGATCAGTTTATGGAAACATATTTCATACATAGCGGTGCAGCGAGGAGCCTTGAATTATTTCAGGCCGTTATTGATGAATTTCTGCACTTTCTCCCCGAATTCTGTACCTTCTTCCACCTCCTTTAATGCCTGTTGAATGGCATGAGTAATAGCTTGCCTGTTGGAGTTAATAAAATCGGAATTGTATAAGAAGAACATCCGGTATTCGGTAAGATCAGACCGTTTTTCCTTTTTATAGATGGTAAATGAAGGATGGATCATGCCTCCAAGATCTATAGCGCCCACCTGTTGAAACGCACTGAAAAACCTGTCGGTCCAACTGACCTCTTTTTTATTCTTCCGCACTTCGTCACCTCCATAAGCCTGATCGTAGCGGTACCTGACCGAATCAAATACCAGCCTGACCATGAAATTCTGAGCATCACCAAGGCATTTCTGCTGTCCGATGGCATAGGTAGGGGCACTGACCTTAGTTTCATAATCAAGGTATCTGCTGTCCTGTAACTTTTGCAAATGATTAAGCACTACCTGCTCCAGTGGCAATACCGTACCTGAAACGGCATAACCCTCTTTTTGATAATTTTTAGCGATTGTTTTAGCTTGCTTCTCAATTTTCTTCTGAGTTTTATCAGCCTTGTTGTCTTTGGCTGCGAATGTTGTTGTTGCGACGAAAGTAAACCCCAGCAGCAATAGAATGATTGTCTTTACAAATGTTTTCATAACTCCTTCGTTTTTTCTCAAAGTTAAACTGATAGGGTTAGGAAATTCCTGGGATTTATTAAACGTGGGATTTTGAAAAAGAGCGTAGTAAAAACCGATTCTCACCCCTCCAGTGGGAAGGTCACTTCCACCCTTGTTCCGTTAGGATTACCTTCGTTATCGCAAAGGTCAATTGTAGTTATCTGAAATTTTCCGGAAAGTCCGTTCTCATTTAACAGGCGAATGCGGGTATTAGTAATCTCCATACCTTTGGAATGATGCCCTTTTCCCTCTTTTTTCTTCAACTCATTTGCTTTCTGCCGTCCTATGCCATTGTCTTCAATGATAAACTGAAACTGAAATTCATTCAGTTTCCTGACCTGTAGCGTAAGATGCCCCTTTGTTTCGAGCTTTAACAGGCCGTGCTTGATGGCATTTTCAACAAATGGCTGGATGATCATCGGAGGGATCATGGTTGTCTCAAGGGGGAGATCCGGGTCGATTTCTGTCTTTGTTGTAAATTCTCCCTCAAATCTCATTTTCTCCAGTTCAATATAAAAATTGAGATACGTCAGCTCTTCATGGAGCGGAATTAGATCTTTGGAGGTATTTTCAAGGGTTTTCCTGACCAGTTTGGCAAACATGGAAAGATAATACAATGCCTTGTCCACATTATTGCTTAAAATAAAACTTTGGATGGAGTTGATAGCATTGAAAATAAAATGGGGATTCATCTGGGCTTTCAGGGCTTTCATTTCAATTCTACTAAGTTCAATCCTGATATCTGTTTTTTTCTTTTCCTCTTTCCTGATTTGACTGGCCCTAAGCAAAAAAACGAGCACAGTCATGGCTGTCAGTAACAGGGCTAAAAGTGTAATGAACCACCAGCTGTAATAATAAGGCGGCCGGATGGTAAATGCATAGGTCAACTCACTGATGAGTCCCTGGTCCAGGAGGTTCATGGATTCTATCTCCAACGTATAGTGATCAGGCCGAAGAGTGGTGAAGACAGCCTTCCGGTCTGTCGAAAAATCACTCCAGCTCTTAATTGCCGGTAAGAGTCTGTACCTGAACTGTTGCTGGTCGGGATTGAGGTAATTTAAGGCATCGAAATAAAAAATCAGATTGTATTGATGGTGCGAAAGCCTCAACGGTTTAAGAGGAAAGTCAAACCAGGAATCCATCTCATAACCGGAATACCGGTCAACTGGAAGGTAGTTGATTTCAATCCCTGTAAATACAAGCCTGGCTGCATGAATCGGATCACAAAGAATCAGGTCATAGCGTATCCGGCAGATTTTCTTCTGTGTTGCCACCCAGATATTCCCTTCTGAATCAGCCACCGCCCGGCTCCCGTTTAGCTCATTAAAACCAGTTGAAGGTGAGAAAAATCTTACTTTGTGGTTACCAGTTTCATACAGGCTATCCAGGTTTACTAGGTTCAAGCCCGCATTGGATCCTACATACAGGGTCCCCTTCTGATCTGACTGAATCCACCGGATGCTTTTTCCCACAATGCCATCCTTGCTGCCAAGCCTGAAAAGAGTATTTAACTTGCCATCTTCAACCCTTACAATCAAAACCTCTCCGTTGTTTGCTCCTGCAATGACATTTTCGGGCCCATCAAAACAAATATCATTGATACATTGAGGGAGGTTGGAATCGATTTTACTGTATGCATAGTTCTTCCCATCCCTGGTAAGATAGAGGCCTCCCAGGCGACTAGCACTCCAGATCTCGTCTCCCCGGGAGATCATCCTGGTTGGACTCGACGGGGCATTCTCCCTCTCAGCAGAATAATAGTATCGTGACGGGTATTGGAGTTCAGGGTATATGGCACAATGCCAGATGCCCTTATCCCAGTATGAAGACCCATGGAGGGTATCAGACTCATCGAAAGCAAAGACCCAGATATTGCCTTTCACAGGAATCACTTCAGGAATCATCAGATCACTCCCTGCATGAAAACGGTTCAGGCCAAATCCTCCCGAGACATAAATGTTTTCGTGAGAATCTTCCCCGATGGAAAAAAAACAAACTGCAGTAGTGTCAGACTTTGTGTTTTTCAGGTTCAGAGTATTTTTTTCATATGTGACGGGATCATAGAGCGAGCCTGCCGGAACTTTCATTTCGGTTCCAAGATCGGTGACAATGTAGTAATACGGGTTTGGGAACGGAAATCTTCCTTCAGCAATCAGCTTCTCGTATTTCTCAAAGGAGCCATTCCTGTCAATTTGATGGGCTGCTAAAAGGTGGTGGTACCTGACCTTAGTTTCCAGCTGCGCCGATTTTATTTCCTGGTTTGGGTAGATGTAAAATGAATCATTGTCATGCTTGCATATCACCTGCCTTGCAGTTGCGATCCAAAGATTATTTTTTTTATCAGCATAAATATCGTTTATCTTCATAGAGTTGAGCCCGAAATAAGAAGGATCATACCATTCAAAACAGGGAAAGGGCATCCTGAAGAGGCCCTGGTGCAGGGTGCCCACCCAGACAACATGAAACACTGAATCGTAAAAAACAGTCCATGTGGAAGGATCCGTTATGTCAGTCCTTTCACTCAACCGGCTAACCTGGATTCCGTCATACAGGTAAAACCCTCCCGGCATATGGGGGCCTGAGGGAACTTCTGCCCACGCCGCAATCCAGACATTATTCTCATCGTCGGCCGCCATATGAAAAACCTGGCCGAGGCTGTCGAACGATTTCTTCAGACCGTTA
>Ga0265595_1001175_pt1 | contig 21112 bp, 16 predicted proteins | sample saktaG_15_FD_190148 | JGI IMG/M metagenome (GOLD analysis project Ga0265595, IMG submission 190148) | Saline water microbial communities from Sakinaw Lake, British Columbia, Canada - sak_2013_06_06_50m | ecosystem: Environmental > Aquatic > Non-marine Saline and Alkaline > Saline ... | reverse complement strand
GGTCATTGCCCATCTCAGGCAGATTAAACCTGTCCCCGAAAGGAATTTTCAATTCATTCAGCTCCGTTCCGGGTAATGATAGTGTGACCCCTTTAACAAGTCAATTATGCAGGATAACGGCTGGCGATTGGGAGAGAAAGGGCAGCGCTGGACATGGCTATTAGCATTTACTACAATGAACCTGGCAGTTCGTTCGCAATAGTCCGCCGAGGCAAGCACAGGAGGGATTTCATGAACGGCTCACCTTCAGAGGAACAGTCCTCGATTTATACCCGACCGGCTGAGATCCTCAAGTATTTGATCCGCCATAATACGGTCAACCCACCGGGAAATGAAGCTGCCTGCATCAACTACATCAAGGGCCTGCTGGATTGGGCGGGTGTGCAGAACACCATCGTGGCCAGTGAACCATCCCGTCCCAACCTGGTAGCGCGCATCCCTGGCCGGGGCTCCGCATCACCGCTATTGATGTACGGGCACATAGACGTCGTGACCACAGCCAACCAGAAATGGAGGCTCAATCCCTTCGCCGGGGAGGAGCTGGATGGGTATATATGGGGTCGCGGCGCGCTGGACATGAAAGGTGGCGTAGCCATGATGCTGGCAGCCATGATGCGCGCCAGGGCCGATGGCCTGGTCCCGGCCGGCGATGTCCTGCTGGCCGTGCTCAGCGACGAGGAGAACCGCAGCACTTTCGGCGCGGAATACCTGGTCACCAGCCAGTCACAGCTTTTCCAGGGCGTTAAATACGCAATCGGTGAATTCGGAGGTTACACATCACACATACTGAGGCGCCGCTTTTATCCCATCATGGTCTCGGAAAAGCAGGGCTGCGGCCTGATAGCCAACCTTTACGGCAAGGGCGGCCACGGTGCCTGGCCTGACCGGGGTGGCATCATGGCCCGGGCGGCTCGCTTCCTGCAAAGCCTCGAGCACCGCCTGCCGGTACATATAACGCCCGTTGCCAAGGAACAGGTGCGCTGCACCGCCGAGGGCCTGCCCAGCCCGCTCAAGCAGACTTTTATGCAGATGCTCATCCCCGCGCTGACCAATTCAGTCCTCGATACCCTCGGCCGGCAGGTGCGCATGTTCGATCCCATCCTGCATAACACCGTCGCGGCCACTACCATACGGGGCGGGGAAAGTTTCAACCAGATCCCCTGCCAGGTTTCACTGGGCCTTGATTGCCGCCTGTTGCCGGGCTTTTCACCCGACGATATCATGGCGGAGCTCAAGGGCCTTGCCGGCAGCGATATAGAATTCGAGGTGTCTCATTTCGGTGGAGGTATGCCGGAGCCCGACATGGGCCTTTACGATACCCTGGCAGAGATACTGCGCGAGGGTGACCCGGGCAGTACGCCCACACCCATGCTCTTCCCGGCTGTAACAGATGCGCGCCTGTTCGCCAGGCTGGGAATACAAACCTACGGATTCACCCCCCTCAAGCTTCCTCCGGACATTAATTTCGAACAGCTTTTCCACGCGGCCGATGAGCGCGTCCCGGTCAAAGCCCTTATATTCGGCGCCGATGCCATTTATCAGCTGCTTCAGCGCTTCGGCGAATAACCATATCTTTTCAAAGAATCCATTGTCAGCTAATCTACGGTTAAAGGAGCACTGATGAGAACCGCTGAACAAATAATCTTGAACCTGTCCGGTTATGATAACTACAGCGAAGTGCTGATAGAATCGGCAGGCACCAGGATCGTACTGTCGCTCTATCATGCGGGCGATCACCGTCCATGCATCATATTCGTACCAGGCACGATGACCCACCCGCTGTTTTACGATGATTTTCTGACGCTGCTGGCCGGGGCAGGATTCAACGTCGCGAGCGTCCATCTGTTGTCTCACGGAAAAAGCCCTCGGGAGAAGACGCTGTTCACGTTTGCAGATATGCTGCAGAACATCAGGGACAGCGTAAGTTACTGCCTCGATAATATAAGCAAAGATGTAATCCTGATGGGCTCATCGCAAGGTGGTATTTTGAGCCTGGCGGCAGCCGGGACCGACAGCCGCATAAAAGCGGTATTTCCCAATAACGTTCTGCTCCCCTCGCTGAGCAGCTCGATTTATATAACGAGATTCCCCCACTTCCTGAAACCTTTCAGCGGGCTACTAACCTCCCTGATGAAGCTCATCGCCCGGATAGCCCCCGGCATACAGATGCCGCCTACTTTTTACCTCGATTTCGACAGGGTTTCCAGGTCCAAGGCGCTGGTAGAACTGTTTTTCAGGGATCCACTCAGCCTTACTTCTTACCCCCTCTGCTTCCTGGCATCGATGTTCACAGCAGATCTGAAAAGTGTCTCGGACGGCAGCATCAAATGCCCTGTCATCGTAATCGCCTCCACCGGCGATACTCTTTTTCCCTACGATTATTGCCTCGAGGTATATGAGAAAATAGTAGCCCCGCATAAGGAGATGCTGGTATTCAATGAACCCTATCACCTGATATTCAACGAGTGCCCTGAGCGCATCATCGGCCCCGTAGTGCAAAAGCTAAAAGAGTATTCTTGACTGCTTAAGGCTCAGCTATAGATTTCCTTAGCGCCAGTATCATCTCCGGGACATCGATCTTCATGGGGCAGCGTACCTTGCACCTTCCGCAGGTCAGGCAGGTATAGGCCATGGACGCGGCCTTCTCCATGTTCCGGGTGACCTCGGCGGCCCACACGGCGCCGATTCCCGCGAAATACTTGTCGCCGAAATAACCGGCGGTGAGACCGAAGACCGGGCATTCATAAAGGCACCCGCCGCAGCGCAGGCAGTAAAGAGCCTGCCGCAGTACCGGGTCCCTGGCAAGTTGTATCCTGCCGTCATCCAGGAAGATAACGTGAAATTCTTTGGGTCCATGAACACCATAAGTGGTCACTTTTTCGATATCACCCGTCTTGCTGGGGCCTGAAACCATGCTCACGTAAGAGGGCACAGTATAGTTGGCGTAACGCCAGGTAACCTCGGCGACCTTAAAGGCCTCTTCAAGCGTGGGGACCAATTTCTCCATGCCGACAAGGGCGATATGCACGGGAGGGGCGCCTGTGGCCAGGCGTATATTGCCCTCGTTCTCAATTAAAAATAGTGTACCGGTATCGGCGGATACCACGTTGGCACCGCTGATGCCAACATCCGCTTTGAAAAATTTCTCCCTCAATAACTCGCGTGCTTTGGCCACCAGCGTATCGATATCCGGCTCCAGCTTTTGTCCTGTTATCTGAGAAAACAGCCTGGCCACATCCTCCCTTGGGACGTGTATGGCTGGAGAAAGGATGTGCATGGGACGCTGACCAAGCTTCTGTATGATGAATTCGCCCAGGTCGGTCTCATATACCTCGTTCCCCGCTTCCTCGAGGTGCTCACGCAACTGGATCTCCTCGGCCGTCATGCTTTTGGCCTTCACCACAAGCTTGCCCCTCCCAACGATTTCCCCGATGATCCTGAGCGCGTCCCCGGCCGTCCCTGCAATGTAATATTTACCCTTATTTTCCTCGATGCTGCGGCCCGCTTTCCTGGCCAGCTCCGCCATGCGCTGGATGGAAGCCTCCTTGATCAGTTTTACCTCTTCAGCCATTTTTATAGTATGCGGGAATTTCTTCAGAGCATTATCTGTGTTCACACGGTAGCTTTTAATGGCCCGCGACAGCGCCAGCCGGATGCGCCCGCTGCCGGCTGCATCTCTAAGCTCTTTCCTGTAATCCTTCGATATGGACATCTCTTATTCTCACGGGCACACCAGAAATGCGCCTTTATCAATTATATTCCGTTCTTATTTTATGTTCATAGACCTGGCCAGCAGGGTGGCGAGATCGATGACCTCAATCTCATCTTTTTTCAGGGCTTTCAGCCCGCTTTTAAGCTGCATCAGGCAGCCGGGGCATTGTGTGGCCACCACATCGGCGCCGGTAGCGACCAGCTCCCTTACCCTACCCTCGGCCAGCGTCTGGCTCATATCAGGAAATACAACCTCGAAGCCTCCGCCTCCGCCGCAACAGGTCGACCATTCGCCCGACGTCCATTCCGGCTCAGCCAGCTCGACGTTTTCAATTGCGCGCAGCACCCGTCGGGGCTGGTCGATCAGGCCCATATACCTGCCCAGCTGGCAGGGGTCGTGGTAGGCTACTTTTATATTGCCCGGGTAGCGAAATAGCCCCGGCTTGATCTTCCCGGCAACCTCCTCGATGAAATGACTGACCTCGATATCGTAGCCGGGCACCGTTTTGGCAAAGAGAGTGCGCAGGGCATATGTGCAGGAGGGGACTATCCCGATTATTTTCCTCACGCCCTGGGACCTGAACCTGGTAACTGCCTTTTCGGCGTTAGCGGCAAACTCCCGGCGCAGCCCCATGTGGTAAAGAGGAGCGCCGCAACAGGGTTCCTGCTCACCCAGGTAAGCCATTTTAATGCCCAGGTATTCAAGCACGCTCACGGCATCGCGCAGGACGCCGCTGTCGTTGCTGTCATCGCGGGCCAGCACTTTTGTATATATACCCGCCACATCCACGCCCATTTTTTTGGGTATCCCGGCAATTACCACGGGGAGGTCCGGATTGATTGACATACGGTCGGCGGTCCTGACCAGCGTTACCAGCGGCTCAAGCATCGATGAATACTGGTAGCCGCAGCCGGCGAAAAAGATGGTCGACCTGTCACTGGAGAACTCCAGCCCTTCGGCCCATTTAGCACTGGCTTCAAACGGGAGGCCTAGTATATTGTCGCGGTCCCTGATGTTGTCAGCTATGTAGGTCAGCCCGGGTGGAACAAGTCTGCGCTCATTTTTTTTCATTTCATGTATCCCCGGGGATATCCGGCCCTGCTTATTGTAGCAGGAATGCCCGGCCCGGCTTAATGATAGATTATCTGCTGTACGACCAGCAGCAAGCCTGCGATGAAGAGCAGTGTATAGATCAGCACTTTAAATACCAGTGTCCTGAAGGTCATGCGGCTTCCGAATACGATGCCCAAAATAAGGCCCGGCAGCACGATGCCCGTTGTCGCCAGCGTCGTTACATTTATCTGGCCTATGTAATATAGGTTGACGACCAGGATGATAGAAAGAATGAGCCATAGCATTGATATGGTGGCTCGAAATTCGGCGGGCTCCTTAAGCTCACGGCTGGAATAGTAAATAATGAGCGGGCTCCCGCTGGCAAAGATACCGTGAAAAATACCTCCCACTATCAGTATCGGCCAGCCCAGGTACCAGGTCAGGCTTCCCCCGGCCGCCCTCGTTCTATATATGAGGATAATCTCCATCACCGAGACGGCCATTACAAAGACGCCCAGCAGTACAAGCAGTTGCGTATAATTTCCTACCAGCGTCCTGTAGGAGATGCCTACAGCCATACCGATGGTTGCTGCAGGCAGAATATTCAGGAGCAGCACCCGCCACCTGATGTATTTAAACCAGCGCGCCACCAGCCACAGGCTCTGCAACAGGCCGAGGATAACCAGGACGGGCAAAATTGTTTCCAGTGGAAATATAAAGATGCCGAGGGCCAGCACAATAATATTTGCGCCAAAGCCCAGCACGGTTTCAACTGTGTGCGCAAATATAAGTACTATTACCAGCAGGAAGACGCCTATTAATAGGGGATCCATATCGCTCCAGGTAAACAGCCGCCCGATCAGCGATGGCTGTCAGGGCTCAAGGATTTTAGCACGCCGGGGCTGCGCTGTCATGCGCAGCAGTGAAGCAATAACGATAAAAGCCGGTTATTTCTTAGCAGGCCCCAGGCCTTTGCGTTCCAGCCAGGCGTCCTCTGCATGCAGGTAACCTAGAATTGCCTGCTCGCCGACGAACCTTATCGGCTCGGGCGGCCACTTGAAAACCTTGCGGTTGACGGGAAAGCACTCCGTCCACTCCGATTTGCGCTCCAGCAGGAGGTCCGCCATAACTTCTCCGTTGAGGTGGGTCAGCGAAACGCCATGACCCATGCATCCCAGGCTGTAAACCGCACGCTTGTCGCCCAGGTAGCCAAGGGCGGGTATCATGTCCATCGGAACCGAGACAGGCCCTCCCCAGCGGTGGGTTGTCTTGATTCCTTTGAGGCAGGGATAAAAGTCGACGATATCCTGCTCAAGCCGGGCGAAAATCCTGGGGTTCATGTCGTTGTCCATATTTGACCCGTACTTCAACGAGATGTCGCGGCCGCCCATCAGCAGGCGGTTGTCGGGCGTGAGGCGGTAATAATGCACCATATTGCGGTAATCCTCGATGCCCTCTCGGCCCTGCCAGCCCATATCGTCGAGCTGGGTCTTGCTCAGCGGCTCCGTGAGGACTATATAGGTCCAGACAGGCTGCTGCATGGCCCTCAGTTCCGGTATGGCCAGCGAATAGGCATTGGTCGCCAGCACGATCTTGTCTGCGCTGACCGTAGCCTTGGGAGTTTTAACCGTGAAACCCTGCGCCGAGCGCTTTATCTCGGTTACCGGAGTGCGTTCATATACCTCGGCGCCGCACTTAACCGCCACACGCTTCATCTCTCGCGCCAGCTTCGCAGGGTTGACCAGCGCGCAGCGCGGCTCCCACCATGCGCCCATATATAACGGTGACTTTACGCGCTTCTGCACCTCGCCCGCCTCTATCCAGTCCACGCCGGTCAGGCCCAGTTCCTTGACCAGGTGCACCTCTTCCTTGATACGTTTGACGTAAGCGGGCGTGGTGGCGATGCGCAGGAAGCCGGGCCGCTCGTAGTCGCACTCAAGCTTATGCTCGGCCACCAGCTCACCCACGATGTCGACCGCCCGCTCCATATAGCGGTGGGATTGCCGGGTCTTCTCCTCACCAAAGAGCAGCTTGGTAATGGACATCATCAATCCGAAGGTTGTCATGGCAAAGCCTGCGTTGCGGCCGGATGCCCCCCATCCTATTACCCACCCCTCCAGCACAGCTACCTTAAGCGAGGGCTGAGCTTTTTTCAGGTAATAGGCAGTGGCTATGCCGGCAAATCCACCCCCCACCACCGCCACATCACATTTGAGATCGCTTCCCAGTTGCGGGCTTTCCTGGTATGCCCCCGAATTCCCCAACCAAAAACTCTTCTCCGCGTAATCTGCAGCCATCTCGCCTCCTTAAATCAGCAGAACCCGTGCACATGTCTGCGATCCGCTAAATAATATACACCAATGACGGACAGCTATCAATGTCCTCAAACATACATGGTCATAGCCCGGCAGACTATATGAGGCGAAGCTGAGCCGGCGAGTCCCGTAGTGAATTTTGCTCAGTACAGATCTATATGCGTCTGGCGGCGGGCGCCAGTTGTGCGGGGGTGAGATTCTGCCGAAACCAGGCCACGGAATCGCATATCGATTCATGCACTGCGCGCGGTTTATAGCCAAGCTCAGTGCGTGCTTTCTCCGAGGTTACCCTGGAATTGCTGCGCAGCACATCCACCGAGTAGTCAGTGAAAAGCGGCTTACTCCTGATGATGCGGTAATAGATGGGCGCCAATTTGCCGGCGGTATGGGCTAACCAGGCGGGCACCTTAAACCCGGGCGCTTTAATGCCGCTTGTTTCCTCCAGCAGTTCCATAATCCGTTTGATGCTGACTCTTTCACCCGAGAGGATGTAGCTCTCGCCCGTGCGGCCTTTGCTGCAGGCCAATGTCAGCCCGTGCGCCACATCACGCACATCTGCAAAGTCGTAAGCCCCGTCCAGGTAGGCTTTTAATTTGCCTCTGATGAAATCCAGCACCAGTTGTCCCATCTCCGATATCCTGAAGTCGAAGGGGCCGATCACCCCGGTGGGGTGCACGATGACTGCATTTAATCCGCGCTCCATCCCTTTCCTCACCTCCAGTGTCCCCATTGCCTTGCTCTTGGCATAGGGGCCCAGCACATGGTCAGGGTCCACGGGGAAGGTCTCATTGATGACTATACCCTCAGGCGGCTCCTGTATAGCATGGATAGAGCTGGTATAAACCAGCCGGCCTACACCGGTTTCCAGACAGGCATCAACCACGTTGCGCGTTCCTTCCACGTTTACCCGCTGCAGCAGTTTTTCCTTGCCCGGCGTAATGGCTATGATCCCGGCAAGATGATAAACGGCATCTGCTCCCTGAAAGGCAGAGACTAAAGTGGCCGCATCGCAGACATCCGCCGTAACGATATCTACGTCAAGGCCGCGTATGGGCAGGTCATTTTCAAAGGGTAGTATCAGCGCCCTGACCTTCTCACCCGCGGCCAGCAGTTCCCTTACAAGTACGTTACCTATATGACCGGTTGCGCCAGTGACAACTATGTTCATTTTATCTCCTTCACTGCGCTGCCATTCGGCAGGGAGGTCAGCGCCTCATCGAGTTTATTCAATTGAGCTTCAGTCAGCCCCTGCAGGAAATCCCGTGCACGCTCGCGGCCCGAGATGTAGAGCCGGTCCGTAAGCCCATGACCCCTGGCTGATAATTGGCAAATTACAACCCTGCGGTCCTCTGTGCTGTTTTCTCTCGTCACAATATCCCTGTCCACCAGGCGGTCCACAACACCCGTGGCCGTGGCCAGGGTAACACCCAGGGCGGAGGCCAGTTCGCTCATCCTGGCTGTCCCGTTCAGGTAAAGTAACAGCACGACCTTCAGTTGCGGTGTGGTCAGGTCAAGATCGAGCAATTCCTGATGCGCCAGAGGCAGAAGCTGCCGAAAGGCCGCCTCAACCTGCCCTAAAATACGGTAGATAATTTCACTTTTTTCTGACATCGTCGGTCCGTTCGCAACAGAGATAATCCGATATTTAGTATAACTAAAATAGTTTATGCAATGCAAACTATTATATCCGGAATGGCATTTGTCGAGGCGATAAGCGGCTGTTAAAGCCCGAGCAGGCTATTAATTGCACGGGGCACGTCTGCCAGCGGGCCGCTGAAATCGGCGGGCGGTATACCCTCAAGGTTATTGCCTATGACCTTTTTGCTTATTTCGAGCGGTTTCTCCGAGTGCGCCAGGCTGTCCGTTGTCTGATAGGTTTTTATGCCTGCTTTGGCGGCCACCATGTCATTGGCCGGGTCATCGCCTACCATGAGGCACTCCTCAGGCTGTACGCCAATTAATAGGCAGGCCTGCCTGTAATATCCCAGCTGGGGCTTGCAATAACTCATATTGTCGATGTGTGTGATAAGGTCAACATCAATATCGCCCAAACCGGCCCAGGCCAGCCTTTTCTTTTGCACAACGAGCGGCCAGATCGGGTTAGTGGCCACAACGATCTTTAATCTGCGTTCCTTCACGTGTCTGAAGGCCTCCCTCGCGCCGGGGGCAGCGGTGACCGCATCTTTAAAGATTTCGAAGTCCAGGCTGAAAAATTGCTCGAACCGGGCCCATACCTCGTCCCTGTTCATGTTGAGCCCGTCGCAAAGAGCTCCCATAAAAAGTTCGCGGTTAATTTTACTGCCGTCGTTGTGGCTCAGTTCGATAGTAGCCTTCAGCAGCCTATCGGCTAATTGACCGTCAGGGAAGACGCCGGCAAACCGGGCTGCCAGCGCGGGGTAGTAGCCTTTGAGGAATGTCGTCTCCTCGAACAGGATCAGCGTGTTGTCGAGATCGAATAATACAGCCTTAAGCATATTTGCAGAACCGCCTGTCATTTTACGTTTTTCCTATGGCGCGGACAAATTGTCGGCGTGTGGTAGCTGTTCTCCGCATGATCATGATTTGGGCGGGGCCGGTTCGATGTTACTTGTCGGCCGTGGCCTACAGGCGCATAATATTGGCAAAAACGGGGGAGGTTATAATGCAACAGAAAGAGGGGAATTTCAAAGGCACCGGCAATTTTAACCTTTACTGGAGATGCTGGCTGCCCGACGGTGCGGTTAAGGCCGTGATACTGGTCGCCCACGGCTTGGGTGAGCACATCGCCCGCTACACCAACCTTGTCAACAACGTCGTCCCCCTGGGCTACGCGGTTTATGGGCTGGATCACCAGGGCCACGGCAAGTCCGAGGGCACACGCATATTCGTCGACCGCTTCCAGACTTACATTAATGACCTCAAGACTTTTTACGACATGGTACATAAGGATAACCCTGGCAAAAAGGTAATCCTCTACGGCCACAGCATGGGCGGGCTGATCGCAGCCGCTTACACATTGCAGCACCAGTCGGAGCTCGATGGACTGGTTATATCCGCCCCGGCCCTCAAGGCGGGCGAGAGTATCACTCCCGCTACCATCACCCTCGCCAGAATACTCTCTATCGTCACGCCGAAGCTGGGCGTGCAGGCGTTGGACTCCGCCTACCTCAGCCACGACAAGGCGGTGGTGGAAGCCTACGACAAGGACCCGCTGGTTTATCGCGGCAAGATAACGGCGCGCCTCGGCTCGGAAATGTTCGCCACCATGTCCAAGGTTGAAGCACAATTGCCGTCCATCACTCTCCCCCTTCTCATCCTGCAGGGGTCGGACGACAAGCTGGTTAACCAGGAAGGCGCCAAAATGTGTTACGAAAAGGTCGGCTGCAAGGATAAAACCCTCAAGATCTACGAGGGCTTCTACCATGAGGTGCACAATGAGCCGGGCAACGCCAGGGTCTTCGCCGACCTTGAGGCATGGCTGGCGAGCCATATATAAAGAGGAATTATTTTGGGGAATGCTTTATAATTTGTGATATGGGTTTTGTGCTCTTCTGATTATCCGCAAGGTAATATTTAGCAGTATATCTGTTTACTATTAATTAAGAGGTTGATGCTGCGAATCGGTGGCGATCGTATCCATTTATCATGGAGGCACGCGGTTTTATGGCAACACAGAACGTTTTTTACAGGGAACTGCTTGACAACCTTTACGACGGGGTATTTTTCGTCGATTCCAACAAGACCATAACCTACTGGAACAGGGCAGCTGAGAATATCACAGGCTATACCTGCGATGATGTAGTGGGGAAATGCTGCTCCGATAATATCCTGGTTCACGTTGATGAAAAGGGGGCCCCGCTGTGCGATTCGGGTTGCCCGCTGCAGGCCGCTATAAAGGACGGCAAAAGCAGGGAAATCAATGCCTTCCTCAAGCACCGGGATGGACACATGCTGCCTGTGCTGGTCAAGGTCAACGCCATATATGATGCGGATGGCTGCATTATTGGCGGCATTCAAAGCTTTAACGATAATTCTTCTCTATTATACGAGAAAAAACATGCTGCCGAACTGGAAAAACTTTCGACCTTTGACGGACTGACGGGTGTAGGCAACCGGCGCTATGCCGATATCACCTTGCAGAAAAAGCTGGCCGAGCTGAAACGCTATGGATCGACCTTCGGTGTGCTCTTTGCCGATATAGACAACTTAAAATCGGTCAACGATACCTACGGCCACGAGGCAGGCGATGAGATTCTGAAACTGGTGGCCCAGACCATTCTGGCACATATACGGCCCTTCGATTTCATCTTCCGCTGGGGAGGGGACGAGTTCCTGTTGATCTTGGTCAACGTGGACCAGCACAGGTTGCTTGCCACCGCAGAAAGGGTGCGAATTGCAGTGCAGAATACCGGCCTGCAATTCGGTTCAAACATAATCCGTGCGACCTTGTCAGTCGGAGGGACGGTTGCCGAAACTGATGACATGGATAAAAGCATACTGGCCAGGACGGACGGCTTTATGTACCATTGCAAAGAGGACGGCAAGAACAGGTGCCTGGTGGACAATCTATCGTTTCCCCAGGCGGCACAACCAAACACCCGTGCCCCGGACGCCAGATCCACCCCGACTCAAACTGAACCCAAAAAAGCGGCTGCCGCGCAGAATATACATTTACCCGCTCTGTTTGGCAGGGTGGATATACATGCGCCCGTCAGCATTGCTATAGTTTATCGGAATAACTCCAGAAGCGATTTTTTAACAAAATCCCAGGCGGGAAATGGTGATCCAGCCCAGGATCACGGTAATAAAAGCCCCGTCTTTGATCTTGTAATCTATCCTGCCCAACATAAACCTCCTGCCCATTAGAGTCAGCTTCAGGATAACCTCGATCTCTGCCTTGCTCGTTATCTCTTTATCGAAGCTGTGTGCAGTCCGCTGCCTCTAATTGCTTCGCTTCACCCGATATGACATTTCAACTTAACGCCCCGGCCGCACGCCGTTAAGACTGTTTGCTGATTACGTTTTGAAGCAGGTTCCAATACGATGCTATAATTAAACGGCAGCCGCATGACCGTCCTTAATCAGCCATGATCCCACTGCAGCTATCCTTGATACATCAGGTACTTTCAAATGGAGACTGTAACCACCGCTAAGGTGACCGCGAAATAATTCTATGGATATATTGGCAGGGTTGAACGCCGCCCAGAGAGAGGCCGTCCAGCGCATCAAAGGGCCTCTGCTGATACTGGCCGGACCGGGCAGCGGCAAGACGCGGGTCATCACCCACCGCATAGCCTACCTGGTTAAAACCACGGGGGTCAGCCCCCGTAGCATACTGGCCGTCACCTTCACCAACAAGGCTGCCCGCGAGATGCAGGAACGTTTGCACAAGCTGCTCGGCAAGCTGGCGGAACAGGTATCGGCGGGCACCTTCCACGCCATCTGCGCCCGTATCCTGCGACAGGACGGCAAATCCCTGGGACTCGATACAAACTTCGTTATCTACGATGAGGAAGACCAGCAGAGCCTGGTCAAGCAGTGCCTGCTCGACCTCGACCTGGATCCGAGGCAGTATAATCCCCAGAAGATACGCAATGCCATCAGCCAGGCCAAAAGCCAGCAACTTTCGTATGACGGCCTAGCCTTGAAGGCCAGAGGTCAGTGGGATGACACGGTCTGCCGCGTATATGAGCGCTACCAGGAGCAGCTCGGCCAGAGCAACGCCGCCGATTTCGACGACCTGCTGATGAAGGTTGTTCAGCTCTTCGAAAAGCAACCCGGAGTTTTAGAGAAATACCGCTCCCGCTACCTGCACCTTATGGTAGATGAATTCCAGGATACCAATCTGATTCAATATAAACTGATACGCCTGCTGGGCGGAAAACATCGCAATGTCTGCGTCGTCGGCGACCCCGACCAGTCAATTTACTCATGGCGATTTGCCGATATCCGCAATATGCTCAGCTTTGAAAAAGACTTCCCCGACGCCAAGGTCATCGTACTTGAGCAGAACTACCGCTCCACCAAGAATATTCTGGGGGCGGCATCGGCCATCATATCGGCCAATAAGAAGCGCAAGCAAAAAGACCTCTGGACGGACAACACGGAGGGAACGCCGGTCTTTCTGGTTCAGACCTACAACGAGCAGGAAGAGGCCCAGTTTGTAGTCAACGAGATCCTGACGTTAAGCGGCAGCAACGGCATCAAGCCGGGCGACTGCGTGGTCATGTACCGCACCAATGCCCAATCACGCGCTGTGGAAGAGGCTTTTATGCGCTATGGCCTCAAGTACAAGCTGGTGGGCGGCACACGTTTCTACCAGCGCCGCGAGATAAAGGACTCCGTTGCCTACCTGCGTGTGATACAGAATCCTTTCGATAATATCAGCCTTTCCCGCATCATAAGGATACCCGGCCGTGGCATTGGGGCGAAAACACTCTCCGACCTGACCAACTGGGCCAGGGGAAACAACCTGTCTCTGTTCGCCGCTATAAATGCGGTCAGCGAGGGCGGAGGGCCAGGGTTTGGCACGAAGATCAACACCGCCCTGGCAGGCTTCTACCGCATGCTGAATGACCTGGCCATGGAGGGACAGCAGCTAAGCCTGGTCAAGCTGATGGACACCATGCTGGAGAGGTCGGGATACCGCGATACGATCAGAAATGAGGAAGACGGAGAGGAGCGCTGGGAGAATATTCAGGAGCTGCGCACGGTTGCCGCCGACTATGACGACCTCCCGCCGGGTGAAGGTCTGGCGCCGTTCCTCGAGAAAGTCAGCCTGGTAGCGGATACGGACGAGATTGAAAACAGGGAGGACACTGTCACGCTTATAACCCTGCACCAGGCCAAGGGCCTGGAGTTCCCCGTCGTTTTCATCGTGGGGATGGAGGAAGGGCTGCTGCCGCACAGGCGCTCCATGGAAGAGGGCGGGGACGAGCTGGAGGAGGAGCGCCGCCTCTGCTACGTCGGGGTGACGCGTGCCGAGCAGCACGTATACCTCATGCATACCGTGCGGCGCGCCATCTTTGGCATGAGCTCTGAGAGCACACCATCCAGGTTCCTGGACGACCTGCCGCAGCATCTGGTGGAACGGAAGGGCATTACTCAGGGTGAGGGGCTACCGGGCAGGAGCGCCCGGGAGCGGGCAAAGCTCTGGCGCGACGAAGATGAAGGCATAAACATCGCTGACCTCCTGGCAAAAAAGAGCCCGCTTCAGCCAACGGCCGCGGCGCTTTTGGCAATTAACCCCGGAGACCGCGTGCGCCATGCCAAATTCGGTGACGGGCAGGTGATTGGTGTAAGGCCCACCGGGCAGGACCGCGAGATCATCGTGGCTTTCGAGGAAACCGGAGTCAAGAAGCTCCTGCTAAGCATGGCACCTCTCGAGAAAATCTGATTAATACAGGCGAACTGCTATATTTACGCTGGCCACAATGGATCCATTAGAAGGCCTCAATCCCGCTCAGAAAAAGGCTGTGGAGGCAGTCGATGGCCCGTTGCTGGTGTATGCCGGCCCGGGCAGCGGCAAGACGCGGGTTATCGTCCACCGCATTGCCTATATGGTGTCCACAGCTAAAATCGAGCCGCGCCACATACTTGCCGTAACTTTCTCACGCAGGGCCGCCGCGGAGATGAAGAAGCGCCTAGGAGAAATGTTCGATCAGCCGCCGGCGGTGACGGTCAGCACGATACATGCGGCCTGCCTGCGCATACTGGGCAGGGAAGGTGTACCGGGCATGGGCACCGGCTTCACAGTGTACGACGAGGAAGAGACTACTAAGATCATCAGGGGATGTATCGTTAAAGCCGGGCTGAGCATCGAGGAAAGCAACCTGCGCCGCATTAAGGGATTGATCAGCCACGCTAAAGTGAACGGTATTGATCCTGACGCATCAGGTCCGGGCAGGGGAGAGCGTTTTGATGATGCATCAGCTACAATTTACCACCTTTACCAGGCCGCCCTTAAAAAAAGCCGTGCCCTGGATTACGACGATATGTTGATTTTCACCAGCCTGCTTTTAAAGGAAAACGGGGATGTGTTGCGGCGATACCAGCAGCTTTTTAGATATATACTGGTCGATGAATTCCAGGATACAAGCGGCCTGCAATACCAGATAATCCGGATGCTGGGGGCAGCGCATGGAAATGTGTGCGTCGTGGGCGATCCGGACCAGACAATCTACTCGTGGAGGCAGGCCGAGGTACGCAATGCAGATATATTCCGCAGGGATTTCCCCAACACCAGGATTATCGACCTGGAGGAAAATTACCGCTCGACGCTGACCATCGTGCAGGCGGCTAATGCGCTGATAGCGCGCAACAGCACGCGCAGGGGCAGAAGACTCTCTACATCGCGCGAGGCCGGAAGCCCCATATCGGTGATACGGCTCAAGGACGGCACAGACGAAGCCCATTTTATCGCCGCCCGCATCAAAGCCCTGGCGGTGGAATCCAGGCTGAAATTGAGCGATTTTGCCGTCCTTTACCGCACCAATGCGCAGTCACGTGCGCTGGAAGACGCCTTCAACCTTGAAAAGATACCCTGCAAGCTGGCTACCGGCACGCCCTTCTATAAACGCAGGGAGATCATGGACCTGGCCTCCTGGCTTCGGGTAATACGCAACCCGGCCGATGACGCCGCTTTACTGCGGGTGATTAAACTAACCGGCAAAGGCATTGGCGCCCAGGCATTGGCCCAAATGCAGGAGCTGGCGGGAAAAACAAAAGTTCACGTTTACCGGGCGCTCGAGCAGGCAGCCGCGGGCGGGCTGCCTTCGCTGAGCCAACGCGCTCAGAGCGCAGCCAGCCGTTTCAACACTTTATTGCAGGACCTGCAAACACGTAGCAGGCATGTCAACTTAACAGCCTTGCTCAACCTCATCGTAGCGAAAACGGCCTACCAGGACCACCTCAATAGCATGGAAAATGCCGAGGAGCGCTGGGAGAACGTGCTGGAGCTTATATCTCTGGCCATGGATTATGATCATTTAAACCCACTGACCGCCGTTAGTTCATTGCTTGGCAGGATCAGCCAGGCTTCCGAGGCGGCCGAGGCGCAGGGTTCGGAAGATGCAGTCATATTCAACACGCTGCATGGCTCCAAGGGTTCGGAGTTCCATGTAGTTTTCATAGCCGGCATCGAGGAGGGTTTGCTGCCACACAGCAGGTCAATAGAGGAACAATCAAAACTGGAGGAGGAGCGCAGGCTGTGTTATGTGGGCATATCCAGGGCTATAGATAGCCTTTACCTCACCTACACTGAAAAACGCCTGGCCTACGGCGAATTCAGTTACCGGCTGCCCTCACGGTTTTTGCGGGAGCTGCCGGCCTCGCTGATCATCAGCCGGAATATGGCCGGCCCGGTGGCAGCAAATCCCGTTTCCCCTCAGTATCCTTCCCCGATTTCATCGCCGGCGCCGGGGCCATGTGTGTCGTTCAAGCCGGGCGACGTGGTCAGGCATCGCAGCTTTGGCGAAGGGCGGGTTACACGTGTGATCAAGCAGGCAGGGGATTTTCATGTTATAGTAGTTTTCGATGACTACGGCATTAAAAAATTCCTCGGCAGCCTGGCTGCCCTTGAAAAAATAAGGTGATTGCAGATCAATCCTCGCAGGAACTGAAGTTCCCCAGGAAGTTCCTGTGGGGTGTCGGTACATCGGCCTATCAGATGGAGGGCAGCAGCTTCAACACTCAGTGGCATGAATTTGAAAAGGACGGGGGTATCAGGACGGGGGAAGCCAGCGGCAGGGCCTGCAACTGGTGGTATAACGCGGAAAGGGATTTCGACATCGCGCAATCGATGGGGTTGAATTCCCTGAGGCTGTCGGTAAGCTGGTCCAGGATCGAGCCCGAGGAGGGCATCTTCGACCCCGAAGCCATCGAGCGTTACCGCCGGATGCTGGCTGCGCTGATCGAAAGGGGAATTCGCCCGATAGTCTGCCTGCACCATTTCGCCCACCCCATGTGGTTTGAAAAAAAGGGTGCGTTCCTCTCCAGGGATTGCGTAGCGGATTTCTCGCGTTTTGTTAAGTTCGCCGTTACAGAGCTAAGCGACTACTGCAGCGACTGGCTGACCTTCAACGAGCCCAATATATACGGCATCGAGGGCTACGTGGACGGAGGCCACCCCCCGGCAGAGCACGATCATGTGCTCAGGTATTTCAAGGTGCTGGGCAACATGGGGCTATGCCACGGCTCAGCCTATCACATCATCCACAACCTGCAACACCATGCCAGCGTCAGCTTTGCCAACCATTTCCTGATATTCACCGCCGCCAAAACACAATTTTTCGACAGCCTTGCTGCGCGGGTGGCCAGGGACTCTTTTAACAACATCTTCATCAACATGGTCACCGGCCAGCGGGCTCCGCTTTTCAGCGGCATCGATAAACGGCTTGACGAGATAAAAGACACCTGGGACTACGTGGGTGTGAATATCTACGGCGGTGTGGATGTTTTTTTCGATATAACCAAGCCGAAAACCGCCTTCGTCAACCGGATCGCCCCACCCAGAGGACGTACAGGCGACCCGCATCCCAACGGCACGCCGATGTTCGGCGAGATCTACCCGCAGGGTATACAAATCGTGGTTGAGCGTCTGGCAAAATACGGCAAGCCCTTTTTCATACTGGAAAACGGCGTGCCCGACAGGGACGACAAGCTGCGGCCGTGGGTGATTGCTACAGCGGTCAAGACCATGCACAGCCTCATTGAGCAGGGGCACAAGATCCTGGGCTATCACCACTGGTCGCTGGTGGATAATTTCGAATGGGACTGGGGTTACGCCATGAAATTCGGCCTGGTGGCCGTGGACCCGGTAACACAGGAGAGGAAACCCAGGTCCTCAGCGGCATTTTACTCGGAGATCGCCAGGGCCAATGCGCTGACCGCCGGCATGGTTATGAAATACGTGCCCGAAGCACTGATTGAGATCTTCCCCTCTGCTTAATATCGATGCGAAATAGAAGAGGCGGCGGGTGAATACCCGCCGCCTCTTTTTACTCTGCTTTTTGACTGCTGCTATGTTACTTGGCGTTGCCGCGCTGCGGGCAAAGCTTTTGAATCGCCGGCCTTTCCGGTTTGGGCAATTCGACCGCCGGCTTCTGCGCTACCCATGCCTTATAAGCATCGTACTGTGACTGTGTTATCTTGCCATCCAGGAGCAGCTTATCCAGCATACCGGTCGATCTGGCCGCTCCAAAGAATGCGAACCCGGGCAGGTCAGCCGGTTTGGCATCGAGCCAGGCCTTATAGGCATCCGCCTGCTCCTGGGTCAGTTTGCCGTCAGCAACCAATTTGGCAAACATATCGTCCTGGCGGGCCTGCTGCTCCTCAAGCATCACCTGCTTGAAAGCATCTGCCAGCGTGGCTTTATCGATATTTAGCTTGGACGCTACTTTCTCGAGTATTTCTCCGCCCATGGCGGGGCCAAAACCACGGCCTGCGGGCGGACCTAAACGAGGTCCAACCGGTGCGGTCGCGCTATTGTTTCCGCTATCGGCATTTACGGCAGTCATTACGCCGGTTATCAGCAGAACCACTGCGAGCATCCCGGCAGCCAATCCCAAGACTTTTTTCCACATATGAATCCTCCTTTTATATGGAATTTTTGAGGGGTTGTTTCTTCCTCAGCTAGATACAGAATACATCGCAATTATTAGCAAATTATTTGGCAGCCTTTCCGTCATGAACAATAGCCTGCTCCGCGCCTTCGTCCGAATTTAGTCCTGCGCCATAAACTGAATTCTGAACCGGAACAGTGTCTGAGATCCCTGTGTATGCCGTACTGCCTGTTTGTGTTACCTCGTTTAAGCTATAATCTCTGTCGAGGCTCCGGTGGTCAAGAAGGATTTTTTCGATGCGAGCTGCTGTCGGCTGTGCGGTACCTGCCTGTCCCATTGTCCCGTACTGCATTACAGCCAGGAACAGGCGCGCGCCGCCAAAGACCGGCTTAACCGCGCCCTGGACAGCCCGGTACTGGACAGGTGTACCACCTGCTTTTCCTGTACTTTTTACTGCCCCAACAACTGCCACCCTTACGAATTGATTTTGTATCGCTGGTACGAACGCTATCAGCAATATGGTCTGCCGGCCATCGCCCGCATGGTTATACCGGAGGATAAATTATCGATATGGAGCCAGCTTTATCCGCTGCTGCCCGAAGATGAGATGGGGCAGATTAAAACCTGGAGAAAAAGGGATGTGAGGCAGGGCAAGGATATCCTCCTGACCGGCTGCTTTACATCTTTTTCTCCCTACCTGACTGCAACACCCGTGTTAAGCGATCTGGTGGTTTATGGCGATGAGCGTCTCTGGTGCAGCGGTGGCCATATCTATCAGCTTGGGCTGCTGGATATTGTGGAACAGGCAGGCTTAAGGGTTAAAAGAATCCTGGAGGAATTACAGCCACGGCGCATTGTGACCATGATGGCAGCGGAACACGCCATGCTGAAAAGCATTTTACCGCAACGTTTCGGCATTGATACCAGCGTGGATGTCATCACTCTCGAGCAATGGCTGCTTGAACGATTGCAGGCGGGAAGATTACACCTGACAAAGCCCCTCGATCGGCGTATTACCATACATGATAACTGCTTTTCCAAGAGCGAAGGTGACAGTCTATGGCAGGCGGCCAGGGACGTCGCTTCAGCCTGCGGGGCCGACATAGTGGAAATGCCACATAATCGGCGCGACGCTCTCTGCTGTGGTTTCGGCGCCGCGGCCGGGAAATTCAGCCTATTAGACCTGATCGAGCATGGCTCCAGGCGGCTGAAGGAAGCCGAGCGATCCGGGGCTGATTGCCTGGTGGTATACTGCCCGGCATGCTATTTTATTTTTTCGGTGGTGCGGGAGCTTTATGGAAGCAGCCTGGAGCTGTATCACATTGTCGAGTTGGTGGAGATGGCCGGTGGCGGCCGGCCGTTACACCGCACACGCCGGCGCGCCTTCCAGATTATCGCCATCATCTCGGCCAATATGTTGCGCATGCTTTTCCAGGGCGATGCTTGCCAGCGCTTTCATATTGACGTCAGCCGGTTTGAACATGCGCTACAAGCAGATGAGATCGATCTTCAACCCGGGTGCCTGGTCAAATTTTTCAACGCAGTATACGGAAGTCCGGCCATTCAGAATCCTGTGGCTCTCGGCATACTTCACTTTACCGTCAGGCTGGTCATTAATGTGAGAAGGAGGTTAGGCCGTGAAAGAGACGCAAAAATACAAGTTTGATGGAGTGGACAGATGCATGTTGTGCGGGGAGTGCCTGTCGCGCTGTCCCGAGCTCAACCTTCCGCTTGAGGTTGCCAAGCGAGAAAAGCTGAAAATTAACCAGGGGAAGATAAGCCAGCGCGTATCGCGGGACTGCACCGGCTGCTTCAATTGCGACTTTTACTGTCCCAACCAGGCCAATCCCTGTGAAACCATTGTGCACCACTGGTATGAAGCCTACCGCAGCCGCGGTTTGCCGGAGCGGGCGCGCTACTTTCAGCCGCTGGAGCCGCAGAACTTCCGCAGCTATGTTACTGAGCGGCTTCCCGCCGATGAAAAGGCCAGGCTGGCAAGCTGGGATGACAGCTCACCCTGTGAGGAATTCATCTACCCTGGCTGCAATGTCTGCACGATGCCTTATCTTACAGAGACATGCCTGCTGCCGAAAATACCGATCCGCGGCGGCCTTTCCTGGTGCTGCGCTGAAACCTATTACCGCACCGGCTGTTATGACCTGGCAGAAGCCCAGGGCAAGCGTATGCAAGCCCGCTTTGCCGAAATGGGGGCGAAAAACATCTTTATGATGTGTACCGCCGGCACTTTTCTTTTCTCCCAGGTCATGCCCCAGCGCCTGGGCATTAAATTCGATGCTAAATTCAAGCCGCTGGTGCGTTACCTGTGGGAGGAGCTTGAAAGCGGCCGCATTAAGATCGAGCGCAAGCTAAATTTGCGGGCAACCGTACAGGACTCATGCTATTCCAAGTTCCTGGAGCCGGACTATATTGAGCTGCCGCGTAAAATCCTCCAGCATATCGGCGTTGAAGTCGTGGAGATGCCGCGCAGCCGG